>ERZ794936.36-NODE-36-length-117810-cov-51.150575_pt1 | contig 117810 bp, 94 predicted proteins | sample MGYA00511083_ERZ794936 | MGnify/ENA primary metagenome ERZ794936 (study PRJEB30137, sample SAMN04331409) | food metagenome | isolation source: Y2 must sample point D1 replicate A | place: Australia: South Australia | collected 2014 ... | reverse complement strand
CGAACTTCCGGCGGGAATGGACAAAACGAAGAAGGTGCAGTTTATCAGCACCGTCGCGTGCCGGATTGCCGGTACCGGAGAACATAAATGAAAAAGACACTGATACGCCTGCTGGCAGGCATCATACTGGGGACGGGGAGCCTGGCGGCGGGGGCGGCGACCATGAATATCACCGCATCGTTCACCCCGTCGGTGAGCAAGCCGGAGAATAATACCTTCACAAATACCACGCCTCAGAGCGGATATTGTGCCGTCTGGGGCTGTGCGTCCAATTCATACAGCATTAGTACAAATCTGACGCTGAAATCCAACGGTTCTCCAATACTGGTATCAGACACAGACCCAAGAGATCATGTTTATTTTAAATTACCCGCCCGGACCCCCGTGACTATCACGAACTCGAGTGATGGTACAGAAAGCATCGCCTATATTTCATTCACGAATCTCTCTGTAAGAATGTATAACATCTCAAACCCAACGAGCGGGTGGTCGGGTGGGAGTTTCAGTTACCCGGTCGGCGGATGTTCTTATATGAATAATTCTTACGCCGGAAGCAACCGGTATCAGTGGGTCTGGAAAATAAAAAATCCGGCCAGCCCGGCTGCCTGTTACAAGAAACGATTAACGGATTACTATAGTGTCAGCAACGCCTATATGGATGAGATATCTGTGGGCTACACGCTGGAAACGCCCAATCCCCTGAAGCTCACAGCGGGCGTGTATACCGGATCTATCGAGTATACTGTCGGGCCGGGTAGTGATATCGATTTTGGTAATAAATGGGATGTATCGAGCTCGACGCTGAAAGTTAACTTCACCCTCAGTGTCAACCACGAACTCAAACTCTCCACCACAGCGGACAACCAGCAGGTTGCCCTGCAGCCCTGCACCTCCGGAAAAGTGTGCACGGCGGAGGAAGGTGCCGCTAACTGGGAGCGCTGGATGATTAACCGTATCACCCCGGAGATGACCGGCAGAAGTAACTTCAGCCTCTCCAGCTCGGGCGCATTCACGGTGTATCTGAAATGTGAGCAGCAGAGCGGTTCAGACTGCGCCCTGAGAAGCGATAACACCCCTTCACAGATGGTGCCCGTGCAAAGCCTTTTAACGCTACCAAATAGCATCGTGGACTCATCAACCGGCGCAGTGGTTTCAAAAAGACGGCTGGCCGTGGGCAGGGATTTAAAGAAAAACGTTTTTACAACGAATTCATTCGGAGAGAACCAGGCCGGAAGTATTGATTTTCTGGTCAGTAAAGCAGACGTGGATACCATGCTGAAGACCCGTCCGGATACCTATCGGGGTGCTATTACGGTGATTTTCGACCCCAAAATTTACTGAGTTCTCCGGGGAGCATCGCTCCCCGGAGGAAGGGGGTGCTTTTGCCGGAAACACGGCTGAGGCCGGACCGCAACATCGTGCCGGGCAGCCGGTACCAGAGAACATAAATGAAAAAGACACTGATACGCCTGCTGGCAGGCATCATACTGGGGACGGGGAGCCTGGCGGCGGGGGCGGCGACCATGAATATCACCGCATCGTTCACCCCGTCGGTGAGCAAGCCGGAGAATAATACCTTCACAAATACCACGCCTCAGAGCGGATATTGTGCCGTCTGGGGCTGTGCGTCCAATTCATACAGCATTAGTACAAATCTGACGCTGAAATCCAACGGTTCTCCAATACTGGTATCAGACACAGACCCAAGAGATCATGTTTATTTTAAATTACCCGCCCGGACCCCCGTGACTATCACGAACTCGAGTGATGGTACAGAAAGCATCGCCTATATTTCATTCACGAATCTCTCTGTAAGAATGTATAACATCTCAAACCCAACGAGCGGGTGGTCGGGTGGGAGTTTCAGTTACCCGGTCGGCGGATGTTCTTATATGAATAATTCTTACGCCGGAAGCAACCGGTATCAGTGGGTCTGGAAAATAAAAAATCCGGCCAGCCCGGCTGCCTGTTACAAGAAACGATTAACGGATTACTATAGTGTCAGCAACGCCTATATGGATGAGATATCTGTGGGCTACACGCTGGAAACGCCCAATCCCCTGAAGCTCACAGCGGGCGTGTATACCGGATCTATCGAGTATACTGTCGGGCCGGGTAGTGATATCGATTTTGGTAATAAATGGGATGTATCGAGCTCGACGCTGAAAGTTAACTTCACCCTCAGTGTCAACCACGAACTCAAACTCTCCACCACAGCGGACAACCAGCAGGTTGCCCTGCAGCCCTGCGCCTCCGGAAAAGTGTGCACGGCGGAGGAAGGTGCCGCTAACTGGGAGCGTTGGATGATCACCCGCGCCACCCCGGAGCTGACCGGCAGAAGTAATTTCAGCCTCTCCAGCTCGGGTACTTTCACGGTATATCTGCAATGTGAGCAGCAGAGCGGTTCAGACTGTGCCCTGAAAAGCGATAACACCCCTTCACAGACGGTGCCCGTACAGAGCCTTTTAACATTGCCGCGTGGGATCGTGGACTCATCAACCGGCTCAGGGGTTTCAAAAAGACGGCTGGCCGCAGGCAGGGATTTAACGAAAAACGTTTTTGTGACGAAGTCATTCGGGGAGAACCAGGCCGGAAGTATTGATTTTCTGGTCAGCCGGAAAGACGTGGACACCATGCTGGAAACCCGCCCGGATACCTACCGGGGTGCCATTACGGTGATTTTTGACCCCAAAATTTACTGAGATATGCAGGGCTCTCCTCCCCGGAGAACAGATCTATGTTAACGGGTCGCAGTGAAAAACCAGGGGGGGTGTACGTCTGTTAAAGGCGACACTGGCGGACAGACAGTATCAGTAATATGCCCGAGGGTGCCAGCATAGAATAATCACCGGGCAGGATGACGAAAATCACGTGCAGATCAGAGATTAAAAGGCCCGGGTCGGCAGAATACCGAACCCGGGCCTTTATAACCACTTAACATGAACTGTCCGGCTTTGTGGCTACAGTTCATTACCCATTTTTTAGCTCAGCAGCGAACGATCAGATGTCGATATTCGCGGCTTTCAGGGCATTTTCTTCGATAAAGGCGCGACGAGGTTCAACCGCATCCCCCATCAGCGTGGTAAACAGCTGATCGGCGGCAATGGCATCTTTTATAGTCACACGCATCATGCGGCGGCTTTCCGGATCCATTGTCGTTTCCCAGAGCTGTTCCGGGTTCATCTCACCCAGACCTTTATAGCGCTGTACTGACAGGCCACGTCTGGATTCTTTCACCAGCCACTCCACGGCCTGCTCAAAGCTGGCCACCGGCTGACGACGCTCCCCGCGTTCAATGAAGGCATCTTCTTCGATAAGACCACGAAGTTGCTCACCCAGTGTATTAATTCTCTGGTATTCCGGTCCGTAAATAAATTCTGAATCCAGAGGATAATCCGTATCCACACCATGTGTACGAATACGAAGTACCGGCTCAAAACGCTGATGTTCACGGTCTTCACGGACAATACCGGTATAGCTGCTACCGTGCTGTTCGCGTTCTTCCAGTTTGGCCACCAGAGCATCCATCCACGCCTGTACGGCCGCCTGGTCAGATAAATCACTCAGCGTCGGGTGATACACCAGCCCTCTCAGTAATGCCGCCGGATAGCGACGGGTCATGCGCTTAATCATCTTCTCTGTACTGTTGTACATTGATACCAGATTTTCCAGCGAGGCTCCGCTCAGCGCAGGTGCGCTGGCATTGGTATGCAGGGTAGCTCCGTCCAGCGCAATCGCTATCTGGTACTGGTCCATCGCATCATCATCTTTGATGTACTGTTCCTGCTTACCTTTTTTCACTTTGTACAGCGGTGGCTGTGCGATAAACACATGGCCGCGTTCAATGATTTCAGGCATCTGACGATAGAAGAAAGTCAGCAGCAGCGTACGGATATGCGAACCATCGACGTCCGCATCCGTCATGATAATGATACTGTGATAACGCAATTTGTCCGGATTGTACTCATCGCGGCCGATACCACAACCCAGCGCGGTGATCAGTGTTGCCACTTCCTGGGAAGAGAGCATCTTGTCAAAACGGGCTTTTTCGACGTTCAGGATCTTACCTTTCAGAGGTAAAATGGCCTGATTCTTGCGGTTACGCCCCTGCTTCGCAGAGCCGCCCGCAGAGTCCCCTTCCACCAGATAAACTTCTGAAAGCGCAGGGTCGCGTTCCTGGCAATCCGCCAGTTTGCCCGGTAATCCGGCCAGGTCCAGCGCGCCTTTACGACGGGTCATTTCACGGGCACGGCGCGCCGCTTCACGCGCACGGGCAGCATCGATAATTTTACCGACGACAATCTTGGCATCGGACGGATTTTCCAGCAGATATTCAGAGAGCAGTTCATTCATCTGCGATTCCACTGCCGATTTCACTTCCGAAGAGACCAGCTTATCCTTGGTCTGGGAAGAGAATTTCGGGTCCGGCACTTTCACCGACACAACCGCGATCAGACCTTCACGGGCATCATCACCGGTGGCACTGACCTTCGCCTTTTTACTGTAGCCTTCTTTATCCATATACGCATTCAGTGTACGGGTCATTGAGGCACGGAAACCGGCAAGGTGCGTCCCGCCATCCCTCTGCGGAATGTTGTTGGTAAAGCAGTAGATATTTTCCTGGAAGCTATCGTTCCACTGCAACGCAACTTCCACGCCGATACCGTCTTTTTCCGTACTGAAATAGAAGACGTTCGGATGGATAGGCGTTTTATTTTTATTCAGATACTCCACAAACGCGCGGATACCACCTTCGTAGTGGTAGTGATCACTCTTATCTGTACGCTTGTCGATCAGGCGGATAGACACGCCGGAATTCAGGAAAGAGAGTTCGCGCAGGCGTTTTGCCAGAATGTCGTATTCGAAATCGGTCACATTCGTAAATGTCTGATGACTGGCCCAGAAACGTACCGCAGTCCCGCTCACATCTGTTTCGCCGATCACCGCCAGCGGTGCTGTCGGTACACCGTGCTGATAAATTTGCTGATGAACTTTACCGTCACGACGGATAGTCAGTTCCAGCTTTTCAGACAATGCGTTGACGACAGAGACACCCACGCCATGTAAACCACCGGACACTTTATAAGAGTTATCGTCAAACTTACCCCCGGCATGCAGCACAGTCATAATCACTTCTGCCGCCGATACGCCCTCTTCCGGGTGAATTCCGGTCGGAATACCACGACCATCATCCTGAACTGAGACGGAGTTATCGGAGTGGATAGTGACGGTGATTTCTTTACAGTGGCCTGCGAGTGCTTCGTCGATGGCGTTGTCCACTACCTCGAATACCATGTGATGCAGACCGGTACCGTCATCCGTGTCACCGATGTACATACCGGGGCGTTTGCGTACCGCATCAAGTCCTTTCAGGACTTTGATACTGGAGGAGTCATAAGAATTCGACATCAACGTTTCTCGCTCATTTAATCTTCGGGTTGAACTGCTATTTTACCTTTTTCTACGCTGAACATCTTGCCCTTTTCGTCATTCATGTCGAGAACATGATCAACACTGATGGCACTCACAAAAACCTGCGCTTTTGTCGCTTTCAGGCGGTTGGCCAGGATCTGCCGGCGCGTGTCATCCAGTTCAGAGGCAAAATCATCGATCAGGTAAATACAACGTCTGCCGCTTTGACGTGTCAGGTATTCCCCCTGCGCCAGGCGCAGGGCACACATTAATAATTTCAGTTGTCCACGCGATAACAAATCCTCGACCGGGGTACCGTCAGCACGAATACGAAAATCGGCTTTGTGCGGTCCGCTGGCGGTATAAGTCAGGGCGCGATCTCGTTCAAAATTACGCTCCAGTAACTCCGCGTAATCACTTTCTTTATCCCACCCGCGCTGACAGGAAAACGTCAGGTCATATTCCGGCAGGAATTGCTGGCAGGTTGCCTTAATTTCCAGCGTAATATCATCGCTGTAAGCCTGCCGCCATTCACTGATTTTATGAGCCAGCGGTGCCAGTTCCTGATCCCAGGGTCGTATCTGTCGATAACTGCTGACCTGACGCAACGCCGCATTACGCTGTTTCATCAGGCGGCGAAGATCATTCCAGGCACTAAAAAACCCGGGAAAGTTATGGAAACACCCCCAGTCAATATAGGCTCTGCGGAATTTCGGCCCGCCGGTCAGCAGAGTAAAACCTTCCGGGGTGATCAGTTGCATCGGCAGAAGTTGTGCCAGAGCGGCAATCTTATGTCCGTCGCTCCCGTCAATACGGACTTTGCTTTCGCCGGCACGATCTTTACTCAGCCCGATACTGTGTTGCTGACTGGTATCCGTAAGCCTGCCATGCAGAACAAACGCGGGTTGATCATGTCTGATCACCCGCCCGGTTTGCAGACTGCGGAATGCCCGCCCGTGTCCCAGGGTATAAATCGCCTCCAGTACACTCGTTTTACCACTACCGTTTGGACCAATAAGAAAATTCACACCTTCAGACAGCGATAAGTCTGCCTGGGGAATATTACGAAAGTCTTTAATGATAAGACGGGTCAGGGCCATAGATCAGTCCGGAGGCGAGAAAAACGCATGACATAGAAACGATCCCCTGCAGACATCCTGCAGGGAATGGGGGCCGGGTACAGAACTACAGACGCATCGGCATCACGACATAGGCAGCATGCTGACTGGCAACGTCTTCAATCTGCACACTGGAAACGGAATCAGTCAGCAGTAAGCGAACGTTTTCACATTTCAGAGCATTCAGAACATCCAGTACATAGCTGACGTTGAAACCGATTTCGAGATCACTGCCCTGATAGTCCACGTCCAGGATCTCTTCAGCTTCTTCCTGCTCCGGGTTATTCGCGGTGATACGTAACTGATTTTCGGTGATAAACAGCCGTACTCCCCTGAATTTTTCATTAGAGAGGATCGCCGCACGGGCAAAAGCCTGCCGCAGGAGGTCACAACCGGCTTCCAGCGTCTTATCCGGATTTTTAGGGAGAACACGGCGGTAGTCAGGGAAACGTCCGTCCACCAGTTTGGAGGTAAAGATAAAGTCTCCCACATGTGCACGAATATTACTGCTGCCGATCTGCACCCGCAGAGGCGTATCTCCGCCGTCCAGCAACCGCACCAGTTCAACCACACCTTTACGCGGAACGATGACTGAATGGTCAGGTAAAGACTGGCCAACCGGCATCGAACATACCGCCAGGCGGTGTCCGTCGGTGGAGACCGTACGGAGTTCCTCCCCTTCGGTTTCAAACAACATTCCGTTCAGGTAATAGCGGACATCCTGATGGGCCATGGAAAACTGCGTGGCCTCAATCAGACGTTTCAGCGTTGCCTGAGGCAGAGTGAATTCAACTTCACTCTGCCAGTCATCAAGATTCGGAAAGTCACTGGCCGGCAAAGTAGATAACGAGAAACGACTGCGTCCTGAACGCACCAGTATTCTGTCACCTTCCAGGATGACATGAATTTCAGCACCGTCAGGTAATCCCCGGCAGATATCCAGGAATTTACGCGCAGGCACGGTCGTCGCCCCGGGTTCATGGGGCTGACTGAGCGATACCCGGGCGACCATCTCCATTTCGAGATCAGTCCCGGTAAGCGATAAGGCACCTTCGCTCACCTGCAATAACAGGTTGCCGAGGATCGGAAGTGTCGGACGTCCCCCCAGGGGGCCGCTCACTTGCTGTAAGGGTTTGAGCAATTGCTCTCTTTCAACAATAAATTTCATAGCGTCAGGAAGATAATGTTCTGATTAAATTGGAGAAATCTTCTTTGATGTCGTGACTTTCTTCACGTAACTGCTCTATTTTCCGGCAGGCGTGGAGGACTGTGGTATGGTCCCGTCCGCCAAAAGCATCACCGATTTCCGGCAGACTATGGTTCGTCAGTTCTTTTGCCATCGCCATCGCCATCTGACGCGGTCTGGCCACCGAGCGCGAACGTCGTTTTGATAACAGGTCCGCCACCTTAATTTTATAGTATTCTGCGACGGTTTTCTGAATATTATCGATAGTGACCAGTTTTTCCTGCAATGCCAGCAAATCCCGCAGCGCTTCACGAACAAAGTCGATCGTTATCGCCCTGCCGGTAAAGTTTGCATTGGCAATGACACGGTTCAGTGCCCCTTCCAGCTCACGGACATTAGAGCGCAGACGTTTAGCAATAAAGAAGGCGACTTCGCCAGGCAAACGAATTTTATTTTCGTCCGCTTTTTTCATAAGAATAGCGACGCGGGTCTCAAGCTCTGGCGGTTCAATGGCCACCGTCAGACCCCAGCCAAAGCGTGACTTCAGGCGATCTTCTACCCCATTGATCTCTTTCGGATACCGATCCGAGGTCAGGATAATTTGCTGATTACCTTCCAGCAACGCATTGAAGGTATGAAAAAACTCTTCCTGCGAACGCTCTTTATTCGCAAAAAACTGAATATCATCGATAAGCAGCGCATCCACAGAACGGTAATAGCGTTTAAATTCTTCAATAGCATTGTTCTGCAACGCTTTTACCATATCCTGTACAAAGCGTTCCGAGTGCATATAAACAATTTTAGCATTCGGTTTTCTGGCAATAATACCGTTACCGACGGCATGTAACAGGTGAGTTTTCCCCAGGCCTGTACCGCCATACAGAAATAACGGATTATAAGCGCCACCCGGGTTCTCAGCGACCTGCCGTGCGGCCGCACGGGCCAACTGGTTCGACTTACCTTCGACAAAGTTATCAAAGTTATGCCGGCTATTCACATTTGAGCGATAAGCCGCTTGCACAGGAGCAGGAACGTTATCCCAGCTGGGGCGGCCATCATGGCTGGGTGCCGATGGCTGACGTACCGGAGGGATCGGTTGCGAAATATTCTGAACGGCAACCGTATTCGCTGCAGGGGCCACCGGCGCTGCCGCGGCGGGCCGTGCACCCACTTCAAAACGCAATACCGGAATATCCGAGCCGCAAAACTCATTCAGCAGGCCATTAATACTATTAATGTATTTATCCCGCACCCAGTCGAGTACAAAGCGGTTTGGTGCATACAGAGCCAGAGTGTTGTCGTTCAATTCAGCCTGTAAAGGACGGATCCACATACTGAATTCAGTGGCAGGTAATTCATCCTGCAAACGGGTAAGGCACTGTTGCCAAAGCGTTAGTGACACGGCGGACTCCACTGGTACAAAAATAAGACAAGAAATGGTGCTAATCTTTTGAAAAAACGGGTTATTGATGCAGACGGAGAAATCGCCTGCTGCAACGATCTGCAATTCATTCCCGCCGTGCGTCCCGAAAGGATCGCCAACGGAACGACGGATCATAACGCAAAGCGGGCAAGAGATCTTCCTTTTCTACACCGATTTCTCCCATTTTATCCACAGGATTTCAGAATGACACCGGGCAAGTCACGCTCTGCGATAAAAGAAAAAACCGGTCATATTGCAGATTTCTCCCGCTTCCCCGTCAGATAACGGTCATTTCAGAGCCTGTGATCGACAGATGATCCTGAAGGATCCTTGCTCTTTATAAGGAAGCCCGTATAATTCTCATCCTGTTTGCATCCCGAAGTAGCGCCCGGCGTCACTGAAATGGTTGCAGACAGACTTTTATCGGGGCATAAAGGTGTCATTATTAGCGGAAGTAAATTGACTCAGGACTGTACAGTTATTACAATCCCGCCTCTTTAAATAAAATACACTGAGGCGTCGGTCGGTTTACTGACTCTGCTACGCGTCACCAAGTGAACATTCTCAAGTTTAGGTAGAAATCGCCATGAAACGCACTTTTCAACCGTCTGTACTGAAGCGCAACCGTTCTCACGGCTTCCGTGCTCGTATGGCTACTAAAAATGGTCGTCAGGTTCTGGCACGTCGTCGTGCTAAAGGCCGTGCTCGTCTGACCGTTTCTAAGTAATAAAGCTAACCCTGGTGGGTAAGCTCGCATTTCCCAGGGAGTTACGTTTGTTAACTCCCAATCATTTCACTTTCGTCTTCCAGCAGCCACAACGAGCTGGCACGCCGCAATTGACTATTCTCGGCCGCCAGAATTCGCTGGGGCATCCCCGCATCGGTCTCACCGTCGCCAAGAAACACGTGAAACGGGCACACGAACGTAACCGGATTAAACGTTTAACCCGGGAAAGTTTTCGTTTGCGCCAGCACGAGCTTCCGGCTATGGATTTTGTCATCGTTGCCAAAAAAGGGATAGCTGAACTGGATAACCACACACTGACGGAAGTGTTGGAGAAACTATGGCGTCGTCATTGTCGCCTGGCGCGCGGCTCCTGATTGTTCTTATCCGCGTTTACCAACGGGCAATAAGTCCTCTTCTGGGGCCTCATTGCCGTTTCAATCCAACCTGTTCCCATTACGGGATAGAAGCCTTACGTCGTTTCGGGGTGGTAAAAGGCAGTTGGTTGACGGTGAAACGCGTATTAAAATGCCATCCTTTACATGCGGGTGGTGACGATCCTGTGCCGCCAAAAAACACTGATACCAGAGAAAACTAACGATGGATTCGCAACGCAATCTTTTTTTCATCGCTTTTCTGTTTGTGTCTTTTATGATCTGGCAAGCCTGGCAGACGGACCACAATCCACAGCCACAGCAAACTCAGACCACTCAGAATACGAACAGCACCGCAGGTGATGCTGCAAACCAGGGCGTCCCCGCCAGTGGTGAAGGCAAAACGATTACAGTTAAGACAGACGTCTTGTCTGTTGAGATTAATACCCGTGGCGGTGATGTAGAGCAGGCACAATTACTGGCCTACTCTGACAAACTGGGCTCTTCCAAGCCTTTCCAGTTGCTGGAAACGTCTCCTGACTTCCTGTATCAGGCACAAAGTGGTTTAACCGGCCGTAATGGTCCGGATAATCCTGCCAATGGTGCCCGTCCTTTATACACCGCGACTCAGCAAAGCTACCAGCTAGCCGATGGCCAGACCGAACTGCGCGTTCCGCTGACCTGGACCGGTGAAAATGGCGTGGTTTATACCAAAACCTTCGTCTTCAAGCGTGGTGGTTACTCGGTCGATGTTGATTACCACATCGATAATGCTTCAGCACAGCCTCTGGAAGTTTCCATGTTTGGCCAGCTGAAACAAACTATCGCGCTGCCAAAAGATCGCCAGACCGGGAGCAACAACTTCGCGTTGCATACCTTCCGTGGCGCGGCGTACTCCACCAGCAATGAAAAGTATGAGAAATATAAGTTCGATACCATTGCTGATAACGAGAACCTGAACGTCAGTACTGATAACGGCTGGGTAGCCATGTTACAACAGTACTTCGCGACAGCATGGGTTCCGCGTACTGCCGGCAGTAACACCCTGTATACCAGCGCTCCGGGCACCGGCCTGGCTGCGGTAGGGTACAAATCTGCGCCAGTGACTATCGCTGCAGGTGCACAGCAGGATCTGAACGCGACCCTGTGGGTCGGACCGGAACTGCAGGATCAGATGGCAGCCATCTCTCCTCACCTGGACTTAACCGTAGATTACGGGTGGTTATGGTTTATTTCTCAGCCGCTGTTCAAACTGCTGAAATTTATCCACAGCTTTATCGGTAACTGGGGCTTCTCCATTATCGTTATCACCTTTATTGTCCGTGGTATCATGTACCCGCTGACGCGTGCGCAATACACCTCAATGGCGAAAATGCGCATGCTGCAACCCAAAATTCAGGCAATGCGTGAGCGCCTGGGTGATGATAAGCAGCGTATCAGTCAGGAAATGATGGCACTGTACAAAGAAGAGAAAGTGAACCCTCTGGGAGGGTGTCTGCCTCTGGTTATCCAGATGCCTATCTTCCTGGCGCTGTACTATATGCTGATGGGCTCAATTGAGCTGCGCCACGCGCCGTTCATTCTGTGGATCCACGACCTGTCCGCTCAGGACCCGTACTATATCCTGCCGGTATTAATGGGTCTGACCATGTTCTTCATTCAGAAGATGTCGCCGACGACGGTCACTGACCCGATGCAGCAGAAGATCATGACCTTTATGCCGGTCATCTTTACGGTCTTCTTCCTGTGGTTCCCATCAGGTCTGGTGCTGTATTACATCGTGAGTAACCTGGTGACGATACTTCAGCAGCAGCTGATTTACCGTGGTCTGGAAAAACGCGGTCTGCACAGCCGTAAGAAAAAAGCCTGACGGCTATCACGTAGCCTGGCTGCGTGATAATCCCGATAACTCAGGATATGATAAGGCGGTCATCTGACCGCCTTTTTTTATTGGTAAAGAGAGAACAGTTATGAGCCACAGCGATACTATCGTCGCCCAGGCAACGCCCCCGGGTCGCGGAGGAGTCGGTATATTAAGAATTTCCGGCCCGCATGCCGCCGGCATCGCACAACAGATCCTGGGGAAACTCCCGAAACCCCGTTATGCAGATTACCTCCCCTTCCTGGATGCAGAGGGCTCGGTTCTGGATCAGGGCATTGCGTTGTGGTTTCCCGGGCCAAACTCCTTCACAGGCGAAGATGTGCTGGAACTGCAGGGACACGGCGGACCGGTCATCCTGGATCTGTTACTGAAACGCATTGCCGGACTGCCGGGTGTACGTATTGCAAGACCGGGTGAGTTCTCTGAACGTGCGTTTCTGAACGATAAACTGGACCTTGCCCAGGCAGAAGCTATCGCCGATTTAATCGATGCCAGTTCGGAACAGGCAGCCCGTTCGGCGGTGAACTCCTTACAGGGCGTATTTTCTACCCGGGTGAACCTGCTGGTGGAAGCCCTGACCCATCTGCGTATTTACGTGGAAGCCGCTATCGACTTCCCGGATGAAGAAATCGACTTCCTCTCTGACGGCAAAATTGAAGCACAGTTAGCACAGGTGATTAATGATCTGGAGGCGGTGCGGAGTGAAGCACGCCAGGGAAGCCTGCTGCGCGAAGGTATGAAGGTGGTGATCGCCGGACGTCCGAATGCCGGTAAATCCAGCCTGCTCAACGCACTGGCGGGGCGCGAAGCGGCGATTGTGACCGATATTGCCGGCACCACCCGCGATGTGTTGCGTGAACATATTCATATTGATGGTATGCCGCTGCATATCATTGATACGGCCGGGTTGCGTGAAGCCAGCGACGAGGTCGAACGCATCGGTATTGAGCGCGCATGGCAGGAGATTGAACAGGCCGATCACGTCCTGTTTATGGTTGACGGCACCACCACCACCGATACCGATCCCCGGCATATCTGGCCGGACTTTATCTCTCGTCTGCCGGAAGCATTGCCGGTGACCGTCATCCGCAACAAAGCCGATATCACCGGTGAGTCTCCCGGAGCAGAATCAGAGGCCGGCCATACCTTAATCCGTTTATCGGCCCGTACCGGGGGGGGCATCGATACGCTGCGTGAGCATCTGAAACAGAGTATGGGCTTTTCCGGGAATATCGAAGGCGGCTTTATTGCCAGACGCCGTCACCTCGAGGCTCTGGAGCTGGCAGGAACACACCTTCTGCAGGGCAGAGGACAGTTACTGGATGCCCGGGCCGGAGAGCTGCTGGCCGAAGAATTGCGCCTGGCACAACTGGCGCTGAGTGAAATTACCGGAGAGTTCACTGCGGATGACCTGCTGGGACGGATTTTCTCCAGCTTCTGTATTGGTAAATAAACCGGATACCGGCCCTTCAGGGCCGGTATATTTTCAGGAAGACCGTTTGTTTCCGGACGGAGAATCTGTCGCCGCTTCAGCACCCACGGACATCAGGGCTCCGGCATTCAGTAATCCCCCCACTGCCTGTGCCAGATCCGCCGGCATGGCGATAACCTTCGTATTATTACTTTTGGAAAGATCCCCGAGCGTCGCCACATAATTGTTCGCCAACTGGAATGACATCGCCTCATGCCCTCCGGCGCTGTTCAGAGCGTATGCCAGCTGTTCCGTCGCTTTTTTCTGTCCGGCGGCCAGTGTTTCAATCGCCTCAGCTTCCCGTCGTGATGCTTCAAGCTTTGCTTCAGCATCCAGGATCATGGCCTGCTTTTTCCCCTCGGCTTCACGTATGGCTGCATTCTTGTTCCCTTCGGCACGGGTTTCCGTCGCTTTACGCTCCCGCTCTGCGGCGGCCTGTTGTTCCATCGATTTGCGCATAGAATCTGATGGCGTAATATCCTGAATATCAACGGTCCTCAGGATCAGCCCCCAGTCATTCATCTGTTCTTCCATATTCGCCCGCAAATTAATCGCCAGTTGATCGCGATTGGATAACGTATCATCCAGATTCATTCCCCCGACGGCATTACGAATGGTGGTCATCACCAGGTTCTGCACCGCAGCACTATAACTGTCGATGCCGTAGGCGGCTTTATTCGGGTCTGCAATACGGATAAAGCAGATGGCGTTGACCCCGACCGTCGCATTATCTTTGGTGATCCCTTCGATACCTTTCACTTCAAACATCTGATCTTTCGCCGACATTTTATAGGCGACGACATCCAGAAACGGGATCAGGATGTTCAGCCCCGGATTAAGAGTACTGTGATATTTTCCCAGACGCTCCACAATCCACTGATCTGCCTGCGGCACAATGCGTACGCATTTAAAGAACGTAATCGCCAGTAAAAGAATGATTAAACCTGATGCAAACAGCCCCGATGACATAGTACTCCCTCTCTCATGTAGTAAATTAGATAGCTGTAACCTTTACCTGTCCTTCGCCAATCATCGCGACTACCGTTACACGCGCCTGACGGGGTAAAGACTCATCACTGATACAGGGCCACTCCTGACGTCCCTGAACCGGTTTACTCAGTAACAATTTTCCGGTCTCCCCCGGCACTAATGCCGAAGCCAGAATCCCTTGCTGCCCCACCAGCGGTTCCGCGAGATATTTTTCGGGCGGACTACGGATCCAGCGAACCCAGATCCAGGCACAAAGCAATGACGCCACCACCCAGATAAGTAACTGCCCCGCCAGGGATAATGCCGGAACGATCAGCACGACCAGCGCCGGTACCATGGCAGCAATGGCCATCCAGAGGCCAAAAAATGTGACTGTCATCAGTTCTGCCAGCGCAAAAAGCGCAGCAATGGCTATCCAGAACCAGAATATTGTGGTTATTTCCATACTCCCCCCTGCTGAAAATACCGGATCCCGTGATGTCCGCTTCACGTTTCAAGGCAGCAATGGGCCGGTAACTGCTGGCGCTATCTTGCCTGAAAAAACCACAAAATTCCTAATTCAGGATCAATTATGAGAGATAAGGCCGTTTACAGGCCCCGGGGGGATACAGGAAAAACCGGCGGGGAAACCCCACCGGTGGGTTCAGGAGACGACACGGGACAACTCAATCACCCGGTCTGCACTGGCAATGGTTGAAGGGCGATGAGCAATAAAGATACGGGTGATTTTTAATTCACGAATAGAGGCGTTGACCCTGGCTTCATTGTCGAGATCGAGATGGCTGGTCGCTTCATCGAGGAACAGTATGGCCGGGCGGCGGTAGAGAGCCCTGGCAATCAGTAAACGCTGTTTCTGGCCTCCGGACAGGCTACCCCCCAGTTCACTGACCAGGGTTTCGTATCCCATCGGCATTTGCATTATTTCATCATGGATATGACTGCTTTGCGCACAAGAAATTATCCGGTCCGGGTCTCTCTGCTCACTAAAGCTGGAAATATTTTCGGCAATAGATCCGGCGAATAACTTATCCTCCTGCAACACACAGGCAATACAGTCACGATAATTATTCAGTCCGGCGCCGCTGATATCAATACCGTTAAAAAGTACATTCCCGGTATCAGATGACAGTAATCCGCTCATCACTTTCATGAGTGTGGTTTTACCCGACCCCGAAGGCCCCGTGATCGCGACACTTTCTCCGGCGGCGACCAGGAAGCTGACACCTGAAAAAACAGGCCGGCTCAGTTTGTCATACTGATACCCCAAGTCCCGCACCTGCAGGCTGGCCGCTTCGTCTGGCGGGCAAAGTCTTCTTGCGGGCTGGTATACCTCGGTTTCCTGCAGGACAATATCGGCAATCCTGTCGTTATGTAATGCCAGCATTCTTAACTGCAACACCATATCTATCAGTGCCGAAGCGCGCTCAGAAAACTGCCCGCGGTAGGCATTAAAGGCCACAAACATCCCCAGCGTCATCTGCCCGTCAATGACCATTGATGCACCCAGCCACAGGATGATCACCTGATCGAGGGTGGAGATCAGCGCGTTAACGCCGCCAAATAACATATCAAGACGCGTCATCCGGATACCGGCGTTAGTCGTATCAATATTCAGGTTAAGCCAGAATCTGGAACGTATTTCTGTTAATCCCAGCACCTTTAGTGTACTGATCCCGTAAAGCGTCTCCATAAAATGGGACCCGGCACGGGCCTCTTTGACAATGTGCTCTTCCTGGGCCTGGCGGTAGCGCTGATAAGTCGACAGACGTAATACCATATAGATCAACGTAAATCCCAGTACGACCGCAATTAACCAGCCACCGTATAACAGCATCATCACGAATACGCCGACAGAAACAATAACATCGATAGTCCCGCTCACCAGACTACTGGTCAGGGTAGAACGGATAGTATCCAGCGACGAAAAGCGGGACTGGATATCGCCGAGCTTACGTTTTTCAAAGTAGGCCAGCGGCAGCCGGAGTAAGTGATCCATCAGCCCGGTCTTCCATTGAATATCGATCAGTGACTGCATGACCAGCGACGTCCAGGCCCGCAGCATACTGATAAAGGTGCGGAACAGGATAAATGTCAGCAGTCCGAGGCAGATCAGGCCCAGCAGATCATGATCCCGGGCAATGATGACATGATCCATCACCAACTGGGTGCCCATCGGGATCAGGAGATTGACCGCTTCTACCAGTAACGATAAACAGAAGATCCGGATCAGAAAGCCCGGTAATCCGCTGATATTTTTCATCAGCGATCGCAGGTTCAGTTTTGAACGGGCTTTAACCGGAATAAACTCACTATCCGGCCAGACTTCCAGCGCCACACCGGAGAAATGGCGGGAGATTTCAGTAAGACCAACCACTCTGCGACCAAATGCCGGGTCATGGATAATAAAACGCCCCCGCTTCACCGCCACCAGCACCACAAAGTGACTCATATCCCAGTGCAGCAGACAGGGTCTTTTGAGCTGGCAGATTTCATCAATATCCAGCGACAGAGGACGTGTTTTTAAGGACAGTTGCCCGGCGATATGAATGATAGTGGCCAGGGTCGCGCCGTGCGACGAGATACCAAAGCGACGACGCATATTGAGCAGGTCGATGTCCATCCCGAAGTAACGACACACCATGACCAGACACGCCAGACCGCATTCAGAAGCCTCCGTTTGCAGAATGCGGGGAACCCGTCGCCAGGGCGACAGCTGGATCCGCCGGATGATGTCATTAAAGAATTCATTATTCATGTAAAGGCCCGCTCAGACTCCGCCTGATGTCATAATAAGGTGCCAGGATCCATTGATATAATGGCCGGCTTTCCAGGAACAACGTGGTCTCTGCTTTCATCCCGTTAGACCAGCTCATAGGTTTGCCCTGAAACCGGAAGTCTCCGCTTTCCAGTGCGACTATCGTCTTATAATAGGATTGGGTTACCCCCTGGCTGATACCGGTCGCACTACTGCTATACATTGCCAGCTCTTTCTGGCCTGCCGGTATCTGTGAGACTGACCTGATTTTTCCCGGGAACTGCCCGAATTTTTCAAAAGGATAGGCTTCAAACCGAAGATTCACGCTATCGCCCGGAGAGACATACGGCAGGCTGCTGTCCGTTAGCCAGAGGATCAATGAAAAGTCCGGGTCTCCGGCCGGCATCACCTGCGCCAGACTGTCACCGGTTGAAACCATCTGCCCCACGGTATACACCATGTTTTCGATAGTCCCGTCTTCCGGGGCATTAATAATTAAGGTGCCACTGGCGTTAACTTCGGCCAGCTGGCGTTCAAGCTCGCTGCGCTTTAAGGCATACTCCGCTGACTGATTATCGAAATCAGCAGATTTTGTAGCGATTTCCGTTTCCAGATTAATTATCTGCAGGCTCTCCTGGATTGCCTGAGTATTCAGGCTCTGCCATGCCGATTGCTGCTGGTAGAATAAATAGCGCTGGTTATTGAACTGTTCTTTATTAATTAATCCCCGCTTAAGATAATCATCATAATTACCCATGCTTTTTTTCATATCCTGCAGTCCACGGGTCGAACTGTCCATTAATTCCAGTGAGTCTTTATGCGCTTTTTTATATTTTTCCAGTTGTTGTTGCAGGTTTTCCCTGGCGGAGATTTTATTACGATTTATTTTTTTTATAATTTCATCAATCAGTACCAGTTGCTGCCTGATAGCTTCCACACCACGCAGACTTACGTTGCCGTTCAGCGTTGTTTTACTGACATCAATCTCATATAACGGCTCCCCTTTCTTTACCTGTTGCCCGGTATCAAAATATTTCCCGGAAATAACACCCTGCCAGGGCGAGTAAATGGTTATTGCCTGCTCCCGGGAGATAATTTCTCCCCCGACATTAACCCTGCGGGTATATTCACCAAATAAAAGCCCGCCGATAATGACAGAAAAAAAGAAGGCAGAAAAAAGCACCACCAGCCAGGCCGGACATGCTGAAATAAGCAGTGCCTTACCGAGCCACTGTGTTCTCAGATGACGGAGAGCCTCCTCCCTGAAAATCGAATTTCCTTCCATGGGTTCCACTATCACTTTTAAGCACTGACGGAGCCATCCCTTAAGAATGACCGATCCTGATAACCTGATCTGAAAAAAGGTGCCAGATCTCTGGCACCTTGGAGGGATAGTCAGTGACTATTTATCGCGTAATAATTTAATCGCGGAGGTCACAAAGCTGAAGGCAGATTCGAGAGTCAGCCCCAGGTTAGTTCCAACGGCAGAAGCGTTTGCTACCGAGTTTTTCAGGCCCAGCACTTTCATTGCACCACCAAGAGTGCTACCGATATTACCCAGAGAATCTGCCAGTGCGCCCGCACCAGAAACGCATTCCACTTCAACGTGAGTTAATTCTTTCATAGATTATTCCTTTTTTATAAAAATCCCTAAGAGTATGAAACACGCAATGACATACGTCCCCGTCAGTTATACACCGGTCCGTACCGTTATCATTTGCGTACAGGAAATATACCTGACGATTATTTTAATGCAATATATCCGCACACACACATCCGGAAAGCAAAATACAGAGTCATTTTATAATTAAGAAATATACCGGGATAAAAAAAGGAAAACTGATTAAATACTGCCACAAAAAGGAAACTGACGTCATGATTATTTCACTCCCGAAGAGAATATCCGGAATTCAAAATCATACAGGGGTAAATTATCAGAGTATTTCACCCGAATGCATTCAATAAAAATGAACGCCATGAATAATATACAAAGCCTTCACTATCACGTATCGATAGAAGAGCCTGCCGGTTTTCACCGCCAGGCCCGTCAGCGTATTAACCAATCGCCCCCAGAGCATCATCCGTTCCCCGGGTACGGGGTAATAAAAACAGCGTTGCCAGAACATCGACCACATAGATCAGTGCCAGCAGAGTTATCGCCGCCGTGAAAGACCATTCTGACGCAAGCGAGCCGATGACCAGGGGTCCCAGCCCTCCGACGGCGCGCCCGGCATTGAATAATACATTCTGCGCAGTCGCCCGGGCGGCGACCGGGAATGTATCAGAGATGAGAGCACCGTAACCACCGATCATGCCGTTCACGAACATCCCCATCACCGCACCGGCAAGCAGCATCAGCGAGGGGTCGGTAAGCCTTGCATACACCACCACCATAACCACCGCCCCTAATTGATACAGGATAAAGATTTTCCAGCGGGCAAAACGGTCGGCCAGTATTCCAAATAACCCGATACCCAGTGTCATGCCTATAACGGTGACGGCTGTCCAGATCCCCGATTTTGTCAGCGTAAAACCAAAGTTCGCGGAAAGATAACCCGGCATCCAGATCATCAGCCCGTAATAGCCAAAATTTTGCACCGAACAAAGAATAAAAATACCTATGCTGGCTTTTGCCGTCATTCTGTCTTTAAAGAGTAATTTAAGACGAGACGTAAAGGCGAGAGGCGTAGGTTCGGCCGGCTGACGGGCAAATGCGTCAGGTTCACCTAATCCATGACGGATAACAAAAGAAAACAGTGCAGGAATAAGCCCCACCAGGAACATTCCGCGCCAGCCGATATAAGGTAGCAATACTGGCGTCAGTACAGCGGCCATCAGTACACCTGCCTGCCAGCCAATACCCACCCATGCCGATGCACGGTTACGTTTACTGGCAGGCCAGACTTCCGCAATCAGTGCCATACCTATCCCGAACTCCCCCCCGAGCCCGACACCGGCCAGTGTCCGGTAGACCAGTAGATCCGGATAGCCTCTGGCGACAGCGCATAATCCGGTGAATACAGAAAACATCAGGATAGTCAGCGAAAGTATTTTGATCCGCCCGAAACGGTCACTCAGATGACCAAAAATAATCCCTCCTATCACCGCCCCTATCAGAGTCCAGGTCACCAGAGAACCGGCCTGTGAATAATTGAGCGACAGAGAAAGACTGATCGCCGGTAACATAAACCCGAGGATGAGCAGATCAAAACCATCCATCGCATAACCACTGATCGCCGCGAGCATTGCTTTCGCTGGCGTCACTCTTTTTTTCTTACGCACGTGTGTATCCATTTTTACGGAAGGTATTCAGGTGGAGGAAGTATAAAAAGGATGGGGCAGACAAGCTATGGATAGATTAATACACCAGCCGCTGCTATCCGGGCGGATAGCAGCGGGATAATGCCTGTTACTCCGGAAGGTTATCTCCGGCTAATAACTGGTCCAGCTTATCGCCACCCAGGTGGCGGAAATCCTGACCTTTGACAAAATAAAAAATAATTTCGCAGATATTCTGACAACGATCGCCAATACGCTCGATAGCACGGGCACAGAAAAGTGCCGTCAGTACGCTAGGGATAGTCCGCGGATCTTCCATCATATAGGTCATCAGCTGGCGGATAATGCCTTCATACTCTTTATCCACCTTTTTATCTTCACGATAAATCTCGATAGCCGCGTTCAGGTCCATACGTGTAAACGCATCCAGAACATCGTGCAGCATCTGTACCGCATGACGGCCGAGAGACTCCAGACTCACCAGCAGCGGCTGGTGGTTCTGACCGAATTTTTCAAGCGCAGTACGACTGATCTTTTCAGCCACATCCCCAATGCGCTCCAGTTCGGAGATAGTCTTAATGATAGCCATCACCATACGTAAATCGCTGGCCGTCGGCTGACGTTTAGCAATAATCCGGACACAATGATCATCAATATCGACTTCCATCATATTCACTTTCTGGTCGTCATTAATCACCCGCTGAGCCAGTTCACTGTCCATATTCTGCATGGCCGTGATGGCGTCGGTCAGTTGTTGCTCAACCAGCCCCCCCATAATCATGACCTGGGTCCGGATATGCTCCAGCTCAGCATTAAACTGCCCGGAAATGTGTTTATTTAAATTCAGACTATCCATGGTGTTCTCCAGTATCGCAATCGCGCTCTGTCATGCAGAGGGTGGCAAAGAGTCAGGGGCATGGCCGGGGCTCAGCCGTAGCGGCCTGTAATATAGTCTTCGGTTTGTTTCCGGGCCGGTTTGGTAAACAGCGTATCGGTATCACAGAATTCAATCAGTTCGCCCATATACATAAAGGCAGTATGGTCAGAACAACGCGCGGCCTGTTGCATATTATGAGTCACAATCACCACGGTATAATCCTGTTTTAATTCACTGATCAGCTCTTCAATACGTCCGGTAGAAATCGGGTCGAGGGCTGAGCAGGGCTCATCAAGTAACAGAACTTCCGGACGAATGGCGATACCGCGGGCAATACACAAACGTTGCTGCTGTCCCCCCGACAGACTATAGCCACTCTGATTCAGCTTATCTTTGGTTTCCGTCCACAGGGCCGCTTTGGTCAAAGCCCATTGCACACGTTCGTCCATTTCGGCACGGGACAACTTCTCAAATAAACGAACACCAAACGCGATATTATCGTAGATAGACATCGGGAAAGGTGTCGGCTTCTGAAAGACCATCCCGACACGGGCACGTAATAACGCGATATCCTGGCTATTTTCGAGAATATTTTCACCGTCCAGCAGGATCTGTCCTTCGGCACGCTGCTCCGGATAGAGCTGATACATTTTGTTCAGCGTACGCAGCAGCGTTGATTTGCCACAACCGGAAGGCCCGATAAATGCGGTCACTTCGTTGCGTGCAATATCCAGATTAATATTTTTCAGCGCGTGAAATTTACCGTAATGGAAGTTCAGGTCACGGACCTGAATTTTAGCTGCCGCTGCATTAATTTGTGCCATATTCATGCTTCGTCTCTCTTATCCCGGCGCCGCATCCGCCACGCCGTAAAAATTAGTGTTTACGCTTAGTAAAAATAACCCGTGCCAGGATGTTCAGCAGCAAGACACACAGGGTAATAATCAGCACGCCCGCCCAGGCCAGACTTTGCCATTGAGGAAAAGGACTCATCGCAAATTTATAAATGGTCACCGGCAGGTTAGCCAGTGGCTGCATCATGTCGGTGCTCCAGAACTGGTTTGACAGCGCTGTAAACAGTAAGGGCGCCGTTTCGCCGGCAATACGGGCAATCGCCAGCAATACTCCGGTCATAATGCCGGAAACGGAAGCTTTCAGCGTAATGGCCAGGATCATTCGCCACTTCGGCGTCCCCAGTGCATAAGCGGCCTCGCGCATCGTATCCGGTACCAGCTTCATCATGTTTTCTGTGGTACGGATAACAATCGGTACCTGTAACAATGCCAGCGCCAGTACACCTGCCCAACCGGAGAAATGGTGCATCTTTGCAACAACCAGCGTATAGACAAACAACCCGATCACTATCGAAGGCGCTGATAACAGGATATCGTTAATAAAACGGATGACCTCTGCCAGAAGTGATTTACGACCATATTCGGCCAGATAAATCCCTGCCAGAATACCCAGCGGGGTACCAATGACCGTAGCCCACAGGATAAGCAGACCACTACCGGCCAGGGCATTCGCCAGGCCGCCGCCATCAGTATTTGGCGGAGGCGTTGACTGAGTAAACAGATCCAGAGACAGTCCGCCCACCCCGCGTGAAACCGTGGTCCAGAGGATCCAGACCAGCCAGAACAGACCAAAAACCATGGTGAGCAGTGAAAAAAAGATCGCTATCTTATTTTTCAGGCTACGGCGTGACTGCATTTTACGGCGGGACGCCGCAAGCGCGGCCCGGGCGCCGGGATCCAACGTCGTCATGAGCGGCCTCCTTCACTTTTAGCCAGGCGCAGTATCATCAGTTTGGAAATCGCCAGTACCACAAAAGTAATGAAGAACAGAATTAATCCCAGCTCCATCAATGCCGCTACGTGTAACCCGGAGGAGGCTTCCGCAAACTCATTCGCCAGCGCAGAGGTAATACTGTTGCCTGGCATATAGAGCGAGGCACTGTCCAGTTGATAGGTATTGCCGATAATAAAGGTGACGGCCATCGTTTCACCTAATGCGCGCCCCAGTCCGAGCATCACCCCCCCGATCACGCCGTTACGGGTAAAAGGCAGCACGATGTTCCAGATAACTTCCCACGTAGTACAGCCGAGTCCATAAGCAGACTCTTTCATCATCACCGGGGTTTGCTCGAAGACATCCCGCATTACCGAGGCGATGTAAGGAATGATCATAATCGCCAGGATAACGCCGGCCGCCAGGATACCGATACCGAACGCAGGACCTGAGAATAACTGACCAATAAAAGGGACAGAAGACAGCAGGTCGCCGACCGGCGTCTGAAAATAGTTGGCAAACAAGGGAGCGAAAACAAATAGCCCCCACATGCCGTAAACAATGCTTGGGATCGCCGCCAGCAATTCAATCGCGGTGCCCAAAGGACGGCGCAGCCAGCCCGGGGAAAGTTCTGTCAGAAACAGGGCAATACCGAAGCTGACCGGTACGGCAATCAGCAGAGCTATTATTGACGTGACCACCGTTCCGTAAATAGGTACCAGCGCACCGAACTGCTGGTTCGGGGCATCCCAGGTTTTATTCCAGAGGAAGGCAAAACCAAATTTATGGATGCTGGGCCAGGAGGAGATGATCAGGGAAACGATAATACCGCCCAGAAGTAATAATACGACCAGCGCAGCCAGCCTGACCAGTGCGCTGAAGAGGATATCGCCTTGCTTTCCGGGGGCTTTAAATGTCGGCTTTCTTTCCGCCATAAGAGTCTCTGCTTCACGATTAACAGGGCGGCATTAGCCGCCCATGGGGTCACATGAGTTAACGGTATTCAGCCTTACTGGTACAGGGCTTTTCCGTTTTCATCAGTGATATTGGTTTTCCATGCACTACGGATTTCTTCTACAACAGACGCCGGTAAAGCCGCGTAGTCCAGGCTTTCTGCAGTCTTATCACCATGGCTATAAGCCCAGTCGAAGAATTTTAACACCGCTGCGCCTTTAGTGGCATCTGACTGCTTTTTATAAACCAGGATAAAGGTGGTTGAAGAGATAGGCCATGCATCATCGCCTTTCTGATAAGTCAGGTCCTGAGCGAATGTCTGTTTCCAGTCAGCCCCTTTCGCAGCGTTACTGAAGTTTTTCTCAGAAGGCAGGATAGCCTTACCATCTGCATCCACCAGTTTGGTATAGGTCAGGTTATTCTGTTTCGCATAAGCATACTCAACATAACCAATGGAGCCCGGCAGACGCTGTACGAAAGCGGCAACGCCATCATTCCCTTTACCGCCCAGCCCGACCGGCCAGTTCACGGTATTACCTTTCCCGATTTTATCTTTCCACTCGCTGTTCACTTTAGACAGGAAGCTTGTGAAGACAAACGACGTCCCTGAGCCGTCTGCACGGCGAACAACATTAATATTCGAGGAAGGTAACTTAATGCCCGGGTTCAGCTTCTCGATCGCCGGATCATTCCATTTTTTGATTTTTCCGAGATAGATGTCACCGACGGTTTCACCGTTCAGCGTCAGCTCACCGGATTTCACTCCCGGCAGGTTGACCGCCAGAACCACACCACCGATCACCGTCGGAAACTGGAAAAGACCGTGTTTCTGCAGATCCGCATCAGAAAGTGGTGCATCAGAAGCACCGAAATCAACGGTTTTGGCAATGATTTGATTCACACCACCGGAAGAACCAATCCCCTGATAGTTCACCTGACTACCATTCGCTTTCTGGTAATCCGCAGCCCAGCGGGCATATATCGGGGCCGGAAAGGTACCGCCCGCGCCGGTTAAATTGGTAGCTGCAAATGCAGAAACAGCGCTCAGAGACAATGTCGCTGCCAGTACCCGGGCAACAGTCTTATGCATCAGTGTCATATTCCCTCCGGGGGAGTGTATTTTCAGGCTCAATGCCAGTTTAAACGGGTTAGTCATGCTGCAGGAGGCAAAATAGGACAGTTTAATGACATTAAAATGTCCGAATTATGACAGTTTTATGACAGCCCCGCGGCTCCTTTACCGCCAGAGGGTTGCCGGCCGGCACAAAGCCCGCCGCAACACGTCAAACACCGCAGCCTCTTCAGGCTGCAACGGTCCCTTTTTTCACGAAAACGCACCGCTGATATTGGATGGCCGGCAGTCTGCTCAGGTTTGTCATACCTGAAGATAAAAATGTCCGCTGCCGGTTACTCACTGTCCCCGCGTTGTCTGACCGTTGTCTGCGGTATCTTCGCCATCTGCTGCTGTAGAAAGGTAAGTAACACCCGGAACCTGGCATCCTGAAGCCTTGCGCTGATCCCCCTGGCCCGCTCTACACCAATACCCGGAAGGGACTGCCAGTCGGCCAGAGAGCGGGCTGACAATGCTGTAAGCTCTTCACTACGTAAGTGCCTTGCTGCCTGACGGGGAACCGGAACCCCCAGAGCCTGCAGCCAGCGGATCGCCGGCAGTTGCCGGGCCTGAAGGAATTGCCGGACCATTGCCGCGGATCGGACAGGACTGAACCCGGCCTGCACCAGTTGTGCCGGGGTGAACGACATCCATGACAGAAGATGGTCAAATTCCGGTACAGACAGCATTTGCTGCCAGCTGCCACGGCTGATCCCCCGAAGGTTCAGCCCCTGCCGTTCACTCAGACCACTCAGCCTGGATAAAAATTGTTCACGGCATGCGGTCGTCAGCCGGAAACAGCTGAATTCATGAAACCTGGCCTCTGACGGCGGGGCAGGATAATGACGCTCAGCCACCCGCCACACCACTCGTCGGATGGCAGGAACCCCCTGCCCGGCCAGCCCGATGATGACTTCATCCCCGGGAAGAATATCCCGGCGTCGCCAGGCTGCGACAGTCCCGAGACTGACGCGGCTGATGCGTTTATCGTCAAGCGGTACCGGCTGCAGCGTCGCGACAACGGACACTTTTCCTGTCCGTCCGACCGTAAAACGGATCTCCCGGACGCCGGTACTGATTTCGGGGGCCGGATATTTCCAGGCTGCAGACCAGAGGTTATGCCCGGGTCGCCATTGCTGCGAAGCCGCAGGAAGGGAGTGGATCACAATACCGTCTGTAGTAAAGGGTAACTCGCCGCGAAACCAACGGTCACGCCACAGCGCAACCTCCTCTGCCGTTACCACCTCCCGGGTCCATGCTCTCGTCAGGGGAAACCCCCACTCCGACAGTTGCGTAATGCGTGTCTGTAACGACGGCGGGCCATCCGGCCAGGCCCAGATAAAGATCCCCAGCCGCTGACCTGCCGGGAGAGAGCCCTGACTGCGCATCAGTCCTGCAACACGGGCCCTGTCACCCCCTCCGCCTTCCCGGGCCCGTCGATGTTGCCGCCGGGGTAAAAAAATTTCACCTTGCAGTACGATGATCGCCGCGTCTGCCGGGATCACCGGCGGAACCGTAGTAATTGCTAACGCTCTGCCAAGCCAGGGCTCGCCCTGCAAACCGTCCCCGCGGCTGGTCACGGCAGACAACTTACCGTGGCGGTATACCAGCGTGACCGCCACGCCGTCTATTTTAGGCTGTACGATGAGTGGTTGCTTATTCTGCATCCAGCGGGAAACCGCCAGCTTGTCTTTCAGCTTACGCACACCGGTATGCGCGACAGGATGCTGCTGACGGCCATCGGCTGGCCAGCGGGGGATAGCGCGCGACGGCGGTAACCCGGCACATTTCTGCCAAAGCGCTGCTTTTTCCGACAGCCGATCATAGTCGCTGTCACTTACCGGTGACAGCCCCTGGCGGTAGTAAGCATCATCCCACTGCCTGAGCTGTTGCTGAAGACCGGCCACTTCCGTCAACGCCCGGGCGGGGGTCCACGGGGGGCAGTCTGCCGCCATCACTGATAACCCTGTCAGCCCGCAGATAATAAGTAGTCGTCTGAACACAAGCACACCTCCGACCCCTGGTATGCCGCCTTTGTTACGGAAGCTCAGCAGAACATCTTGTATTACCGGAGATTTCTCACAAAAAAACCATCGGTTATCCGCCCGCAGGCAGCAGAATGCCCGGCGGCCCCGCAAATAAATCTGTGGCTAAATGCAAGCAAACGCTGCGCCAGAGCGCCGGGGCGTGTATAATCATGAGAATATTGTCCCCGCTCTTTACTCAATTCAAGATAACCATGGCTCAAGGTACGCTTTATATTGTCTCCGCCCCTAGCGGTGCGGGAAAATCCAGCCTGATACAGGCACTGCTGAAAACGCAGCCACTGTATGACACTCAGGTCTCAGTTTCACACACCACCCGGGACATTCGACCGGGCGAAGTCGCAGGCGAGCACTATTATTTCGTCTCTAAAGACGAGTTCCGTACCATGATTGCTGAAAATGCATTTCTGGAGTATGCCGAGGTATTTGGTAACTATTACGGTACCTCCCGTCAGGCGATTGAACAGGTGCTGTCGACAGGGGTCGACGTTTTTCTGGATATCGACTGGCAAGGCGCACAACAGATCCGTCATCAGATGCCGGAAGCTCGCAGCATCTTTGTTCTGCCGCCCTCAAAAGATGAGCTGGACAGACGTCTGAGAGGCCGTGGTCAGGACAGTGAAGACATTATCGAAAAGCGTATGGCGAAGGCTGTCGATGAAATGAGTCATTATGCAGAGTACGATTATCTGATTGTTAATGATGACTTTGATCTTGCGCTTTCGGATCTGAAGACCATTATCCGTGCAGAACGACTGCGTATTCGCCGTCAGACTGCGCGACATGATGCATTAATCAGCAAATTATTGGCACACTGAACCGGGTTTCAGTATGATGCCCAGTCATTTCTTCATCTGTGGAGTAGCACACTTATGGCACGCGTAACCGTTCAGGACGCAGTAGAAAAAGTTGGAAACCGTTTTGACCTGGTATTGGTCGCTGCACGTCGTGCACGTCAGATGCAGGTCGGAGGCAAAGATGCCCTGGTTCCGGAAGAGAACGATAAAACCACGGTTATCGCTTTACGTGAAATCGAAGAAGGGCTGATCACAAACCAGATTCTGGACGTACGTGATCGTCAGGAACAGCATGAACAGGAAGCGGCCGAACTTCAGGCTGTGACCGCGATTGCTGAAGGTCGTCGTTAATCTGACTGTTGCAGGCCGCCTTTGTATCTGTTTGAAAGTCTTAATCAACTGATTGAAAAATATTTGCCTGAGGATCAGATTAAACGCCTCAGGCAAGCCTATCTTGTTGCTCGTGATGCCCATGAGGGTCAGACGCGTTCCAGCGGTGAGCCTTATATTACCCATCCGGTAGCCGTTGCCTGTATTCTGGCTGAAATGCGACTCGACCATGAAACTCTCATGGCCGCGTTATTGCACGATGTGATTGAGGATACCCCGGCCACCTACCAGGATATGGAGCAACTGTTTGGTCAGAGTGTCGCAGAGCTTGTCGAAGGCGTATCCAAGCTGGATAAGCTGAAATTCCGCGATAAAAAAGAAGCTCAGGCAGAAAACTTCCGCAAGATGATCATGGCCATGGTACAGGATATCAGGGTCATATTAATCAAGCTGGCAGACCGGACACACAATATGCGGACCCTCGGTTCGCTTCGTCCGGACAAGCGGCGGCGTATCGCGCTGGAAACGCTGGAAATTTACAGCCCCCTGGCCCACCGGCTGGGTATCCATCACCTGAAAACGGAACTGGAAGAGCTCGGGTTTGAAGCGCTCTACCCTAACCGTTATCGGGTGATTAAAGAGGTGGTGAAAGCGGCCCGCGGTAACCGGAAAGAGATGATCCAGAAAATACTGGCCGAAATCGATGGCCGGTTACAGGAATCCGGTATCCCCTGCCGTGTCAGCGGACGTGAGAAACACCTCTACTCTATCTATCAGAAAATGCATCTCAAAGAGCAGCGTTTTCATTCCATTATGGATATCTATGCCTTTCGCGTGATCGTGAAAGATGTCGATACCTGTTACCGTGTCCTTGGGCAAATGCACAGTTTGTATAAGCCTCGCCCGGGCCGGGTGAAAGATTATATTGCTATCCCCAAAGCCAACGGCTATCAGTCTCTTCATACATCCATGATTGGGCCACACGGTGTGCCTGTGGAAGTACAGATCCGTACCGAAGATATGGATCAGATGGCAGAGATGGGGGTTGCGGCACACTGGGCCTATAAAGAACATGGCGAAAGTGGTTCCACCACCGCTCAGGTTCGCGCCCAGCGCTGGTTACAGAGTCTGCTGGAACTGCAGCAAAGTACAGGGAACTCCTTCGAATTTATCGAAAGTGTGAAATCCGATCTGTTCCCTGACGAAATCTACGTCTTTACCCCGGAAGGTCGCATTGTCGAACTGCCGGCAGGTGCAACGCCGGTCGACTTTGCCTATGCCGTCCATACGGATATCGGCCATGCCTGTGTGGGTGCCAGGGTAGATCGTCAGCCTTATCCGTTATCACAGTCACTGTCCAGCGGACAGACCATCGAAATTATTACCGCGCCAGGTGCCCGGCCAAATGCTGCCTGGCTCAACTTTGTGGTCAGCTCAAAAGCCAGGGCTAAAATCCGTCAGTTACTGAAAAACCTGAAGCGGGAAGAGTCCGTGAGTCTCGGACGCCGTCTGCTCAGCCATGCGCTGGGCGGCAGTAAAAAGCTGGCTGAAGTTCCGCAGGAAAATATCCGCCATGAACTGGAACGGATGAAACTGGCGTCTCTGGATGATCTGCTGGCAGAAATCGGTCTCGGTAACGCGATGAGCGTTGTTGTGGCTAAGAATTTACTGCCGGGAGAACCGACAGAGCACTTGCCTCAGGCGACCAGTAAAAAGCATAAGCTGCCGATTAAAGGGGCTGACGGTGTACTGATCACCTTCGCAAAATGTTGCCGGCCTATTCCCGGTGACCCGATTGTAGCGCATGTCAGTCCCGGTAAAGGGCTGGTGGTGCATCATGAATCCTGTCGTAACATCCGGGGCTATCAGAAAGAAGCAGAGAAGTTTATGCCGGTCGAATGGGACAAAGAGACCGGACAGGACTTTGTGACAGAAATTAAAGTCGATATGCTCAACCATCAGGGTGCCCTGGCAAACCTGACAGCAGCGATCAACACCTGTCATTCCAATATTCAGAGCCTGAATACCGAAGAACGTGATGGCCGGGTTTATACTGCCTTTATGCGCCTCACGGTCCATGACCGTATTCATCTGGCGGATATTATGCGGAAAATTCGTGTAATGCCGGATGTGATTAAAGTACATCGGAACCGTAACTGATCACATGAATGACCAACGTTTTTCCCGGATAGCGGAAATGCTGGCCCGTCGCCAGCATGACCTGACAGTATGCATGGAACAGGTCCATAAACCCCATAATGTTTCTGCGGTGATCCGCACGGCAGATGCGGTCGGCATTCATCATGTCCACGCCGTCTGGCCCGGGGATCGCATGCGTACCGCCGTTTCCTCCTCCGCCGGCAGTAATAGCTGGGTCAATGTCATCACGCACCGAAGCATCGGAGAAGCCGTCAGCACGGTAAAATCTGCAGGTATGCAGGTTCTGGCGACCCATCTTTCCGATACGGCCGTAGATTTCCGTGACATCGATTATACCCGGCCTACCTGTATTCTGATGGGCCAGGAGAAAACGGGTATCACCCGGGAAGCGCTGGACCTCGCTGACCAGGATATTATTATTCCGATGCTGGGGATGGTGCAGTCACTGAATGTTTCAGTCGCCTGCGCCCTGATCCTGTATGAAGCACAACGTCAGCGACAAATCGCCGGTATGTACGAGCGTGACCACTGTTTGCTGGACGAGGCTGAACAGCAACGTCTGTTATTCGAAGGTGGCTACCCTGTACTGGCTCGGGTCGCGCGGCAAAAAGGGCTGCCCTATCCCCGGATCAACGATCAGGGTGAGGTAGAAGCCGATGAGCACTGGTGGTCTGCCATGCAGGCAACCGGTCATAGCCGAAAGCATAAAAAATGAAAGGCCGCCTGCTCGACGCCATTCCGCTGAATACCCTGACCGGCGTTGGCGCCAGTCAGGCTGCAAAACTGGCAAAGCTTGGCCTGCATACCTTGCAGGATTTATTACTGCACCTTCCCGTTCGCTACGAAGACCGTACCCGCCTGTATCGGATCAATGACTTACTGCCCGGCCTCTTTGCCACCATAGAAGGTGAAGTCCTCTCCACGGAAGTCTCCTTCGGACGACGCCGGATGATGGTCTGCCAGATCAGTGACGGCAGTGGCATCGTCACGCTGCGCTTTTTTAACTTCAATGCCGGCATGAAAAATGCGCTGGCAAAAGGCAGCCATGTGGTTGCCTACGGCGAGATCAAACGCGGGCAACGGGGCGCTGAAATTATTCATCCCGAATACCGGATCACCGGACAACAACAGGTGACGGAATTACAGGAAACGCTGACCCCGGTCTACCCGGCTACCGAAGGTATCCGCCAGGCGACGCTGCGTAAACTGACCGACCAGGCCCTGCAATTACTGGAAAGCTGCCCGATTGATGAACTGCTGCCTGCTGAACTGCGTGGCGGCATGATGTCACTGGCCGACGCCCTGAAAACGCTACACCGTCCCCCGCCGGGGTTATTGCTCAGCGACCTGGAACAAGGGAAACATCCGGCACAGCAACGTCTGATCACCGAAGAATTACTGGCCCATAACCTGAGTATGCTGGCGGTACGGGCCGGCGCACAGCGTCATCATGCCCGCCCCATGCCGGCAGACCACCGCCTCAGCCGGCAATTTCTGGCCTCGCTACCCTTTGCCCCGACCGGAGCACAGACGCGGGTAGTCAAAGAAATCGAGCAGGATCTGCAGCATGACTACCCGATGCTACGCCTGGTTCAGGGGGATGTCGGTTCAGGTAAAACGCTGGTGGCCGCACTGGCAGCATTAAATGTCATTGCCCATGGCTATCAGGTCGCACTGATGGCCCCGACAGAACTACTGGCAGAACAACATGCCAGTAATTTCCGCCAGTGGCTGGCACCGTTAGGTATCGAGGTGGGCTGGCTGGCCGGCAAGCAGAAAGGTAAAGCTCGTCAGGCGCAGCAGGAAGCCATTGCCAGTGGTCAGGTTTCTATGATTGTCGGTACACATGCATTGTTTCAGGAGCAGGTGAAATTTAACGGGCTGGCACTGGTCATTATTGATGAACAACACCGGTTCGGGGTACATCAGCGCCTGTCACTGTGGGAAAAAGGGGAGCAACAGGGCTTCCATCCGCATCAGTTAATTATGACCGCGACCCCGATCCCCCGTACGCTTGCCATGACGGCGTACGCCGATCTGGAAACCTCTACCATTGATGAGCTGCCTCCGGGCCGTACGCCGGTTACGACGGTGGCCATCCCGGATACCCGTCGTGACGACATCATTCAGCGGGTCGGGCAGGCCTGCCGGCAGGGACGTCAGGCCTACTGGGTCTGTACCCTTATCGAAGAGTCTGACCAGCTTGAGGCACAAGCCGCAGAAGCCACCTGCCAGGAACTGCAACTTGCGCTGCCTGAGATGAAAATCGGTCTGGTACACGGACGGATGAAACCTGCCGACAAGCAGGCCATCATGCAGCAGTTTAAAGCAAACCAGTTACACCTGCTGGTCGCCACCACGGTCATTGAAGTGGGTGTCGATGTACCCAATGCCAGCCTGATGATCATCGAAAATCCTGAGCGGCTCGGGCTTGCCCAGCTGCACCAGCTGCGGGGCCGCGTCGGGCGCGGGGCCGTCGCCTCCCACTGTGTTTTACTGTATAAATCGCCGCTCAGTAAAACAGCACAGAAACGTTTACAGGTGTTACGTGACAGTAATGACGGGTTTGTTATTGCCCAGCATGACCTGGAAATCCGTGGCCCGGGAGAATTACTGGGTACACGCCAGACAGGTAATGCGGAATTCAGAGTCGCCGATCTGCTCCGCGATCAGGCGATGATCCCGGCCATACAGCGTATTGCACGCCATCTTCATGAGCAATATCCGGCGCAGTCGGTTGCACTGATTGAACGCTGGCTGCCCGCGACAGAACGTTTTTCCCACGCCTGAGAGTTCCTGCCCCGTTGGCAAACGTTTGCTTTTATCCGGCGGATAATTAAAATCGCTTTCTTTTATCTCGATCAGGATGCCTTGATGTCTGCCCATGCCCCGTTTGACCGACAACCTTCCGGTTCTTCACACAGTGATCTGGTTTACCGTCTGGAAGACAAACCGCCCTTACCGCAGGCCCTGTTCGCGGCATTGCAGCATTTGCTGGCAATGTTTGTGGCTGTGATCACGCCGGCATTACTCATCTGCCATGCCCTCGGCTTACCGGCACAGGACACCCGGCATATTATCAGTATGTCGTTATTCGCGTCCGGTATCGCCTCTGTGCTGCAAATCCGCACCTGGGGGCCGGTAGGTTCGGGGCTGCTCTCCATTCAGGGCACCAGCTTTAACTTTGTCTCCCCGCTGATCATGGGCGGCCTGGCGCTGAAACATGGGGGGGCCGATGTCCCGACGATGATGGCTGCTCTGTTTGGCACCCTTATGCTGGCTTCCTGTACCGAAATGCTGTTATCCCGCATTCTGCCGTATGCCCGTAAGGTGATTACTCCCCTGGTCTCCGGTATTGTCGTGATGATCATCGGTCTGTCGTTGATCCAGGTCGGATTAACCTCCATCGGAGGGGGCTTTAGCGCCATGAGCAACCACACCTTCGGCGCTCCGGAAAATCTGCTGCTGGCCGGTGTCGTTTTACTGACGATAATCCTGCTTAACCGTCAGAAAAACCCGTATCTGCGTATTGCCTCACTGGTGATCGCAATGGCCATCGGCTACCTGCTGGCGTGGTGCCTGCATATGCTGCCGGTAACTGCCGCGGATCCGGATGCTCCGCTGATCGCAGTGCCCCGCCCTTTTTACTATGGACTGGGCATTGACTGGAATTTGTTACTGCCGCTGATGCTGGTCTTTATGGTGACCTCCCTGGAAACCATCGGCGATATTACGGCGACCTCTGATGTCTCAGAACAACCAGTGAGTGGTCCTGTTTATATGAGACGCCTGAAGGGCGGCGTACTGGCTAACGGTATCAACTCCTGTGTGTCCGCGTTGTTTAATACCTTCCCTAACTCCTGTTTCGGGCAGAATAACGGCGTTATTCAGCTGACAGGGGTCGCCAGCCGCTATGTCGGGTTCCTGGTGGCATTAATGCTGATTGTGCTGGGGCTTTTCCCGGCAGTGAGTGCTGCCGTTCAGCATATTCCTGAACCGGTGCTGGGCGGGGCCACGCTGGTCATGTTCGGCACGATTGCGGCCTCCGGAGTGCGTATTGTTTCCAGGCAGGCGATTGACCGGCGGGCTATCCTGATCATTGCCATTTCACTGGCCGTCGGCCTGGGCGTTTCCCAGCAACCGCAGATCCTGCAGTTTGCTCCTGACTGGCTAAAAACCCTGTTCTCTTCCGGCATTGCCGCCGGGGGGATCACGGCGATTATCCTGAATCTGATTTTTCCTGCAGACCAGGAAAGCGCATAAGGCAGAACTTCAGAGCAGAATGGCGGGGGAACCCCGCCATTCTGCTAACCGGTTCAGGCTGTTTTTTTCGCCTTCCGGTGGACTCCGCGCATGATCACCGTTGAGGTCTGAAGCAAATTCAGGCATAACAGACCTTCGCTTACCCTCAGGACTCAGGACCGACACCATGAAATTTATTGGAAAATTTTTCCTGATACTGCTGCTAATCCTTTTACTTGTGCTTATTACTGGCTATTTTTTGCTGAAAAGCGCCTGGGGAGCAGCCACGCTTAGTCGCTGGATCAGCGATGAAACCGCCTATCATTTGTCTATCGGCAGATTACACCACTCGTTCAGTACTCCGCTGGAAGTTACCTTAGACAACTTCAGTTTTGGTCATGATGGTCAGCCGGCCCTGGTCGTCGCCGATAAGGTAACACTGGATTTATCACTGCTTCAGTTCAGCTCTCCTTCCCGCTTTGATTCGATTACCCTGACGAACGGTGAAGTTAACCTGGCGAACATCAGTCCCGGTACGGCTATCCCGTTACAGGCAAATCACCTCCGGCTGAACAACATCAGCATCGTCGAGCCGGGTACGGGTACCGATTCCGGCTTTCAAGCCAGTCAGATAGTGGCAGATATTTCGCCCTGGAACCCCGGGGAAAACAGTCTGCAAGGCAGCCAGTATCACTTCAGTATGGGTATCGGACAGTTAACGCTAAACACACAGCAATTATCGAATATTCATGCCAACGGCCAGGTTGATCCGCAACAACTGACTCTGGATCATCTGGATGGTCAGGCAGAACGGGGCAATTTCTCCGGTTCATTGACCCGCGATGCGCAGGGTCACTGGCAGGTACAGCAACTCTCCCTGCAGGATATCCGGTTCCAGACCGAAAAAAACTTACCTGATTTTCTGGCACCGCTGGTCCGCCACAATATTCGTCCCGCACGGATAGATATCAGCCATGCCACCATTGTCGGCCCGGACTGGGCAGTCACAGATTTCAATATGCAGCTGGCCAATCCGCAATTACCGGCCGGTGACCTGCTGACTCAGGGAGGCACACTGAAATTACAAGCCAGTGAGCTGGTCTATGATAATAATGATTTTGTGTCGCCACAGGCCGACGCCGAAGCCACCCCTGAGGGTCTGCGAATAGACAGCATCAGTACTCACTGGAAAAACGGAACCCTAAGCGCCAGTGGTGACTGGCTGCGTGCTAACCGGCAACTGGCACTGAACAACCTGACAATCTCCGGGCTGGAATATACCCTGCCGCAGGACTGGCGTCAGTGGTGGATGGCTCCGTTACCTGACTGGCTGGACTCGGTGGTCGTTCATCAGTTGGCCGTGAGTAACTCGCTGGTGATCGATATCAATCCGGCATTTCCGTTCCAGATGACAGCATTGCATGGTACCGGCCACGAATTATTACTGGCCAGAAATCATCAGTGGGGGATTTGGTCCGGTGACAGTGAATGGAAAGCGACCGAAGCGACATTTAACCGCCGGGATATTAATGCCCCCTGGCTGAAACTCCATGCCGATGACCGGCAAATCACTGTCAGTGATCTGAAAATGCTGGCAGATAACGGTCCGCTGGTTGGCAGTGCTCAAATCTCACAGCAGCCGTCACGTAATTTCAGCCTCAGCTTACAAGGGCAGTCTGTTCCGACCGACCTTTTTGCCCACTGGGGCTGGCCGGTGACTCCCGCGGGTGAAAAAGGCAGTATTACGCTCAATGTGACCGGCAAGCTGCAGGCAGATCAGCCGCTTCGTCCGACCGTTAATGGTACGTTACACCTGAGCACCCCGGCAGGGGCACAACAGCAGTCCATGCAGGACGGCGTGATCCGTTAAATACCCACGGGCGCGACAGCGCCCGTCTGACCCGGCGTTGCTCAGTTAATTCCTGAGCCGCCTTCCTCCAGTGACCGCTGCGGATCGGCAGGCAAGACAATATAGACGCCCTCAAATACCGCACCGGTTTTTTCATCACCCTGTAGCTGTACATTCAGACGGACCCGGGCTTTCCGCCCCCGGGCCAGCCTGTCCAGGTCTCCGCGCAGTGAACCTAATTCAGCCACCGCTCCCGGCCGGCCGGTAATGGCACTGTGGTAACGGATATGGGCATCTGCCAGGACGATGGTTCCCCCCAGATGACGCTCCCGCAACAATAACCAGATCAACCCCCAGCCGGTTAATGTCGCCAGCGAAAAGAGGCTCCCCGCAAACAACGTATGATGGGGGTTCTGATTGCCGGTTTCCGGCATCGTGGTAATAAACTGATGCCCTGTGTATTGCTGAATACGGACCCCCATTTTTTCACTCAGGGGAATATGCTGATACCAGGCCTGTTGCAACTGTTCACACCAGTCAGCCCGATGCAGAATATCGTCCATACTGACACTGGGCTTTATCATCAGAAAATGGCGAACCGGTGAGGTCTGTGCCGCAAGGATCTCCCCCTGATTGACATACCCCAGTTTGACGAAAAATTCGATAGCATCTTCACGGGCACTACAGGTGATACGTTTCACACCTTCCTGACGGGCCACGGATTCCAGCGTCATGATCAACAGTGTTCCCAGCCCTTTCCCACGCAGCGCCGGATCTACCGCGATAAACCGGATCGATGCCTCATTATCGGCATTAATATATAAACGTCCGACAGCCACCGGATGGTTATCTTCATCGACGACCATCTGATGATGCGCGGTAGCATCCCATGCTTCGCGCTCAGAGCCGACGGGCTGATTTAAAGGTTTGCGCAGCATTTCCCAGCGGAACTGAAAGTACGTTTCCAGCTCTTCCGGTGTTTCGGGCACACGAAGGTGATACATATAAAAATTCTCCCTGCTGACCCATCAACGGTCCGGCCAGAGTACCGACATTTGTCTTATTACACCTGCAGCCAGAAAGTGACCGGTCCGTCATTGACCAGGCTCACCTGCATATCTGCGGCAAATTGCCCGTTTTCAGTAGTGACACCCTGCTGACGACAACATTCACTGAAATACTGATAAAGTGCCTGTGCTTTTTCCGGCGCAGCTCCCCCGGAGAATGACGGTCTCATCCCTTTACCGGTATCTGCCGCCAGAGTAAATTGCGACACCACCAACAGACTACCTTCTGCCTGCTGTAAATTCAGATTCATTTTCCCCTGCTCGTCGCTGAAAACACGATACCCCAGCACACGCTCAGCCAGCCGTTGCGCTTTTTTCTCGTCGTCTTCTTTTTCTACCGCCAGCAGCACCAGTAAGCCCGGGCCTATCTGGCCGACGACCCCACCGTCGACAGTGACACTGGCCTGAGTGACGCGTTGTATTAATGCAATCATGCGGTTTCCGACTCTTCTTTCTGTGATTGTTTCAGCTGCCGGTAATGCCCGATTGAGACCGTGATCTCTGCGCCCAGCAACACGATACACCAGGTCCAGTACATCCAGAGGATAAGGATCGGTATTACCGCCAACACCCCGTAGATCAGCTGATATGACGGGAACATGGTGACATACAGTGAAAATGCCTTTTTGCCCAGTTCAAACAGAATGCCGGCAAACAATGCACCGGTAAACGCATCCCGTGAAGGCACCTCACGTGTAGGCACAATACTATACAACAACCAGAAGGCTAGTACGGAAAGCAACAGGGGGAATAAGCGCAGCACAGGGTCCAGCAAATGAGTGACCCCGGTATCATTGAGCCATTGCACAGAGAGGAGATACGAGCTCATTGCCAGGCTTGCCCCGGCCAGTAACGGCCCCAGGGTAAGCACCATCCAGTAGACGGCAAACGAGAAAACCAGCGGCCGCTTTTTCGTACTTCGCCAGATGGTGTTCAATGCACTGTCAATCGAGTGCATCAGCAGCAGCGCTGTGACGATAAGCCCGATGGCTCCCACCGCCGTCATCCGGTTAACATTGGAAACGAAGCGTTCCAGATAATCTTCCACCACCGTGCCCGCGGCAGGGACAAAGTTATCAAAAATAAAATGCCGCAACTGGACGCTGATGTCAGAAAATACCGGGAAGGCAGCAAATAAGGCAAACACCACCGTCGCCAAAGGTACCAGCGCCAGCAACGAGACAAATGTCAGATTGCCGGCATGGACGGTCATATTATCTTCGTCAATGCGACGCCAAAGCAGCGCCACCCAGCTGAGCAGAAATTTTATCCGCTTGATCATATCGTTGAGCTCCCTGCCTATGAAATGAAAGACCCGGAGATCTGTCGGCTAGTGGGTCGCTACACTGGCAGAAAACCACTCTCTGAGGGTTTCAGGACCGGTGACCAGAACACTCTTGATCCCGAGGCGCTGAGCAGCCTCGATATTCTGCGGATTATCATCAAAGAAGATCGCATCCTGTGCCGTTACCCCTTCTTTTTCAAGCACAGTCTGGTAGATCTTCGCTTCAGGTTTACGCATCTGCATTTGCTGGGAGAGATAAACGGCATCGGCTGCATCAGTCACCTGCGGATAGTGTTCCGGCCAGAATTCGCAGTGCAGATTATTGGTATTTGACAGGATGACAACCCGGTGGCCTTGCGCCCGCAGTGCATTCATTTGTGCGACGACCTCGTTGCGGGCACCCACAAAAATAGCCTGCCAGCCCGCCGCGAACTGCGCATAGCTGAGGTTAATCTCCAGCATTTTACAGAGAGAGGCAGCAAACTGCTGATCGGTCAGCTCTCCGCGTTCATGCTGTTCAAACGCCTCGTCAAACGTAAAACGGTGCTGTAATAAAGCTAGCGGTACGCCACTCAGATGGCTCCAGACCCCCAGTGCCCGTTTGAAATCGATATCAACGATGACATTTCCTAAATCAAAGATATAGAGCATAGTCGTCTCCCTGGTTGTTATCGGTCATTTCACTTTAGCGGCAAATAGTCCCGGTTAACAGAGAGGCAGACAGAGAAAAATAGCAGAGCAGGTAACAAGCCTGCCTTCGGCACAGGAAAACAAGCCACAGACCGGGGGTTACGGACAAATGTACGCAGTATCACAGGCCGGCCTGCAGACATAAAAAAACCCCGGCTTGCCGGGGTTTTTTGCGTTACAGCAAGCTCAGTTAAGAGTCTTTGCCGCCACGGGAAGCACGTTTACGCTCATTCTCAGTCAGATGGCGCTTACGGATACGTACTGAGGTCGGAGTCACTTCAACCAGTTCATCATCATCGATGAATTCCAGAGCCTGCTCCAGAGACATCTTGATAGCAGGAACCAGAGTAGTGGCTTCATCCGTACCGGAAGCACGCATGTTGGTCAGTTTTTTACCGGTCAGGCAGTTCACGGTCAGGTCGTTTGAACGTGAGTGAATACCGATAATCTGGCCTTCATAAACTTCAGCACCGTGACCCAGGAACAGCTTACCGCGGTCCTGCAGGCTGTACAGTGCGAACGCAACAGCTTTACCCTGACCATTAGAAATCAGTACGCCGTTCTGACGCTGACCGACTTCACCCGGACGCAGGTCACCATAGTGGCTGAAGGTCGAATACAGCAGACCGGTACCTGAAGTCATGGTCATGAATTCGTTACGGAAGCCAATCAGACCACGGCTCGGGATTTCATAGTCAAGACGCACACGGCCTTTACCATCCGGATCCATGTTCTTCATGTCACCTTTACGCTCACCCATCGCCTGCATCACTGAACCCTGGTGCTGTTCTTCGATGTCCAGGGTCACGTTCTCGTAAGGTTCCTGCTTACGACCGTCAACTTCACGGAAGATAACTTTCGGACGGGATACCGCCAGTTCGAAACCTTCACGACGCATGTTTTCGATAAGTACAGACAGGTGAAGCTCACCACGACCAGATACACGGAAGGCATCAGCATCTTCGGTTTCTTCAACGCGCAGAGCAACGTTGTGTACCAGCTCTTTCTTCAGACGATCCAGGATCTGACGTGAAGTTACGTATTTACCTTCTTTACCACAGAATGGTGAGGTATTTACGCAGAAGTACATGCTAACGGTTGGTTCATCAACGGTCAGTGCAGGCAGCGCTTCAACATTCTGAGGATCACAGATAGTGTCAGAAATGTTCAGCTCACCCAGACCGGTGATAGCGATGATGTCTCCGGCTTCCGCCAGGTCGCTGTCGATACGTTCCAGACCCAGGTGGCCCAGGACTTTACCGACTTTACCGTTACGGGTTTTACCTTCGCTATCGATAACAGTCACTTGCTGGTTAGGTTTTACCTTACCACGCTTGATACGACCGATCCCGATAACACCCAGGTAGTTGTTGTAGTCCAGCTGAGAAATCTGCATCTGCAGAGAACCATCCAGATCAACATTCGGCGCAGGTACGTGCTTAACGATAGCTTCATACAGTGGCGTCATGTCTTCCGCCATTGCAGCGTGATCATCACCGGCAATACCCTGGATAGCCGATGCATAAATGATCGGGAAGTCCAGCTGTTCGTCGGTCGCGTCCAGGTTAACAAACAGGTCAAATACCTGGTCGACAACCCAGTCAGGACGTGCGCCCGGACGGTCAATTTTGTTGATTACAACGATTGGCTTCAAACCATGAGCAAATGCTTTCTTGGTTACGAAGCGCGTCTGTGGCATCGGGCCGTCGATAGCATCAACCACCAGCAGCACAGAGTCTACCATCGACATGACACGTTCCACTTCACCACCGAAGTCGGCGTGTCCCGGAGTGTCGACGATATTGATTCGATAATCGTTCCACTTAATCGCGGTATTTTTCGCGAGGATAGTAATCCCACGCTCTTTCTCCAAATCGTTGGAGTCCATCACACGTTCAGTTGCTTCGGTACGGGCATCAAAAGTACCGGACTGTTGTAACAGCTTATCAACCAGGGTCGTTTTTCCATGGTCAACGTGCGCGATGATGGCGATATTACGCAAATTTTCGATCACAGCTTTGCCTCAGGCATTAGAAATAGCGAGCTATTGTACACGTATTAGGCGGAAGACTGAACATGATCACAGTATTCCGTGTAACTTTCTCACAGTCTTTTTTAAATGGCCTGTATCCGCAGCAGATTACGTACGTTTTTAGTGCAATGGAGAGCAGACAGAGATAGCATGCACCATCATGGTGCAATTCATCTCCCCTGATATCACCAAATTGGTGCATTGCGCCAGTATAGTGCCCCGCCCATTAATGCCGGTTGCCGCTAAAACCCCGTTTTCCGGTGAAATAAAAAGTTGGCACAGTTTTCGCTTAACCAAAGAGAAGCAACAACGACAGTTTCATAACGGTTGAAACGCTTGTCGGGAACTTTCCACCGGGAATTCACAGCGCCTCGTGAGTCATCGTCGGTTCAGTTCTCCATCCACGACAACAATGATTATTTCAGGAGAGTTAGTATGTCCGTTGAACACGTTCTCTCATTGATGAACGAACACGAAGTTAAGTTTGTTGATCTCCGTTTTACCGACAGTAAAGGTAAAGAGCAGCACGTCACCATCCCTGCTCACCAGGTCAACGAAGACTTCTTTGAAGAAGGGAAGATGTTCGATGGCTCATCCATCGGCGGCTGGAAAGGTATTAACGAATCAGACATGGTGCTGATGCCGGACCCAACCACCGCGGTACTGGACCCGTTTTTCGAAGACCCGACCCTGATCATCCGTTGTGATATTCTGGAACCAGGCACACTGCAAGGCTACGACCGTGACCCGCGCTCTATCGCGAAACGTGCCGAAGACTTCCTGCGCACTTCAGGTATCGCTGATACTGTACTGTTCGGACCGGAACCCGAGTTCTTCCTGTTTGATGACGTACGTTTCGGTTCAACCATGTCCGGTTCTCACGTGGCTATCGATGATATCGAAGCAGCATGGAACACCGGTAAAGCCTACGAAGGCGGTAACAAAGGCCATCGTCCTGGTGTGAAAGGTGGTTACTTCCCGGTACCTCCGGTCGACTCCTCACAGGACCTGCGTTCAGCAATGTGCCTGACGATGGAGCAGATGGGCCTGGTCGTTGAAGCACATCACCATGAAGTTGCTACTGCAGGCCAGAACGAAGTCGCTACCCGCTTTAACACCATGGTGAAAAAAGCCGACGAAATTCAAATCTATAAGTATGTGGTACACAACGTTGCACATGCTTACGGTAAAACTGCGACCTTTATGCCAAAACCTATGTTTGGCGATAATGGTTCAGGTATGCACTGCCATATGTCACTGTCTAAAGACGGTACTAACCTGTTCTCAGGTGACAAATACGGCGGCCTGTCTGAAACGGCGCTGTACTACATCGGCGGTATTATCAAACACGCGAAAGCGATTAATGCCCTGACTAACCCGACGACTAACTCATACAAGCGTCTGGTCCCGGGTTATGAAGCTCCGGTTATGCTGGCCTACTCTGCCCGTAACCGTTCAGCCTCAATCCGTATCCCGGTAGTTGCCAGCCCTAAAGCTCGCCGTATCGAAGCGCGTTTCCCGGACCCGGCGGCCAACCCATACCTGGCATTCGCAGCACTGCTGATGGCAGGTCTTGACGGTATTATCAACAAAATCCATCCTGGCGATGCGATGGATAAAAACCTGTATGACCTGCCTCCTGAAGAAGAAGCAGAGATCCCGAAAGTGGCAGGTTCTCTGGAAGAAGCGCTGGACGCACTGAACGAAGACCGTAGCTTCCTGACCCGTGGTGGCGTATTCACCGATGATACTATCGATGCCTATATCGCCCTGCGTAAAGAAGATAACGACCGTGTGCGTATGACTCCGCACCCGGTAGAGTTCGAGCTTTACTACAGCGTTTAATCTCTGCTGCAGAGTTGTTGGCGTGGAAAAATTCAGCCCATCTCCGGATGGGCTTTTTTCTCAGTAATTTCAATGTGTAATAATTATTTCATGCTGGTTATACTGCCAGTTAACCGCCTTTCATTGCCGGGCAGACAGACAACAGCCCGTATCAACTGATGTTTTAGTCCGGAATACGGCATTGACGGGCTTTATCTGGTCACGCGGAGATGGAAAAATGATAGCCAACACACAACACGATGCCGTGCAGATACTCAACTCTCTCATCAACAGTGTGTTAGTGGTCGATGATAATCTGGTCATCCATTATGCGAACCCGGCTGCATTACAATTACTGGCACAGAGTTCCCGTAAAATTTTTGGTACGCCATTACCGGAACTGACCGGATATTTCTCTCTGAATATCGATGTGATGCAGGAAAGCCTGAAATCAGGTCTGGGATTTACTGACAGTGAAGTGACGATAGTGGTGGATGGCAGAGCGCACATTATGTCCCTGACCGCACAGACGTTTCCTGATCAAAAAATCCTGCTGGAAATGGCCCCGATGGATAACCAGCGCCGCCTGAGCCAGGAACAGATTCAGCATGCACAACAGGTCGCTGCCAGAGACTTAGTCCGTGGACTGGCCCATGAAATAAAAAATCCACTGGGAGGATTACGCGGAGCAGCACAGTTGCTTTCCCGGGCACTTCCGGACCCGTCGCTCAATGAATATACCAAAGTTATTATCGAGCAGGCTGATCGTTTACGTAACCTGGTTGACCGGTTACTGGGCCCGCAGCAGCCAGGAATGCACGTGACTCAGAGTATTCACCAGGTGGCTGAACGTATTGTCAATCTGGTGTCGATGGAACTGCCGGAGAATGTCTCTCTGGTGAGAGATTATGACCCCAGTCTGCCGGAACTGGCCCACGACCCGGATCAGATAGAACAGGTATTACTGAACGTAGTACGGAATGCTCTGCAGGCATTAGGTGAGGCGGGTGGGACCATCACCCTGCGTACCCGTACCGCATTTCAGCTCACCTTACACGGTGTGCGTTACCGTCTGGTTGCCCGTATCGATATTGAAGATGATGGCCCGGGCATACCCCAGCAACTGCAGGATACATTATTTTATCCCATGGTGAGTGGACGTGAGGGAGGTACCGGCCTTGGATTATCCATTGCCCGTAGCCTGATTGACCAGCACTCAGGAAAAATAGAATTTAACAGTTGGCCAGGACATACCGAATTCTCGGTTTTCCTGCCTATTCGCCAGTGAGGTTACCATGCAACGAGGGATAGTCTGGATCGTCGATGACGATAGCTCCATCCGCTGGGTGCTTGAACGTGCGCTCACTGGAGCCGGTGTCAGCTGTACGGCGTTCGAAAACGGAAACGACGTACTGAATGCACTCGCCAGTAAAACGCCGGACGTATTATTGTCAGATATCCGCATGCCGGGTATGGATGGCCTTGAACTACTCAAGCAAATTAAAAAACGTCATCCTATGCTGCCGGTCATCATAATGACGGCACATTCTGATCTTGATGCTGCGGTCAGTGCCTACCAGCAAGGGGCCTTTGATTACCTGCCCAAGCCTTTTGATATCGATGAAGCCGTCGCTCTCGTCGAGCGGGCCATCAGCCATTATCAGGAACAACAGCAGCCCAGAAACCATCCTGACAGCGGACCGACCACCGATATTATCGGTGAAGCACCCGCCATGCAGGACGTCTTCCGTATTATCGGTCGTCTGTCACGTTCATCGATCAGTGTACTGATCAACGGGGAATCCGGTACGGGGAAAGAACTGGTGGCGCATGCCTTACACCGTCATAGTCCGCGGGCAAAGTCACCGTTTATCGCACTGAATATGGCCGCTATCCCGAAAGACCTGATTGAATCAGAACTTTTCGGACATGAAAAAGGGGCATTTACCGGAGCGAATCAGGTTCGTCAGGGGCGCTTTGAGCAGGCGGACGGCGGTACGCTGTTCCTGGATGAAATTGGTGATATGCCACTGGACGTGCAGACCCGGTTATTACGCGTACTCGCTGATGGTCAGTTTTATCGGGTCGGGGGATATGCCCCGGTCAAAGTGGATGTCCGTATTATTGCCGCGACCCACCAGAATCTGGAATTACGGGTTCAGGAAGGGAAATTCCGTGAAGATTTGTTCCACCGTCTGAACGTGATCCGTATCCACCTTCCGCCGCTGCGTGAACGCCGGGAGGACATTCCGCGTCTGGCACACTACTTCCTGCAAGTGGCTGCCAGGGAGCTTGGGGTGGAAACAAAGATCCTGCATCCGGAAACCGAAGCGGCACTGACACGCCTGCACTGGTCAGGGAACGTCAGGCAACTGGAAAACACCTGCCGCTGGCTGACCGTCATGGCTGCCGGACAGGAAGTGCTGATTCAGGATCTGCCTCCGGAGTTATTTGAAACCACACCGACGGAGACTCCGGTCACCTCGTCACCGGATAACTGGGCAACGTTGCTGGCGCAATGGGCTGACCGGGCATTACGTTCCGGTCATCAAAACCTGTTATCCGATGCCCAGCCGGAAATGGAAAGAACGCTGCTGACGACAGCCCTGCGCTTTACCCAGGGGCATAAACAGGAGGCCGCGCGTCTGTTAGGCTGGGGAAGGAATACTCTGACCCGGAAACTGAAGGAACTGGGGATGGAATAATCCCCCTCTTCTGAAAACCGGCAGCCAGACTGCCGGTTGTTTCAGATAACACGTGAGAAGTGCTGCTGCCGGACGGTATTACGCAGATACCGGTCAAAGCACATACAGATATTACGGATCAGTAACCGCCCCCGGGCAGTCACCCGCAGACAATCCCCTTCCCTGATGACCATACCATCGCGGATAAAAGGCGTTAATAACTGCAAATCTTCTGAGAAATAGTCACTGAAATCGATCCCCCATTGCTGTTCCGTCTGGCGAATATCCAGCGAGAACTGGCAGATAAGGGCTTTAATCACTTCCCTGCGCAGACAATCATCGGTATCCAGGCTGACTCCGCGCCAGAGCCCCGTCCCCTGTTCTGAAACACTCTGGTGCCACTGATTAAGCACTTTATGATTCTGCGCATAAGTATCCCCGATCATACTGATGGCCGAGACGCCCAGACCCAGTAAATCGGTATTTCCCTGTGTCGTGTATCCCTGGAAGTTCCGGTGTAATACTCCCTCCCGCTGCGCTATCGCCAGTTCATCTTCCGGTAAGGCAAAATGATCCATGCCGATAAACTGATAGCCCCCCTCCGTCAGGGTGGTAATACTCTGCTGCAGAATAGCCAGTTTCTGAGCGGCATCAGGAAGATCAGCCGTTTTTATCTTTCGCTGAGCGGCAAACAGCTCCGGCATATGGGCGTAATTAAAGACACTCAGGCGATCCGGACGTAATTCCAGGACCTTTTGCAGGGTATAGGCAAAACTTTCCGGGGTTTGTTTCGGCAATCCATAAATTAAGTCAATGTTTCCGGACACAAAACCCAGTGCTTTTGCCCGTGCCATCAGGGCAAAAATAAAGTCTTCATCCTGCTCGCGGTTAACCAGTTTCTGGACCTGCTTATTAAAATCCTGAACCCCCATGCTCAGCCGGTTGAAACCTTCCTGTTTCAGGTGATCGAGCATATCCAGTTCAATTTCGCGCGGGTCCAGCTCGAGAGAAATTTCAGCATCCGGAGAAAAACAAAAGTTCGCTTTCAGGCAGGCCGTCAGACGTGAGACCTGAGCAGTATTCAGAAATGTTGGTGTTCCCCCGCCCCAGTGCATCTGTGTCACTGTCCTGTCACGAAACAGAGGTGCGCGTTTCAGGATCTCAGCTTCCAGCGTATCCAGATACTGATCCGCTTTATGCCCTTGCCGGGTGATCTGCTTATTGCACCCACAGAAATAACATAGTCGATGGCAGAACGGGATATGGAGATAGAGAGACAGCGGACGTTGCGGATAGCGACCGGCCGCCTGCAAAAAGTCCTGTTCGGTGTAGCGTTGATCAAACTCAAGAGCAGTGGGATACGATGTATAGCGCGGCCCGGAATAATTATATTTTTCGATTAATGGCTGATCCCATTCAATCTGAGGTACAGACATACTTACTCCTTCCGGTGGCGGGCTCTGAAAGAAGATCGCGCAACTCCGGGAGAAGGGGGCCGGTATCGGCGACGCACCCGCGATTTCAATCGTGACAGACGCCGTAGTTTACCGAAGAAGAACAGGAGAAAACACGCATACAACAGCGCTAAAATTGATCCTGGCCAAAGCATGATTAACTATTCTCAGTAAAGGGTACAAAATTCACTCTGCACCCCGGAAAACTGATTAGTTACCCTTAAGTAACCTGTACATATCTTCTTCTGCTTCAGGATCCTGCGTTTCGCTGTCTTCATCCAGATCGATACCCAGTTTTTCCATCAGGACTTCAATACGGTCCAGCGTCGTATCCAGCCAGGTCTGTTCTTCTGCAGATAATTTTACGCCATTCTCCAGCTGATCCAGCAACGTATCCAGACGCTCATTACTTTCGAGCGCGGCCAGTTCTTCACGGGCACTGAGGGCAGGTGCCGCTTCGCGACGTTTAACCACCGGTTTTGCGGCCACAGCACCTTCAGCGACCAGAGGAACCGGCTTTTTACTGCCCAGACGCGGGTCGTTCAGCGCTTTGTCTTTCCCTTTACCCTTGCCCTGATCATTCGCAGGATTTGCACGGTTACCGGCTGTCAGACCTTTTTGTTTTTTCTGCCGCTGACGGTCACGGCCTTCCATATTCAGTTCGGCGCGCGTCTTACGCTGAGGTGCGGATTTACCGCGCGGTGCTTTGGCAGGTTGTTTCATGGTGTTCAGTCTCAATGGTTTTTCTTTAGTATAGAATTGCGGCGGAATCTAGCAGAAACCAGCACAATTAAAAAGCGACAGCTGCGGGTATCGCACATTTATCAGAACCAGGTGCTCCCATGCTGATACCCGAAGCCGGTTTTGTCGCCCGGTAACCGGTATTTATTCCCCCGCAGATCAGCACTGAGTAAACCGCAAGGCTGTTCACCTGTTCCGTAACAATAGCAGGAAAAACTCACAGGGTCAGGGGATTACACACCCGTGTGAGCTGGATTCCAGGCCAATAACAGGGCGAAAACAGGGTAACGGATATCCCCCGTTCACTGATGACCGATCCTGCCGGGCGCCACCCGCGATCAAATCGGGTGCGGATCACATTGTATACAGGCACTTTGCCGCCATAACAGGTATACTCCCGTTATTACCCTGACCTTATTATGCGGAGTTTGACCTTGTCTGGATGGAATTATCACGTTACCCACTTTGTTACCAGTGCCCCGGACATTCGCCATCTGCCTGTCGATAGTGGTGTGGAGGTGGCTTTTGCCGGACGTTCTAACGCAGGTAAATCCAGTGCGTTAAATACGTTAACCAATCAGAAGTCGCTGGCACGTACCAGTAAAACCCCCGGCAGGACCCAGCTGATTAACCTGTTTGAAGTTGCTGACGGCTATCGGCTGGTGGATTTACCGGGTTATGGTTACGCGGAAGTCCCGGAAGAGATGAAACTGAAGTGGCAACGCGCGCTGGCTGAATATCTGCAAAAGCGGGATTCATTAAAAGGACTGGTCATTCTTATGGATATCCGCCATCCGATGAAAGATCTCGATCAGCAAATGGTGCAATGGGCCGTTAACAGCCATATTCCGGTGCTGGTATTACTGACCAAAGCCGATAAGCTGGCTTCTGGCGCCAGAAAAAAACAGCTGAATCTGGTACGTGAGCACAGCCAATCCTTTGAAGGCGACGTTCAGGTAGAGATGTTTTCTTCACTGAAGAAAATTGGCGTTGATAAATTAAAAAATAAACTGGACGAGTGGTTCAGCACTTATTCGATCAGTGCCGGAGATAACGCCGAAGTTTAATTCCCGCATATGGCTTCCTGACGGTACTTTCGCACTATCTTCCATAAAAAACGCCCCGATCACCGAAATGACCGGGGCGGCTAATATTCAGCCAAATCCGATTACGCGAAGTAAAAGGTCTGAAAGATAGAACATCTTACCTCTGTACCCTACGTCTGAAAATGTACCTGATTTTCCGGACCCAATAAAGCACTTTCTTGCTCTTTTTTTAATACTTTTGACGCCTTATTAATCAGAAAATATAAAATAAAAAAATATCGCGGGCTATCCGCATAATAAACACCTGTCACGTAATAAAGATAATATTTCTTCTGTTTCCCTCAGGTTTTCATTTCTTATTCGTGAATTATCGCGTTTATTTACCCCTGCCCCCTGAAAACGGCCTGCTCCCCCGGAAACCGGAAAAACACAACCCATTGAAAATAATAACTTTCCTTAAGAATAGTGTGAAAAACAGTACATTTTTATATGTTCCGAAAATATGATCCCTTTTCCTTCCTTGAAAATACAACACCACGATCCATTTATAAAACATTAAGAACAAAACAAATCAACAATTAATTAACTTATGCAGATTTTACTGTATAGTAGCCCCCGCCTTTCCCCGGCAGGCGTCGCCACAAATAGTGAGCTTTCGCCATCCTCCGTCGGCAAAACGGAATACAGGATAAAGCAGCCCCCCTGCTGGCCGGCAAAGACAAAAACATGGGATACGCGGATCGGCTTTTTAATATAACGATAGATATTGGTGCACCTTCTCTGAATTTTAAATAATAAAATTCTTCTGAGCACGATATTCATAAAAAGGCAATCACACCCATAAAGTAAGAAAATACCTTTTTTATAAGAATTATTATCATGAAAAAAAAAGCAATGCACAGGCTCTCTCATAACACTCTTATCTTCAGTCTGGCGCTGCTGAGCACATCAGTATTTCCGTCCGTCAGTTCAGCAGCCGATGCCCTGAGTAATGGCTCGCCCTGGATGTCCGGTGACTGGGGCGGGACACGCACCCAACTGAAACAGAAAGGCGTAGATTTCCAGGTTAACTACACCATGGAAAATGCGGCGAACCTGGCAGGAGGCTATAACACCTCAACTACCGCCCGTTACAGTGACCAGTGGGGGTTCGGAGTCGACCTCGATTTGCAAAAACTCCTCAACTGGCAGGATACCGAATTCCGGTTCACCGTCACCAATCGTGACGGGCAAAACCTGGGCGATCATATCAGTGATCCGCAGGCGGGCATGTTGTCATCTCCTCAGGAAGTCTGGGGACGGGGCCAGACCTGGCGTCTGACCCAGTTCTGGTTGAGAAAAGGCTTTTTCGATCATCGTCTGGATATCAAGGCCGGTCGTCTCACTGTCGCAGAAGACTTTGATGTGATCGACAGTCAGTTCCAGAACCTGGCTTTCGGAAATGGCCAGGCCGGTAACTGGCGTGGTGATCACTGGTTTAACTGGCCGGTTTCCCAATGGGGTAGCCGGGTTAAGCTGAATATTACGCCGGACGTTTTTATGCAGGTCGGTTTGTATAATCAGACCCCTTACAACACCGAACGCGGTGACGGTTTCCGTCTGGAGTTCAGCCCGACGACCGGCAATATGGTGCCGGTAGAGCTGGGCTGGAAGCCGGCATTGGGTCCGGATCACTTACCTGGCAACTATCGTCTGGGTTATTACTACTCGTCAGCCAGTGACAATGTTTACAGCTCATGGCACAACACAGGGTATAGCGATACCGCCCATGCTTATGGCGGTTACCTGGTGGCTCAACAGCAACTGACCACCTGGCATGGCAGCGCAGATCGTGGGTTAACACTGACATTACAGGCTGTGATGAATGACCATCGGACGTCGAAAACCGATAATTACGAGGCCGTTTCATTCACCTGGAAAGGTCCTTTTGATGCCCGCCCGGAAGATGAAATCGGGGTCGGTGCTGCCCGTATCCACGTGAACTCAAGCTACTCCCGCATGTTGCGTGATGAAAACCGTGCTGAGGGCGTGAATAGCGATACCCGTCCGACCTATCTGCCTGTACAGAGCGGTTCGGAAGATGATTATGAAGTCTATTACAACGTCCGGGTCACGAAATGGCTACAGGTACGTCCGAATCTGCAGTTGGTCGCCGCCCCCGGCGCGGTCAGCCAGGTACAGAATGCCTTTATTGGTGGCCTGAGCGCGAACGTCAATTTCTAAAATATCCACCGGCATCAAAGGCAGCTCCGGCTGCCTTTTTTATGGCATGCCCCCTCTGCCAGCGAGACCCCGCATCGTCTGGCAGGGGTATATCACCGGTTACAATATTATTCCCCCCCCTGTAGATTTTGCGATTAAATTAACAAATTGTTAATAATATTCGTTGCAAACATTAGCGTGATGACTATTTTTAAGGTAATTACCTCGCCGGATAACCTGTTCAATGGCTTATCCCCGGGTTTGGCCGGGACCTGAGAGTACGCATTATTTTTCTTATCACGAAGGATGCTTTCTTCACTTCCCTCTACGGCGCTGGCCGCGGGATCGGCAGTCCCGGTGTTCGGGGCAGTGATTGATAACTTAGTCATGTGCAGGAGTGTAAATTGAGACGATCGAGTCTGGCTCTGATTCTCAGCCTATTGATGCTGGCAGGTAAAGCGGCACAAGCTGCAGATACCCCGGCCGCAGCATCAGTCATTGAGCAGGGAAAATATCTGTCAATTGCTGCCGACTGTGGTGCCTGTCATAACTCACCCGGACCTTCAGGGGCACCGATGGCCGGCGGGTATGCTGTCTCATCGCCCATGGGAAATATTATCGCCAGCAATATTACTCCATCAAAGATCTTCGGCATCGGTAATTACAGTGAGGCAGACTTTGCCCGGGCCGTACGCGAAGGGGTGAATGCCAAAGGGGAATACCTCTATCCGGCGATGCCTTATACCTCTTACAGTAAAATGACTGATAGCGATATAAGCGCGCTTTATCAGTATTTTATGCATGATGTTAACCCCGTCAATAAAGCCGCTCCGGCGACACACCTGCCTTTCCCGTTCTCAATACGTAGCACCATGGCGCTATGGGACCTGTTATTTGCTGATAATCAGCGTCTTACTCCCGATACTCAGGGATCGGCGCAGCTCAACCGGGGTAACTATCTGGTCAATGCTCTGGAGCACTGTGATACCTGTCATACGCCACGTAATTTTATGATGGGGCAGAAAAACAGTGAAGCGCTGTCTGGCAGTCAATTGGGGAGCTGGTATGCCCCGAATATCACCTCTGATAAAACCGCCGGCATCGGTAGCTGGAGCAATGATGAGCTATATCGTTATCTGAAAACCGGCCATGTTAATGGTAAGGCGCAGGCCGCTGGCCCGATGGCTGAAGCCATTGATCATAGCCTGCAATATCTTAGCGATGATGATTTGCATGCCATCGTCGCCTGGCTCCGCCAGGTGCCCCCCTCCGGAGCAGCGGCGACGGTATCACGCTTTGATCAGGGGAAACCGTCAGAGACTGAAAACACATTACGTTCGGTGGCTCATCCGGATGCTGGCTGGCAAATCTATAGCAGCACCTGTGCCAGCTGCCATCAGGCAAACGGCGAAGGAAGTCAGTTCTATCCTTCTCTGTTTCATAACAGCGCCACCGGTGCAACAACACCGGACAATCTGATCGCTACGATCCTGTTTGGCGTACATCGCCATGCGGATGGGCAGTACATCGCGATGCCAGCTTTTGGCCCCGCAGGGGCTTTTTCTGAACGACTGAATGATCAACAGGTCGCTGATGTCGCTAACTATGTACTGAAACACTACGGTAATGCCGCACTGTCCGTGACGGCAGATCAGGTCAAAACGGTGCGGGAAGGCGGTCCGACGCCGATCATTGTCCGGCTGGCTAACCCGGCAGTACTGGCAGGCGGCGTGATAGTGATCCTCGTGCTGATCCTGCTGGCTCTGCGTAAAAGGAGGAAACATGTCCGTAAATAATCCCCCCCCTTCCGGTATTTCCCGCCGGCATTTATTACAAGGGATTGGAGTACTTTCGGTTGCCGGATTATGCGGTTCTCTGTTCCCTGCGTATCGTGCCGCGGCTGCCGGTTTACATGACAGCGGTTTTATTCCGCTGTCGGAATTCCTGGTAAACCGGCGGGTAAATCCTGTGCTGGCACAACGTTATTTTGATGGCCTGCATCGTCATGATGCTAATTTTGATCAGAAACTGTCCCTGTTACAGCAGGATATCCGGCCGGGAAAATACCGGAATATTGATAATTTTCTGCAGAATAATCCTGTGAATTCTGATCTCCGTCAGGCAGCCTCACAAGTTATCTCAGCCTGGTACCGGGGAGTTGTAGGGAATGACGATAAACTGGAGCTAATCGCCTATGCAGAAGCCATGATGTACCTGCCAACACAGGGCATTCTTGTGGTTCCCACGTATGGCAGTGGCCCGATTTCCTGGGCTGCCGTTGATAATAAACCCGCACATCAGGGGCCGGAAGTATGAGTCAGACGACGACAGATGCAGATGTTATTATTATCGGGTCAGGTGTCATGGGCGGATTACTGGCAACACGGCTGCTGCAGGCCGGTAAATCCGTCATTATTGTCGAGGCTGGCCCGAGGGTCACCCGACAGGAGATTGTGGAACGCTTCCGTAACTCACCGTTTAAAATGTCTCTGACTAATATGAAACTGCAAGGTGTCGGGTCACCTTATCCTGACCTGCCCTATGTGCCTTCGACCTATGGCGATTATTTACAGCAGGTCGGCCCGGTCAAATATCCTACCAAGTATTTGCGGGTGGTGGGCGGAACGACCTGGCATTTTGGTTCAGCCCTGTGGCGAATGATCCCAAATGATTTCCGGTTACAAAGCCTGTACGGCCATGGCCGTGACTGGCCTCTGAGCTATGATGACCTGGAGCCCTGGTACTGCGATGCAGAATATGAGCTTGGTGTATCCGGCGTCGATGGGCAGGATGAGAGCGGACATGGGGGTAAAGCCTGGCCGCCGCGCTCAAAACCGTTTCCGATGCCCGGGCTACCCACCAGTTATATGTTTGACCGCCTCAGTGAATTACTGGGAAAGGGAGGCTACAACCCGGTGCTTGAACCAAATGGCAGGGCCACCCGTCCATGGGGGAATCGTCCGGTATGTGCCGGAAATAATAATTGTAACCCGGTCTGCCCAATCGGAGCCAAATATGACGGTACCCGTCACATCGATGAAGCAGAACGCCTGGGAGCGAAATTACTGGATAACTCGGTCGTTTATAACATTGAAGCCGATGACAGCGGTAAAATTACCCGTATCTGGTACAGGAAGCCGGACCGGTCAGAGCACTCCCTGACGGCAAATGTCTTTATTGTCGCGGCTTACGGGATTGAATCGCCAAAACTTCTGCTGATGTCTGTCTCTGAAAAATACCCTAAAGGTATCGCTAACTCCTCAGATCAGGTAGGACGGAACCTGATGGGACATACCGGCATCAGTATGAATTTTATGATGGATGAGGATGTCTGGCCCGGGCAGGGACCGACAGAATTACTGGTGTATCTGAATAACCGTGACGGGGAATTCAGGAAACAGTTTCCAAGTTACAAAATCAAAGTACGTAATACCGTGCCTACGGCAGACTATGCAGCTTCGCTGATCAGCAAAGGGATTTTGGGATCAGAACTGGATGCTGAGCTGCGCAGACAATCTGCACGTTCACTTAACTTTGCTATCGATTTTGAAACAGTACCGCTGCCAGAGAACCGCATCGTACCGAGTAAAACCAAAACAGATGCTATTGGTATTCCCCTGCCGGAACTCTCTTATAGTGTCACCGATTACTGGCAAGCGGGTAAAAATGAAGGGCTGAAAGATTTTGCTAACTTTGCAAAACTACTCGGCGGAAAAATACTGAAAATTGATACCAGCTATCAGGATCGTCAGCACATCATGGGAACCACAATCATGGGTGATGATCCTAAGAATTCGGTCGTCAATTCAGATTGCCGGACTCATGACCATCCGAACCTCTATATCGCCGGAACCAGTGTGATGCCTTCCACCTCCTGTATGAATCCAACCCTGACCGGGGCGGCGTTAACGCTGAGGCTGGCAGATCACCTGCTCAAAAACAACCTGGTATAACGCTCAGATACCGGGCCGGTGAAGGCCCGGTATCTGTACAGCCCGGGGTCATCTGCGGAGGCAAAACCGCTTGTTCCGGTCATATAAGATCCAGGTATTCCGGAGGCAGCCGCGGGTTAGCGCAGCAGAACTCTCTGCCTGTACAGAACAGTTCGAAAATAGGATCACAAAAGAGTAACCTCGTAAAATCTGAGAGGTTCGCCTTAGTGATTTACGGTGAGGTAATTAACGTGAGTGAAACTGTTCCGCGCATTCAGCGAAATGTACAATCAGCTGAGTATTACGGCTAGACATAAGTGTGTGCGCGGGAGTCACTACGCCCATAATTGAATAATGAGTCGGTTCCCACATGTGCTGGGCATAGATCAGATAGGTGTCGCTTGTCTTTTTGAAATCCGTTGTCCCAGGTGGCCATGGTTTTTCCCCCGGGAGCTTGATGTGAATGCGGAATAATTGCGCGTCGACTGCAGCTGAAGGGAAAGTGAAAGCCGCATCATTCCCGAAAATATCAGTAGTGATATTCCTATCTTTGCAATATTTAAACTCGGCCACGAGTTGCTGTTCAAACCCTGGGTACTTACTGAACGTTGGTTCTAAAAACTGCGCACGTGTATCCGGGTTTATTTCAACAGTTGTCATAGCCAGTTATTCGCCGCTTTAGTTCCGTTTGAAGCGAGAGAAATCAGGGCTTCCGGGTTAAGGTTCGATTTAGTCTCTGGGCTGACCTGCAGAATCTGCCGAATCAGATTGTCCAGGCTCTGCGCACTGTTACGCATTTCAGCGACCGCTCTGCACAGCTTGTACTCTAATGAGTTCTTATCCATAGTGCGGATCAGCTCGTTCGCTGGCAGACAGGACTTCAAAAATTCGGCCATTGCCAATGCGCCGATAACGTTATCTCGAAGACCAATAGCCGCCATTTCAGCTGCCACATATTTGTTTTCGGCCATCGATGACAATTTATTGTAGAGTTCACGGCCTTCGCGAGTAACGCCCTGAATCTGAGCAATATTTTCTTCGAGGTAAGAGCGTGACAATACGCCAGATGCTGAAGTTATGGCAACGGGTGCGGTTGACGAGCCTTCAGCGTTTGCAGTATGGCTCATTGCGGAAAAGGCCATGACCACTGCTGCTGAGATTTTTGTTAAATTTTCTTTTATCATGTTTCCGCCTGCATTGAGCTGGCATTAAAAAAAACAACTAAAGTTTTGCAACTACGGTATTTTACGCTGATTCGCACAACAGTTAAAGCTGTGTGATCACCGCTTTGCAAACCAGGCTCATCGTACTCCACCAGTAACGGCGATTTTTGGTATCTATGCCCAACCAGCGAATCACGTTTTGTCGGAACCTCATCAAAATCTTCTGCCGTCTCAAATAAGTATAGGGCCTCATTATGATGATGGAACCTATTGCAACGTCCGGGCCATGAAATGGCTACAGGTATGTCCGAATCTCCGGTTTGTCACCCCCCACGGCGCTGCCATCCGGGTACAAAACGTCTTTTATAATGACATTTTCCCCCTCCCCGCTACACTGATTGCCTGTAAAAAGTACAGAATGACGGGGTTATTTTCCCGGCAAACCACCCGATGGAGGCCATACAGTGAAATCACCGAATGACAGAGTCCGGATAGTCGATGTCAGAACGCTTTCTGATGACTGGTATCTGCTGGAGAAATATACCTTTGATTTTCAGCGCCATGACGGTTCGTGGCAGCGGTTAAATCGTGAAGCCTATGATCACGGTGACGGTGCGGCCGTGTTACTTTTCAACCGCGAGAAAGGCACCGTAATACTGACCCGCCAATTCAGGTTGCCCGCGTATATTAATGGCGGCGAAGGCATGCTGATTGAGGTCGCTGCCGGATTGCTGGAAGCAAAAGACCCTGAGTCCCGTGTACGTCAGGAGGCTGAAGAGGAAACCGGTTACCGGATAAGTCACGTCAGGAAAGTCTTTGAGGCCTGGATGAGTCCCGGATCGGTCACCGAAAAGTTACACCTGTTTGTCGCGGAATATCACCCGGAAGACCGGGTTTCGCGGGGAGGCGGACTGAAAGAGGAAGGCGAAGATTTGGAAGTGCTTGAAATGCCTTTTACCGAGGCTATGCAGGCCATGAATAACGGTACCATCAATGACGGGAAAACTATTATGCTGCTGCAGTACGCGGCCCTGAATCAGTTAATGTCACCCTCTATTGACCAGTAATCATGCCTGCCCCCCTGAAATCAGGCAAGAGGGACAGGGTAAGCGGGAAAATTTTATGAAAGACCGGCCAGAAAAGGTATCGGATACCGGTCGTAGCACCGGTACATTCTTTACTTCACATGGGGATCCCGGTCAGTCTGTGATAAATAAAGTATCGACCTTATGCCCTCATTGTTTCCAGGGGGTCAATGTGGCATCCGTCCAGGAACCATAGGCCGCATTCGGTAACACAATCCAGTCATCCGCAAAATGTGCTTCATTCTCTGCGACCAGCTGACGCTGCTGCTCGGTTGTTTTTTTATTCTTAAATTGCGCTGAGAGATCCGGCAGGCTGTCACCGAATAACATAATGATGGAGTAGTGCTGACGGATGGTGGCGCGTCTGACCTGCTTAGATGCAGTATCCAGCATAACATTATCTTCTGATACCTGAGGTAACCCCAGCGAACGGAGTAATGCCAGAGTCTGTGCTTTATTCGCCTGACTGCGATCGGAGACATAAAAAATATGCACCTTTTTCGCATTCACGGCCTGCAGAAACGCTTTTGCGCCGGGGATAAGCCCGGGATGTCCCGATTTCTCCCATGCATCCCACGTATCCCAACGGGTGAAATCGTGGCAATTTTCGATATCCCTGACCATTAACGGCGTATTGTCCAGCACGGTTTCATCTAAATCCATCACCACTGCCGCTTTTTCCGGGTCCGCCAGTCGGGCGACTTTTGCCTGAAAGGTCTGCTGTGCAAATTTATAGGTCTGCAACTGCAGGGCCATAATTTCTGCAGATTTCTGCTGATAACGGAGTGCCATTTCATAGGTTTTCGGGGCACAGACTGAAGGGACATCAGCACTTCGGGAAGAAAAACTTACCAGCGGGAGTAAAATGAGGGGCAGGATTTTTAACTTATTTTTCATCATGTTCGCTCTCTCTGAATATTTTCGGGCAGACTACACTGACGGTATGACAATTTTATGACCAACGCAAATCACCGGGGCTATCACCCGCCAGGATAAATGTACCCCGACATTGAAATGATAACTATTCTCATATTAATATGCAGCCTGATCTTAACCTGTGACGCCTGATGCCATGACTGACTCCGCCATTTCTTCTGCTGCCCTGACGCTGGATAAACTCTATCATTCACATCATGGCTGGTTAACGGTCTGGCTTACCCGGAAATTACACTCCGCTTTTGATGCCGAAGACGTTGCGCATGACACTTTTTTACGGCTTTTCGGGAAAGATACAATACCCACTATCCGCGACCCGAAATCTTTTCTTTGTACCGTAGCGAAACGGGTAATGGTTGACCTTTTCCGCCGCCAGGCACTGGAACAAAGCTATTTACAGATGCTGGCCTCTCTGCCGGAAGCGCAGCAACCGTCAGAAGAAATCCGCCAGATCCAGCTGGAGACCCTGCAACAGGTCGATCGCATGCTGGATACTCTCAGTGAAAAAAGCCGTAAGGCTTTTCTGCTCTCTCAGCTGGACGGCATGCAATATCGCGATATTGCAGAAGTCCTGGGCGTATCGGTCAGTTCAGTGAAGAAATATATCGCCAAAGCCACTGAGCACTGTCTGCTCTTCCGGCTGGAGAATGGGCTGTAATGCAGAGTTCGCTGACAGAGGCCAGACGGCGGGCACTACGCTCGGCATCCCATTGGTATGCTCAGCTCAATGATCCGCAGGTGACCCCACAGCAGACCCGTCAATGGCAGCAGTGGGTGAACGGTCATACCGACCATCAGTGGGCATGGCAACAGGTTGAAGCGCTGCGTCAGCAAATCACCGATCTGCCCGCCGGAACCGGTCGTTTTTTACTGAAAGACCCACCAGCCACACGTCGTTCGGTGCTGAAAGGCCTCCTTCTGCTCTTCGGTGGTGCTGCCACCGGCTGGCCGTTATGGCGCTCAGAGATGGCTGAAGGTCTGCGGGCCGATTACCATACGGCGAAAGGACAGATGATGCAGCAGCAACTGGCTGACGGCTCGACTCTGATGCTGAATACCGGAAGTGCAGTCAATGTTCGTTTTGACCAGCAGCAACGTCTGATCCGGCTGCTGTATGGTGATATTGCCATTACCACCGGTAAAGACAGCCTGCACCGTCCGTTCCGGGTGCTGACCCGCCAGGGGCTGCTGACGGCTCTCGGGACAATCTTTTCCGTCCGGGAAGACGAGGAGAGTACACTACTGACGGTCAGTGAGCATGCGGTGAAGGTCCGGTTACCGGATGCCCCCGGTCAGTTCAGGCTGGTATGTGCAGGGGAAAGTCTGCGCTTTACCCGCCACGCTTTTTCAGCGATTCAACCGGCAGATCCGCAAGAAACCGGATGGCAACGGGGTACCCTCAGTTTCAGTGATCAACCGCTGAGTGAGGTGGTGGCGACACTCTCCCGTTATCATCGCGGACTGATCCGCTGTACAGGCACCGCAGGGGAGTTTCGTCTGAGCGGTACCTTCCCGGCATTCAATCTTAAAGCCACCCTGGCGGCCATTTCGGCAACACTGCCGGTGACTATCCATACCCTGACACAGTACGTTATCGTCATCAGCAACAAAAGCTGAACGATAATAATAAAAATTATCATTTCCTTTTGTCCTTTTGACGTTCTCATACGACTTCATCAGTGAATACTAAAAATTATGATGGAGAGAGTATGACGACCTCAGACAGCGCATCCGTAAGAAGATCGCGGCAATCACCTTCTCTGGCTCTTTGGCTGCGCATGAGCCTGTTCAGCGGGATGGGCCTGTTCAGTACCGGTAGCTTCGCGGCTTCTCCCCCGCTAACGCATCACTATCAGCTTGCGGCGGGTTCTCTGGATAACACGCTGAACCAGTATGCCGCGCAGAGCGGAATTACTTTATCCGTGAAGGCAGAACTAACCCGCGGCAAGCAAAGTCATGGTCTGCAGGGTGACTACACGGTCGCAGACGGCCTGCAGGCACTGCTGACCGGAAGCCAGTTACAGGCCAAAGCATTAGGTCCCGGCAGCTGGACGCTGGAGCCTGTTCCCGCTATTCAGGGTAACTCAATGACCGTGGTGGGTGACTGGCTCGGAGAGGCCCGTGAAAGTGATGTCTTTGAACATCCCGGTGCCCGCGATGTTATCCGCCGACAGGATTTTGCTAAAACCGGAGCAACCACAATACGCGATGTCATGAACCGTATCCCGGGCGTGAATGCACCTGACAATAACGGGACCGGAAGCGATGACCTGGCGATGAATTTTGGTATTCGCGGATTAAATCCGCGTCTCGCAACACGTTCAACCATACTGATGGATGGCATTCCTGTGCCATATGCCCCGTATGGGCAGCCGCAACTGTCTCTGGCACCGGTATCTCTGGGGAACATGGATGCAGTCGACGTGGTACGGGATGGCGGTGCAGTGCGGTACGGACCGCAAAGTGTCGGCGGGGTCGTCAACTATGTCACCCGGGCTATCCCGAAAACCTTCGGGATAGAAGCCGGAGTCGAGGGTATGCTCAGCCCGACCTCATCACAGAACAGCCCGAAAGAAACCCATAACCTGATGGTCGGCGGCACCGCTGATAACGGTTTCGGCAGTGCCCTGCTCTATTCCGGGACCCGGGGCAGCGACTGGCGCCAGCATAGTGCGACCCGTATCGATGATATTATGCTCAAGAGCCGCTACGCGCCTGACGGTGTCAATACGTTTAACAGCCTGCTGCAATATTACGATGGCCGGGCCGACATGCCGGGAGGCCTCAGCCGGGCCGACTACCAGGCCAATCGCTGGCAGTCCACCCGTCCTTACGATCAGTTCTGGGGACGCAGAGAACTTGCCAGTCTCGGTTATCAGTACCAGCCGGATACGCAGCATAAATTTAATGTGCAGGGGTTCCTCACGCATACACTGCGAAGCGGCTATCTTGAACAGGGTAAGAAGATCACCCTTTCCCCCCGGGAGTACTGGGTAAGAGGTATTGAGCCACGCTACAGTCAGAGTTTCCTGTCTGATGGCGGCGTTGCTCAGGAAATCAGTGTCGGTTACCGCTATATCAGCGAATCCAGCCATGAAATGCGTTACTACACACCCACGACCGGTGGGGTCGTACCGACCGCCTATAGCCCGTACGACCGGGATACGCGCTCAGGCACAGAAGCCCATGCATTCTATGCCGATGACCGTATTGATATGGGTAACTGGACGATTACCCCGGGAATGCGTTTTGAGCATATCGAGTCGTTTCAGAATAATGCTCTGACTCATACACACCAGCAAATCAGCTATAACGCACCGTTACCGGCGCTGAGCGTACTCTATCATCTTACCGATAGCTGGAACCTGTATGCCAATACCGAAGGCTCGTTCGGTACTGTGCAATATAGTCAGATTGGTAAAGCGGTCAGCAGCGGGAGTATCGGGCCGGAAAAAGCACGGACCTGGGAAACCGGAACCCGATACGATGATGGTTATCTGAGTGCTGAAGCCGGGATCTTCCTGATTAATTTCAATAATCAGTATGACTCAGACCAGATTACTGACTCTGTCACGGCCCGCGGAAAAACCCGTCACAGCGGGCTGGAATCTCAGGTCCGTTATGATATGTCAGCGCTGTCTCCGGCACTGGATGATCTTTCGGTCTATGCCAGCTACGCCTATGTGAATGCTGTGATCCTTGAACATGGGGAGACTTACGGTAATCAGGTGCCCTTTTCCCCGAAACATAAAGGGGTCGTGGGCCTCGATTACACTCCGGGGCAATGGCGTTTTAATCTGAACGGTGAGTATCAGTCGTCACAATTCGCCGATAACGCCAATACCGTGGCAGAAAGTGCCGATGGCAGTACCGGGCGTATTGCCGGTTATATGCTGTGGGGCGCTCGTGTCGGATATGATTTTGGCCCGCGTTATTCAAATCTGAAGGTGGGCTTCGGGGTCAAAAATATGTTCGATCAGCCGTATTTTGTCCGTTCTTATGACGATAACAATAAAGGGCTGTATGCCGGTGAGCCGCGCACATTCTACATGCAGGCTTCAGTGAAACTATAATCCCCTGGCAGGAAAAAGAGTCGGTGACTTTCCCCCGTGGGCGATGATGCCCGCGGGGGAGCAATATCAGAAGACTTCAGCTAATAAAGCAAACATCGCTTTAAAAGCACGGTCACTGACATCCGCATTGTATTCGGCAACGCCTTCAACATTCGCGTTCACATCCGTGAAGGAGTGAACAGCACCTTTATAGCTGTGCAGTTTCCAGTCGACGTTAGCAGACAGCATTTCCTGCGCAAAGGCCGGAAGCTGTTCGCGAGGTACCAGCGGATCGCCGGCCCCATCCAGCACCAGGACGGACCCCTGGATCTTCTTCGCATCATACTGACCGCAGGTATCCAGTCCGCCGTGGAAAGAAACGGCCGCTTTAATATCCGCGCCACTGCGTGCCAGTTCCAGGACATTGTGTCCGCCTAAACAAAAACCGAAGGCCGCAATTTTCTCAGCAATGACAGGTGCCTCGGTCTGTGCTTTCAGGGCATCAATCGCCAGCGCCATACGTCCGACTTCCTGCGGGGTATTTTTAACTGTCATCATAATTTCACCGGCCTCTTCTGCGGAAGACGGACGTTTGCCCTGCCCGTACAGGTCGGCAATCAGCACAACATACCCCTGAGCCACCGCTTTCTCTGCCAGTGAGACAGAAGCATCGGTGACACCCATCCAGTTAGGGGCCATTACTAAGCCTGGTGCCGCAACTTTGCTGCTGGCATCAAATACCAGGATACCTTCTAAGTCGGTGCTGTTGTCACGATAAACGATTTTTTTCGATTGAATATGGCTCATATGTTTTCCTGATCAGGTGAATAAACGTAAAAATGGTTCTGTCACGCGGTACAGGCGCTCTGCCGTGCACACACCATGACTGATAATCGCTTCCGGTGCAAAAATTCCCGTTATAAGCATCTGTGCTGTTTTAATAATATGCCACAGACAGAAAATTCCCGTTTCATCCCCATTGCGGATTATAGATACCGGTAAACGGTATGATCCCCGAATGAACACACTGAAGCGAGTCAGTTCATAAAACTACCAATTTTTACTTTAACACTGTGATGATATTTGCTTTTAATTAACATGCTGTTACTTTTTAGCGCGTAGTTGATAGCGACTATAAAAATAAACGTCATACTTATAAGACTGGAATCATTATGAAAAAAACGCTGTCCAGCAGCCTCTATATCCAGGTGATCATCGCCATTGCATTGGGTATTTCATTGGGTCATTTTTATCCGGACATCGGAACACAGATGAAGCCTTTCGGGGATGGCTTTATCAAACTGATTAAAATGGTAATAGCACCGGTGATTTTCTGTACTGTCGTGACAGGCATTGCCGGAATGGAGAGTATGAAAGCCGTCGGCCGGACAGGGGCGATTGCACTGCTCTATTTTGAAATTGTCAGCACCCTGGCACTGATTATCGGGCTGATTATCGTCAATATTGCCAATCCCGGTGGTGGTATGAATATTAACCCCGCCAGTCTGGATGCCTCGGCCATCGCCACCTATGCCGAACAGGCAAAGAGTCAGGGAGTCGTGCCTTTCCTCCTTGATATCATTCCAAACAGCGTTATCGGAGCCTTTGCCAGCGGTAATATTCTGCAGATCCTGATGTTCGCCATTTTATTCGGTTTTGCCCTCCATCGCCTGGGGAATACCGGTCAGTTAGTGTTCAATGTCATTGAACACTTTTCTAAGGTGATTTTCGGCATCATCAATATGATCATGCGCCTCGCGCCGATCGGTGCCTTCGGGGCAATGGCATTTACTATCGGTAAATATGGCATCAGCTCTCTGTTACAGCTGGGCCAGTTGATTATCTGCTTCTACATTACCTGTGTTCTGTTTGTCGTGATCGTCCTCGGGGCGATTGCCCGCTACACAGGTTTCAATATTTTTAAATTTATCAGCTACATCAAAGATGAACTGCTGATCGTGCTGGGAACGTCCTCCTCCGAATCCGTCCTGCCGCGCATGCTGGATAAAATGGAAGCGCTGGGCTGTAAGAAGTCTGTGGTAGGTCTGGTGATCCCGACGGGGTACTCGTTTAATCTCGATGGCACCTCGATTTATCTGACGATGGCGGCGGTCTTTATTGCCCAGGCGACCAACACGCATATGGATATTTTCCATCAGATAACCTTGCTGGTGATCCTGCTGTTGTCATCGAAAGGGGCTGCGGGCGTGACCGGCAGTGGTTTTATCGTTCTGGCAGCCACACTTTCTGCCGTGGGTACACTCCCGGTCGCCGGTCTGGCACTGATTCTGGGCATTGACCGTTTTATGTCTGAAGCCCGTGCTCTGACTAACCTGATTGGTAACGGCGTAGCGACAATTTTCGTGGCTAAGCGCGTGGGTGAGCTGGACGAGCAAAAAATGCATGACACCCTGAACGGTAAATAATGTCTGCACTGTTCATCCCCGGAAAAGGGGTGAACAGTGTCTCCCGGCAAGGCTTCCTGACACTCTGTCTGACATTTCCCGGGTCCCTTTCTGCCATCACCTCTGTTAAATTGGACCCCTTCCCGGGATGACGGGACTCCTTAGCTAACAGACAGGCAGACAACTGAAATGAAATTTGCAAAAAAAATCATTTTTACATTAGCCATGATGGTGATACCGGTCGCGCCGACCCTGGCAGAGACAGTGACCGACCTGCTTAACAGACAAGTCAATATTCCGGACGTGCCTCATCATATTATGCTGGCAGATGCCCGTGCGATTGAGGCCATGAGCATCATCTTTAACGGCGACCCTTCGTCCAGCATCGCTGCCTGGGATGACTCCTTAAAGAAGAAATCACCGGACATTATGACGGCGTTTGCTTCCAACTTTCCTGCTCTGAAGAAGATCCCTACGTTTGGTAACCCTTACACCACCACCTTTGACGTCGAGAATGCCGTTGCCCGGAAAACGGACCTGGTCATTTTTGATATCGGTCTGGTCAGTAAGCTAAAGGATGAAGGGGTGATGGATAAGCTTAACAGCCTGCATATCCCGTATATTTTTATCGATTTCCGGCAGAAACCGTTACAGAACAGTGCAAAAAGCATCGAGCTACTGGGTGAAGTCTTCCATCAGCAGGAAAATGCAACACGCTATCTGGATTTCTATCGTCAGAGAATGTCGCTGATTGAGAAACGCGTCGCTACCCTCAGCCCGCAACAGCGCCCGACGGTGTTTATCGAGCGTAGTGCCGGCATCCTCGGTGATTTCTGTTGCAGCACTTTCGGTCAGGGCAGCATGGGCGAATTTGTCCAGGCGGCAGGGGGAATTAACCTGGGCGGTAAGCTGTTTGACGGGATGGGCGGCGATGTCACCCTGGAAAAAATTATTACCCTCAATCCGGACTTCTATTTGCTGACCGGTGCAGACTGGCAGGGAAATCGCAAAGCATCGGCGTCAATTCCACTGGGCTACGGTCTCCCGTCCGGTGCCGCCAAAGAGAAACTGGCAGCACTGATGAACCGGACCGGATTTAACGTCCTGCAGGCAACGCAGAATCATCATGTGCTGGCCATTTACCATCAGTTCTATGATCTGCCTTCCAATGTGGTCGCGGTAGAAGCTATCGCTAAATTCCTGCATCCACAGTTATTTAAGGATATTGATCCGCAGGCAGACCTGGAAAATATTCATCAGAACTATATGGGTCTGAAGACCTCCGGAACTTTCTGGGTTTCTCAGTAAGGCAGCACCCCGTGGCTTTAGCTTCCCCGCCACGGGGTGATCCGCCAGCTACCTGTTTTATTCGTTCGTGAGATCTTCGCCGGGCCAGGGACACCTTCGGAGAGGCAGGCAGCAGATGTATCAGGCTGTTGCCGGGGGACAGGAAATCAGGGAGGAGACGCCCCCCTGCCGCCATGCGACAGGGGGATAACGCTCGAAATTACCAGGCTTTAATCACATCACCTTTATAAATTTCATTCGCTTTATCCAGAACTTCCTGAGACTGAAAAGCTTCTTTCAGTTCCTGAAGTTTCTTGTCGTTAATATTATCTTTACGTACCACCAGCACATTCAGGTAAGGCGATGCCTTCCCTTCCATAAACAGACCATCACGTGACGCAGATAACCCGGCCAGCGAGGCAAAGTTATTGTTAATCACCGACAGATAGACTTTCGGGTCATCCAGCGTACGGGCAAGCTGTGGCGTATCCACCTGCAGGATATTCAGATGTTTCGGGTTAGAGGTGATATCCAGTAACGTCGGCAATAAGCCGGCTTCCGGTTTTACCTTCAGCAGTCCCTGAGCCTGTAACAGCAGCAGGCTGCGTCCCAGAGTGGTAGCTTCATTCGACAACGTGATCGTCGCGCCATCAGGAAGCTGACTGATATTTTTAATCTTTTTAGAATAGGCTGCGATTGGGAAGATAAAGGTTTTACCTAAAATTGCGAATGGATAACCGCGCTCTTTCTCCTGCATTTCCAGATAAGGTACGCTCTGGAAGGCATTGGCATCCACATCTTTATTCAGCAGGGCTTCATTCGGCTGTACATAATCATTAAATGCAATGACCTGAACATCCAGATGATATTTCTGCTTAGCCACCTGTTTTACGGTGTCCCAGAGTTGCTGGTCCGGCCCGGTGTTAATTGCGACTTTTACGCTGTCCTGATCGTTTTGCTTGCAGGCATTCAGTAATAAGGCAGACAGAACGATGGCCGACGTCAGTAATATCTTTTTCATTGGAAACTCTCCCTGTATCAGTTTACTGGCACTATAAAGGAAGTCTGGATGTCTGTACATCTAAAAATTTGCCCGTGCTTTTTAGCTCAGCCTGCTCCTCATTTCGTCCGGTGAACGACGGAGCAGGTATGGGCTGATAGCGGTCTGTGACTCAGTAAATATCACGCAGGTACCGTTTTTCCTGTGTCATTTTTGCCAGCCACTCTGTTGCCTCCGCTGCGGTCATCTTTCCCTGTGTGGCGATAATCTGCAGCAGGGTTTGGTGGACATCTTTCGCCATTCGGCTGGCATCCCCGCAGACACAGACACTGGCTCCCGCCTGTAACCAGCGCCAGAATTCCTCGCCCTGTTCCAGCATACGTTGCTGTACGTAGATCTTTTCCGGTTGATCCCGTGAAAATGCGGTATCCAGCCGATGCAGGATGCCCTCCCGGCGAAAGACTTCCAGTTCCTGACGATAATAGAAGTCACTTTCTTCATGCTGCTCACCAAAAAACAGCCAGTTCTTTCCATCAGCACCCAGAGCCTGCCGGTGTTGTAAGAAGGCCCGGAAAGGCGCAATTCCGGTGCCCGGTCCGATCATGATCAAAGGCAAATGGTCATCCGCCGGCGGACGGAACCAGGCCGATTTCTGGACAAATATCGGGACTTCACCACCGGCCGGTATATCCGCAAGAAACGTCGAGCAGACCCCGTTATTCAGGGGGGTCGTTGGGTCACGGATCACCGACACCGTCAGGTGTACCTCCCCCGGGAAAAAGTCCGGAGAGGACGAAATGGAGTACAGACGCGGACGTAACGGACTGAGTAACGCGACAAACTGTTCGGGCGGTATCCTGGCCGGAAACGCACGCAGCAGATCGAGAACACGATGCTGTTTCTGCCAGTCACTGGATCCGGCAGACAGAAGTTGCTGTAATGAGTCCGGGAACCGGTCCGCCAGCGTGTGTTCACCGGCAGCCTGCGCCAGTTCACGACTGACTACCGATAAGTCTGTGTGCCATGTCAGCGCCGTTTTAAGCGTAACACGGCCCCCGCGCTCCGTATTCACCAGAGTGTCCGGCCCGGCCTGCAGCGCCAGGATCACGGCATCAACCAGCGGCTCGCTGTTTTGTGGCCATACGCCCAGAGCATCTCCGGCCTGATAGCTGAATTCTGCGTCATCCACAGAAAAAATCAGTTGCCGGGTCTCCTTGTCTGACCCCTCACCACTGAGTAAGCGGTTGGCCATCACCCTGGCCGGGTAAGGATGATGCCGGTGGTATTTCTCCGTAACCGTGTTCACCGGCTTTACCGGTACCATAGCCCCCGCGGCCTGCGGCTCTCCCGGTCGGGCAAGACGCTCACAGATCCCCGCAAGCCATTGACTGGCCGGGGCCAGATCTGCCCCGTCACACTCGGCATGAGGCAAAAGCCGTGTCGCCCCCAGCGCTGATAATCGCTCATCCAGTGAACGGCCGAACCCGCAGAACTGATCATAACTGCTGTCACCTAACGCCAGCACCGAAAAGTGCAGAGACTCCAGCCGTGGAGCCGACTCCGAGGCAAGTACCTGCCAGAAAGCCGATCCATTATCGGGAGGATCTCCGTCCCCGAAGGTACTGGCCACCAGCAACACATACTCTGCAGCGACTAACTGCGAGACTTCCGTTCCGGCCATACAACTGGCTTCGGCCGGGATCCCGGCGTCTGTCAGTTGCCCGACACAGCGTGCCGCCAGAGACTCCGCATTACCGGTCGTTGAACACCACAACACCCTAACCCCGGCACGTTGACTGGCGGAGGTACGTGGTTTCGTCTCCTCTGCGGCCCGTGAATATAACCCCGCCAGCAGGCCATTTACCCACTGTAATTTTCCGGGGTCCAGCGGTGAACTGGCAGGCAGGCGCGGGATACTTCCCCCGGCTTCTGTCGGGGCCAGGCGCAGACCCGCCAGAAAACCCTGCAGATAACGCTGTTCTTCAGGGTCCCATTCTATGGCCGGTGCGCGGGATAAGCCCAGCTCACCGGCAAAAAGTTCTGCGGTGAGATCACTGACGGAACGGGTAACATTTCCGGCCGGTTCTGCTTCTGCGGTGTTGCTGTCATCATCCATACGGTTCTCTTCTGCCACAGGAACTAACGATACTGCGCATTGTTTCAGTGCCGGCTGTAAGGACAACGGATCGACACTGTCGCTGGTGACGGCATTGATCGCGCAGTGTTCGCCGAAAAGGTCATTCCAGTGAAACGGTGCAAAACAGTGCCCCGGTAAAACCCGGTGACTGATACTCGCCGGGAGTCGCGCATACCCCCGACGGGAGCGGATTTCAACCGGTTGCTGAGGCCGGATCTGCAGGCGTTCCGCATCCTGAGGATGAATTTCGATAAAAGGTGCCGGGTTTAGCTGATTCAGCGCCGGAATACGGCCTGTTTTGGTCATCGTATGCCACTGATGCTGTAACCGGCCGGTATTCAGGATGAACGGAAACTCACTGTCTGCCTGCTCGGGGACCACAAGATCCCGGAAGCAATGGAACCTGGCTTTACCGGAAGGCGTCGGGAAATATATCGCGGGCGCGGCAGACAGATCAGCGACCGCCACTTCTCCCCGCAGGTAACGGACAGGATGGCGCGTGACGCTGTCTCCGGCCGGGGACGGCCACTGGACAGGACTGTCACTGAGACGCGGATAGCTCACCCCCTGCAGGGTGTACCCGGTCGCCGGATTGGCAAACTGCTGAAGCTCGCAAAAAACCTCTTCGGCAGACTGATAATCAAAGTCCTGCTGATATCCCATTTCACAGGCCACCCGGGCGATAATCTGCCAGTCAGGCAGCGACTCTCCGGGGGGCGTCACGGCTTTCTGCATCAGCGTCAGATTACGCTCTGAGTTGATCATCACTCCTTCTCCCTCCGCCCAGAGCGCCCCCGGTAGCAGAATATCTGCATAGCGGTTGGTTTCTGTGTCCAGGAAGGCATCCTGTGTGATCACCAGTTCGGCACGTTCTAACGCCTGAATCACATGCCGGCGATCGGCCATACTGGCGACAGGGTTGGTACAGATGATCCAGCAGGCCTTTATCTCCCCGGCAGCCACCTGCTTAAACATCTCTACCGTGCCTTCTCCGCCCAGAGGACGTAATGTCCCGGGGGCTAACCGCCAGACATTTTCCGTAAAACGGCGATCATTTTCTGCCAGTAAAGAACGCTGACCCGGCAATCCCGGCCCCATGTAGCCCATTTCCCTGCCGCCCATCGCATTCGGCTGCCCCGTCAGCGAAAAAGGACCGCATCCCGGGCGGCACAATGTGCCGGTCGCAAGATGCAGGTTACAGAGTGCACTGGTGTTCTGAGTCCCCTGCACACTCTGGTTCAGCCCCATCGTCCAGCAACTCATCCAGGCCCCGGCCTCACCTATCCACTGTGCCGCCTGGCAAATCGCTTCTTCAGGCAGCCCGGTCACCGCGGCTACCTGTTCCGGCGGGAACGCTGAAAGGTATTCCGGCATGTCGTGCCAGCCTTCCGTATAACGCTCAATAAAGTCGTTATCGGTATGTCCATGACGGTACAGAAGGTTAAGTAAGCCGTTAAGCAGCACCAGATCCTGACCGGGTTTGATCTGCAGGAAAAGTGAGGCTTTCTCTGCCGTCGCGGTACGCCGGGTATCGACCACAATCAGCCTGGCCCCGGCCTTGACCCGGGCCATCATGCGTAAGAATAAAATCGGATGGCAGTCTGCCATATTTGAACCGATGACCAGGAACAGATCGGCCTGTTCAAAATCGTCATAAGATCCGGGCGGGCCATCAGCTCCCAGTGACTGTTTGTAACCGCTTCCGGCACTGGCCATACATAACCGGGAGTTAGACTCAATATGCCGGGTCGTAATAAAACCTTTCGCCAGCTTATTCGCCAGATACTGGGCTTCCAGTGACATCTGCCCGGAAACATACAGGGATACCGCATCCGGCCCATGGGTATCAATAATCTGTCGTAAACGGCGGCCCGTTTCCCGCAGTGCAAGGTCCAGAGCAGTCTGCACCGGCTCCTGCTGCCGGTTATCGCGCATAAAAGCCTGCTGCAGGCGCCCGGGAGCCGTGACTGCGCCGGCGCAGGTCAGCCCTTTGGTACAGAGTTTCCCCCGGTTCGCCGGATGTGATTTATCGCCGGTGACGTTAATAATCCGGTCGTTTTCGACCTGCATCACAATACCGCAGCCCACCCCGCAATAAGGGCAGACGCTTTTAACCTGCTTCACGTCATGACTCATGCGCATCTTCCCCGGTCACTGAGCCGCTATCAGGCAGCCGCATCGCTTACCGCGTGCTTTCCGGCTGCCGCTGTGTTATCCACCCGCAGCGCAGGTTCACGACAATAATTGACCACGTCACCAATAATCAGTAACCCGGGTGACTGAGGCTGATAACGTGCCAGCAGTTCCGGGAGGGTTTCCAGCGTCGCTATCAGCAAACGTTGCTCCGGCCGTGTCCCATTTTCAATGATGGCCAGCGGCGTCGTCCCCGCCAGCCCTGAGGTGATCAGCCGCTGGCAAAAACGCAGGCTATGACTTAGCCCCATATAAAAAACCAGCGTCTGTCCCGCGCGGGCCAGCGTTGCGGTCTCCGCAATATCACCGGCCGATCGGGTATATCCGGTGATAAAATGCAGCGACTGCGCGCAATCACGGTGGGTTAACGGCAAACCTGCCGCCGCGGCACACCCCGTCGCCGCGGTGATCCCGGGTATAATGTAACAGCGGATGCCTGCCTGTTGCAGGAAGACCATCTCCTCCCCGCCACGACCAAAAATAAACGGGTCACCGCCTTTCAGGCGTACTACCTTTTGTCCCGCCAGCGCCAGGTCCGCCAGTAACTGATTGATTTGTGCCTGACTGAGGCGGTGATCGCCGGGGGATTTCCCCGCATCGATACATAACGCCGTCTCAGGCACCAGCGCCATAATTTCTGCAGACACCAGGCGGTCATACACCACCACATCCGCCTGCTGAATGACACGTAACGCTTTCAGCGTCAGCAGCTCGGCATCCCCCGGGCCTGCGCCGGTCAGCCAGACCGTGCCTTTTTCCACCGGCTGCCGGCTCTCTGCCGCCCTGATAAAATCATTAAGTTTTTTCATCGGAAAATCTCCGTTGTCAGAACCTCAGGAAACCGGAAGCGCGGTTTGTGGCGGTGAAACGGACACCGGCCGGCGTTGCACGCTGATCATCCCGTTTTCAACGCGTACAGGCCAGCAGCGGACCCGGACCGTACTATCATCCGGACTGATACCATCGGTTAACCGCAGTCGTTTTTTGTATAACGGTGAAATCACCAGTGGGATACCGTCATCGTCGCCGAGAAGACCGCGGGCAAGGACATTTGCCCCGCTGCCAGGCTCAAGATTATCCAGTGCATAAACTTCCGGTTGTTCTTCCCCCAGACGGAAAACCGCAATCTGCTGCCGGCCCAGGCGGGCTGCCCTCCCGGTATCCGGCGGAATATCGTCAAGCCGCCCCACGGTGACCCATTCATCTGCCGGCTCTTCGGTCACCGCTACTCCCGGTTTTTCTGAAGGCTCCGCAGGGCGGATCTGTCCGCGCTCCGGCACCATCACCACCGCTTCATCCGGCTGATCACTGTTAATAAAGGCGCGGAACAGTTGTCGTGAACGGGGATCGTCGAGAGTGGTCTGCCACTCGCATTGGTAGGTGTCGATAATCTGCTGCATTTCCTGATCCAGCGTCTCCGCCAGGCCCAGGCTGTCTTCCAGGATGACCTGGCGCAGATAGTCCACCCCGCCGTCCATGTTATCCAGCCAGCTACTGGTTCGCTGCAGGCGATCCGCCGTTCGCAGATAAAACATCAGGGTCCGGTCAATCACGCGGATCAGCGTGTCCGTGTCCAGGTCGGATGCAAAGAGATCGGCATGCCGGGGTTTCATCCCGCCATTGCCGCAGACATAGAGGTTCCATCCCTTATCGGTGGCAATCACTCCGATATCTTTTCCCTGTGCCTCAGCACATTCCCGGGTACATCCGGAAACGGCCATTTTGATTTTGTGAGGCGAACGCAGCCCCTTGTAACGATCCTCCAGCCGGATGGCGAGCGCGGTGGAGTCCTGTACGCCATAACGGCACCAGGTCGATCCGACGCAGGACTTTACTGTACGCAGGGATTTACCGTAGGCATGACCGGTCTCAAATCCGGCTTCCAGTAACTCCTGCCAGATGGCAGGCAGTTGCTCAAGGCGTGCACCGAACAAATCCACACGCTGCCCACCGGTAATTTTGGTGTACAGGTTATAGCGCTGAGCCACCTGACCGAGAGTGATTAAGCCTGCCGGGGTAATTTCACCGGCCGGTATGCGCGGTACGACGGAATAGGTACCGTCTTTCTGGATATTCCCCAGAAAGCGGTCATTGGTATCCTGCAGCGACACATGCTGCGGCTGTAATACATAGTCATTCCAGCAGGAAGCCAGCAGCGAAGCGGCCAGTGGCCGGCAAATCTCACACCCTCTTCCGTGCCCGTATTGCCGGATCAGTGCATCAAAGGTCCGGATGTTATTTACCCGAATCAGGTGATAGAGTTCCTGGCGCGACCAGGCAAAGTGGCTACAGATATCCTTCTTAACTTCCACACCCAGGGCTTCCAGCTCATGTTCCATCACCTGCTTCAGTAAAGGAACACAGCCACCACACCCGGTCCCGGCCCGGGTACAGCTTTTCAGCGCGTTCATATCGGTGCATCCGCCACGGACCGCATCAGAAATATCGCCTTTAGAGACGTTGTGGCAGGAACAAATCTGTGCACTTTCCGGCAATAATGCCACGCCGACACCGGCCGGTGCTCCGCCTTCCGATACCGGTAAAATCAGACTTTCCGGATTCGCCGGCAGAGGGATAGCATTCAGCATCCGCTGTAATAAATCGCTATAATCTGAACTGTCGCCAACCAGTACCGCACCCAGTAATGTTTTGCCATCTTCCGAAACGACAATTTTTTTATAAATCTGCCCCGGACCATCAATCCACTGATAACTCTGACTCCCCGGCGTCGCTCCATGGGCATCACCGACAGAGGCAACTTCCACGCCTAAGAGTTTCAGTTTGGTGCTCATATCCGCGCCGGTAAAGGCTGTGGCTTTCTCTGCCAGCCGGTCGGCCAGACAACGAGCCATCTGATATCCCGGCGCGACCAGGCCAAAAATTTTGCCCTGCCAGAGAGCACACTCGCCAATGGCCGAAATCGATGGGTCTGAGGTCTGACAGTAATCATCAATCACAATGCCGCCACGGGGACCTTTTTCCAGTCCCGCACTCGCTGCCAGCTCATCGCGGGGGCGGATCCCCGCGGAGAACAACACCAAATCGGTCTCCAGCTCAGTCCCATCGGTAAAACAGAGCTTATGTTGCCGTTGCTCGCCGTCGGTAATTTCGACGGTCTGACGCGCGGTATGCACCCGGACGCCCAGTGCAGAAATTTTCTTCTGCAACATCGACGCTCCGTCATTATCCAGCTGTACCGCCATCAGCCGCGGTGAAAACTCGACAACATGAGTTTCCAGACCGGATTGTAATAACGCGTTGGCGGCCTCCAGTCCCAGCAGTCCGCCACCGATTACGACCCCTGTGGTCGAACGGCTCGCCTGACGGCTGATAGCATCCAAATCGCTGAGCGTACGGTAGACCAGACAACCGGGACGGTCATGGCCCGGGATGGGGGGAACAAAGGCATAGGAGCCTGTCGCCAGGACCAGTTGATCGTAGTGAAGGGTATTTCCGGCAGCATCCGTCACGGTTTTTGCCCGCGGGTCAATGGCCGTTATCTGCTGACCGGTGCGTAATTCAATGCCGGTACGGGGGAAAAAGCCCTCTTCTGCCAGGGACAGTGACCCGGCGGTACGACCGGAAAAATACTCCGACAGGTGGACGCGATCATAGGCCGGGTATTCTTCCTCCCCGAACACAATAATCTGATACTGAGTATGCAATTGACGCTCTGCCAGTTGCTCCAGAAAATAGTGGCTAACCATACCATGCCCGATGACCACTAATACCGGTTGATTCATATCCCTACTCCCACAGCGACAGGCTGTTGCTTTACACGGTTAACTGCCGGAACTCAGGCAGCCTTAGGTTGTTTTTCATACAGAAACTGCAATACCTGCTGACGGTATTGCTGATACCGGGGATCGTTCGCCAGTGATACCCGTGAACGGGGCCGTTCCAGATCAACGGCCATCACTTCTCCCACCGTCGCGGCGGGACCGTTGGTCATCATAAAGACCCGATCAGACAGCAGAACGGCTTCATCAACATCGTGCGTAATCAACACAATGGTGGTACGCAGTTGCTGCTGAATGTCCATGACAGCATCCTGCAGATGAGCACGCGTCAGTGCATCCAGTGCGCCGAAAGGTTCATCCATCAGCAATACGGAAGGTTTCATCGCCAGGGCCCTGGCGATCCCGACCCGTTGTTTCATGCCACCGGAAATTTCATCCGGTCGCTTATTCGCCGCATGATCCATATGTACCAGTCGCAGATTGTGGAGGATCCATGCTTTCATTTCGGCTTTACTCATCTGACCGCGAAAGACCTGTTGCACGGCCAGCGCAACATTCTCATAGGTCGTCAGCCAGGGCAGTAATGAATGGTTCTGAAAGACTACGGCCCGTTCCGGGCCAGGCCCTTCTATTTCACGGTTATGACAGAGCAACCCTCCCTGCGTGGGAAAGGTCAGGCCGGCAATCAGGTTCAATAGCGTCGATTTACCGCAACCGGAGTGACCGATCAGACTGACACACTCGCCGGCGGCGATATCAAAACTCACGTTATCCAGCGCCAGAAAATCACCGCTGGCGGTTGAAAACTGCTGGCTGACTTGCTGGACCTGAATAATTGGATTGGCAGGCATCTTCTTCCCCTTAACGCTTTTCATAACTGAAACGACGCGCGACCCACATCAGGCACTGTTCAAGCAGTAACCCAACCAGCCCGATAATAAAAATAGCGATGATGATGTGTTCCACATTGAGGTTGTTCCATTCATTCCAGATCCAGAACCCAATCCCCATTCCGCCGGTCAGCATTTCAGCCGCGACAATCACCAGCCAGGCAATGCCGATAGATAAACGCATTCCCGTCAGGATGTTCGGTAATACCGCCGGAAATAAAATTTTGCGCATGACCGTCAGTTCAGAAAGCCGCAGTACCCTGGCAACGTTCAGATAGTCATCCGGGATCATCCGTACACCTTCGGCAGTATTCAGGATCATGGGCCAGACAGAACAGATGAAAATGGTCCAGTAAGATGCCGGATCGGCTCGCTGAAAAATCAGTAAACCAATCGGTAACCAGGCCAGCGGACTGACCGGACGTAACAGTGAAATGACCGGATTTAACATATCGGCGATAAAGCGAAAACGTCCAATCAGAAACCCGACCGGGATACCCACCAGCGCCGCCAGCCCAAACCCGATCGCCACGCGTTTTAACGACGCCAGTACATTCCAGCCGATCCCCTGGTCATTCGGGCCGGCGATATAAAACGGGTGTGCAAAGACCGGGATCGCGGCCTGCCAGGTCTGCCAGGGGGTCGGAAAATCAGAGCTGTTCAATGCGACGATTTGCCAGCCACAGAGCAACAATAAAATTCCCGAGGCGCCGGCAAACAGGCGCCTGAAAATCCGGCCTGCTACCGGATGACGGCGGCGAGGGCGCGTCAGCACCGGAAGGGGTGTTTTCGGGACGGCGGTCGCTGGCAGCGCAGCAACGCCCGGGGGCACTTCAGCCTGATGTTTCATCGTTGCCTCACTCATTGTTTAACACTAAAGCTATTGAGATAACCGACAGGATCGCTCCCGTCCCAGCGCTTTCCGTCCATCAGTACGCTGCTGCGCATATCACTGGCGGGTAACGGTACATTTCCGGCCGCGGCTGCAGCCTGTTTGTAGATATCGATACGATTGATTTGTTGTGCAACAGCAAGATAATCAGGGTCAGTTTTCAGTAGTCCCCAGCGACGATGTTGCGTCAGAAACCACATGCCGTCGGAGAGCCATGGATAACTGACTTCCCCGTCATGATAGAAACGCATGGCATGCGCATCCTGCCAGCGCTGACCGAGGCCATTTTCATACTGGCCCAGCATACGTCCGGTAATGATATTGACATTAGTATTGATCACTGCCCGCCCGGCGATGACACGGGCCGTTTCGCGGCGGTTATCATCACTGGCATCTATCCAGCGGGCGGCGTCCAGGATAGCCGCAGTGAGCGCCCGGGCCGTATGAGGATGGGCATTGACCCAATCGGCGCGGGTGCCCAGTATTTTTTCCGGATGATCGGGCCAGATATGCTGAGAGGTGGCGGCAGTAAAACCAATATTGTCGCTGATGGCGCGCTGATTCCAGGGTTCACCGACACAACAGCCCTGCATATTGCCAATCTTCATATTGACGACCATTTGCGGGGGCGGAACCACCAGACTACGGACTTTCTGTAACGGATGGATCCCGGCACTCGCCAGCCAGTAATAGAGCCACATCGCATGGTTACCGGTAGGAAATGTCTGGGCAAAGGTGTAAGTGCCTGGCGGATGGGCATCAATATCCCGTTGCAGTGCAGCAAGATCAGTAATACCGGCATCACGCAACTGATTCGACAGGGTGATCCCCTGGCCATTCTGGTTCAGCGTCATCAGGCAAGCCATCGGGGTGGCGGGTCCGGCCAGGCCCATATGCAAACCGTATAACTCACCATACAGAATATGGGCTGCATCCAGTTCACCGGACAGGATTTTATCCCGGACGGTAGCCCAACTGGCCTGTTTCTCCGGCACAATCCGGATACCATATTTCTTATCAAACCCTTTTACCGCAGCCATAACTACAGATGCACAATCGGTCAGGGGGATAAAACCGACCCTTAGCGTTGTTAATTCCGGCGCATCTGATCCCGCCGCATAGACGCTGTTCATCAGTCCCGGCAACAACATACTACCGGTCAGCGCTGCCGCCCCCTGTAATAGTTTCCGGCGGGAGAATGCTCTGTCTGGTTTTGGCTGTTGGCTCATTCATACCCCTTTCAGTCTCCGGCGATTTCCGGGCAAAAAAAAACGCCCACCGCTGCGTAATACATACGCAGTGATGGACGCCATTGTCCTAATCCTGAGCCTACAACCGCCGTTGGCCGGAAGCACAGGTTAAATGTTTTTCACTACTGAAGAAGCAATACCTATGCCAGTCCTGCTGATACCTTGTCTTTCCTTGAATGGTATCGCATAAAACCTTTCTGTTATCAGGGGATCACTGTCAGGGGAAAAAATCATCCGCAAACACTGCCCCTTGCCGGAAAGGTACCGGCAGGAAAGATAAAATGTGATCTGCACCACAAATGATCAATGTATGCACCTTGAGTGTGCAGACTGTCACCCGCCATGAGAACCGAAAGCGCCGGCCACAGATAAAATCGCGGTCGCTATTTCAGCAATTTTTTTATTCTGATCCATCGCCATCTGTCGCAGGGTCTTATAGGCTTCATCCTCAGAGAGTTGACGATGCTGCATCAGCAACTGCTTCGCACTATCGATAGTTTTACGCTGATGAAGTGTCTCCCGCAGGTCCGAAAGTTCCTGCGTTTGTGCATCCAGACGCCGGGATTGCTGCCGGAGCAGAGACAACAGCGATTGCCCCAGTTGCGGCTGGATCCCTTCGCTGTTTAACCAGCCGGAATGCTGCGGATGTTGTTCGCCGGTGGCCGGGTCTCTCATAAAGACAGAAAATCCACCGTCTCCTTGCGAGACGGCCTCTTTCAGACTTTCAATATCCGCCTGTTGCTCATGGCAGGCTTGTTCGGTCGCTGCAATACGTTCACGACATAATTGCATCAGGGTTTGCTGTAACCTGTCTTCCTGCAGTTTCATTTCATCAATACGCTGAGTGGCCAGCATAAACCAGTGCTGGCTGGTGCCTGAGCTACCAGTGCCCGCCGCCCGGGTGCAGGCGAGACGACGCAGGCGTTCAAACTCGCTGTCGGTGGTCATTGCTGACCAGTACTGATTATTTTTCGGGTCGCTGAACGCGGTGAACGTTTCAAAGCACTGCTCCTGGCGTTCAATCAGGTCAATCATCGTGTCCGCATAATGCCCGTGAGTCTCCCCGGGAAGATATGCACTGAACACCCGCACACCGATAGCCCGCTCCTGACCGGCAAGTTCTTTACCCTGCATAAAACTGAACAGGGCAATCAGAGCGCGCGAAATGACCGGATCCGCAGATGTATCCGATACGGCAAATACCAGTGATAACAAATGGCGGAGGGTGTCATTGAATATTTCTACCGCATTGGCCAAAGGAATTGTTCGCCCGGTGACTTTCCTGCGGACTTCCGGTAAGACGCTCAGGGCATACACCACCCTGGCCGCACAACTCAATAAACGGCTCGCCTGTGACTTTGCCGGCGTCAATGCCTCCGGCTGTTCAAGATACGCTAATAATATCCGCTGTGAACTCAGAGAGTCCTGCTCGCGCTGACGTAATTCTTCTGCCGTCTGCTGCCCTTCATTACACAAATAAAGATTAACCGCACCGCGCTCACGCTGCAGGTAGTGGATTAACACGCTCAGCTTGCCGATCAGTTCACCGCTTTCCAGTAAATCCCGTAAACCCGCTAATTCACATTGCCGGGATGCCAGCAGAAAACGGATCGTCATGGCCTCTTTAGCCACCATGGTTATCCCCCGTAAAAAAAATGAGTAATGCAAACGACACGCCAGCTTTTACGCGGGTAAAAAAATCCCCGCCAGATGACGGGGATAAAATTACACCAGGGATAAGACTATTGATAAACGAACGTCACACCGACGATTGACTGAACCTTTCCTGCCACAACCTGACCACTGGTTCGGGCATAGGAGGCAGTTAATCCCAGACTGACCGGGGTGGTTCCGACATTCCCCAGCGATACCGTCTGGTTTGTCGCCAGCACACCGCTACTGTTGGATAACTGAACCCCTACCCCCGTTGCCGGAGAGGTGGAGGCGGTATTCGTGAATATAGTGGCCGCGCTGTTGCTTGTTGTACCGGTCAGATAATACGACAGAGCCTTAGTGGAGCCACAATGAACCGTCAGCGGAACACTTGCGGTTCCCGGATAGTCAGGCAAAGGCACCGCAACATTTCGTCCAGAGACATCACATCCACCGGTAGGGATCGTTACGGTATTATTTGCCTTCAGGTTCCATATGATGGTTTGAGACACTCCCCCCGTGGAAGTATTTTCTTTTTGTAATGATAATGAGGCAAAAATCTGTCCGGCCTGGATAACCACACCACTCGCAGCTCCGGTAGGACTAAGATAAAGAATAGTATTCCACGCGACATAACTTCCGGATGTGGTAGGTACATAGGGCGTGGGTGAAGACAATGGGAAGGCATAAGTACTATTATTATAAGTAATACTTCCTGTAAAAGATGATAAAGCCCCTGCATAAGCTGAGGCCGTTCCTACTCTGATAGGGTCGGTATATTGCTTAGGTGCATCGTTCTTGCACTGAATGCTACTACCAAGATTAATAACAAGGTTTTGGGTAGTACCTAAACTGGGAGTTAAGGTGACCGGAACAGTGACGGTCCCGGAACCGTTAATCGTGGTGCCATTCGCCTGACAAGTAAATGCCTGCGCATTAACCGAGTACACTAATATCAATATTATCAGAGTGATTATTTTTGAGGCTATAACTGATACTACTTTCATTACCACTCTCTCTATTAACAGGTATATGTAACATTAATAATGGATTACATCGCTCCGTAAGTAACACGTTACGACGGCATGATGACTCTCACTTCCGGATGACATCCTCTCGCCACCGCAGGATCACTAACCGTACTGGTTAATATTATTTCACCCTATTGTTACCGCTGCCTGCCCGCTGCTGCTGTGTTTTGGTTTAAAAAAACAGGCCCCCGGCAGTACTCAAGTACCGGTGATAATAGCTTTTATGCTGGTAAAAAAATCCCCGCCAGATGACGGGGATAAAATTACACCAGGGATAAGACTATTGATAAACGAACGTCACACCGACGATTGACTGAACCTTTCCTGCCACAACCTGACCACTGGTTCGGGCATAGGAGGCAGTTAATCCCAGACTGACCGGGGTGGTTCCGACATTCCCCAGCGATACCGTCTGGTTTGTCGCCAGCACACCGCTACTGTTGGATAACTGAACCCCTACCCCCGTTGCCGGAGAGGTGGAGGCGGTATTCGTGAATATAGTGGCCGCGCTGTTGCTTGTTGTACCGGTCAGATAATACGACAGAGCCTTAGTGGAGCCACAATGAACCGTCAGCGGAACACTTGCGGTTCCCGGATAGTCAGGCAAAGGCACCGCAACATTTCGTCCAGAGACATCACATCCACCGGTAGGGATCGTTACGTTGTTGTTCGCATAGATATTCCAGACATACGATGCTGAACTGCTAAAGTTATTCGTCTGGTGTAACACCAGACTGGCAATTAAAGAGCCGCTGGAAATAACCACCCCTCCGGCTGTACTGATCGGTGTCAGGTTAAGTTTTACCGGCCATGATTTGAACGACTTTGAGTTATAAGTTACTTTCGCGGTTTCAGAGGTGGTCGGAAACGCATAAGACGTACCGTTATAATCTACAGTTCCGCTAAACGAACTCAGTAAGCCCCCGAAGGCAGAGCCTGATTGCAGCGACACATAGTCAATATAGGTTGGCGGATATTCGTCATTACAAGTAATGCTTTGTGACAGATCCACGACGAGGTTACTGCTCGCTCCCACGGAAGGTGTCAGGGTAACGTAAACATTCGCATCTCCTCCCCCTGCCGGCACAGTGACGCCCGCTGCCGTTTTGCAGGTAAATGACCATGCACTGAACGACATAAATAAAGAAAGAAAAACACTTACGGCCAACCACAGGTTCTTTTTCATAGTAAATCTCATGATTAACGGGAGTTAACATACCGCTGATCTGAACTGCCTTACTGCCATGTATAAGTGACATCCACAACTGACTGTATAGAGCCCTGAGTGGCACTCCCTGCAGAAGAGATCGCCCGGACTTCAAGATTGAAGGTACTGGACAATGAGGAATCACTGACCGCTGACGTCAGCGTACCGCCGTTGGTAATATTATTACCACTACTGTCTGCCAGCTGTACGGCGATATTCCCTGCCGTGCCCTGGTTTAAGAAATAGGTCCCTGTAGAATCAGAAGTCCCGGTGAAGGTGGCTTTCACACTGCTGGTACCGACAGGACAATTAGTCAGATCAAGCGCCACGGTCTTCCAGTCAGAAACTGAACCCGCACTCTGCAAGGTCGACGTTGATAATGTTCCCAGACTAACGTTGGCGGTCGTTGTGCTGATCGTACAGGGTTTAGCGACAACCTGACCGGTGATGGTGATCGTGACATCTGCCGCCTGTACAGCAGCGGCTGCCAGACAGAGTGCCGCACAGATAACTCCTGAATATATCGTCTTCATCTCTGCCCCTGTCTATTCAAATTCCAGAGTGATGGTCGCGGATGCAGTCACTGTACCGGCTGTCACCGGATAAACGGTCGACATCATGCGGGCATAAAACGTCAGGCTGTTAGCCTGACCCGCGGTCAGTGTGTGCCAGCTCATATCATCCTCACTCTGATTGATGGGGATAACCGTCTTATCACTGTTCAGGATCTCAACACCTATCCCCTGAGCCTCGGTGCTATCACCGCTATCAATGGCCAGTAACGAACTGTTGGTCGTATCTGCCACGCCGGTAAAGCCCACTTTTACACCGCTGGCGGCACTGCCACAGGAAGAGAAATCCAGTGAGAAAGGCACCATCGGTGAAACAGCCCCCGATTTATTAAATGTTTTGGTCGCATAATTCATAAGATCCACCGTCATTGTCTTGGAGGCAGTGGAAACTACGCAGGTATTGTCCTGAACCGTACCGGTGATATTGATGACACTGTCCGCCGCCAGACAATTTCCAGTCATCGATAAAGGCAGCAGGGATAGCATCAGCGATAAATATAATTTCATAATAATCCCCGGTTACTGACAGTCAGCAGAGGTGTAGCTTAATACCTGTTTCTGACTGGAAACAGGTAAGTGATAGCTGGCAACACATTGATCTGCCGCACTATCGCCCCATTTGATGTTGATTTTTCCGCTCAGAGGTAAACCGGACAGATACACCTGACCCGCATCGCCGACAATACTGGAAGACTGGCTGCCAGCCAGCGAGGCTGTCGCCCCGAAAGGAATCGGCTTCCCGTTATGGGTGGCCGTCATAATGACTTTCAGTCCAATATGCGTTTTAAAGTCAGCACGGACGACGGCACCATAAGTCGGCACGACGTTGATGACGGCATCGTCCATATCAACGTTATTTGCTAATGTATTGGTATCCAGTGCAATGCGATTTTCACGATAGTTTAAAGCATATGGCTGTACAGCATACCCGCGCCAGTCAGTTCTGACACCGGTCTGGTTTTCTACCGAAACATGTGCAGCACCCGGCGCTTTAATCAATACCACGGTGTCATTCATTGGCTGGCTCAGGGTGACTCCGTTAGCATGTGCCAGAACACCCCCGCTCACCCCATAATAAACCTGATTGTAACCATCGCTGCCACTATAACCGACGTTAGCATTACCATAAGCACCACGATAATACAGCGAGGCAGTATTGGATGAGTCTGATGATGATTCACCACCGGAGTTGTACCCGGTCTGTACGTTATAACTGAGGTTATTATCCTGCAGCAGTGTTCCGTAGACGCCCACCTGGTTAGTCGATTGTCCTTCGAAATTGCTGGAGCTACTGTAGCTAATGCTTGAGTTACGGAACGCGCTGGTATCATCTGAACGCATCCAGTGGCTGAACGGAATGTTGACATTCAGTGACAGTACCTTATCCGTACCTTCTGCCCATGCACTTCGGTTCAGGCTGTAGTTTACGCTAAATGTAATGTCCCGGATGGAACTGCTGTAGCCGGCTTGTAACTGGAGATCATCCTGGTGGGTTCCCCAGTAGGTCTGCTGGCTTCCGGTCAGATAAAGCGTAGAGGTCTTACCCACCTGCTGAGTAATTGTCGCCTGCAGGCGTCCGCGTTTGCTGTAAGCAAGATTATAGTAGTCGGTATAGGTCGGTTTCACCTGTAACTCACCGTCCTGAGTGACTACCGAATAGCCACTCATCTGGTTCCAGGTGGTATCGGCCAGCGAATAATAGCCTTTGGTGGAATAACGGTAACCTACCAGCTGGAAGTTTGTATGAGTATCCTGCAACGACTTGTTATAGAGGAAACGGAAGGACTGGCCCTGATGATGAGTATTATCGGTCAGGGTAGAACTCGCCTGAGTCGCATCCACTGATACTGCTCCCAGGATGCCAAGGTTCTTACCCAGTCCCAGGTCATAAGCATGATAGTTATCCGATTGCTGGGTCCCGCCATACAGCGTAAACCCGGCCGGTAGCCCCCACATTGCGATCCCCTGCGCAACTTTAGGGCTGGTCTGTTCGGAGTTACCACTACGAAACTCACCGGCGGTCAGACCATATTTCACCCGTCCTTCACGTTGCAACATGGGTACTGAGGAGTAAGGGACGGTGAAAGATTGCGTAGACCCGTTGGCTTCAGTGATCGTTACCTGTAAATCACCACTACTACCATTCGCATTCAGATCATTAATGGTGAACGGTCCCGGCGGAACCGTTATCTGATAAATATTGTAGCCGTTCTGACGGACTGTAACCCTGGCGGTTCCGGTTGCAATGCCGTGGATGACAGGGGCAAAACCCTGCTGGCTGTTCGGCAGCATATCGTCATCAGAGGCAAGCTGAACCCCTCTGAAGTTTATACTGTCAAAGACATCGCCACTGGTATAACTGTCCCCGATCGTAAGACGACTACGTAACGGAACAACATCCCGTTCCAGATAGGTATTAACATGCTTCCAGGTATTCTGGGTATATCCGGTGCTACTGTCATCGTAGTTCCACGTCGAAGTATCTCTTAACCGCCAGGGACCGAAGTTAAAACCGCTTTGCAGATTGAGATACGCATAGGAACTACTCCCGCCATTGGGGGTATGTGCATTATTTCCGGTGAAGTTATAGTTGAGCAGTCCGGCGGTGATGCCGTTATCCCACAACGCCGGAGGAATATAGCCATGAGCCTGATTATGCATCATAGCCTGAGGAATACTCAGATAGAGGCGCTGTGTACCTGCATCAAAGCGGCTTGAGGCTTCTTTACTGATCGTACTAAAGGGGATGCAGGACTCTTTTGCCAGTGCGGCAATACCCGGGATGGAAAGAACATCCACCCCCATATCAGACAACAGCCCCCGGGTAATGCATGGGTCCAGGGACTTTTTATCCGGGCTTAATCCGAAATCTACGGTCCGGGTGGTGTAATAACCATCGTTCAGGTAAATATCTACCCTGTATTTCCCGGGTGGGGCATCGAGACCACTTTCAAACTGGGATAAATCAGCAACCGCCCCGGGATCGTTTGATAAAAATCGGGGGTTAAAATAAACATCCGCATAGGCCGCTGATTGGCATGTCAGAGCCAGAAACAATGCCATCGGTGTAAATGCCAGATTTCGTGACGTGACGTATTTTGCTGATAAGGCCATTAGTAAAGTAATCCCGTATAGAATGGCATTTAGTGAGCCGGCGATAATCAAGATATCGCCGGAATCATCTCAGGGAAGTACGATATTTATTCAAAAACCCCTTTTGTTACCGGAGTCAATGCACCAAAATCATTAATCGTCTGGTAGGTAATCTGGCTACCGGCACCCGGCAACAGCGGCACTGAGGTATTCCCCATAGGTGGCACCATAGTATTCGCCAGTGCTTTATTCCCCGCCATTAACGAAGTCACCGTCAGATAATAGGGCGTCGGGTTAATGAGTACCAGTTGTGATCCGGATTTACGAAAACGTAATTTTTGTGGCGCAGCTTCCGGCGGCATACTCAATCCCACCGGTCGGTAAAAGAGCTTAATACGACTGATAATGGCTAATTGCAGTGTATTTTGTTTTTCCTGCGAAGAACTCATTGCAGGGATCGCTTTAACATTCAACCAGAATAATGTTTCACGATCTTTAGGGAGTGTCTGGTTAGTCCCGTCAATAATACGTAAGGTATTTTCCCTTTTACCTTTGATGACGAATAAGGGAGGGGTTACAACAAAACGGTCTTCGCGTTGCCCCGCGGCATTTTCAATCCATGACTGAATAAGATAAGTACTCTTATCATCATTGTTACTGATACCCAATGAGACCTGTTTTTGATTCGAAGGATAAACGACCCGGGTAGCACCAAGAGCAACACCAGCTTCCGCCTGACCTGCAATACCTAGAGAGGTGACAGCCATAAATCCTATGGCCAATATTTTCTTATGTATACCTTGAATCATTACTCTCTCTCCTAAATCAATAAACCCATATGCTAACAAGATGTTATATTTCGTTATTTTTATTACTGATAGGTTAAAGAAAACCAGGCCTGCGCATTAGCAAGACCACCGGTAACATCACTTGAAGTCGACCGGTATTTCGCAATTAAATTAAGCACCAGCGGACCGGAGTTGATATCCCTGACGGATAAAATTCCGCTATTAACCGGTATAAGATCCCCCTGTTCATCAAACAGGGCAATCCCGATTCCGTGGGCAACATTATTACCTTGTTCAATTGCCAGTAAATCAGGATTCTGCTGATCAGCAACCCCACGAAACACGATATTCATATTTCGTTTTACGCTTTGACTACAATGCTTGAAATACAGAGAAAATAAAACAGGATCAGAATCATCGCCGGCATGGATAAATTTATTATTACTGACCTGTCCCATTGGCACGGTCAGATATTGTTCGCCATCATCCACAATGCAGGTATCTGATAAAATTTCACCCTGAAATCTCATTAATCCGCCGGCCAGTGTAATATTGTTTGGTGGTGAGGCTATCGCCTGACCCATGACTACCAGCATGAAAAATAATCTGATTTTCCACATAGCATATTCTCTGTATCAGGAAAATAAAGTCGGACCTTCCCTGGTCCAGGGTATAGAAATACCCGCTTATATATTCTTACTGATACTGCACCTGGAAAGTTGCATCTGCGTTTGCTGTACCGGCAGTTGCTTCACCCAGTGCATAGTAACGCGCCTGGAATGGCAGGGAGTTAGTACCAGATACCAGAGTTTTAGTGGCGCTGAAAGTTCCGCCATCCAGAGGCAGCGCTGTACCAGTGCTGTCCAGGATCTGGATACCGACATTAGCAGCTGAACCTGCTGAAGAGCTCTGCAGTGCTAAAACAGCCGGGTAAGACGTTGAAGTACCGGTTGAGCTAGTACTGGTCGCCTGAACCCCTGTAAAAGCAATAGAAGCTTTCGTTGCAGTTGAAACATCGCAATCATCTAACTGAATATTGAAACCGACAGCGCTGCTGGTATCACCGGCAGCAGCAAGGGTGCTGGCCTTAACCTGACCCAGTTGTACAGTTTGATTAACAGAACCAGCATCTACCGCACAAGCCGCATCAACAACTTCACCTTCGAAGTGGACAGTACCACCATTAACTGTGGTGGTGGCAGCGTGTGCCATAGATACAGTCAGAGAAAGAGCAGAAAGGACGCCAACTACCAGTGATTTGATTTGCATACAGTTTGCCTTATTTATCCAAATTAAAATTAAAATTAAAATTGGCGGCCAGCTATCCGGTTCAGTGCAATGAAGTTCATTTATAACCTTCCTGTAGGACCACCTGTTCCGGGAAATGAGCAAAAAGTGCTATACCACGGACGAATTCAGAGTAGGACTTATCTGAGTAAATGGCAAATCTACTGTTAAAAAAAACTGATGTGTTAAGCAAAATAAAAGTAGTTATCTTTACTTTTACTTTTATATTGGAATGAAAAAATAAAATAAATAATTAAATTCATTAAAATCAATTAGTTAAATAAAAAAATAGCACCATAAATTGTGCGCCTACTATATATGCAAAAGAAACAATCAATATGGCAACAAAATAAACAACGGAATTAACAATCGTTTTTATAAAAAACCAAAATAAAAACTATCAAAATAAGCTAAAATTCTATTGCCTTGTTTAGGTTTCGTATAATTTCATACGTTTTAAATGCATCAAGCCTATCAAAACGCAAAAAAAAAAAGCCAAAAACTATTAAGTTAAGTGGATTATAATTAGTATATTTACCATAAGGTGCCAAAGTTTATCGTTCGCAGTGGAAACATAAAAACAAAAAAGTGCCGACGCGGGGATCCATTGACGGTGACAGACCCGGTGCCCCGGGGTCGAAAAACGCAGATCTGTCACGGAAAAAGTGAAAGCGTGGAAATCGTCTTCTGATACGACAATATACTCACAAAATTTAGTATACCGACTGATAATCCTGACCGTAATCCCAGCGCTCCTGCCAATGCAGCAGATACGTGCGGGCCAGAGACGGAAGATTACGGATAACCACCACATTTTCAGAATTGCGTCGTTCGGCACTGGCCGTGTAGTTAAATGAGCCTGTCTCGACTGTCTGCCCGTCGACAATAATGACCTTGTCGTGCTGTATCGGGTAATGGTGATCGGTTCTCAGAGGGATACCACTGTTCACAATGAAATTCATTGCAGCAATACTGGATTTGCTTCGGTTCCCTCGCTCATCGACCACAATTTTCACATCCACACCTCGTCTTCTGGCATCGGCCAGGGCCCGCATAATATCCGGCGCGGTAAAAGAGTAGGAAAGCATACGAATGCTGCTACGGGCTGATGCAATAGTCTCCAGCACCAGTGTCCGGGCGCTTCCCTCTGGCGAAAAACCGACATCCACTGAAGGTTCGGCAGCGGTGGCGGAAAACATCACGGAGCTGCACAGGATCCCCGCAATACATAAAATCGTTTTTTTCATCAGTTATCTCTGGTTCCTTCATTATTCAGAGCCGGCTATCTCTTCCCCGGGCCACTCATCCTGCCAGCCGTTGTCCCCGTAATATTATTGCGTGGCGGGTCGCAAAAAACGTCACCCTATCATTTGCTGAGACAATAAAAAATCCGCCATTCCTGAAAAGAATGGCGGATGGTAAGTTTTTGTACTGAAAGAAGGATCAGGGGGTATCGGCAGACCGGGTACTGCTGAAAAAGATATCAGGATGAAGGCTGTCGCTGAGGGTGTCGCCGTTGAGTGTTCGCACCAGGATGTCACTACCGAGTTGCTGTAATGAAAGCACACCATCAGGATGAACGCGTTTAATTTTACTCATATTCTGGCTGTCATGTACCAGTGCGATAGTTCGGGTATCTTCCCCCCCCGCCTCTTTAGCCGCCAGGACCACAAAAGCGTTATCCGCATCATTATCCATCAGTGCCACAATGTATCTGGCTTTCGCTGCCCCGGCACGCTCAAGTACCGGCGTCGAAGAGGGATCGCCTTCAATAACATCGGTATCGGCAGGAAATGAAGCCCGTTGCCCCGGATAACAGACCACCGTAACAATGCCTCCGGTATCCGTCAGTCCCTGGCTGACACTCTGGGCCAGTGACGATGATCCGGCCACGATATAATGATTTTTACGTTCCACGTGTGAGAATCTGCCTTTAAAAATTCGCTGAATATTATGGCTGATCAGAGACCCGGCTATTGAGGCCACCGATGCCGCAAAAATAGTAATTCCGAGGATAATAACGGTCAGTGTAAACATTCTGGCGACAGTGGTATGCGGAGAAATATCACCAAACCCCACCGTAGACATACAGACCATAACAAAATAAAACGCGGTAGAGATATCTTTCACTGGCGGAGTAAACTGGTCACCAAGATAAAGCGTGCCGAGCATGCCATACCCCAGCAGCGACAAGATGCTGATAATCGCAAAAATGGTGGTACTGCCCAGGCTGTGTTTATCAAAATGGCGCCAGTGAAAAAGTAAGGCACCGATAGTGATCAGGGAGTAAACCACCTCGGTGTGGTGCGCTTTTAAAATAAACGCATTCGCCACAGCAATACAAATTAACAGTAAGACAGAGCTGAACCAGGCAATCCGGGTACGCATCAGTAGCGTAAATGCCATACACAGCAATACCAAGCCTATCATAAAGCGCGGTATATCCATCGCTTCCAGAAAGCCCAGCGCATCGCTCCACGAATGGAAATTATCCAGTCTCTGCGGCGCATTATAGATTACCCGGTGCAGCACGGGACTTAACATCAGATACCCGTTATGGGCCACCATCAACACCAGGCAATAGATCACCAGTTTCGGGTTTCTGAGTAGGTTATTTATTTTCATCGTTTACCTGGTATATCTGCAGCAGACAGGGTCTGACGGCGACTCCGTATTGACACATAGTTCATCAGCTTACGGAAAATAACCGGCGCTGTAATGTAAGATTCTGATAAGGCAGTGATGTATCAGCGTACAACGGATGGCTTTATTGCATATCATCGATGTGCAACCTAATGTTTCAGGCTCTGTCACAGGTGACGCGAGATAAATTAATACGTCTCCTGGCGCACGTAAGTGCGACGAAGGGATCCGGCAGCGAGGACAGCCGGATCCTGTTGCGGTTCGTCAGCGAAGGGGTCAGGGATAGACTTTAAATTTAAAATATTTCTTCGTCAGTCTGTCATAAGTACCGTTGGCATGAAGCTCCGCCAGCGCATTATTAATCAATTTCAGGTCGGTGACATCGCTCTTTCGCAAGGCGATACCTACTCCACTCCCGAAGATTTTTTTGTCTGTCAGCAGGGCTTTAATCACAAATTTTTTTCCTTCAGGGGTGCCTAAGAAACCCTGCTCTGCTGAAACTGCATTTGCGACGCTGGCATCCAGTCGTCCTGCGACTAAATCAGGATAGACGTCCATTTGATGGTCATAGGTTACAATATTAACACCTTGTGAAGCCCATTTTGTTTTGGCGTAAGTTTCCTGAATTGTCCCTTGCGAAACCCCTATATTTTTCCCGCGCAGTGATGAAATATCCGTGGTGATTTTACTGCCCGCGGGTGTCAGTAATGCGCTGGGGGTGTTGTACAGCAGATCACTAAAGGCCACCTGCTGACGACGTTGATCTGTCATCGACATCGCCGAAAGGATAGCGTCAAATTTTTTCGCCTGAAGGGCGGGAATACTCCCATCAAATTCCGTTTCTACCCACTGACATTTTACTTTTGCCTGTGCACATATCGCATTCCCTAGTTCAATATCGAAACCCTGCAAGCTGCCATCACTGGCTTTAGACTCAAAAGGCGGGAAGGAGGGGTCAACGCCAAAACGCAGGGTCTGCTCTGCATTTGCCCACTGAGTAAATGCACCTAATACAAGAAGTAATCCACAGGACGCTATTTTTTTCATACACTTCTCCGGCAGTCAGTGATTTTGTAACAACATACAAAGTTAATAACATAGCGCTTATACACTCACCACCAGAAAACCCGATTCATCCAGAGCAAATTCTTATGTAATTACATGTGGTTAAATGATTATCCCCCATAAAAAAACGCGACAGAGTGACATTAACCCGCTTTCCATCAAAATATAAAACATGCTCGCCAGGCTACCGCTCTGCGGCATTGAAACCGATGACGTTTTCAGGCATATCCATAGATCAGTTTTGCCGGGGATTTCCCAAAAAAAACCGGCAGGCTGTTAGTCAGCACTGCCGGTGTTTATTTATTCTGAACGCGAGTTTCCGCGCTGCTGGCTTATTCTACGGTAACAGACTTCGCCAGGTTACGTGGCTGGTCGACATCCGTACCTTTAATCAGAGCAATATGATAAGAAAGCAACTGCAGAGGGATAGTGTAGAAAATCGGTGCCAGTACCTCTTCAACATGGGGTAATGGAATGATTTTCATATTCTCACTGTCGGTAAAGCCGGCATCCTGATCGGCAAACACATACAGTAATCCCCCGCGGGCACGGACTTCTTCAATATTCGACTTCAGTTTTTCCAGTAACTCATTGTTCGGGGCAATGATGATCACCGGCATATCCGCGTCAATCAGTGCCAGCGGACCGTGTTTCAGTTCGCCTGCCGCGTAAGCTTCCGCATGAATATAAGAGATCTCTTTCAGCTTGAGTGCACCTTCCATCGCGATCGGGTACTGATCACCCCGGCCCAGGAACAGCGCATGATGCTTATCTGAGAAACCTTCTGCCAGCGCTTCGATTTGCTTATCATGTGCCAGAATCTGTTCGATTCGGCTTGGCAACGCCTGCAACGCATGGACAATCTGATGCTCCACCTCTTCCGGCTGGCCATTCAGCCTTGCCATTTTCGCCACCAGCATCAGCAGAACCGTTAACTGTGTGGTAAAGGCTTTGGTCGAGGCAACCCCGATCTCTACCCCGGCTTTTGTCATCAGCGCCAGGTCCGATTCGCGTACCAGAGAAGAGCCCGGGACATTACAAATAGCCAGCGAGCCCAGATACCCCAGTTTTTTAGAAAGACGCAACGCTCCCAGCGTGTCTGCGGTTTCACCGGATTGTGAAAGCGTGATCAACAGGCTGTTTTTCCGGACCACAGACTTACGGTAACGAAACTCAGAGGCGATCTCCACATCACAAGGAATACCGGCCAGCGATTCAAACCAGTACCGGGAGACCAGTCCGGAATTATAAGATGTCCCGCAGGCAACGATCTGAATATGTTCCGCCTGACCTAACAGAGACCCGGCCTCCGGCCCCAGCTCGCTCAGGTCAATGATGCCCTGATGAAAACGGCCCTGCAGAGTACTTTTTATGGCCATCGGCTGTTCATAAATTTCTTTCTGCATGTAATGCCGATAGGTTCCTTTATCCCCGGCATCATAACGGGCAGAGGATTCGATCTCAGGACGGAAAACCTGCTCACCGTCGGCAAAAATCGTAACAGAACGGCGAGTCACTTCAGCGACATCGCCTTCTTCAAGGTAGATAAAGCGGCGGGTGACCGGCAACAAAGCCAGCTGATCAGAGGCAATAAAGTTTTCTCCGACCCCGCAGCCAATCACCAGCGGACTTCCGGAGCGGGCAGCCACCAGCACAGAAGGATCATTACTGTCCATAATGACCATTCCGTAAGCACCGCGCAGTTGTTTGATCACTCGCTGAACAACCTCACACAGGCTACCGCCCTGCTTTTGCTCATGATGAATTAAATGAGCAACGACTTCGGTATCCGTCTCCGAGGTAAACTGATACCCCATTTCACGAACCCGCGCCCGTAACTCTTCATGGTTTTCAATGATCCCATTGTGCACGAGGACGATATTCCCGGACACATGCGGATGGGCATTGGCTTCTGAAGGTTCGCCGTGCGTCGCCCAACGGGTATGGGCGATACCGGTACCACCGGACAGCGGTTGCTGCTCTGCAGCATCCACCAGAGCCTGAACTTTTCCAAGCCGGCGTAAACGGGTCATCTCTCCCGGCTTATCAACCACCGCCAGTCCGGCAGAGTCATAACCGCGGTACTCCAGGCGGCGTAAACCTTCCAGTAATATTTCAGCGATATCACGTTGTGCAACTGCACCTACTATTCCACACATATATTTAATCCTGAGGTTATGGTGTGTCCACCATAGAAATTGTCATCTGTTCGGGCTGACCGACACAGCAGATCCCCCGGGACACGAAAAATGAGGGGACATGATAGTCACGGCTTGTCCGGGCATAGATCACTGCCGGTGCTCCGGAAAATGACAGATAACTTATTTTTTCACCGGGCGTGACCATCCGGTTTTTTCAGTCTGTTGCTTACGATTATAAACCAGTGACTCTTCATCCACGTTGTGCATCACTGTCGTGCCTGCAGCAATGGTAACATTGTCGGCAATACTGACTGGTGCAATAAACTGACTGTCCGAGCCTACAAATACGTTATCACCAATAATCGTCTGCGATTTATTCTTACCATCATAGTTACAGGTGATCGTGCCAGCCCCGATATTCACCCCGGCCCCGATAGTCGCATCGCCGAGATAACTTAAATGGCCGGCTTTAGAGCCTTTTCCAAGGGTCGCCTTTTTAATTTCTACAAAGTTACCCACATGGACAGCGTCTGCCAGGACAGTTCCCGGTCTCAGTCGGGCAAATGGCCCCACCGTACAGGCTTGCTCAAGGTGTGCATCTTCTATCACGGAATAAGGGCTTATCTCACATCCCTCACCAATGACACTGTTCCTGATAATGCAACCCGCACCGATTTGCACACCGTTACCCAGCACCACTTTACCTTCCAGGATGACGTTGATATCGATATCTACGTCACGGCCATGTTCTAATTCACCCCGTAAATCAAACCGTTCAGGATCCCGCAGCATCACCCCTGCCAGTAATAACTTACAGGCCTGCTCACGCTGATAAACACGTTCCAGCGCGGCCAGTTGTTGCCGGTTATTGACCCCTTCGGTTTCACTGCTACTGTGCGGATGTACCGCTTCTATACGGCGGCCCTCCTGATGAGCCATCGCAATAATATCCGTAATATAATACTCTTTTTGGGCATTATTATTCGTCAGTTGCGATAACCAGCGTTTCAAATCTTTGCCATTGGCGATCAGAATACCGGTATTGATCTCGTTGATAGTTAGCTGTGCCTCACTGGCATCTTTTTGTTCGATAATACCGGTAACTTCACCATTTTCACGGACAATACGGCCATAGCCGAACGGGTTTTCCAGCACGACCGTTAACAGACCTATACCACCTTCCGGTTTGTTATCGCGCAGGCGCTGTAAGGTCTGTTGGGAGATCAATGGTACATCGCCATACAGCAGCAGAATATCTTCATCATCCGAAAACCACGGAGCTGCCTGCTGCATTGCATGCCCGGTCCCCAGCTGTTGTGGCTGTTCAACCCAGTGTAAAGAAGGATCCTTCAGGGCTGACTGCAATAGCTCCCCACCGTGCCCGTAGACCAGATGGATATTTGCGGCACCCAGACCTTTCGCAGCATCAATCACATGCTGCACCATGGGTTTCCCGGCCAGCTGATGGAGGACTTTCGGAAGATCCGAATACATTCGGGTTCCCTTACCTGCTGCAAGGATAACCACACTCATTTCATTATCTGCCATCATCAGCCATCGCTTTTCTTTAAATTCAAAAAAACACAGTATAACGCATAAGGATAATGATACCTGCCCCTATAATCTATAGTCAGAATCCTCTCTGTTTGATTATCAACATTCTTGACGGTGCTCTCATTCCTATGCGGCCTGCGTCACGGGGGCAGTTATGCAGAGCTGTCTTATCGGCATCCCCGATCTCAGGAAGGCTGAAACGTAAAAAAGCCGGTAAGTTTTCACTTACCGGCTTTTTGCAATGCCATCGAGCTACATTGCTTACATCGCTTTCCTGGTCAGTTCGATCACGCGCAGTTTAGCAATGGCTTTCGCCAGTTCAGCAGAGGCCTGAGCATAGTCCACGTCGCCGTGACTTTTGTTCATATGTTCTTCTGCTTTACGTTTTGCTTCCAGAGCTCGAGCTTCGTCCAGATCGTCGCCACGGATGGCGGTATCAGCCATGACTGTGACAGCTGTTGGCTGAACTTCCAGAATGCCACCGGAGAGATAAATAAACTCTTCGCTGTTATTCTCTTTGACGATACGAACCATACCAGGTTTGATGGCAGTCAGGAGCGGGGCATGACCGGGAAAAATACCCAGTTCACCTTCACTACCTGACACCTGGATATGTTGTACTTCACCGCTGAACATTTGCTGTTCAGCGCTGACAACGTCCAGGTGATAAATCTTAGCCATATCAATCCTCCCGGGAAACTGAAATTACAGTTTCTTAGCTTTTTCTACCGCTTCGTCAATAGAACCAACCATGTAGAAAGCCTGCTCAGGCATATGGTCAAACTCACCGTCCATAATACCTTTGAAGCCACGGATGGTGTCTTTCAGAGAAACGTACTTACCAGGCGCACCGGTAAAGATCTCTGCAACGAAGAATGGCTGAGACAGGAAGCGCTGAATTTTACGTGCACGTGAAACCAGCAGTTTGTCGTCTTCAGACAGTTCGTCCATACCCAGAATAGCAATGATATCTTTCAGTTCCTGATAACGTTGCAGAATAGACTGCACGCCACGGGCGATATCATAGTGCTCCTGACCTACAACCATTGGATCCAGCTGACGGCTGGTGGAATCCAGCGGGTCAACCGCCGGGTAAATACCCAGGGATGCAATCTGACGGCTCAGGGTGACTGTTGAGTCCAGGTGAGCAAAGGTTGTTGCCGGAGACGGGTCAGTCAGGTCATCCGCAGGTACATACACTGCCTGTACGGAAGTGATTGAACCGGTTTTGGTTGACGTGATACGTTCCTGAAGAACACCCATTTCTTCGGCCAGTGTTGGCTGATAACCTACCGCAGAAGGCATACGACCCAGCAGTGCTGAAACTTCAGTACCGGCCAGGGTATAACGATAGATGTTATCAACGAACAGCAGTACGTCACGGCCTTCGTCACGGAATTTTTCAGCCATAGTCAGACCGGTCAGCGCAACGCGCAGACGGTTTCCTGGTGGCTCGTTCATCTGGCCATAAACCAGAGCAACTTTATCCAGAACGTTAGACTCGGTCATTTCGTGGTAGAAGTCGTTACCTTCACGGGTACGCTCACCCACCCCTGCAAATACAGAGTAACCAGAGTGCTCGATAGCGATGTTACGGATCAGTTCCATCATGTTGACGGTCTTACCTACACCCGCACCACCGAACAGACCCACTTTACCGCCTTTTGCAAACGGACAGATCAGGTCGATAACCTTGATACCCGTTTCCAGCAGCTCAGTAGAGTTAGCCAGTTCTTCGTAGCTTGGCGCTGCACGGTGAATAGAGTTCACCTCAACATTGCTACCATCTTCGTTCTTCAGGTCGCCTTTCATATCGATTGGCTGACCCAGTACGTTCATGATACGGCCCAGCGTCGCTTTACCGACCGGTACCTGAATCGGTTTTTGCAGATCGGTCACCTTAAGGCCACGTTTCAGGCCGTCAGAGGTTCCCATTGCAATCGTACGAACGACACCACCGCCCAGCTGCTGCTGAACTTCCAGCACCAGACGGGTATCACCATTTTCAACCTCAAGAGCGTTGTACACCTGTGGTACAGCGTCCTGAGGGAACTCGACGTCAACTACGGCGCCGATAATCTGGACAATCTTTCCAGCTGCCATCTTGAATCCTCTACCTAATTCGTTACCTGGTTAAACCGCGGAGGCTCCCGAGACAATCTCGGTAAGTTCCTGGGTGATGCTGGCCTGGCGGGCTTTGTTGTAAACCAACTGAAGCTCTTTGATCAGCTCGCCACCGTTATCGGTTGCAGCTTTCATTGCCACCATACGGGCTGCCTGCTCGCTGGCCAGGTTTTCTACAACACCCTGATAAACCTGAGACTCGACATAACGACGCAGCAGAGTATCCAGCAGCGCTTTTGGATCGGGTTCGTACAGGTAATCCCATGTTTTTGTCTTCAGTTCTTCATCATTATCTGTTGCCGGTAACGGTAACAGCTGATTGAGGACCGGAGTCTGGGACATGGTGTTGTTAAATTTATTGCTAACGACATAAAGTTTGTCGATGCGGCCTTCATCGTAGGCTTGCAGCATGACTTTTACCGGGCCTATCAGGTCTGACAGTTCCGGTTTATCACCTAAGCCTGACGCCTGAGCCACAATATTAGCACCTGCAGATCCAAAGAAAGACAGGCCTTTAGATCCGATAATGGCCAGATCGCTCTGAACCCCTTTTTCGGACCAGGCTTTCATATCTGCCAGCAATTTTTTGAACAAGTTAATGTTCAGACCACCACAAAGCCCGCGGTCGGTAGAAACGACCAGATAGCCGACGCGCTTAACGTCACGCTCTTCCAGGTAAGGGTGCTTGTATTCCAGATTGCCTAACGCCAAGTGACCAATCACTTTGCGAATAGCATCTGCATACGGACGGCTGGCCGCCATGCGTTCCTGCGTTTTACGCATTTTGGAGGCGGCGACCATTTCCATCGCTTTGGTGATCTTCTGCGTATTCTTTACGCTTCCGATCTTACTACGTATTTCTTTTGCGCCGGCCATGAGCTTCTCCTCAAAGTCAGGCGGCTTGCCACTTCAGGCAAGCCGCAAGACATTACCAGGACTGAGTTGCTTTAAACGAATCGAGCAGAGCGGTAAGCTTCGCTTCGATTTCGCCGTTAAAGTTACCCGCTTGGTTGATTTCCTGCATCAGTTCAGCATGTTCGCGATCGGCGAATGCCAGCAGCGAAGACTCAAAGCTGAGGATTTTAGAAACCTCAACATCACCCAGGTAACCGCGCTCAACCGCAAACAGGACCAGGCCTTGCTGTGCAACAGACATTGGAGCGTACTGTTTCTGCTTCAGCAGTTCAGTCACTTTCTGTCCGTGTTCCAGCTGCTTACGGGTCGCATCATCAAGGTCAGACGCGAACTGAGAGAAGGCTGCCAGTTCACGGTACTGTGCCAGAGCAGTACGGATACCGCCGGACAGTTTCTTGACGATTTTAGTCTGTGCTGCACCACCCACACGAGATACAGAGATCCCAGGGTTAACCGCAGGACGGATACCGGAGTTGAACAGGTTAGATTCCAGGAAGATCTGACCATCAGTAATCGAAATTACGTTAGTCGGAACGAACGCAGAAACGTCACCCGCCTGAGTTTCAATGATAGGCAGAGCTGTCAGAGAACCGGTTTTACCTTTCACTGCACCTTTAGTGAATGCTTCAACGTACTCAGCATTTACGCGTGATGCACGCTCCAGCAGACGGGAGTGGAGGTAGAAAACGTCACCAGGGAATGCTTCACGGCCCGGCGGACGACGCAGCAGCAGAGAAATCTGACGGTAAGCAACGGCCTGTTTGGACAGGTCATCGTAAACAATCAGAGCATCTTCACCACGGTCACGGAAGTATTCACCCATCGCACAACCGGCATAAGGCGCCAGGTATTGCAGAGCTGCAGACTCAGAAGCAGAAGCAACAACGACAATGGTATTTGCCAGTGCGCCATGCTCTTCCAGTTTACGTACAACGTTAGAAATCGTTGACGCTTTCTGGCCGATCGCTACGTAGACACATTTAATGCCTGAGTCGCGCTGGTTGATGATAGCATCGATAGCCATCGCCGTTTTACCGGTCTGACGGTCACCGATGATCAGCTCACGCTGACCACGACCGACAGGGATCATGGCATCAACGGCTTTGTAACCAATCTGGACAGGCTGATCAACAGACTGACGATCGATAACACCCGGTGCGATAACTTCTACAGGTGAGAAACCATCGTTTTCAACCGGGCCTTTACCATCAATAGGTTCACCCAGGGTGTTAACAACACGCCCCAGTAAACCGCGACCAACCGGCACTTCCAGAATACGGCCAGTACATTTCACTTTCATGCCTTCGGCAAGATCCATGTATGGGCCCATAACGACAGCACCTACAGAGTCGCGCTCCAGGTTCAGTGCAATCGCGTAACGGTTACCCGGCAGGGCAATCATCTCACCCTGCATCACATCGGCCAGGCCGTTGATGCGGATGATACCGTCACTTACAGAAACAATAGTACCTTCATTGTGAGCTTCGCTCACGACATTGAACTGAGCAATGCGCTGCTTGATCAGTTCGCTGATTTCGGTGGAATTCAGTTGCATATGCTCCAGTCCCCTTAAGACTGCAAGTCGTCTGCCAGACGCTCAAGACGGCCGCGGACGCTGCCGTCAATAACCATGTCACCAGCCTGGATGACTACGCCTGCAATGACAGACTTATCGATTTTGCAATTCAGCTTAACTTTGCGTGATAAACGTTTTTCCATCGCCGCGCTGATTTTATTCAGCTGCTCTTCACTCAACTCGTTGGCGGAAGTAACGTCAACTTCGGCAATCGCTTCATAAGCGTCACGTAATTGAATGAACTGCTCCAGTACTGCCGGAAGCGCTTTCAAACGTTTATATCCTGCCATCACCTTAATCAGGTTCTGGCCATTCTCATCGAGTTGATCACCACAAAGCGCGATAAAAGCAGAAGAAACGGTCTCTGGTGCCTGAGCACCGGAAAGGATCCCTGAAACCTGCTTATCACTCGCTACTTCAGCGGTAAAAGCCAGCATATTCTGCCAGCGATCAATACTTTGATGTTCAACAGCAAAGTCAAAAGCTGCTTTGGCGTAGGGGCGAGCTACAGTGGTAAATTCAGACATCAGCCCCTCCCTCCTTACAGTTCAGCGACCAGTTTATCAACGATGTCGCTATTAGCAGCTTCATCCACGGAACGCTCAATAATCTTCTCGGCACCCGCAACAGCCAGCAACGCAACCTGCTTACGCAGTTCTTCACGTGCACGTTTACGCTCGGCATCAATTTCAGAGTAAGCCTGTGCAATGATTTTGTTACGTTCAGTTTCCGCTTCTGCTTTCGCTTCATCCAGAATCTGGCCACGACGCTTGTTAGCCTGCTCAATAATAACCTGAGCGTTTTCTTTGGCTTTCTTCAGCTCGTCGGACGCATTAGCCTGAGCGATATCCAGCTCTTTTTTAGCGAGTTCTGCAGAAGCGAGACTGTCAGCAACTTCTTTCTGACGTTTCTCGATAGCAGCCATGATCGGCGGCCATACGTACTTCATACAAAACGCAACGAACAGGATAAACGCGATGGCCTGGCCGAGGATTGTTGCATTAATATTCACAGCACAATGCCTCTTATTAAGTTAGCTTGATCTGCCGTCATCAAACAGGTGATAAACGGCAGAGTTTGTTTATTCACTGAAATTCATCGAATAAACAACCGTATTACCAGGCGTTACTAGGCGACAGCAAACATCACGTAGAGACCCAGACCTACAGCGATCATAGGGATAGCATCCACCAGACCCATTACAACAAAGAACTGTGTGCGCAGCAGAGGGATCAGGTCAGGCTGACGAGCAGCACCTTCCAGGAATTTCCCACCAAGGATGCCGATACCGATCGCAGCACCGATTGCCGCCAGCCCCATCATCACAGCGGCAGCCATGTACAGCAGATCCACACTCACGTTTTCCATGACAGTCTCCAGTTTGTTTCAATTAAATCAGTAGTGTTGAGATAAAAATATCAATGCTCTTCAGATGCCATCGAGAGATAGACAATCGTGAGGACCATGAAAATGAAAGCCTGTAACGAGATGATCAGAATGTGGAAAATGGCCCATGGCACATTCAGAACCCACTGTGACCACCACGGTAACAGACCCGCAATCAGGATAAAGATCAATTCACCCGCATACATGTTACCGAACAGTCGCAAGCCAAGAGAAACCGGCTTAGACAGTAAGCTAACACCTTCAAGAATCAGGTTGATGGGGATGAAGATCGGGTGATTGAAAGGCTGTAAAGTCAGTTCCTTAGCAAAACCACCTACGCCTTTCATTTTGATGCTGTAAAACAGAATCAAAATAAATACGCCCAGCGCCATAGATAATGTCACATTCACATCTGCAGACGGCACAACACGCAATGCCGGCAAACCAAGGACATGCTCACCCAGATAAGGCAGCAGATCGATTGGCAACAGATCCATGAGGTTCATTAAAAAGACCCAGACAAAAATTGTCAGTGCCAGCGGGGCGATAAGTTTGCTTTTGCCGTGATACATATCACGAACATTGCTATCGACGAAACCAACAACCAGTTCAATAGCCGCCTGCAGTTTTCCCGGAACACCGCTGGTAGCATGTTTAGCTACTTTACGGAACAGTACCAGAAAGACCAGACCCAGTACGACAGAGAAAAACATGGAATCCAGGTTTAATGTCCAGAAAGTTGCCGGAGCGTCGTGCGCATTCACCAACTGGAATGTACGTAAATCAAGCTGCAAATGTTGCAGGTGATGACTTATATATTCCTGTGGGGTTGAGATTTCTCCTGCGGCCATGATGCATCTTACCCTTTTTTGTTAATTACAACCGGTGCAATGATTTGCACCACCAGCACCGATAACCAGCTCAGTCCAAGAGGCCAAAACACCGCCCCGAACACACCCAACGCCACAACAAGCAATCCGATGGTGATGAAGACTTTCAGGACTTCACCTAAGGCAAAACTCCAGGCAACACGCCCTTTAGCCGGAAATTGCCCTTGCAGGCGCCAGGCCAGAAACGTAAACAGGACAGCCGGCAACCATGCCGCCATCCCTCCTGCCAGAGCAGAAGCTCCCCAGTGAATGCTTTTTAAAGTAAAGAAACAACTGACGAGCAAAAAAGTCACCAGTTGAATAAGCAGCACTGTCCGCGCTAATCTCAAACTATAAAGAGATACAGACATGACGGCTTACTCTCCCTTACTTAAGTTGGGTATATCGTGTGTTACACAAACTACTGTTACCACTCCAAAGGAGTGAACAGCAAAAGCCGTGCAAATTATACGGGGCACTCCTACGATTTCAATCTGTAAGTAGAGAAAAGGTGAACAATTATTTAAAATTCTTTCTTAAACGGAATTTTGACCCATAATCTTCGCCAAAAATCGCAGACTTACAGCTTTTCGGCCCGTTTTTAGTCAGGGTTTTCCTCTCGTAAACTGAACTCTTTTCGCGGTACAACAGATACTACTCCCGAAAAATACCTTTAACCTCACATTTAGTGTTGTTATTAAAGGTTTTATTATTTCATTTTTTTATCAATTATTTTACAAACAGGATAAATATAAAATATATAATCGGGATATTCAGGTTAAAAAATAAGAATAATTTATAAAAAAACGCTGTAATTTATTCACCATCGAAAGTCCGGGAGTAATACAGGCATTCCCGGGCTTACCCCGGAAATTGAGGTACTGAGTATCATCGGAGGGGTGACGATTAAAAAGGGGGATGATGATAATCTATCCCCCGGAGACTGACGGCATTACCGCCAGTGATGACAAAAGGGATTAATCAGACATAACACCGCTTATCAGGCGGCGGACTTGCGCTGACCGATAATGCTGATAGCATTTTGTACAATGCCCGTTACCCCTAATCCGATGCCGGCCGTTGCCAGAATAGGCGAGAATCCGACGATAGCGGCAATCCCTCCACCTAACAGAGCCCCTGACACTTTAAAGTTCGATTTCAGGTTCAGGCCCGAACATCCGGCATCAACCACTGAACCGATAGCAAAGCCCATCGTTGCACCGATAGGACCAGTGAAGAAAGTAAAAAGACCACCGCTTACCTGATTTGTTTCGATCACTGAAAGCTCTTTCATAAAATATCCTTATATATAAATGACCATATTTCGATTATATGCTCCCGCACACGCCTGACAGCTTTGCGGAACAGGCTGCAGTAAATAGACTGCGCTGTTAATCTATATCAAAAAAAAACCTTAGTAAACAATGCGGTATATTCAAAAAAATCATTTAATTAACAACATGCAGTTCATGAATAATTACATAAGAAAAAAAATGGTTTTTTAAATTAAAGGCCGGTGTCACTGTAAAAACAAACAAAAATCAGCCAGTGAAATAAAAACAAAAATATAAATTAATCATAGAGGTAACACTCATTACGGTTAACGTCCTGGTCCTGCATTCTATAAAACAGATTTACTCATTAGCACTGAAACTATCTTATTCAGTGATCACGACGAATACTCCAGCCCCGATAATCCGGCACGGAATCGCTAGCACACTATCTGTTAAAATTTCATAAAGCATTAATCCAACGGAAAGCCGTATTTCTGAGAGTTTTTCTGTTCTGGCGGAGTAAATCAGGACTTAATAACGTTTTTTATGTCAGGCAGGTCACATAAAAAAGTAAAAATAGGACATTAACTACGGGCGGAGGAAACAAACGCGGAATACCGGCAAGGTTTGCCGGTATGGGTATTCAGGAATTATTGTTGCTTCAGAATGACCAGGTGCCGCTCACCTTCCAGGTCAGGTACCTGTAATGATATGACGGATTTCAGAACCAGATGTTCAGGGAGTGCAGAAAGCTCTTCATCCGGAACCTGCCCTTTCAGTGCATAAAAGCGCCCCTGCCCTGCCGCCGGCAGGTGATGGCACCAGCTCACCATATCCTGCAAAGAAGCAAATGCCCGGCTTATCACCCCATCAAACAGCGGCTCGTCAGTAAAAGCCTCAACCCGACTTTGCACCGGCGTGATATTTTCCAGTTTCAGTTCGTGCTGCACCTGCCGTAAAAAACGAACCCGCTTACCCAGGCTGTCCAGTAAGGTGAAATGTGCATGCGGACAGACAATGGATAGTGGAATACCTGGCAATCCCGGGCCGGTACCGACATCTATAAATTTCCGGCCTTCCAGGTAAGGTGCAACAACAATACTGTCCATAATATGGCGGATAAGCATCTGCTGAGGGTCACGAACGGAAGTCAGGTTATAAGCTTTGTTCCACTTGTCCAGCATACCGACATAACTGACCAGCTGATGTTTTTGCTGATCGGAGAGCGAAATACCAGCGCGGTGAAGTAGCGAGGAAAGAGTATTAATCACGAAGGAAATTCCTGTTAGCGGGGAAACCGAATGGTTTCCCCTGCAGTTACTGAAGACTCAGGCACTTTTACGAAGTAAACCCTGTTTTTTCAGGTAAATAAGCAAAATAGAGATGGCGGCTGGCGTAATACCTGAAATACGTGAAGCCTGACCAATGGAAGAAGGTTTATGATCGTTAAGCTTCGCTATCACCTCGTTAGAAAGACCATTCACGTTACGGTAATCGAGGTCTGCAGGTAATACGGTGTTTTCATTACGCTGCTGGCGCGAAATTTCTTCCAGCTGGCGGGCAATATAGCCTTCATACTTCACCTGTACTTCCACCTGTTCAGCGGCTGACGGATCAGCAAGCGCGGGGCCAAAGCCTGGTAAAGTCATTAATTTTTCGTACGTCAGTTCCGGACGGCGCAGCAAATCTTCACCATTCGCTTCTTTGGTGAGGGAGGCACTCAGTACCGCATTGATCTCTTCAACGTTCCCGGACTTAGGATGGACATGGATATCACGTAAGCGCTGACGCTCCAGTTCCACTGATTCCAGCTTCTGGTTGAAATGAGCCCAGCGTTCATCATCCACCAGCCCCAGTTCGCGACCGATCGCTGTCAGACGAAGATCGGCATTGTCTTCACGCAACATCAGACGATATTCTGCACGGGAGGTAAACATCCGGTACGGTTCTTTGGTTCCCAGGGTGCACAGGTCATCGACCAGAACACCGAGATAAGCGTTATCCCTGCGTGGGGTCCAGCCTTCTTTGTCTGCTGAGAAACGCCCGGCATTCAGGCCGGCCAGTAGTCCCTGGGCTGCGGCTTCTTCATATCCGGTAGTCCCGTTAATTTGTCCGGCAAAGAACAACCCGCTGATGTATTTACTCTCAAGCGTCGGTTTCAGATCCCGCGGGTCAAAGAAGTCATACTCAATGGCATACCCCGGGCGAATAATTTTTGCATTTTCCAGTCCATGCATAGAACGGACAATCTGCATCTGGACATCAAACGGTAAACTGGTCGATATCCCGTTCGGATAAATTTCGTTGCTGGTCAGTCCTTCCGGCTCCAGGAAGATCTGATGGGCGTTACGATCGGCAAAACGCATGACCTTGTCTTCAATCGACGGACAATAACGCGGACCGATCCCTTCGATCACCCCGGCATACATCGGGCTGCGATCGAGGTTATTACGGATCACTTCATGCGTTTTTTCATTGGTATGCGTGATGTAACACGCCATCTGCTGCGGATGATCACTGGCTTTCCCCATGAACGAAAAAACCGGCATCGGTGTATCACCGTGTTGCGGCGTCAGCACCGAAAAATCGATCGTTCTGGCATCAATGCGGGGAGGTGTCCCGGTTTTCAGACGATCCACGCGCAGCGGCAGCTCACGTAAGCGGCGTGCCAACGGAACTGAAGGAGGATCACCGGCACGGCCACCACTGTAATTATCCAGACCGATATGAATTTTACCGTCAAGGAACGTTCCGACAGTCAATACCACGGCTTTTGCACGAAAGCGTAAGCCCATCTGAGTGACAGCACCCACAACCTGATCGTTTTCGACGATAAGATCATCCACGGCTTGCTGGAAGATCATCAGGTTAGGCTGGTTTTCAAGCGCAGTACGTACTGCCTGCCGATAGAGTACGCGATCCGCTTGTGCACGGGTCGCCCTGACTGCCGGGCCTTTGCTGCTGTTTAGTATTCTAAACTGGATCCCTGCTTTGTCGATTGCCTGTGCCATCAGGCCGCCCATAGCATCGACTTCTTTAACCAGATGTCCCTTTCCGATACCACCAATTGCCGGGTTACACGACATTTGTCCCAGCGTATCGATGTTGTGTGTCAGTAGCAGGGTTTGCTGACCCATTCGGGCAGCAGCCATCGCTGCTTCTGTCCCTGCATGACCACCACCGATGATGATGACGTCAAAAGGATCTGGATAAAACATGGAGCAGTACCTCAGTAGATTAACGGTTGGGAGTCTATCCCGGGGGAGGATTCTACTTAAATTCCCTGACCGGCGAAAGTGGCAGGATCGTTAGGGGTTTAAAAGAAAGATCTTTATTTTATGTATGATCTTTCTGTTAGATCTCTTATTAGGATCCACTGATCTTGTGGATAAGGGTTTTTTCCTGTTACTTAACAGTGATCTAATAAGGATCGTATGCTGTGAATGATCGGTGATCCTTTCACGTATAAGCTGAGATCAAAAGGGTGACTTATGCACAGGTCGAAAAAGCAGCAAGGGTTATTCATTGGATAACTACCGGTTATACGCACGTTTAAGGGTGAGTTATACACAGAAAAATCGAAAAAAAAGATCACAAAACAGGACTAATCACCACGGATCATTGGAAATAAACGATCAATCACCGTGGCCAGGGGGATCTAAATCAGTGATATCCACTGTTGAAACCATTCTGTGGCCGGATCCTCAGGCACATCGTGTTCCAGGACATCTATTTCCAGTCGATCGCCGATCCGTGTCGCTCCCAATGCCTGTAATTGTTGATCCAGGGTCCGTATAGCACCGCAGAACAGGTCATATTCATGGTTACCGATACCTATAGCACCGTAACGAACGGCTGAAAGATCCGGTTGGGTCTCTGAAAGCGTCTGAAAAAACGGTAACAGGTTATCCGGTATTTCACCGGCACCATGTGTTGAGCTGATCAGTAGCCAGATCCCTGTCGCCGGTACGTCATCATAAGCAGGCCCGTGCAGAACTTCGGCAGAAAGCCCCTTTGCTTCTGCAATTTCAGCCAGATCTTCAGCGACGTATTCGGCACTGCCCAGGGTACTGCCTGTGATAAACGTAATATCCGCCATCGATCTTCCCTCTGTTAAAGGCGTGCATTGTACGCTGTGATCAAGCAGTGATCCACCTGTGGACAACAGGGTTATTCATTTTTTATTTTCTGCGGGAAAGGCGGCCAGTTCAGGGGGCGTTCATGAATAAGGTTATCCACAATGGCCCTGAGGATCAGGGCTTGATGGTTCGCATGATCGGATTCTGTAAAGAGATAAGCGTTTCGGTGGACTGAATTTCATCAATGGTTTGTATCTTATTGATAAGCACCTGTTGAAGGGCATCGATAGAGCGACACATCACCTTGATAAACACGCTGTAATGGCCGGTGGTGTACCAGGCCTCCACAACTTCGTCGAGCGCTTCCAGTTTGCTCAGCGCGGCAGGATAATCACGGGCACTTTTTAGAATAATGCCGATAAAACAGCAGACATCGAACCCGAGTTTTTTTGGATCAACATCAATGCGGGTACCCAGGATAATCCCGGCCTGACGCATTTTTTCGACACGGACATGAATGGTACCGGCACTCACACTGAACTGTTTTGCAAGTTCAGCATAGGCCGTTTTGGCATTATTCAGCAGGGCGTTAAGGATATCGCGATCAAGTTGATCGAGTTGCAGCGTATCAGCCATCCTGTTTCCTTCTATATCAGGGGTAAGGTAAACAGTGACAGTAATCCCCCTGGCGCAGGCTGGCAAGGAATAGCTGACCGGAACCAGCTATTCCTGCCGGGCCACTATTTTTTACGCCAGAGCGTCAGTTGAGCCACCGTATGCTGATATTTGCGGGACGTTTCTCTGATCACAAAGGGAATGTCCTCCGGCGGCGTAATCTCCTCAAAATCGGCCTGCAGAATGCGCCGTAATGCCTGTAAGGTTGTCACTGCTTCTCCGTTCTCACGGACTCCGCCCAGCCAGTTCTCTTTAGGCGTATATTCTTCAAGCCAGGTATAAGGTGAAGAGAGCAGTAAGATCCCACCCGGACGCAGCATCGGCGTAATGTTCTCCAGAAAACGCCGGGGTTCACGCAGTCTGTCCAGCAGATTTGAGGCGAAAACCAGGTCAAACGCTCCCGGACGGGCTTTCAGGTTACAGGCATCACCCTGCGTAAAATGTACAGGTCCTTGTGCAGCATAGTCAGGTAAGGCATCGTTTAGCTGTAATGTCCGGTAATCCACCAGCTCACCTTCACTCGGGATCTGGTAGCGGAACTCTTCTCCCGCAGAAAGCTTTTCTGCCACATCAATAAAGCGTGCCGAATAATCCATGCCGGTCACCTGAGAGAAATAACGTGACAATTCAAATGTTGCGCGGCCGGTTGCACAGCCGATATCCAGGGCATGTGCCCGCGACTCACACCAGGGCAGGGCTTTCTCCACCAGCACCTTCGCATAATTGGCGATACCGAATTTATCCGGACCGTACTGAAAATCCAGATATTGTGAGACCATCAGATCTGTTTCATAGGGGTTCACTTTCTGCGTTTCCTGGTGAGATGAGATCACATACCGGAAACCGGCATGCTGAAAGAAATGCCGTCGAAATGCATATCGGGCTGATTTCAGCGTCTCGTTTCCTGTCGAAATGAAGCTGCCGCCTTTAATCAGATTGTGTTTTCCGTCAAACGTCGGTGTCGAAAAATCGTCATACAACGGATGTACTTTGAACCCGGGGAAACCACTGATAGGTGTCGTCGTCCACTGCCAGACATTCCCGACGATATCGTAAAACCCCTCCTGCGGAAAAAGATCCACCGGACACGGTGAGGCGGCATAGCTTAGATTGATATTTGCAGGCAGAGGTTCACCGGCAGCAGGCTCATGTATGCGCTGACGTAACAGGTACCACTCTGCTTCTGAGGGGAGCTGGACCGGCTCCCCCAGCATTTCTGCTTTCCAGCGACAAAATGCCGCAGCTTCGAGCTGATTCACTTCGGCTGGCCAGTCCCAGGGCATCGGGACTTCTTCCGTCATCAGACGTAATTTAAGCTGATCGGGTTGCAATACATCACCCACCCAGAAGGTCGGGTGTTCGGCACGGGCAAACTCACGCCATTGCCAGCCTTCTTCGTCCCAGAAACGACGCGTGTGGTAGCCGCCGGCCTGTACAAATGCCAGAAATTCCGCATGACTGACCAGCATTTGGCTGGCCATAAAGGGACTGACTTCTGTTTGCTGAAAGCCGTATTCATTATCCCAGCCGTACGTCTCATCTTCTTTACCCAGTGATACCGGGCCCCCTTCAATCGTGACCAGGCTATTTTCCGGGACCTGTGAGCGCTGATGCCTTGCCCGGGGGCAATGGGGCCAGAACGGAGAGGGCTTTACCTGGCTGAGGGGAAGCTGGCGGATGAGCACACTGGAGGTTTCAAGGTGGATCCTTTCATGTTCGATCCCCATCAGGATCACCCATGCCGGGCTGTCCCAACTGACAGGCAGGTCCAGCGGCATCTCTTCAATAAAATGAAGCACCTGCTGCTTTACTTTCTGACGGTACGCTTTGACATCGCTGACCGGTGGCCATGGGTAATGCTGGTCATCCAGGTCATCCCAGCTCATTTCATCCACTCCGATAGCCATCATGGACTCGAGCGTGGCATCAATACGGGTGTCGAGATATCCGCCTGCAATCAGCTTATTAATATAAAAGGTTGCAGTATGGGCATAATAGAAAATAAGCGGATGCCGCAAAGAAATAGCCTTTGTCGTCCAGGCATCCGGACTCTCCAGGCATTCAAACAGGCTCTCATACAGTTCCCAGCTGTGAAGAAAATATTCCAGGATCTGTTGACGTTTTTCTGAGGCATTTTTACCGGTTAAAGGAACCGTATAAGACGGTAAAGGCAGGTGTGGCTGACGGTCGGGTATCATTACTGAAGGGCTCCGCTATGCAAAGGCATATATATACTGACTATAGCAGAGAATCAGCATAGCCCTACCTTTTCAGGCGTCGCAGTAATCGCATCCTTAGCCGGGTATCAAATGTCCAGATATGGTCAAATATTCGCAGGATCCCGGGCTTACCGTGCGGTGAAAGTGTGACGGCATGGAATCGCTGTTGCCGTTGCTGGCGGATCTTCTCCAGCCGCTGGATCAATTCTTTCGGCAGTCGCTGGGCGATAAAGTCAGAGATAATGACGGCATCCGCATCCCGCCAGGCTTCAGTTTCCAGGTAGTCACTGACCGTATTCAGGCATTGTGCCAGATCGGTCCCGCCACGGAATCGCTGGCTCAGAAAACGGGTGGCCTGTTGCAGGCCATCTTCTGCGGTCAGTTCGTAATGGATAACTTCACTGGCAAATAACATCACGTGGCAACGGCGCTTTCCGGTGAGCGCGATTTTAAGTAAAGCGAGGCAGAATCCCTTTGCACAGCGTTCATTAAATCCACCCATCGAGCCGGAAGTATCCACACAGACAATAAAAGGGCCCGCCGGGGTCGGGTCTTTCCTGTGTCCGGTCACGGGGTGGTGCCGGAGTTCTTCATGAGATGATTCTCCCTGAAGCTGATAGGTCAGCAGACGTTTTTCCACCAGCCGGCGATAAAATTCCAGTTCAAGTTCCGTGATGCTCAGCGCTGCCAGTTCCGTCGGCAGCAGACGTAAAATATCATCGCTTTGGTGGATGCCGCTCACCTCTTCAGGAACGGACTCCGTATGAGGGACCCGGACTTTCTGTACACCCATGGCGGTTTCTTCTGCAGGTTCTGCCGCGGATCCGTGGCTGCGCCCTAATTGTGCTGCCAGAGAGGAAAGCTCAGGATGTGTTTTCAGAAATTCGCTGTATTCAATAATTAAATCTGCATCTCCCTTTTGTAATGGGGCTTTACTCCTGTCCCATAACTGGCCGGCGGCGGCTTCTTCGTCTTCTTCCAGCAAGGGGGATAGTTGACCGGTGAGCGTAATCCGTTGCTGTAATTCATTGATTATGCGATCTCTGTGCTGTTCCAGCAGGTTTTCATTCAGGCTTGCCGTCTGTAACGTCAGGTTCAGCCGCCAGCGTTGAAAGAAAAGGCTGTGTTGTGCCGGCGTAAACAGGGTGTCATCGGCCTGTCTCCTCAGTTTTTCCGCTTCTTCTGTAAACGGAGAGTTGAGCTGTTCCAGAGCCTGCAGGGTTTCAGGCAACTGCTGGCTGAAGGTATACAGGCTGAGCGCTTTTTGCCGGGTATAGAGCGCAAACTCCTGAGCCAGCGTCGCCGGTACCGGTGTATTTTTCTGCTCTTCGCTGATGGCGGCTTTAATCGCAGGTAAATCACGCAACAGTGCTTTTTTTAGCGCCGGGCTTTTTTCCAGAAACATCACCAGCTGCGGGGCAGCCAGTAGTGTTGTCAGAAAGTCATTCACTGTATCGTAATCATTAAATGACAGCAGACTTAGCAGTGTATCGATAGAAATCATTGCATTGCCTGTTCTATCTGATCGGCCACATCCTGCAGGCTGTGTTCAATCACCGCCAGCCACTGATCGTCGATGAAAAGGCATTGCTGATGCTGACGGAACAGTAAACGTTGTGCCTGTAACTGTTCTTTCAGGGCCTGCAGGCCGAGGGCGATTTCCTCGGGCAGCGTATTGTCCGGGCGGCGGGGAGACGCACTCAGCCCGGAGGATTGCAGACTGATATCCCGGATATTCAACCGGTTCCGTTCATCAATATATAAATCCAGTGATTGTGCAAAGCCCATCCCGTTAAGTTTGCCTTTAATCTCTCCGCCTTTCTGCAACCATTGGTTCAGTGATTCTCTGTTGATCACCAGATGCGATACTTTTAAATCATGCAGTGTCAGGGGGTGCAGCAGTATCAGCGTCAGCTGTTCCTCTGTCAGGTCTTGCGGCAAGGATGGATGCGCTTTCCGGCCAAACAGTGAGCTTTGTTTTTCCAGCGTTAATATTTGTTGCTCGTTCGTCTGTTGTTGCAGTGTGATCCTGCGGGCTTGCAGCTGTTGCAGTTTGAGTAATATTGCCTGTTGCTCCCATCCGTACCCGGTGACCAGTGATCGTATTTCCTGCTCAATCAGTTGCATGGAGGCTGTGTCGTGCCATAAACAGTCTTTCAGTAATATCAGGTCCACAGGTGCAATTGACTCACGCCCACTGAAAAATGCGCTAGCCTGCAGTAACCGGGTGGCTTTCTTCCAGCGGCGGTCTGAGATATAGGGCGCTTCAGCCTGATTTTCCAGCTGGTGGCGTAACCGGTAAATCAGCTCAAAAACAGGATCCGGCAGGGCGATGCGGGTAATATTTTTCTGCCATTGCTGATATTCGTCATGGGTAATACGTAAAGATCCCCACGAAGAAAGCACGGTGTCTTCTCCTGAGGCGATCAGCATATTACGGAAATTATTTTTGCTACTGACATTATCAAGGCATAGTCGTATCAGCATACGGTCATAGAGGGCGGTCAGGCCACTGTCTTCTTCCGGGAATTCATTGGATGCGGTGATCAGTAATCGCATCGGGATGGTGGTCTCACTGTCACCGTTACGAAACCGGCGTTCATTAATGGCTGTGAGTAACGTATTCAGGATGGCCGGTCCCGCTTTCCATATTTCATCCAGGAACACTATTTCCGCTTCAGGAAGATAGCCTTTGGTCAGACGCTGATAACGTCCTTCATCTTTTAGCGCCTGAATAGAGAGCGGACCAAAGACTTCTTCAGGAGTTGAAAAGCGGGTCATCAGATATTCAAAAGCACGGGCATCCTGAAATGCATATTTCAGCCGACGGGCAATCAGACTTTTGGCAATGCCGGGGGGACCCATCAGGAATACGCTTTCACCACAAAGAGCTGCCAGCAGACACAACCGGATAGTATGGTGTCTTTCATACAGCCCTTTTTCCAGCATATCGCTGAGGCGCGTAATTCTGTCAGCTAAAAGATGAGTCAATGCCATAATAATAATTGAGTCCTTGTAATCACCGCCGGAGTGCGGTCTTTCCGGCATCTTGCCATGACAAACCGGCAGAGGGGGTGCTAAATGATAACCTTTAAGATTGTCTTATTACTGCAGGGTTCTGCAACGGGTTAATAATGAATTTTAGAGACCTTTTATCAATACCGGGTGGGTTTTCTGATGAATAAGTGCATACTGTGCCACTTTAGCAGTTAATAAGGCACGTTTTTACGGGACTGGTTAAAAACAAGATAAAATGATATGAGCTCAAATAACAAACAATCAACCGGCGCATTGACGCTAGCAGCTATCGGTGTGGTTTATGGTGATATAGGTACCAGCCCGCTGTATACACTACGTGAGTGTCTTTCGGGGCAATTTGGTTTCGGCATCGAGCAGGAGTCAGTGTTTGGCTTTCTGTCATTGATTTTCTGGTTATTAATCCTTGTCGTTTCTCTGAAATATATCAGCTACGTCATGCGGGCGGATAACGCCGGTGAAGGCGGGATCCTGACACTGATGTCTCTTGCCGGACGAAATACCGGTGCCCGGGCCACCGCTATCTTGCTTATTATGGGGCTGGTCGGCGGGAGTTTCTTCTATGGCGAGGTCGTTATTACGCCTGCCATCTCGGTAATGTCTGCTATGGAAGGCCTGGAAATTGCGGCCCCCTCACTGGATGCTTATATTGTCCCTCTCTCCATTGCTGTACTGACTCTTCTTTTTCTGATCCAGAAACATGGTACCGGGCTTGTGGGCAAAATGTTTGCACCGGTCATGCTTATCTGGTTTGTCGTCCTGGCGGTGCTGGGCGTTAACAGTATTATAAAGAATCCGGTCGTATTACAGGCGCTGAACCCCTGGCATGCGGTTGAGTTTTTCCTGCATTACAAAATGGTGTCCTTTTTTGCGCTGGGTGCGGTAGTCCTGTCTATTACCGGGGTTGAAGCCTTATATGCCGATATGGGGCATTTCGGTAAATTACCGATACGTATCGCCTGGTTTTGTGTGGTTCTGCCTTCACTGGTTCTCAACTATTTTGGTCAGGGCGCATTATTGCTTGCTCATCCTGATGCCATTAAAAACCCGTTCTTCCTGCTGGCACCGGACTGGGCTTTGATCCCGATGTTACTGCTGGCGACCCTGGCCACCGTGATTGCCTCGCAGGCAGTGATCTCCGGGGTATTTTCACTGACCCGACAGGCGGTACGTCTCGGTTATTTGTCACCGATGCGAATCATCCATACGTCAGAAATGGAATCCGGCCAGATCTATATCCCTATGATCAACTGGTTACTGTATTCGGCGGTGCTGGTGGTCATTATCTGTTTCAAACATTCCAGCAATCTTGCCGCGGCTTATGGTATTGCCGTCACCGGCACGATGATCCTGACCACTATCCTGTCCTGTACGGTCGCACGTAAAAACTGGCACTGGAATATTTTCCTGGTGGGTATGATTTTCATCGTATTACTGTGCATTGATGTGCCTTTATTCAGTGCCAACCTGATAAAAATCTTCTCAGGTGGCTGGCTGCCGCTTTGTCTGGCACTGGTCATGTTTATTATTATGACGACCTGGAAAAGCGAGCGGTTCCGCGTCCTACGCAGGATGCATGAACACGGTAACTCCCTGGAAGCGATGATAGCGTCACTGGAGAAAAACCCGCCACTTCGGGTGCCGGGAACAGCGGTGTTTATGTCCAGAGTGCTGAATGTCATTCCTTTTGCGATGCTGCACAACCTTAAACACAACAAAATATTGCATGAGCGGGTAGTGTTGCTGACATTACGTACCGAAGATGCCCCGTATGTCCATAATGTTCGTCGTGTCACGATAGAGCAGCTCTCCCCGACCTTCTGGCGGGTGGTCGCCAGCTACGGCTGGCGTGAAACGCCAAATGTAGAAGAAATCTTCCATCGGTGCGGACTGGAAGGGCTGAACTGCAGAATGATGGATACCTCGTTCTTTATGTCACGTGAGTCACTGATTTTAGGGAAACGTCCGTGGTATCTGCGATTGCGCGGTAAGTTATTTATGGCTCTGCAACGTAATGCGTTACGGGCACCGGATCAGTTTGAAATCCCGCCAAACCGGGTCATTGAACTGGGGACTCAGGTAGAGTTCTGAGAAAAGGGGGGCAGGTTATCTGCCCCCCTTTTTTTATCGGCCCGCTATCTGGTCACCGAAGGCTCAGGACTTGCTCTTCTTACTGCTACCGATAGCTGTAATTACATGCTCTCTGGCACCGGAGTGAATGAAGTGAACTTCTGTTGCAAGAGATTACGCTTTAGCTTTTTTCTTTTCACGATCGTGAATCAGGTTTTTACCATCTTCCGGTCTCAGTAGCAGGAAGATCAGTGCGGATAACAGCGTCACAATCCCCATACTCAGGAAGGTGGCATGAAAATCCCAGAGCGCCTCGCCTGAAATGTTTTGCCAGAAACGTAAGACGGCAGCACTGACTGCCACACCAAAGCTGATAGCCAGTTGCTGGGTGACGGCCAGTACGCTGTTTCCTGAGCTGGCGTTGTCATCTGTGAGATCGGCCAGGGTGATGGTGTTCATGGAGGTAAATTGCATCGACATAAACATTCCCATCACAAACAACGGTACCAGCAGTATCCAGAAGGGAAGGCCCGGTGATTGCAATGAGAAGCTTGCGACGAACAGGCCAATCACTCCGGTGACAATCACCAGAGTCCGGCGATAACCCAGGCTTCGCAGAACCCGGGTCACCAGTGATTTTGCGAGGATAGAACCGAGAGCGGTCGGAACCATAATACAGCCAGCGAGCAGAGCGGAATACCCGAACCCTACCTGTAGCATCAGTGGCATCAGGAATGGAACTGAGCCTGTCCCTAAGCGCGAAGCTATATTACCGATGATCCCGATAGAAAAGGTCCGCGTCTTAAACATTGGCAGACCTATCAGAGGTGCAGGGTGATTTCTGGCATGTCTTATATAGAGTAATAGCAGGATAACCCCGCTAATCAGAATGGCAGCGGCCAGTGAACTGCGTACCAGTTGTTCACCAAATAACTCAATACCAACAGAGATCAGTACCAGCCCGAGACCAAACAGTAAAAAGCCAGGCGCATCAAACCGCCGTTTGGGGGTGGTAAAATCGGGCATATATTTTCGGGCAAAAAAGACCCCGGCTAACGCTATCGGGATATTAATAAGAAATATCCAGTGCCATGTCGCATAGGTAACCAGGATCCCGCCCAACACCGGGCCCAGTACCGGGCCGATTAATCCTGGCATCGTCACAAAGTTCAGAATAGGCAGTAATTCACTACGGGGATAGGCCCTCAGTAGCGCAAGGCGGGCTACGGGCATCATCATGGCACCGCCAATCCCCTGGATGACCCGGGAAACAACCAGCATAGGCAGAGTGCCGGAAAGTGCACAGGTCAAAGAACCTAACGCAAAAAGACTGACGGCCAGAATAAAAATCCGCCGTGTACCGAACCGGTCAGCCAGCCAGCCGCTTACCGGAATAAGCATGGCCACGGTTAATGTATAACTGATGACTGCCGACTGCATGGCTAACGGAGGGCGATCCATACTGTGTGCAATAGCCGGCAGGGCAGTATTCAGAATAGTGGCGTCCAGCGACTGCATAAAGAAAGCCATCGCTGCTATCCAGGGTAGGCCAGACATACTGCGTGCAGAGCGAACCATTAAGTATCCTTTTATTTTCAGATAAGCCGCGGCATTTACCTTAGCCTCAGGCTGAGCATTCAGTCATTATTCAGTACTGATCCCGGAAAGAGTAATAAGTATGTAGAAAAAATAGCGACTATTAGTGTTTTTTTTACTCAAAACAGCACATAAAACAGCAAAATGGATAAAAAAGCGACACTCAGAAATTAATTTGAAATAAACCCTTGTCAGAAAAAATT
>ERZ794936.32-NODE-32-length-120135-cov-61.602906_pt1 | contig 120135 bp, 72 predicted proteins | sample MGYA00511083_ERZ794936 | MGnify/ENA primary metagenome ERZ794936 (study PRJEB30137, sample SAMN04331409) | food metagenome | isolation source: Y2 must sample point D1 replicate A | place: Australia: South Australia | collected 2014 ... | reverse complement strand
TGTGTGTGTGTGTGTGTGTGTGTGTGTGTGTTCATCACCTTACTATTGTATATTAATATTGTACGTGTATTTGTGAACATGCACGTTCACTACGCTGCTGTTATGCTACTCTTCGACAGGGGTTGAAAAGGGCGGCTACGTAAATTTTGATCTGACAATGCAGTAAGCACAAACACTCTAAAAGATAAGTTTGCTACGACATCATCTACAGGAAGATTTCTTCGAGAACGCTTTAAGGTTTTTCGCTTTTAAATTATGACCCCGTGGTGTTTGGGTTAAATTACCAGTTGGTGCGGGGGGTTATATCAAAGTGGGGAAAACCGACTAAGGGCGGGCTTCTTTTGCAGTTGGCGTTGTGAGCGGGCATTGTGAAAGAAGAGCCAGGGTATATGGAAGATGGCAGACCCGTGTGGTTTCGGTTAAGCTGAGGCAGGGCGGGCGCGGTGTTGCGGGCGGGGCAGCGCCCGCAACATTCGGCGACTCGACGCGCTGCCAGGCTGGAAAGTTAGGACGGCGGCACCCCTGGTGGTTGCAAGGGTTTAGCTTATTTCAGAAAGGGATACTGGCCAGCAAACGTATTAGGGGCACACTATTGCCATTTTTGAGTATATCCATGGTTGCATGGTCGGACGCAAAGCTACTTTGCTCTGGTCACACTAAATAATCGCGCGGTCAATTATTTAGAGGTATTGGCGAGACATATGAGCACATTCCTCGTCGGTTTATTGTCTCGTGGTCATTTGCGTTAAATGATGAGCTAATACAGAGAGCAGAGCCAAAATGAAAAGCAAAAAAAAAAAAAAAAAAGATAAAGCGATAAACATCGAGCCACGTGACCATATATGAGAAATGATCATCTGAAGAAGAAACAAAGTAGTTCTATACGGCTTTAAATGTTCGTCTTGGCTCCAATCTACATTTGCTTGAGAAATAGCTTACTACATACAATGCACATTATACACGTGCAGAAAAGACAGCAGCTATCGTTTTCAGAAGAAAAATAGATAGATACGGATCTGAGGTGAATATAATGCTGCATTGTGCGAGGAGGTATATGTTAGTCAGGCCACGTCTCCTGTGGCAAAGTGGGACATGTGTTGCTCGTTTCCAGTCGTCAGTACGAACACCAGCTAGCGAACCATCGGCAGAGAAAGGGGTCGACGAGTGGCTTGAAGCGATCAACGAGCTAAGGGAAGAGTTCTCTGCAAAAGAATACCTGCCAGAGACCTCGCTGGCTCCACCGGGCCAGTCCAAAGTAGACCTCTTACAGGGTTCGCAGGCGGGCTCCAAGATAAAGCCAACTGCAGAGCAGTTGGCACAATGGGAGGCACTGAAGTCCGTGCCCATTCCTCCACGCAAGAACGCAACGCTGGATCACATCACAAACATGATCATGCGCCACGGTAAGAAGGAAAAGGCACAAACCATTCTGTCCAGGGCCTTATATCTGGTGTACTGCCAGACCCGGCAGGACCCCATCCAGGCTTTGGAAAAGTCACTCGACGAACTAGCTCCGCTGATGATGACCAAGACATTCAACACAGGCGTGGCCAAGGCTTCTGTCATTCCTGTGCCTCTGAACAAGAGGCAAAGAAATAGGATCGCGTGGAACTGGATCGTACAAAGCGCAAACCAAAGAGTGTCGAGCGACTTCGCCGTGCGTTTGGGAGAAGAACTCACTGCCATTGCCAAAGGCACTTCGTCTGCCTTTGAAAAGAGGGACCAGATTCACAAGACAGCCATTGCTCACAGAGCATATATTCAATTAAAGTAATCTAGTCTACGTAAACTTGCCTGTACATAAACACATTTATATGATTTTCCGTATAATCTCTTTTTATCGGTCCTGGTAGAAGGCAATGCCCACACCAAGCAGACTGCCCCAGAAATTACAAATAATATCCTTCACATCGAACACCCTTTGTCCCCGCGAAACCACGCTTTGGGCGAATTCACTCGTTACACTTGCGCATAATGAACAGATCAGCACCCCTAACACGTACTTGTTGGCCTGTAGCTTGCGGAAAGTCACGATGTCCTCAGCAAACATCTTTACAAACAGCCACGACTCCCACATGAACACGACAAAGTGAGCAACTTTGTCGTTAGTCGACGTGATCGCTTGAAACACTTTGTTGGTAGTGATGCCTAAGATACGTGCATACCAACGAGCTTACCACGAACATATATACATACGTTCTTCTCAGCTGTACCATTGTTTGCTCTTGTGGTCTTTGGGTTCTTTCTATGTCTACTTTTTTCTCTGTTCGAGTTGATGTGAAAAGAAGTATGTCGCCTCGCTTTTCGCCTCGCTTAATGAATACATAAAACAGGTTCCTTATACGTCACTTATGAAATTTATACAACTAATCAATAGTTTTCCTTCAATTCCAAGACCATATCATTGAGGCTCTGTACCAGCAGCACGTTGGCCGGTTGGTCCGTGTGGGAGCCCAGGTACTCATCGTACATCTTGCCAATTTCGTTTTTCTCTACCTCTACTTGCGTCTCTAAGTCTTTCAACTCCTGGGCTAACTGGTCGTTCATCTCATTCACTTTCGCAAGCCGCTCGTCTATCTCGTGTATGGCATGCATCCGTTGGCTGTATAAATGGCATTCCACAAGCTCTTTGCTGGAGAGCTCATCGATCGCGGGCCCTTTGTTTACTTCATCTTGATCACGATCCGTGTAACGTTCTTTAGCCTCCAAAATCAGTTCGTCCAACTCATTTAGTTTCTGCTCGACGTTTCGTTCTTCCATAATTTCTTTAAACTCTCGTTGACAAAGCTCCGTCCAGAATTCCGTTAATTGGCGCTGACAATTGGCGACGTTTATAGCGCCCTGCTTGCTATTCACATATTGCGGGAAGCATGAACTGACCTTGTCCCAACTCTGTAATTTCGAAATCGATTGGTCCAATGCACGATTAAAGACCTGCTTCAACCGAATATACCGTATTCCATGTGAGTTAACCATTCTCGGTTCTTTCTACTCTAATTTTTTTTTTTTTGTTTATTGGCTTCCCATTTACTTGTTTACCTTGTTATTGTTTCAATCTCATCACTTTTTTTCTTTTTTCTGTCCTTCAATTCGTGCTTGCCAAAAAAAAAATGCAGATCCTAAAGAGCCTAAAAAAATGTGTGACTAATAATTACTCAACGAAGCATAACCATATATGCTTATACTTGTGTACTGACTTACACATACATATATACAAGTGCCACACTGCAGGCTCCACTTGCCAAACTTCCTTTACTTTATCATAAAAAATACATATATATTTTGCAAGTATTTCAAGAATGAACCAGATACTAAATGCACAAAGGCTGATACAATTATCACAATTTCACCCTAAACTGAAGAATATATGGTACCTTGTTGCGGCCGCCACGTTCAGTGTTTGTAATGAGCCACAGGAAATACCTAAATTATACCACTATGCCATGCTACTGAGTAATGATAATGCACACATGTATAGATTCACATTAGCTTCCCAAACCATTGACTTACTGCGCTCAGAATTACCAATGAGAAAAACTTTGATCAATGAGAATTACCAACAACCTACTTTTTTCCAAAAGCAATTGACAGCAAAATTTAGAGAAGTTATTCTTAAAACAGGACCTCTGGCCGGCCTTCCAAGAGCGATCAATGGCCTGACTATGCTAAAGGAAACTACTCCGGACATTTTAGTACCGCACTTAGACCCAATAGACCCGTGGGAGGCTGCCATGGGAAACAGTTCTCCCCTTTCGGAAACCTCTATGAGAAGGAAGCATGACAAGACAATCCAGGAAAGAGATCATACCATACAGAACGGCTTACGGCATTGGAATTCAATATACAACAAAGTCTCAACCCGCGTGGTAAACAATCTAAACTCTTCGTACCCAGACTTATGGTATTATACACTGGTCCATGTATATGGCCCTTTGTTTGCCTTTGATGAGATACTATCTGCGCAAGAGACAAGTTTAGTGATAATTGCTTCTTTGGTTCCACAAGATGTTAATCCTCAATTGCGTGGGCATTTGAAAGGTGCCTTGAATATTGGTTGTGATAAGGAAACTGTGGAGGCAGTGAGAGGATTGGCTATACTAATATCTCAGTGGTGTGGTGTTAGTTGGAAATCTGGTGTTGTAAAATTGTAAGCCCCTTTGCCGATCGGCCACTCGTTATGCTCATAATATATGTACCCTTATTCATTAAAATTAATATATATATATGTATACTAACAACGGAGAAATGCTTGAACTTTTCTATACTTCTATCATTGTATGCAAAATACTAACTCACTTATTTGTCTTCTTTGCCGTTAACCAGATCACTTTCTATTAAACATATCAAATCCAAAAATTGACAAATTTAAACCCTTACCGCCATCGGAATTACTATGCTCTTTACTCTTTTTATCCACCGATATGGGTACTGAGTCTCGTTTATGGCGTAATTCATCATTCATTTCTGAATCTTTTCTTCCATATAACTGCCACCACCATTGGACTTTCTTCAGATCCGGCGAAATCCACTCCACTTTTTCTTCCTCTTCAAGGTTTTGATCGTGCTCATTCATGCCGCTTCTTTTTCTCTGTATGAAATTTGGATTTATGAACTGCTTTCTTCTAGATCTGAAGTAGTCCCAGACACTTTTAGTCTTGTTTGGCAAATTCTGTTGAAATTTCTCCTTCTCGCTATTGGAAAGGAATGTTCCATATTGGCATGAATACAAGTGGTAAACTAGTCTTCTTAAAAATCTTTCGTTGAATTCAAATAGATCTGGGTTTTGCGTCAAAAGTTGGTATACACAGTCTAAAAATTGTTGGAAAACTGGGGAGACGAACTTTAGACTTTTCTTGTTCAATTTAAAGTTTTCGTTAAATTTTTTGGAAATTCTACTCAAATTAATTAAATTCGTCTCATCTTCACCTCCTTCATCATCTTCAGCATAATCGTCTTGAGTGTTAACACCTATGTCAAGATCATCGCCATTGGTATCCACATCGTTGAAGTTGGAATGCATAGTGTTATCATGAAATCTAATATCAGAGTTTAAATGACCACTTCTTTCCAAAAACCGGTGACCAAAAGAGCACCAATCTTTTTCCACTAGGATCATAAAACCTTCAAAAGTTCTATAGAAAGGATCCAAACAAATTTCTAATAGTGATACAACTTGACTGGTTCTGTCCCAACCGTCAGAACAATGAACCAAAACGTTGGAATGATTGAAAATGATGGACTTTAAAAGCATATCAACGGATTTTAAAATAAGAGTGTTCAACTTCAACCAATTGGAAAATTTTTGACTCCTAATTAAATTCTGTTCCAGTGGTAAATTCAAATCGCCACCTTGGCAGATAACTTCCGTCATGTATGCAGCTGTGTTGGAAACAATATGAATGTTATCTATACCAAGAAATAACCGTGTAACTGTGGGCAGTTTTAGACTTTTATCGACACCCATATTGTTATCAGCTAAAAAAAAATTATAATTATCCATATTTTCTGTCCCGCCACCCAACGCCATCTGTGCTAATGCATTTGTTCTGGGTCTGGCATCTACTATTACATGTTTCGTTCTTCTAATATCTTTATTACAAAATGAGTTGAAGCTTTCCCAAACTAATTTTTCATCTTGAATGGACCTCTGATTGATCAACCCCGGTAATGGTTGAGATGACCTAAGAATGTTGCAATCTGTTGCCTTGTGATGATAAGTTAAAACAGGAATTCTTTTCTGTGATCTAAACTTCGAAGCATGCTTCAATAATATATCTGACGTGGATCTTGGTACAAAAAGTTTTGAGGGATACGTTGGACAAAATTCATAGTGTTCGTTTACCGTGGATAGCCTCCAAGGACATGTTTCATCTTTACTGTCGAGGCCCTGCCTTCGAAATTCCTTAATTGGGTCATATATATCCCAGCTATCGGGTGAAGGTAGTTTCCTTTCCAGATTGTTGGATATGTAAATAAATGCATATAGTTGCGTGATATTGGACAGGACCGTCAAATTTAAGATGGAATCATACACCTTTCTTGCCTGTAGATGTAAATCACCACCGAAATCCAATGAGAATACCGCATAATCTTTCCCAATTACCTTGATATTTACAAAAGACCATAGATCCTTACCCTGGTAAAGCTTGTAATTCTGTGAATCCGTTCCCTCCAATTGGATTTGATTAGTGGAAGTCAACTTGGACAGTAATGTACTACCCGGGTTTTTATGCACTCCATAGATCAAAGGATATGGAAACCAAAATTCCGTCGACAATTGTGGTGACTCAAAGATCAAATGGTGAGTAGTCAAATGTAAAGTACCTTGTGTGGCCGTACCTCTTCTATGCAGCACTACATTAGATACTTTGGCAATCTTGATGTACTCCATCTTTGCGGAATGGTATACTATTTCTTTTCCCTCTTTTTAGCACTATTACACCCCGCCCACAAAATAAAAATAATAACGACGACCTAATCTCACCAAGTGACCCTTGTAAAACCTCCTTTTCTTTATAGTGTTTCTTTTCTTACTAATATTTGGTACATTTAGGGTAGTGATAAAAGAATGGCAACATTGTTATTATTGTGAAAAATGAGGAAAATAGAAAATCAGAAACCCTAAAAAGTGATTTTACCCTATCAGAAATATTCAAATGTCCTAATTAAAAATAGTAAATCCCCTAAACATTCAGATTGTAAACTAGGGTTGAGAAAATGACTCATCCACCACTGTCTTCTTTCCTGCGGCATTCTATAGATTATTGTGAATGACTCTTATTGATGAGATGGCAATAACTTTTGAATATCAGAGATAGGAACCTCCATGTCGTAACGATTGTGTCACCTTGAGTAAGCATCGAGAAAATCCAATCTTTTTTTTTCCGTCATAAGCATTTCTGCCATGCTATTTGTATATATATAATTACTAATACGTCTTCTATAGTATGCCTTATCTCTTTTTTGAAGCGCTATTTAAGTTTAAGCATCGAAAAACTAACATCTATAGTTAAAATTAGTTCTATAAAGGAAGAGCAATACAGTACATAGACAGGAAGAAAAGAATGACATCGATTTATACATCAACAGAGCCTACGAATTCTGCTTTTACTACCGAGGACTACAAACCTCAATTAGTTGAAGGAGTAAATTCTGTACTTGTCATTGGATCAGGAGGGCTCTCTATTGGTCAAGCTGGTGAATTCGATTACAGTGGTTCTCAAGCTATCAAAGCTCTGAAGGAAGATAACAAGTTTACTATATTGGTTAACCCAAATATCGCTACTAACCAGACTTCTCATTCCCTGGCGGACAAGATTTATTACTTGCCCGTTACACCAGAATACATCACATATATCATTGAACTTGAAAGGCCGGATGCTATACTTTTAACCTTCGGTGGTCAAACAGGTCTAAATTGTGGGGTGGCTCTGGATGAATCTGGTGTTTTGGCTAAATACAACGTCAAAGTTTTAGGTACTCCTATCAAAACTTTGATCACTTCTGAAGATAGGGATCTTTTCGCATCTGCGTTAAAGGATATCAACATTCCCATCGCAGAATCATTTGCTTGTGAAACCGTGGATGAAGCTTTGGAGGCTGCTGAAAGGGTCAAATACCCAGTTATTGTCAGATCTGCATACGCTTTGGGTGGGTTAGGCTCAGGTTTCGCTAACAATGCAAGTGAAATGAAGGAACTTGCCGCACAGTCCTTGTCGTTGGCCCCACAAATTCTTGTTGAAAAATCTTTGAAAGGTTGGAAAGAAGTTGAATATGAAGTGGTCAGAGATAGGGTTGGTAACTGTATTACAGTATGTAATATGGAAAATTTCGACCCACTTGGTGTTCATACTGGTGATTCTATGGTTTTTGCTCCTTCGCAGACCCTATCAGATGAAGAGTTTCATATGTTAAGATCCGCCGCAATTAAAATCATTAGACACCTTGGTGTTATTGGTGAATGTAATGTCCAATACGCTTTGCAACCTGATGGGCTAGACTATAGAGTTATTGAAGTGAACGCGCGTCTATCTCGTTCCTCTGCATTGGCGTCTAAGGCCACTGGTTATCCCTTAGCATACACTGCCGCCAAAATTGGGCTAGGCTATACTTTGCCAGAATTGCCAAACCCAATCACAAAAACTACAGTGGCTAACTTTGAGCCATCTTTGGATTATATTGTGGCAAAAATACCTAAGTGGGATCTTTCTAAGTTCCAATACGTGGACAGATCCATTGGTTCCTCTATGAAATCAGTTGGAGAAGTTATGGCTATTGGTAGAAACTATGAAGAAGCCTTTCAAAAAGCATTAAGACAGGTGGATCCATCATTATTGGGATTCCAAGGTTCTACTGAATTCGGCGATCAACTTGATGAAGCCTTGAGAACTCCAACTGATAGAAGAGTCCTTGCCATTGGTCAGGCCTTAATCCATGAAAACTATACTGTTGAGAGAGTTAATGAATTGAGTAAAATTGATAAATGGTTTCTTTACAAGTGCATGAACATTGTTAATATCTATAAAGAGCTTGAATCAGTTAAATCTTTAAGTGACTTGAGTAAAGATCTCTTGCAGAGAGCCAAGAAATTAGGGTTTTCAGATAAGCAGATTGCGGTTACTATAAATAAACACGCCTCCACAAACATTAACGAACTGGAAATCAGAAGTTTAAGAAAAACGTTAGGTATAATCCCTTTTGTCAAGAGAATCGATACTTTAGCCGCAGAATTTCCAGCGCAAACCAATTATTTGTATACCACTTACAATGCTACAAAGAACGATGTGGAGTTCAACGAAAATGGTATGCTGGTTTTAGGCTCTGGTGTCTATCGTATTGGTTCATCTGTAGAATTTGATTGGTGTGCCGTGAACACCGCGAAGACATTAAGAGATCAAGGCAAGAAAACTATCATGATAAATTATAACCCAGAAACAGTTTCCACAGATTTCGATGAAGTTGATAGATTATACTTTGAAGAATTATCGTATGAAAGAGTGATGGACATTTATGAGTTGGAGCAATCTGAGGGTTGCATTATTTCTGTCGGTGGTCAATTACCTCAAAACATTGCCTTGAAACTTTACGATAACGGCTGTAATATAATGGGTACCAATCCAAACGATATTGATAGAGCTGAGAACAGACACAAATTCTCATCTATTTTGGATTCTATTGATGTTGACCAACCTGAATGGAGTGAATTAACATCAGTAGAAGAAGCAAAATTATTTGCTTCTAAAGTTAACTACCCTGTGTTGATTCGTCCCTCATATGTGCTTTCCGGTGCAGCAATGAGTGTTGTTAATAATGAGGAGGAACTGAAGGCTAAATTAACTTTGGCATCTGACGTTTCTCCAGACCACCCAGTCGTCATGTCTAAATTTATTGAAGGTGCTCAAGAAATTGATGTGGACGCCGTTGCTTATAATGGTAATGTCTTGGTACATGCCATTTCCGAGCATGTTGAAAATGCGGGTGTGCACTCCGGTGATGCTTCTTTAGTCTTACCACCACAACATCTTTCTGACGATGTGAAGATTGCCCTAAAAGACATTGCTGATAAGGTCGCAAAAGCTTGGAAGATTACTGGCCCCTTCAATATGCAAATCATCAAGGATGGGGAGCATACACTGAAAGTGATTGAATGTAACATTAGAGCTTCTAGATCATTTCCATTCGTTTCAAAAGTTTTAGGCGTTAATTTTATTGAAATTGCTGTCAAGGCATTTTTGGGCGGTGACATTGTACCAAAACCTGTTGATTTGATGCTCAACAAAAAGTACGACTATGTTGCTACTAAAGTTCCTCAATTTTCCTTTACAAGGTTGGCTGGTGCAGATCCTTTCTTAGGGGTAGAAATGGCATCAACTGGTGAAGTTGCTTCATTTGGTAGAGATTTAATTGAAAGCTATTGGACTGCTATTCAAAGTACCATGAACTTCCATGTACCACTACCTCCAAGTGGTATATTATTTGGAGGTGATACATCTCGAGAATACTTGGGCCAAGTGGCTTCCATAGTGGCCACTATTGGTTACAGAATATACACAACTAATGAGACCACTAAAACGTATCTACAGGAACACATCAAAGAAAAGAACGCAAAGGTTTCTTTGATTAAATTCCCAAAGAATGATAAGAGAAAATTGCGTGAACTATTTCAAGAATATGACATAAAAGCTGTTTTCAATTTAGCCTCCAAGAGAGCTGAGAGCACTGACGATGTTGACTATATTATGAGAAGGAATGCTATTGATTTTGCTATCCCATTGTTCAATGAACCTCAAACGGCTTTGTTATTTGCAAAGTGTTTGAAGGCAAAAATTGCAGAAAAGATCAAAATTTTGGAATCTCATGACGTTATAGTTCCACCAGAAGTCCGTTCCTGGGATGAATTTATTGGTTTCAAAGCATATTGATTGTGCAAAAGAAAAACCCGCCTCTAATTGTATTACTGTATATTATATAATGGATTTTTTTAGAGATATTTTTAATTTCAAAGAGACTTTTTAGTGTATATTTTACCCCAGTATTATTATCTTGAACAAAAGTAGATCGCAAAACTTATCACTAAAATTCAAATGTATTTTCGAAGTGAGTAACGCATGGGCCGTGGAAAATAATTCATCAATCAATACCTCAGGCAAGTGTATTTACTATGCCTTTATATCTTCCGTATAATAATAGCGCGTTGATTAATTGAGATGTGCAACAATGTGACCAGTACACGTAGATTATAGCATTTTTCACCGATCAAGCTTAAGCTTAATGAATATGCAGTAGGGGGCCTTCATAAAAAAAGCTGTCCTTCTGGTTGTTGACCATTACTTGGACTTCTTTCTATCTGAAATGTTCTGCTAGGTGGAGCAGCATGGGTAGATGATGTATAGAGAACGTTTACGCTAGGGAGAGGATCCGCACCAAAATTCGTAGTGACAGATGCTATATACGCGCTTGCTAAGGGATAATCCATCAAGCCGGTCTGCTACGTTAGTGGCATGAGGCATATCATCTTCGTCTTCATCAATAGAGTTTGAGTTAATCCAAGCGGTTGCATTCTCGAGTGTTGTTAATAATCTAGTGTCAACCAATTTCTCTGTAGTAGCATCTATAACAGAGATATTAAGTGTGTAATCACTTGTGCCCCAACATGTTGAGTAGTGGATATACGTATTGGATTCGGTAGAATTTAGCCATGCTGCTACCATCGATACATCAGAGGATGAAAGAATTGTAGAAACACCTAGAGAACAGCTCATATTTTTTTTCTCCTTCAGTTTTATTGTATGCAGGACAGCGGAACACTATTATGCTTTTTAAGAGATGTTGGCATTGATACCTGACATGATGTTTATATATCAAATGTCTCGAATTTTGAAGACATTCATACATAACTCAACAAAAGTAAAGGTAATATTCAGCATAGACCTGTATTTGCAAACATGATCGTTACTTTCATCCAATTCAGGAATACTGCCATGCAGCGCTCAAAAAATTCCACGTGAGGAATATTTCCCAAGGGATGAAAATTTTAAAGCTTCCATCTACGGTCAAGATAGAGTACCTCCAAGACATACGTGGAAACTAGTAGACATGTGTGATGATAGCTATGATGCTGTAGAAGAATACTATTTCAACAAAAGCGTAGCCGGGATTAGTGGCCGGGAGAACTGGAATAAGCAGTTAGCTACCCAAGTGTATTCAAGAAGTTTACAACCAGAAATATTACCAACCCTAAAACCTCTTTCATGTAACAAAGAGAGGGCCAATGCAGGAAAAAGAGTTTCAGAAGAAGAGCAGATAAATGGAAAACGTAAGAGAAAAGATTAGAAGTTTTGAAAGAGTTATTTGAAAAAAGAACAATTATTAGTTAAGAATAGTGGTCGCATTTAGTTTAGAGTAACTCTAGAGCGGTATTATATATGCTAGTTATAGACAAAAACGTAAAAGTGGGTGAATGTTAAAGTTCAGAACATCCCACTACGTCAATGAAGTAGGCTCGATGTTCATAGACATGTAACCAGTCTTCAACCAAACCGCTCATACCCTCTCGAAATCCATCCTTTAAAGTTAACCTGTTATTTTTACCACGGTATTCAATATCTTCCGCATTCTGAGGTAGACCAACTTTGTTAATAAACATCTCTAAACCAGCCGGATGATAGAATGGTGGAACCATAGGAATATAATCACCTGTATGCACAACCCTAAAATAGCCCTTACGAAATTGAATTTCATTTTTGAGAATCGACTCCTTTTCTATAGCATCTGTTTCAAATAACTCGTCTACCCATTGTTTCATTTCACTGTTAAATATCTTTGGTGTTGCGAATGTCAGTACTAATGGATCAAAGCCTCTTATCTTTAATTCAATCCCAGCCAAACTTGCTAATGCTGCCCCCAAGGAGTGCCCAGTGACAACGATCCTATATTCCGGAAAGCTTTCCAGAATCGACTCCATTTTTTTAAAGACGTCCATCCCGAGAGTTTCTGTGAACCTTAGAAATCCTCTATGCATTTTACAACCTTCACATTCTCTGATTTTTCCTTCCTCTATAAGCTTACGATATTCCTTAACGCAAAGGGGAGAATAGTTAACAGGATATATTTCAAAATCACTAAACCAATCTTGTCTTGTTGTGGATCCTCTAAATGCTAGAATAACAACCTTTTTTCCGTGGTCAACAGCCAGATAACCCGAGCCTAATTCACCTTTTTTTGCATTAAGAACTAATTCAATCACTGTTTGACCCGCTGTTGGGTTAATTATCTCATCATTGCAGAAGTTAATATGTGGTGGACAACCTCCGTCGTTGAAGGTTTTATTAACAAGAAGTAAGTTGTCAGATATGCAGCTTGATATAGAGCTTGCCTTAATAAAATATACTAGACGCTCATAGATATATGGAGTGATGGGCAGGTTGGACGAACAATGAACAACAGGCGTGAGTACTACAAAAAGATATAGTATGAAAAGTCTGGCAGGCATCATTGTTATGGGTTTTTCAATCGAAGTTTTGGATAGTTCCTGGCTACAACTTTTTTTTTGGAGCTCAATCAAAATAATTCATCCAAGGAAACGAAGGTTGAGACAGAAAGAATATATGGCCCATTTTTGTTTGAATAAAAGGGCGATTTGAATGACGGAGTCTGAGTAATCTTGAAATTAAATAGTACTTCTTTTCTTGGTGTTCTGTGTTCTGCGCGGATCTGTTACGGCGCCACATAAATGTCACAAAAACAAATTTTTCGGGAGGCACTCTTGCAAGCTTTAGCTAAACAGTTCTAGAAGTATATTAATCAACGTGGCTAGTGCCCATAGTCCGCACATAGAGATTCCAACTAACTTCATCTCCTTTGTGAGGCGCCGTTTAATATTGTTAGGCCCTCCGAAGAATAACAGCAAGAGAATAATCTGTAGGATAATGAAGACGCAAGAAACTATGAATTTGTAATTTAATGTATTATCCAATTGACTTGTTTCTTGTAATTTAACCTTTCTTAGGAACCACCATTCGTTATCATTAAAAGCGCCAATAAAAAGCATTGAGACTAGCCCACTAAAGCCTATTCCACCCATAGAATTCAGCATTACGCCTCCTAAGCAAGATGCGCATGATATTATAAAAAATTTTGTGGCTAAACGAACTCTGTCTTGGTAATGAGTTTGGGTTTTGTAGAGCCTGCACATAGATATGTTGGAGATCAAGTCTCCTACTGAGTTGCCCCATGCGAAAATGGTAAGGCCCAAAATAGCTTTCGATAATCCTAATATTTTTTGGTAAATTTCCATCATCTCAATAAGAGAATTGGCTAAAAGTGATATCCAAATTATGATATTTATTATGCCGATAGCTAGAAAAATTATTTGGATGCTTGTGTTAAGCCTTTCGAGGAGTTTTCTTTTTTGTAGCTTTTCCTGTAAAATGTTAGAGCTGTCTAATGACAGAGTAAACTTGTTATGCAGATTTACCTTTGTAATGAAAGCCGTCAATAGTAAAATTAAGGCCATAGCTAATATAAGAGGGAAAAGGTAAACGAGATAGCCTAGATGATATGTCAAAAGCACAGAAAGTATACTGCAAAGGAGGAAGGGTGCAGTAATTGATTGGATAAATAATAAAATTATGGGTAACGTTGTTAAAGAGTATCTGTTCAAAGTGGGATCATAACTCAAAATATCTGAAGGCGGTTGAGGACATGATAGTTTGAAAATAATGAAAAACGGAACAGTTATTATGGAAAAGATCGCATCTGAGATGGATTTCTGGGAAAAATTTGAGAGATGTGGTGTGAAAATTTTTATAATCCAGCCCAGAGACCTTTTGGAGAACCTTCGCATTTCTTGCGCACCAAAATGACCATGCGTTGTTGTCTCCAATAATACTTGCTCTTGAGACTCTTCATCATCAGGGTTGTCACGGTAGGGGGCGAACACCGCTGGGGAACTATTTATTGCTCTTTCAGAATCTCTATATTCCGTAAACGCATTTGTTGGCTCACTGAAAGGTCTTCCAGCACTCGTTGCCCCTCCTGCAACTGTTGCAGACGCGGACCAATGTTGTCCCGGCGTCATGCTACGTAGAGTGTTCAATTCTGCCATTTCATTCCTTGAGTCATCCTCCTCCAAAGATGAGTTTTCAAGCATTGATAAGAAACTATTGAAATCCATAGCAGATAGCAAACTAGGCTTAATGCCGTGTGTTATAGAATTGGATATGTCAAAGCCAGGTTGTATTGGTGGTAGTAAACCAGAAGCCATCAGAGAGTCATCCAAAAAAGGAGAAACGGAGTTTTCTCTGAGGCTCGTATCCGCAGCAGTTTCATCTGGGGTTTCTGCAGAATGATTAAGCTTGAAAGTTAACTTAACGACTAGATAAAAGGCATAAAGGAACGCCATCAAAAGGCAATTCAGCACAGTGACCTGATTCATAAGGGAAACGTAACTCATTACGCACATGGCAGCTAAAGAAAATAACAAGTCTCTCATGATGGATAGTTTTTGAATTTGCGAGATTTCAATGTGAGTTCTTGACATAATAATAAAAATGGAGCCCTCTACAATGCACAGGATAATGCCGCAAGCGCCAAGCACTTCGCCAATTGATAGCGATACTGAGGTTGACCTTGTTTCTCTCGTAGAGGTTGCCCAGCTCATTAAGTTGGAAAACAGGTCAGGCGAAGAGTTACACCAAGATAGTAGAACTGCCATTAATGCCCCAGTATGAGATGCATGGGACGCCGTTTTTGAAACTAAAGAACCATTCGATCGAAGGCTGTTGGGATCTGATATATGGGCCACGTTGGGGCAAAGAAAATCGGATGCACATATTCCTAATAACACGAAAGCAATAATGATATGAAATAAGCTCGGCACAATAAACGTTACTGAAAGTTTAGGATCCTTGTAAAGTAATCGTGGATGGGCGACATTGATTGCCCAGTCCATATTATTGTGTTATTGTTGCTTGTGTACGGCCGTATGCGGAGAGGATGACCGAGTATTTTGTTCTTAGCGCTGCTTGTCCTTTTTTCTTGAAGCTGTACTTTATAGCGCCTCTTTTCCTTATTGTGGTAACGGTGGCTTATTTGGTTTAAGAACAAGCGGTAAACATGCCTACGAATGAAAAGCTAGAGGGAACACGTAGAGTATATTTTATTTCTATTATATTGTAAGAAGAATCTATTTAGAGTAAGATATTTTTTCGGAAGGGTAAGAGGGACCAACTTCTTGAATAGACAAAGCAGCTAGCCATTGACCCATGTCAATAGAGGTTTCCAAATCTTCACCTTTAGTCAACCCAGCCATAAAACCACCAGCGAAGGCGTCACCAGCACCGTTGGTGTCGACGATCTTAGAAGAGTCCAAAGGTTTGACTGGGTATGTGCTGGTACCCTTGGAGGACACGACCACTGTTGGTTCGACACCGTGGGTGAAGATGACAGTCTTTTCAACTGGAGAGTCCTTGACAATTCTTTGAGCAATAGCTTCCAAATCAGTGTTGGCACAGTCTAATTGGAAGGCGTCGCAAAAGGCTTCGGCCTCCGATTCGTTAGCGATGATGACGGTAGCATAAGGCAAAACTCTGGCCAATGCGTCTTTGAAGACATGAGGAATGAAAGGAGCACTAAAGTTCAACACGAAAGGTTTGCTGTTCTCTTTAGCATGTTGGCCCAACTTAACGATAGCGTCTGGAGACACGGTCAAGTGGAAACCACCGATGTAGAAGAGCTTAGCTGCTTCGACCAAGTCCCAATGCTTGTCCAAGTGGTCTGGAGTAAAGAAATTGGCAGCACCCAAGTCAGTGACCAAGGACCGGTTATGGCCAGTGATTAATGCGGCACACTTACCGGTACCAATATCATTTTGAACTTGGTACATAGACTTGACACCAGCTTTTTCGTTTTCGTTAAGCAATCTCTCGCTGAACTTGTCCTTACCGACGGAACCGAAGTACACCACCTGGCCGGCGCCCAAAACGTATGCTGCCCCTCTAGCAGTGTTTTGAGCAGCACCACCTGCAACAAGCTTTGTTTCTGGCATCTGTAAGAGCTCGTCAAAAATAGCCATCTTAGCATCGCCTGATTTGGCATCGACCAAAATTGCGTCGTTTTCCTTTAGAGAATACTTGGCCAGGTATTCAGCCGTGACGTCGGCTTGGAAATCTAAAAGTGGGTTACCCAATACTACCAATGGTGCGGTCATAATTGCTTGCTCTTTCTTTTGCTGTTATCTTTGGTTCTACCCTGCACAAGATAAACTGAGATGACTACCTAATTAGACATGGCATGCCTATAAGTAAAGAGAATTGGGCTCGAAGAATAATTTTCAAGCCTGCCCTCATCACGTACGACGACACTGCGACTCATCCATGTGAAAATTATCGGCATCTGCAAAAAAAGTTTCAACTTCCACAGGTAATATTGGCATGATGCGAAATTGGACGTAAGTATCTCTGAAGTGCAGCCGATTGGGCGTGCGACTCACCCACTCAGGACATGATCTCAGTAGCGGGTTCGATAAGGCGATGACAGCGCAAATGCCGCTTACTGGAAGTACAGAACCCGCTCCCTTAGGGGCACCCACCCCAGCACGCCGGAGCGTTAAACCGGTGTGTCGGAATTAGTAAGCGGACATCCCTTCCGCTGGGCTCGCCATCGCAGATATATATATAAGAAGATGGTTTTGGGCAAATGTTTAGCTGTAACTATGTTGCGGAAAAACAGGCAAGAAAGCAATCGCGCAGACAAATAAAACATAATTAATTTATAATGGTTCAAGCAGTCGCAGTGTTAAAGGGTGATGCCGGTGTCTCTGGTGTTGTCAAGTTCGAACAGGCTTCCGAATCCGAGCCAACCACTGTCTCTTACGAGATTGCTGGTAACAGTCCTAACGCAGAACGTGGGTTCCATATTCATGAGTTTGGAGATGCCACCAATGGTTGTGTCTCTGCTGGTCCTCACTTCAATCCTTTCAAGAAGACACACGGTGCTCCAACTGACGAAGTCAGACATGTCGGTGACATGGGTAACGTAAAGACGGACGAAAATGGTGTGGCCAAGGGCTCCTTCAAGGACTCTTTGATCAAGCTTATCGGTCCTACCTCCGTTGTAGGCAGAAGCGTCGTTATCCACGCCGGCCAAGATGACTTAGGTAAGGGTGACACTGAAGAATCTTTGAAGACTGGTAATGCTGGTCCAAGACCAGCCTGTGGTGTCATTGGTCTAACCAACTAATGTTAATGATAATATACTTGAATAAAAACCGTATGTAAGTAAGTAGTAAGCGCATCAATTCATTCATTTTCATTTCCCTCGCTTAGATTTATGTCCTTGATCACATCACCAAGTGTGCCGGAGGCCGCGGCCACAAGCCCCCAAAACGGTCTTGATGGTTCCAACACCTTCGATGTATACTCTGGATGGTATTGAGTGCCCACGTAGTATGGATGGCCTTTCAATTCGAATATTTCGCAACGCTGGCCCGTCTCGTCCTTACCAACAAAAATAAAGCCACGAGACTCCATATCATTCACTATTTTCGGGTTTATCTCATAGCGATGACGATGTCTCTCATGCACCTCATTAACTTCACCATAAAGCTTCCTTATGTTGCTCCATTCTGAGTTCGGTTGGAAAATGGTAGGCCTCAAACCCAATCTCATCGTGCCACCCATGTGTTCCTTGTCGATCTCGGGCATGTATATAACTACTTGGTCTTCAGGAGCTAGTAGTGTCTCGTCCAAAAATTCTGTAGAACTGCTGTTTGGGCGGCCTATCACATTGCGGGCGAACTCGATAGCGGCAACTTGTAATCCAAGACAGACACCAAGAAAGGGAACACCGGATTCACGGGCCCATTTGGCAGCAAGAATCATACCTTCAATACCTCTCGTGCCAAATCCACCAGGCACCAAAATTCCGTCGGCGGAACTGAGCTTATTCCATGAATCGTGGAACTTGTTCTTGTCCACCTCTTGAGTTTCGGGCTCTAGGTTACTTGCCTCCACCCAGAGGATTTCTAGCTGACGACGGCACTTCATGCTTGCGTGTTCTAAGGATTTGGTCACAGATAGGTAGGAATCCTTCAAATTAGTGTATTTTCCCACAAGAGCAATCTTGACAACATCATCAGAATCATCTAGGTTTTTGGTCATGTTTTCCCAGTTAGTCAATAATTGAGACCCTCTTTCCTTGTCTTCCAAGGTTAGAGGCACTTCACCTAATTTCAACCTTGAATGGAGGTAGTCGATCATATGTTGCTTTAGCAGCAATAAGGGAACGTGGTACGTGGAGTTAACATCATGAACGTTGACCACTTGCTCCGGCCCCACATGGCAAAACATGGCAATCTTGTCAATAGTGCTCCTGTTAAGTTCTTCGCTGCATCTGCAGGCAATCATATCGGGAATAAGCCCTAATGACCTTAAATCTTTGATTGCTGCTTGGGTGGGTTTCGTCTTCTGTTCACCATGAATGACGGGCACAAGTGAAACATGGATCAGGGCGAAATTCTCTCTTCCAACTTCGAACTGAAATTGTCGTAATGCTTCCACGAAGGGCGCACTCTCAATGTCACCGACCGTACCACCTAACTCGATGATACAGACGTCTGGTTCTAATCCTGTGTCATCCACTGGAATTTTTGAAACACGTTGAATCCAATCCTGAATTGCGTTAGTCAAATGAGGAACAATTTGAACTGTCTTACCTAAATAATCACCTCTCCTTTCTCTGGAAATTACGTGGGAGTATATCTTACCGGTGGTGATGTTGTGGTCCCTGCTTAAGGTAATACCGAGGTACCGCTCGTAATTACCGAGATCCAAGTCCGTTTCCCCACCATCATCAAGTACAAAACACTCACCATGTTCCAAGGGAGACATCGTCCCGGCGTCAATATTCATATATGGGTCAATCTTGATGGAAGTAACCTTTAGGCCGAGGGTTTTCAGTAGCATCCCTGTAGAGGACGCTAAAACACCCTTACCAATACCTGAGATAACACCACCAGAAACAACAACGTATTTCATTTTCAATAGCCGCCTTCAATTTTTTTTTAGAACTTTACAAATTGATTCCTAGTCAGATAGACAGTTAGATACAAGATAAATACTCAAAAACAAAAAAAATGTGATAAACTAAAAAGGACAAGATAAAGAAGAAAAGGCAGGGGGGGAACTAAAACAATCGAAAAAAAAAGAGAGGGAACGTGTGGGCGACTGTTTAAAGAGAGAGAGGGTGAGAAATGAAAGATTTCGATCGGACAATCACGCTGCTTATATACTTTTTTTTTTCTTCATTTTTGATGAGGTAAGCGCCTCATACGGAAAAAGTAGTTATTGAATGTGAAGAAACTAATGGAGATAACAATCTCTATTTTCACTTACTCCCAGTGTATTTGACCGAAGTATTGCATGTAGTGATATACTATAGTGCTTTTTTTTTTTTGGAACGTAGCACATTTTACTGTTAATTCTATAATTTTTTTAATTTTTACCCTTTCAAAAACTTGAGTGAAGTGGGACTGAACGTTCCATAGGATTGCTCTTGGTTAAAATCTTTTAAGCCAATAAATGGTCTTATATACAGTATTATATTTGTAAACTATAGTAGATAGAAAGAGTCTTCATATGAATATTTTTTTAGATACTACTGTTCATCGAACTTGCTCCTTTCTACTAGAAGAGTCTGCATTTTGTGCCTGCAAATGATTGCACCCCATGAATAGAGTAATGAACATGTACAAGAGATTTTTTTCCATTAATAGTGTTCGTTAAATAACCTTTTTAACTAGTTCCTCAAATAATTTCGTTCTTCTGGATTTGTTGTCCCTTAAGAAAAATACCTAATTCATAAAAGTTAAGCATATCAGAAAGGTTGTCAAAAATTTTTGCAGGCAGTTCGCTTGTCCAGTTATTTCTTTAACATTTTCTCAACTAAACCATTTGAATTCAAAGCATCACTCAGAATTATTCTTGTTGCGCTAATATAGCAAGTGTATTATGTCTGCATTACCTCCAGTATACTCATTCCCTCCACTATATACCCGTCAACCCAATTCTTTAACAAGGAGACAACAGATAAGTACGTGGATAGACATCATATCACAATATTGCAAGACCAAGAAAATTTGGTACATGTCTGTTGACGGGACTGTAATCAATGACAACGAACTAGATAGTGGAAGTACAGATAATGACGATTCAAAAAAAATCTCGAAAAATCTTTTTAATAATGAGGACATCCAAAGATCTGTATCACAGGTATTTATTGATGAAATTTGGTCGCAAATGACCAAAGAAGGCAAATGCTTACCGATTGACCAAAGTGGTAGGAGAAGCAGCAATACCACCACTACGAGATATTTTATATTATGGAAGAGCTTAGACAGTTGGGCTTCTTTGATACTACAGTGGTTCGAAGACTCTGGAAAACTGAATCAAGTCATTACGTTATACGAATTGAGTGAAGGTGATGAAACAGTCAATTGGGAGTTCCATAGAATGCCCGAAAGCTTGCTCTATTATTGTTTGAAGCCCCTATGCGATAGAAATAGGGCCACAATGCTGAAAGATGAAAATGATAAAGTAATTGCCATTAAGGTTGTTTAAAACACGAGCGAGAGGATAAAATAAAACTATTTACAGTATATAAGATTTTGGTAGATCCCCTTCTACCCGATACCTTTATAATTACATATGAGGGTAAGAGGCTATCGCTTCCTTTCTTTTCATTACTTCGATATACCAGAGAATATCCTATTATTTACCACTGACCAATTCAAGTTATCTAGAACATTCTTCACGTATTTGGACCGGTTACCAACGCCATAATCATGTAAATAAGCATGATCCCACAGATTGACACAGATTATAGGCATGGTCCAGTCTTGAACCTTACCATTCAACTTAGTAGACTTTCCTATCAGTTCTTTCATTTGTTTCAAGGTAGCAAATTCATCGATGGATATCGCACTGTTTAAATCAAATGACTGGTTCCTGGGAAAATAATACGGCGTACCATTATTATTGCTCGTTAATATGAAGAGTTTTTTCTCATTGTTTTCAACTAGAAATAACCAGCCTTGTCCCAAGACTTCATTCTCAGCACGGTAAATCATTTCCTCCTTCACTACTTCCCAATCGCTGCCGTTGAATGAATCTTTGATTTTGGATAAAAAAAGCCTAGAAGGCTCTGTCTTCACAACGGCGTTCGAGTTAGTGCCATGTTCAACAGCAGAAGGTAGAATGTTCTCCACGAATAAATGGTTATTATGGATAGAGGACGCCAAATTGAAGATGTTTGACTGTAATGGATTTCCTGCAGTTTTCAGCAATATGTGAAATGGATAATATGATTCCAAAGACTGTCCCGCTGTCGCCAGCGTTAGCTTATCACATAGATATCGCTGGTAGTCGAACCACACCGTCTTGAATCCCGAAGAACTGAGTATATTAGGCACTCCATTTTGCAGTAGGGCCTTAGAATTTGGTAGTTTAGGTACTACGTGAATACCCCTTTTGAAAACAAGCATTTCTCTGCGTCTTAGTTGCGCCAAGAAGACGATATTATGTGGTCTTCAGAAATTTGCCTGCAAAATATCCTCTTATTGTGAAAAGACTTTTGCTATACCCTTCTTACTTTTCCATGCTTTGCGATACTTCTTGCTCAGTCCAAAAAAGTACTGCGGCACCTCTCCTAAGATTCTTGGAAAGATGGGAAGTGAAAAAAAAAAATACAAAAAATAATGAGAGCTAAGGGATTCGAACCCTTGCATCCGAAGATATCAGAGATTTTAGAGGTTAAATCCACCTAAATCTGACGCCTTAAACCACTCGGCCAAACTCCCATTGTTTGTTGAATGGACTTCATAAACAATCGCATATCATTGATTGGTTACTTTTTAAGAAGGGATTGATGCCAAAGTCAGATGGTAACCATTGGATCAAGTGATAACACGTTTAAATGAAACAGTACCCATTTCTATAGACCAGATACCACGGAAGGATTACTGTAGAGGTGAGATATGAGATAGAGGGAATTGCCATTCGGTTAATAGCATATATAGGTTTTTATATGGAAGATTTGTGGGGCAATTGATTACCTTGTCAAAAATATATATAATATCTTGGAGCTGTAAAGGAAAGGCAATGTACAAAATCGACCAAGAGCTTTACTAAGTCTGGACAGTCGTTTGTCTGCCGATGTGGAAAAATAGCTTTCAATATAGTTATAGGAAGAATTTTCATAACAAGTGCGCGGTCTTGTTCCCCTTAACAGGTTCCGAACCTAGTATGGGAGAGGTTTCATTGACTTCGTTATATACTTCATTCAAGTTTGTAAGCCTACCGGCAATAAGGATTTGAAAAGTACGAAATGAAAAAAGACAAAACAAAAGAAGATTAAAGGTCAAACATAAAGGATAACACCGACATGCATAGAACGGCAATATTTCTAACTTACCGATCATGTATGAGAAATTTCAGTACACTGAGTAAAACATTAACGGTTTCTTCTGGTAAAGTAATCAGAAACGGTCCATTTAGGAGAGTAATTCGTGAAAAGAACCAAATAACGAAGGCGCCATCAGTAAAAGCATTTAAAGAAAATAGCAATAGCGGGATAATAAAAGTACATGATCCTATAGCTACTACGATACTTAATGAACCGACAGTTATTATCGAAAGGCAAATAGAATTTATGAACGTTTTTCTAGGTTTCGAGCAGGCTAATAGGTATGCCATAATGGATGTGAACGGAAACAAAATAGCATCAATGATGGAAAGAGATTTTTCTATAACAAAGGCCATAATGCGGCAGTTTTATCGTCTACATCGTCCTTTTTTGGTAGATGTCTTTGATAATTGGGGAAATGTAATAATGACGATTAAAAGGCCCTTTTCGTTCATCAATTCTCATATAAAGACTATCATACCTCCTTCCGCGTATGTTGATAATGGCAGTGACTCCACTCACTATCACGACGGTAAAGAAGGAACGACAGTAGGAGAGACCATTCAGAACTGGCATCTCTGGAGGCGTCGTTACGAATTATTCCAGAAAGATGGAGTAGAAGGATCCACTTTTGACCAATTTGGTAAGATAGATGCACCTTTCTTATCATTTGATTTTCCTGTAACAGATGCTGATGGTAAGATAATGGCGAGTGTAGACAGAAATTGGGTTGGTTTAGGAAGAGAAATGTTTACCGATACTGGTGTTTATGTTGTTAGATTTGATTCGCAGAGATGCTTTGATAATATTTATCCTACTGAGATGCTAAGTTCTCAAGTACTAACTTTGGATCAAAGGGCCGTGTTATTAGCAAACGCTGTGTCCATCGATTTCGATTATTTTTCGAGACATTCCAGACAAACTGGAGGTTTCCTTTCTTTTGGCGGTGGCTATGATGAGTAGGTGAATTATATATTTAAAAGAATTCTGTAAATACATATTTGACTACGCAGTAATAAAACAATTATTATTCCCAATTAGGGCCCAATCCTAGCATAGCAAAGTTTAATACATCTTCTTCATTTGCATTTTCCATATATGAGGCGACTCTCACTCTAACTAATTCCTGTTCAATCAAATCGGTGGCAGTTGGGTCACTCTTTCCCAAATAGAGGGGTCCGCTCAAATTCCTTCCATCCAGTTCAAATATCCCTCCGTTCTCTTCCACATATGTGATATAGTGTAGATTAGTATCTGCAGTTGCTTCTGGTGCTTCTGACTGGCCAGTAGAAAATGTTTGTACATTCTCTTTTATTACATTCAAGACGAATTGGTCGGTAGTAACATCATCAAACCTATTCTTCGAGCTTGAAGTATCACTTTGAGATTTTAAAAAATTGTCCAAGTCGGAGCCGGGCTCCAACAATGACTGGTTATTGCTCAAAGAATGAAGAATTGCATACAATCCGCACGCATTTTTGACTGATTGCTTAAACCATATAACATCATAAGAACTTGTAATTTGTTGACTGGTACTCGATTTTCTATCCTCGTTTATCGGAAATAGCAGCACAATGGCCTTCACTGGCCTTGGTAAGAATGCTAGTAACTCTGGCTCTGTTAAGCTATAGATATCGAAATACGCCCATTCATTTTTTAAACCTAATTTATGTGCAAAATTTGTAAAAACTTCAGGGTTTGATTCAATCGGCACCACAGCACGATTTTCTCCGCTCATACTTTTGCTATTGTATTTTTATAACGATTGTTACTTACTTGTTGATCAAAATACCCTTAATATCTCTTAAGTATGGACTTCCACCTTTATAGTCGACTAAATAAAAATACTTCTACTGAGGAAGTTTAAAACACGGAAAAATTGTTCCAGATCATTATCTGCACTGGTTTTTGGGGCGTTGATAGGCATGTTCACACTTCCTAACTCGACCACAGACATCTCCAAGAATACAAGGTACTTCAATCCGGGTAATAAAACGTCAGGAAGTTTTGAGAAGTTAATAGCTCATCACTGCATTCTCAAAAAATGCTTACAACTCTATGACGCCCTTAAAAAGAAAGGACTGGGTAAGAATAGCCTGCCTATTTTGGTGATACGTAAAAGAATCAACTTGTAGAGGTTAACTGGGGAGTATTACAATGATGGCAACTCCGGCTACTGATCTTATTTCCGATAATGATAAATATAACAAGCAATGTCTTTCTGATTCAAGTGATAGTGGTAGTGATGTAAGCTTTTTTTCCGTAAATGAAAGCGAAGGTGAATTGGATACAATGGAGAAAGTGGATACCTTGATTGGAGGTGCAAGAGTTATAAGCAATAAAGTAGAAAAAGACAGCGATAGTGAACAAAGGGGAAGAAAGAAGGAAACAACTGGGCCCAATAACTATCATAATTTAGAAGAGAAGCAAGCGAGTGCCATTTCTCTTGACGCTGATGATGAAGATCTCGATGAAATTATTTCTTATTCGCATGACGGGAACTATGACAGCTCTCATAAAACTTTCTCCTTTTCCTTACCATTTGGTAATACAAATTTCCGATCAAGTTCACCATTAGCCATAATTAAAACTGTGCTTCCCAAGACTCCAGATGAGTTCATCAAAAAGAATCTAAGAAAGAATGAGATCAAGCAAAAACTGAAAAAATCAACCTCCATTTCTTCCTTGGAAGAGATAGAATTATTTAAATACGAAAGGGGCATTGATAATTCAAGGTTAAGGGCTGTTAAAGAATCTTTGGAAATGGATGCCTTGAAGAACTCCATTAAGCAAATAACAGCAGACCCATTCGACAAAACTCATGACGGATATTACCGTTCGCGTTTAGAATCTATATGGAATGAATTGGAAGGAGATGTCGTTATAATGGGTGGATATCGAGGTAGTGTGCTAAGGGATGCTACTACTCATAAGCGAATTTGGATCCCATTAAAGGCAGGTTTGAATATGACGAAAGTCGATTTATTGATCGGACCTAATGACGAAGATGAACTTAAAACTCAGAAGGAGATTGTCCCTGATGGAATGCTAACACATATAGGGCCTGTTGATATCTCTAAGAGGTTGATAAAGAGGCTAGACGCAAATCCTAATTTAAATGTTCAGCAGTTTGGCTATGATTGGAGATTATCCTTGGACATATCTGCCAAGCATTTAACGACTAAACTAGAGGAAATTTACAATAAGCAAAAAAATAAGAAGGGAATATACATCATTGCCCATTCAATGGGCGGATTGGTCGCACATAAAGTGTTGCAAGACTGTACTCATTTGATAAGAGGTATTATTTACGTGGGTTCCCCAAGCCAATGTCCAAATATTTTAGGTCCTATTAGGTTTGGAGATGATGTGATGTGGAATAAAACTATTTTCACTAAAGAAACCAACTTTTTTATGAGAAGTAGTTTCTATTTTCTACCGTTAGATGGTAGATGTTTTGTTGACAAAATTACCTTAGAGAGGTATGATTTCGATTTTTTTGATACAGATGTTTGGAAAACCCTTGGCTTGTCACCTCTCGTCAATGAGAAAAGAGAGGAATCAGCTCACGAAAAATCAAAATTATTACCAAGGAAAACGAAATCAGCGCTTTCGCTTAAAGCTACCCTAAACGCAACTACCAAGTTTGTCCTAAATGCACCTGTTGTTAGGAATGTAGCCGGCAATAATAAACAGGTACCAAGGGATGTGCCTTTCGATGAAGTCTTCCATACATCTTATGAAGATAGCTGTGAATATTTAGCGAGAACTTTAAAACGTACAAAGAATTATTTGGATAGCTTAGATTACGACCCGAACAAAGAATATCCTCCATTGGCCATGGTTTACGGTAACAAGGTTCCCACTGTTAGAGGTGCTAAAGTGAACGGTATACAAGATATAAAAGATGGGAATTATGAAGATTTTTACTATGGTCCGGGCGACGGTGTTGTTCACCATAAATGGTTATTGCCTGAACAGAGAGGCTTTCCAGTTGTTTGTAAAATCGCCAGTTCTTCAGGTCATGTTAGCTTAATGACGGATTTGAAATCAATGGCAAAAGCATTCATATCTATCGTCGACAGCGAAAAAGAAGGAAGAAGATCTCGAACACGAACTTCTTCATGAAAGGCTTTTTATTCCTTTGTTTACTATTCATATCTGCATTTTTCTTTTTACCAAAATTCCGCATGTCATAAAAAATCTGGCAACGCACCGCGAATAAAAATAAATAATATTTTTTTATCTTTAGTTGCCTAAATACTATTTATTTCGTCAATTTTACAACCTCTTTTATATACACCATTCGATTTCCCACGAAGTAAAATAATAATTCTATAAACAGATTTATCTGATATGCTCAATTTCCCCTCCCATTTTCATTATTGTCCTTCTTGCTCTTCCTCGATGTCAAAATTAACCTTCAGCCATAAGCTGCATGCGCTACATTGGGTTAATAATTGATAACCAGAATGACTCCGTTCCATAGCGTCTACATTATCAATGCATTCATCTAACAAACTCTCACTAAAATGAAAACCACCAACAAATTGACAGCGAGGACAATTCATCATAAACTCCAGCTTATCTTCATCAAATGAGAAATCGTCTAAGGAAAATTCATCCAGCCCATCACCACAATTATGAAATCCTTGGCGTTTATAGTTTTCAAGGATCAACCTATCATATTCGCGACGAGTTTTTATATTCGATAGTATTTTATAAGCATCTTGAATCTTATTGATTGTGACGTTGCTAACCGTATCATGTATGCTTTTAGAAAGTTTATCGGGGTGCGTATTTAGTAACCGATTCCTATATGCCTTTTTGATTTCATCTTGTGTTGCATCCGACGGAATTCTTAAAATTTCGTAGTGTGTTAACGAATTCACCAATGACATTTTCGCTAAATTTTCACACCAAAAGAAAGATTAAATTGGAGATAAATACAATACAAAGAGCGTGGTAAATTTCTTAGTTGATTGCGCTTATCTTTTGGCACCGATAGTGGTTTTTACAATGGTAAGACTAGTAACCTCACATCGAAGTCATCGCATCCATTTACAATTTTTCTGAAAATTTCCATCTCCAGTTACCCGCTCAGAAATCTTCAAGAAAAGTCAATGATTTCCTTTTCTACCTCTAGCAGCTCCTTTAATCTTTGATTTAGATCGAAAGTCCTGAAAAAGCTACATGTAATATTAATACTTTGTGAAACGTAAACTAATTATATGTTCTATATACGTTATTCTACGGTTCGCATTTTCTTTTTATGGCGCGTCTGTGCATTCCCAATCGGTAGGCTCATAAGCATCAGGATGATCAAGAAATTTCATCTGTTCGTCTGACAGTTCAAAGTTGTAGGCTGCAAGGTTACCTTCTAACCTCTTCACAGTTTTAGTCTTCGGTAGTGGTAAATAACCGTGTTGTAAAGACCAACGAATCAAAACTTGACCTGGATTACGGTCCACCTCTTTGCAAACTTTTAATAAATCTGGATTAGTCATTTTGTAGCCGTGACACAATGGGGCAAAGGCTTCGACGACGAGACCTTTAGATTTACAGTAATCTGCTAATTCTTGTCTCATAATCCAAGGTGATATCTCGATTTGGTTGACCACTGGCTTGTGCTTCAGTTCTGGCCAGTTCAAAAGTTCATCAATGTGCTTTTTCCCATAGTTGGAAACCCCTATAGACTTAACCAATCCTTCATCAACCGCTTCTTGCATGGCGCGCCAAGTTTCCAACCTTAATTTAGAACCTTCCAGTGGCGAATGAATCAAAAGAAGATCGATGTATTGCAAGCCCGAGACTTCATTCAAACATTGCCGAATGGCAGCTTTAGCTCTTTTATATCCGTTTTGCGAATTCCATAATTTAGTAGTGTAGAAGATTTCCTCACGTTTATGGTTCCCTGGATCTTCGTTCAACCATTTAATGATACCATCGCCAACTTCCTTCTCATTACCATAAAGAACAGCAGTATCGAAATGACGGTAGCCGCACTTGACACCTTCATACACAATTTCGGCTGTTTGCGATCTTGGAATATCGTAGGTTCCCAAAGCAATGCTTGGGATTTTGAAGCCGTTTGAAAGTTTGTAAAACTTAGGAACCATGTTGTTGAGGTGAATTTTTTTTCTTCCTTCGGGCTAGGTATGCTAAGTTAATTACTAAAGTAAGATCAGTTGCTTATGCTCTTATATATTGGAGGTTGCGACAAGGGATGAAAGAAAGAGACACCTCCCCTCATATCGACACGACGGAATATGTATGATAACTACTTCATTGTTCTTTTCAGCACATTATTACTATTTACGAAAAAAGGGAGTAGGGAAAAATGGCGCGCTTATGGAGCCTCAGATAAGGACAAAAAAGTCAAGTAATGAATATCAAATTGAAATGAGTATGCTTACATAGATTTATTTGGTTTGTTTTCATTTTGTTTTTGTTTCTTATGTTGCTGCTTTATTTGTGTAGGTAATAAGGAAGAATAGGGCGATTAATAATTGATCTTCTATCCTATTTTTATTTTTTCTTTATTTCATTTTGTAGTCCCATTGTTCATCATCTACTTTAATGGCTTTGGCTTTGGTGTGTCATTCTTCTTGAATATACCCAAATTTTCTAAATGCTCCCTTACATATTCATAAACGGTAAAGGTGACAGCCTGACCTGGAGCCACCCTCATCACTCTTGGGGTAATACCCTTGTACAAAGCTCTAAAACCTTCTTCTTTCAGTAGTTGAGCACCAATGGTTATGATTTTCTTCATACCGGACTGTTTTTCCAATGAGATGGACTTATCCTTTTGCAGCCTTGTCTTTATAGTATCCAATGGAGCGTTGGAAAACGGCCCAATCGCACCCGAAATCAAACCTATGCAAGAAGTTTCCCATGAAGGTAGGACATCCATCTGATGGTAATTCTGCAAAAACTCCTTCAGTTTAGAATAAACTGTGAAGTTAGCACCCTGATTAGTTGCTTGCCTTGCCGCAGTTAAGGAAACGCCTCTATATAAGGCAGAAACACCTTCTTCTTTAACAATAGTGTAGGCTGCATGAATGGCGTTGTTATATTTAGGACCAGCATTTGGCTCACTCGGAGTTAAATGCTGAGCTTGTAACCTAATCTTTACAACTTCCATCGGGTTCACGACAAGAACAGCTTCGGTGATACCAGCCCCAACACCAGCAACAAAAGTATTACCGGTAGACACAATTCCTGATTCCTTGTTAACCAATAAGGTTCTATAGAATTCATAAGACGAGAAACGGATTGCCATCTTAGGTATAATACCGATGACCACAGCACCTAGACCTTTATACAGAGCCAAGAAACCTTCTTTTTGATAAATGGTACGCCCAGTTTTAATAAATCCTGGGGGTTTAACATGTTCAATACCAGCTACCCGTCTGTATATTTGCATTCTCACCTTAATTGTATCTAAAGGATGACAACACAATGCTTCAAATAATCCTGCTGTGCCGCCAGCCATGAGATTGATGGCTGGATGGGAAGCCTTCTTTTTTTGAGACATTTTTCTTTCTTCTTCTTTGTTATGTTATCTTACGGCTAAAACTAATATAAACTTCTTTCTTGAATCAAGTATTCTTAGTTTTAGTAATAGGGAAGATGCCAAGTTTCTTTCAATGACTCAATTGATAATATCTTCCAAAATGCTTTGCACTTTACTTATGAAGCAGATAGAAAACAAAGGGGGAAACGCCAAGAACAAGAAGAACTACAACAAGAAAGTTAACAAAACGAGAACAAGTAGTAAGTGAACTATATATTTATACATAAGATATATGAAAAATGTGACATTACGGTTTGTAAAAGGTAGTAACTCCGTGGCGACAAGAATCTCAAAGGATTGGTTAAAAGATAGCACCTCGAGCACTAGTACTACCGTATATCATCATTGCCTCCATCATCACACTTTATTATGACAATGAGGACTAATCATTAACACCGACCCATCAAATTTGGGCCCTTCGTCACAATTAAGGTCCGTTTGCGGTTTACCGGGACTAGGCTGGTACTGTCATACGATGTGGTATCTGGTAGACATGGGCGGTTAATAATTCATGGCTCATTCGCCAACGTCCATTTCTCCGGGCGGGCGCTACTAAAAAAATAATGCTCCATTCAACCGAGATGATTCTCTAGTCTCCCCTCGGGTTCATCGAAAAACGCCCCTCTTTTCCATTAAACCGAGGGTGCTGTCAAAATTTCTTACTAAATCACGTGACAAGAGGCGGACTGGAAATCAATCGCCTTTTGCTCTTACCTGCAAGTGAGTTTAAATATCCGCAATAATTATGCTAAAGTTTCTTTTTTACAGTTCGTTGATGTACTGATATGGTTTTATGTAAATTAACAAATACAAAACATAGTCGTTATGGAATAGATATACCTAGTGAAAGCCAAGAGAAAATGAATGAAAGAAGTTTAAGCTTCAACCATTTCTCTTAATCTTCTGATGGTAGATCTAACAGTAGCGGCAGCTGCAGTAGAAACAGTATAAGCACCACCGGCAACGGTCTTCTTACAACAGGAACAAGTCCAAATACCAGCTGCACCTCTCTTAACAGTCTTCTTACCACAGAAGGAACAGTCATATCTGGCATGTTGTTGAATTTCAAGCTTCTTAACTTGTCTTCTCAATGATGAACCATAACGGACACCGTATTTACCTGTGATACCGACCTTCTTTGTTCTCTTAGCCCTGCAAAAAAAAAAATAAGATGGAAATATTTGTTAGTAAACTAAAAACTTGCCTTATAATTGATTCGATGTAGTCATATTGAGTTATGGTGGACCTACAGTGAGATTGCCCCAAAAATGCGCTACCATCTATCCTGGCTTATCATTCTCCTCAACTGCGATATTTCGTGGTTTATCAACCCCAGCACTTTCTATTTAATTCAAATCTACCACGCATCTCCACTAACTCCAATATAAGAACATTTAGTCATCCAATTCTTCTATTATATGCATACATTTTTTCGTTTGATTATCTATGCTGTTTATAATATCGTATATAGTTAATGAATAACCCTACAACACGAAGGGCAGTAATATATTCTGATTCTCAGTTGAAATTTCAAATTTTTCAAGCTGGACTGACTCGGCAGGTAGGAACTTCCCAATGGGTCTGAGTTTTCTCTCCGGAAGGTATTTATCATCATGCACGACAAGTGCGATTCAATCGAAAAATTATAAATTTCGCGATGAACAACATCTGATAAAAAAAAAAATTAAAAAACAATAATCTAAATGATATGTATGGGTTAAATAGGATGTATGGATGGAGGGTTGGCATAAAAATGAAGGGCAGAAGATGGGCGGCTAAAAAGGTGTAGAGATCGTACGTCACCGTCACAAAAATCACTCATAGAATGCACTATCATCCTTACAATACCATACCAGCCGACAAGAAAAAAAGAAAAAAAAAAATCAATTCATACCATATATTATCTATATCATGCTGTTCTTTCCGCCGCAGCCCGTATGGTGTTGGAGTAATTTGATTAATGTATTCCCTCGCGGAGGTTCAGTAAATACTCTCAATAAAAGAAGGGTGGGGGTTGTATTTGCTGCAAGAATGCGGATGTCAAAAGAACCTCAAGAAGTCCACTGAATGGCAGTAAATGCCGCGCTTACATTTTTAGCGATTGCCGAAAACGTACGGCTAACTGCTGTACCTCAAAAGCATAAAATTGTGATGTTGATTAAAACAAGTAGGCGTTGCATATATAGACGTGGGTAGGAAAAAAGTGAGCTCCAAAACTATATAAGAAACTGTTTCTGGATACACCCTCGTGAAGAAATAGGGTCCTGCATTGATATTTTAAAACTTATATAATTAGTAATAATAAATAGCGCTTAGTTTAAAGAATTTGAACTATTTTTTGGCCAATTTGAAGAAAGAATGTGTACTTGATTATTGACATTCCGCGTATTTACGCGGGGATAAAGAGAAAACAAAGGAGAAAAGGAATTTCCTCAATTCTGATGACTAGTACCTCCGAGCAAGCAATCATCGGCGGACAGATGTAAAAAGAGAGTTTTAAACACTAAATTTTATTTTATCAAGAACGTACCCGTACAGCTATCGTTTCAGGCAGATAACAAAAAATGTGATTGAAATTAAAGTAGTTTTGTTTGGAATCATGATAATTAAATATTTCATTAATTTGAAGTTACTAAGTAATGAAGCTAGCCCGAGAAACGCAAATGCTCAGAGAGCCCGGCAGTAATTGTGTGCACAGAACTATACAAGCCGCTGGATAAAGCTTATTCGTTGATGTCATCCGCTATTACCTCTCCTAATTATGGCTGCAGGAAAACTTTTCTCTCAACATCTTGTACCACTTTAAAATGCGGTAGCAAAGGACAAACGGTAAAACGTTACACTGCCACGGTGTTATAGCAGCCGCAAAGTGAGTAAGCATGTGATGGTACCTTCAATGCTGCGTTGGAGAAAAAAATGTGCGTATCTTTGTTTACTTTTCGTCTTCGGAGTTTAGGAAAACGCGCATGCGTGCCCGCAGGAGGGGGCGCCAGGATTGGGGGTAGATACAACGTCAAGGAAGCGTCATGGTGGCTTCTTGGGTCTTAAATACGCAGGGAATTAAAGTTTCATTTATGTGCCTTTACATGCACTCAAAAACCTTCTTAGTTACAGGAAAAGGTAACGATCGATAAGAAAAGCCTTTGAACTGCCTATCCTGCACCCTAACACAGATCTAACTCACTATTCGGGTAAGGAAGTGTCATGCATGTCTGCAAAGGGACTAGAGAAAGTTACAGGATTACATAAGCAAAAAACCGGAATTACAGACACACCATTTTTTATCCTGCGGCCCCATTTCCGTCTTCGAGGGGAAGGATCAAAGGTCCTTAGCCCAATCTTGATGATTCACCGTGGAAGAAAGGAATTGCAGAACCCCCAGCCACGTAACACAGCCAATTAGTTTTCTATATCGGGAAACGTGATTGATTGCGCATTTTTGGCTGCATCATAATACATCGATGAGATCTAGAGCACCCTTTGATGGTTTAAGTCCGGTTTAAAGTTAGTAGATCAATGATTTCGTAGTGCATTTTAAAGGGAGCGCTTATCCATGGGTGATTGCGTTTACAACGTTTTGTGTGTACTCATAATAGCCAATCTAAAATTAAACAACAACAACAACGCACAATTAATATGTATCAGCCCCAATACCTTTTTCTCTTACTGTAATTTACTACTAAATTGGGGTCGGACGTTTTTGATCTTGTTCCTTGCCTGTTGTTTACCTTGTATATTACTTTTCCTCTTTTATGTATTTAAGGTAAATTAATTATCTTTTGATCTTAATATTTTTCTCAAAATGCTTCCCTTGTAGTTCGGTATTTTTGCTTCTTCAGATATTTAAACTACCGTATACCATAACTGTTTCGTGAAGTAGATACAAACATCGACTATCCTATTACGATTTATTTTACATTATCATATTATAAATCGACCAGTAGTATTGTTAAAGATTAAAAGCATAATATACTACTGTCATTAGTCACCTACAGAGAAACAAATTCCTACTGGCACCCATTACTGGTGAAAAAGGAAAAAAATAATAAAAGAAAAGCTTTTCTATTCCTCTCCCCACAAACAAAATGCAAGCGGATATGCATGGAAAACTTCACGCTGCCTTAGAAGATGGTTTCTTCCTCTTTCCTTTTGAACAGCAACAACAACCTAACATTTATTATGACACAACTACCGATCAAGAAGACCGTCCTTGTTTTTCTTTTGGATCTACAATTTCCCCTAGAAGTTGGCATTTTGAAAAGTCTGACAAAATTGCCTCATCTCAGCTGCAGAACTTGGTTCATACACAACCAATTCGTTTAATTAATCCTCAAATATTGTTCAATGAAGAGTTTCTGAATTTGGAAAATATTGATTCTCAGCCTATTTCCAAGGAAACGAAAACTACGAAGGACTGCACAATGGCAACTGGTCCTGAAAGAGGAAAAAAGAGCTCTGAAAGTACCAGATCCTCTTCATTATCATCTCTTTTTTCTAATGATGAATCCGCATCTACGTTCCACTCATCATTCAATAACCATGATAACTTTCAAAAGAGCAACAAAAATGGAGATGATATCGATATTAGTGACACAATAAAATATGAAACTAATACAAATGCACAAAAAGATATCAAAATATTCCAAGAAAATTTCGAATTTAATGAATTCCCATACACACAAGACTTCTACCCATATACCACTAATTATACCTATTCAAAACCCACAAATATTCATGAATCAATAAATTCAAAAAACACGGATTCATACTCCCAATATCAAGATCAGTTTCCACCACATACTGATAATATACATTCCTTTAATAATCGTCACTATAGCAACCATAAAAGCACTAATTGTAATTACTATAATAATACCAGCAATAATAACAACGCCTCCGATAATGTATATGAGGCAGATCCATTTATAGATGAACCTCAGGTGCCCTCATACTATTACCCATTAGAAATTGCCTTCGACGTTGAAAAATCACCACCGCCATCACTACAAAAATTAAATTCAGAAGAGTTAGAATTCCTAAAAAAGTTGAACTCCAAACTGTCAAGATATGCTGCGGCTTACTCCTTCAGCAGTTCTAATGATCAAGATTATTATGACAAGGTCAGGTTTCAAGAAATATCCTACAAGTTTAGTAAAACCTATTCTTAATTCTCGAAAAGTACTACAATCTTCCCCCTTCCCTCAAAATATCCATTCACACTCATTTCTTTATTTCCATTGTCTCACTCAAATTGCTAAGAATTTGTGTATTTGCATATATATATATTATATATAGGTATATATATGTATTCAATGTCTCAAGCTCCATGACATAATACCGTAGCGTTATTAGCCTTATCGTATGTCGCGATGGGAAAGGAGATTCGTTTTAATCTTGAAAAACCTTCGTAGCGAATAATGCGACATAAATCTTGAGAGAGTACATCACCAAATTCACTTTGTTAAACCGCACCATCGTGCTTTGCATTCTTATTCCTTTTGCCTACACTAAAATTATTAGCATTTCTCTAAATGAGCTCCAGTGAAGACGAAGACGACAAGTTCTTGTATGGTTCCGATTCCGAATTAGCACTACCTTCATCTAAACGATCAAGAGATGATGACGCAGACGCAGGTGCGTCCAGTAATCCTGATATAGTTAAGAAACAAAAATTCGACTCTCCCGTGGAAGAAATTCCAGCTACTGCCAGAGATGATCGTTCTGATGAAGATATCTACTCTGACTCCTCAGATGACGATAGTGATTCTGACCTAGAGGTTATCATAAGTCTGGGTCCTGACCCTACTAGGTTAGATGCAAAACTACTCGATTCTTATTCTACCGCAGCGACATCTTCAAGCAAAGACGTAATTAGCGTAGCTACAGATGTATCCAATACCATCACAAAGACATCAGATGAAAGACTAATAACAGAAGGAGAAGCAAATCAAGGTGTAACGGCAACGACCGTAAAAGCTACAGAGAGCGATGGAAATGTACCGAAAGCAATGACTGGTTCTATAGACCTGGATAAAGAGGGAATCTTTGATAGTGTTGGCATAACGACAATAGATCCTGAAGTATTAAAGGAGAAACCCTGGAGGCAACCGGGGGCCAACTTAAGTGATTATTTCAATTACGGTTTTAACGAATTTACCTGGATGGAGTATTTACATAGACAGGAAAAACTACAACAAGATTATAATCCTAGGAGGATCCTAATGGGCCTATTATCCCTCCAACAGCAAGGGAAGTTGAATTCCGCGAATGATACAGACTCAAACCTCGGTAATATAATTGATAACAACAACAACGTAAACAATGCAAATATGTCTAATCTGAACAGTAATATGGGTAATAGTATGTCTGGAACACCAAACCCTCCCGCTCCACCAATGCATCCAAACTTCCCACCCTTACCTATGTTTGGTAGCTTTCCACCATTCCCCATGCCAGGTATGATGCCACCCATGAACCGACAGCCTAATCAAAATCAAAATCAAAATTCGAAATGAATGGGGATCTGTGAAATTGAAATAAAAATATATCGTCCATGATTCACGTATTTACTCTTATTATGTGTATTTAATTAATCTTTAAACTAAAGACCTCTCAGTCATCAGATTATATGCTGTTTTCATTTCATTAATCACCTTCTAATTAAAATCTTGCTTCAAATTATGACCGGTTGTTCGGGTCTTTTCCTCCTCAGCTAACTTTTCACAATACTTTTTCACCCAGGGTTGATGGAAAACATTCAACTCAACAACTTCCTGGAGCTTATTGTACCAATCACTTTTTTCCTCATTAGAGCATTCCGCGTTGAAAGTAATTCTTTCACCATCGTCAAATACTAGCTGGAAGCATTCATTAAAGAGTACCCAATCTGTAAAATTCCTTTGCTCTCCATTATCCGCCTGGATGTCTTCATTACGTAGGACTTTCGTGACTTTCAACAGATTAATATCGATCTTAGCCTTTCTAGAGATTTCATGATAACCAGAAAGTTGCGAGCCGTGCAGTTTGAAAAACCTGTTTTCTATCTTTCCTTTCAGATCACCACCATCCTGCAATAAATACCCTTCTTTATGGATATTTTGTTGCAACTTGTATTTGGAAACAATCTTATTGACCAATGAAAATTGTTTGGGAAATTGTTCAAAGGCAGAAGTTCTTTCTAAGAAACATGCTTCCACATCCAACGAAGCCACTTTGTGAGGCGCCTTGCGTGGTAACTCGTACAGCCTTTTTGAGCCGTGAATTTTATCTGCGATTCTACTCCACTTGTTAATCATATTGTAACGCATATGACTGGTATTAAATGCCACGTTTTTCAAAAACTCTTCATTAATTTCAATTTCACAACGAGCAAATGAACCGTCTTGTGCAAATAGATAATCCCACTCATCTTGTTTAGGTTTTTTCTGTACATACTTCTTTTCAAATTTATACTTTGTCTTTCCAAAAAAACTCTTACCCACCGGCACCTTGTCTACTATTTCGACCAATTCATGTCGAGGTTTTTCATATTTACATTTTAATGTGATAACACATTTTTTGTAGCTATCTCTTTCAGAAGAAGCGGAGGATGTTTCGGCTTTTCCTTTAAAATCTATGGGCAATTCAAATTCCTTATTGATCCTGATGTTACCGTCATACGGAAGCGACTCCCAGGGTGTCTGAACGACATTTTCCCCATTGTCAAAAACAATAGCATATGTTGCTCTATGACTCTTAGTTCCATATAATGCAAGCGTGGAAATAGCCTTTATACTTAAATAAAGTGTTCCCATATCCGGAAATTCTTGTTCAACGTCTTGTGGTTCTTCAAGTTGAGTTATCGTTTCTTCTTTTGCTTCGACGTTATCTTTTGTCTGCGCTAGCAGTGGAGGAATATCTTGTTTCAAACCATCGGTTTCTTGCTGCGTCATTGGCTCTATTTCCTCTTCAGCCTTAATGTTTATTTCATTATTCTCTTGTTTGTTTCCAGCTTTCACGACCTTGAAAGGACTGCTAACATGCCGTTTTATTGGACTTATACTACGAACTGGAGTGGAAGGGGTCATTTTATCTTCTTCGAAATCGTCGAACATGTTCAAAGTGATGGCATCACTATTATTCATGCCCTCTGGACGAGAGTCAGTATCACTGAAACTTGCCTCATATCCTTTAATGCTTGCAGCTAGCGCAATTGAAACATCCTTAACTGGTGTTTTCAGCATTCCAATCCCCAAACCAGTCCTTGGTTCAGTTATACGCTCTTCTCTAATTTTTTCCAAATCTGCGTCATCTTTAGTATCTGATTCTAATAATTTTTGCAGGACGTCGGGGGCAATAGGTTGCTTTCTTATGGAAGGTGGCGGTTTTAGTTCGTAACTGCTTTCCCAAAGAGAATTGAAGCTTTTCTTTGAACTGTCTCTTTGAAAACTGGATGAATCATCCGGCCCATGATTGAAAGATGTGGAGTCATGATCCAAAGCGTCTAGAAAATTAGCAAAATCCTGACCCAATTCCTCATCAAAGGATAAAGATAGTAAATCGCCCCTATTAAAAGTGATATCACCCGCACTCTCTATTTCCCGAATGGAAATTTCAGCTTCGTCCTGGGTATTGGTTGGTAATTTCTGTTCATCGGGACCTACATTTGTTGTGATATCTTGTTCGCTTAGGTGCGTACTTAATGGGATATTTTCGTGTTCTTGCGGTTGTTCTACCTCCAAGAAATGATTCTGAAAACCAGAATCTTCGCCATTAAGTTTCATGACGCTTGGCCTAATAAGTGGAGCGTGACCCTTTTGAGTTCTTATGTTATCTTGAATCCTTTTAGAGATGAGTGTATTTCTTCTCATAGGGTCGAGTGCATTCCATTCACTGTTGCTTAAAATGTAATCTTCATTATCGTAGTAATTCAATGAGGATACTCTGCTTTTTGGATTGTAAATCCTACTCCTGCTCACTATTCTAGGTTTGAATTTGAACGAAGTTGATCCATTATCCTTCTTAGAATCGACCGTAGATGCCGTGGTAATCGAGGATTGTTGTGAAAATTGGGAGTTGGCAATGGATTCTGGTGAATTGGATTTGATTTCCTCTTCTTGGATATGCCATATAGAAATGTAATCTGATGGTTTCATGGATCTGGTTAGATCGATGGAATCATTGGAGGTATCATTTTCATCTATAAATGGCTCGTTGAATTGAATTTCTTCCCATCTTGGCAGGGGTGGTAAGAGGGGAACGTGTTCCGACTCTTCATTTTCTTCGACTTTATGGTACTCACTTTCATCTTTCTCGGTTTCAATGTTCTCATCCTTAGTTTCAACTTCCTTCTCTTCAATGCTGTCTTTATTACGAGCCTCGCTCACCGACTGATCTTCACATGATGATGAAAGATCATGTTCTTCTGCAGAAGTTTTTGCCAATGGTTCATTCACTTCAGCGGCCTCACCATGGTCGACACCAATTTCACTGCCATTTATTATATTTTCTTCTGAACTCTTTGTTCTTTGTCCATACAGGCTCTCCTCGTGTTGAACGATTCGGTATTCCTCTCCATCCTTAGAGTTCCTTTGGAATTCACTTTCATTATTTAGTTCAGTGAATGTTTCTTCTGAAGAATCCTTTTGAGGAATTATTGCCGGTTGTTCATTTGCATGTTCACTTTCTTGATGAAGCTTTTTGGTATCCCAGTCTTCTTGTCTCGTTACTTTATAGTCAGCAATGTAGCTTTCCTCTGACTTTGTAGATGTTGAAATATTTGCGTCTGTTTCTTTGTCTTCATTCCATACGTCATCCGATGTAGCATTAAGATCTTTGAAGTTGGGTTCACTGTGCGCTAGAGAATCTTCCTGTGAAAATTCTTGAACATTAGCATTGGTCCCTTTATTAGAGTATACTATGGACCTAGTGTCATTTTCACCCAAAAAGGTAACGGGCTCATTGCTGCAACCTTCGTCAAGAACTTTTTTCTCATCAAAAGCATCATCGATATGTTCCATATTCTGTTGAAGGTCCCGCACAACATCGTTTTCAATAAGCGCATCCGCATCAGTAGTGACTGGATTATTTTGGCTGGAATCAGCACCCGGCAGATTCGTTGAAATGTTTAAATCCTCCACAGAGGCTGTTGGCGATCTTGAATCAGAATGTGAATTGTTACTAGTGTTCAACAATTTACTTGGAAGGTTACATTTCTCATCGACTGGCGTCATTTCGGGCGTTGATGACATACAAAATGGTAATTCTGGGATTGTTTTCGTATCTAGTTCTCGTCCTGTGCTATCAACTGAGGTGTCAGATACTAGACTTTTGTCTGATTCGTTGGGATTCAATGTGAAATCGAGATTGAGCTTATTAATCGACACTGCGTTAGTTATTGGAATCCTTGATGGAGAATGTAATATTTGAGGTGACTGTGTTAAACATGTGTATGCATCTTCTTCCTCTTCATCTTCGTCATCGTAATTCGTTTCAATTTCAATAGAACTTCTGTGGATGGGCGATTCTGGATACGACAGCAGTGGTTGAGTCGATTTCAAAGTAAATTTAAGGGGAGAGCTGCTAAGTTTTACGGGCTTTTCCTCATCACGGGCTAGTTTATCTATATCTTGTGCCATATTTTTCAGATTATTAAGCACTTTGGGAGAATTGGCATGACCAAGTGCCCCGTTGGCAACAGAGTTTTTAATCCGTTCCTGATGCACAGCGGCTGGAGACTCTTCAAGTTCCGAATTTACACGTAAGAGACCCAAATTAAGGCTTTCATTTGAGATGGTAGACATCTTAGAAGGTGATCGACCTCTACTATTTTCTGTAGCATTCGACCTAGTATTGTGTTTGACCAACATTTCCATGGTACCATCGCCTATTTCCTGCAGCGGAAGCTTCCAGTTGTGTGGTGTATCTTCGGAACCATTTTGCGTGATATTAGACTTTGTTTGTTCCATTTCATTGTCTATCTCCTTCAGTAGAGAATCTACGGTACTCTCTGCGTCGTGCATGCTTCTGTACTTTTGTTTTTATATAATTTAATGAACTAAAAAATTCTTCTTGCACAGACTGAATCAAAGAAATATACACCAAACCAACGAAGTTTAGTGAATGGAGATGTTCCCTTCTAAGTGTTTCCTTTGCATAAATAAACATTATTGTTTTCTCGAGGAATATTTCATTGTTGTTTACCTTTTTCCAAATCGGGTCATCTATTCGTTCCTCGCGACAATGTCTCTTTTTCATTTGGACAAATTACCCGCCGACAATTATGGGGACAAAGGGGGGCGTTTCTCGTAGGATGACCAATGGCGCATAGAGATGAATAGTTAACACAATAAGAGGCACTTCGAGAGATTTGTGTGTATGTGTGAGAAAGAGCGTGTACGTCTATTTATTCCTTCTTAAGATGGATAAAAGTAAGCAGATGAACATCAACAACTTGTCCAACATCCCCGAGGTGATTGACCCTGGCATCACTATCCCAATATACGAGGAAGAATACGAGAACAATGGAGAGAGTAATAGCCAACTGCAGCAACAGCCCCAAAAGCTTGGATCATATAGGTCGCGAGCAGGAAAATTTTCTAATACATTGAGTAACCTTTTGCCCTCCATCAGTGCCAAGTTGCACCATTCGAAGAAAAATAGTCACGGAAAGAACGGTGCTGAGTTTTCCTCTAGCAACAACAGTTCCCAATCTACGGTGGCGTCCAAGACACCAAGGGCCAGCCCTTCCAGGAGTAAGATGATGGAAAGTTCTATAGACGGTGTAACTATGGATAGACCTGGCAGTTTAACTCCTCCTCAAGACATGGAAAAATTGGTGCATTTTCCTGACTCGAGTAATAACTTCTTAATTCCTGCCCCCCGAGGATCTAGCGACTCGTTTAACTTGCCACATCAGATCTCGAGGACGAGAAACAACACAATGTCTTCTCAGATAACTTCCATTTCATCAATCGCCCCCAAGCCTCGTACTTCGAGCGGAATATGGTCTTCAAATGCTAGTGCGAACGATCCCATGCAACAGCACCTTTTGCAACAATTGCAACCTACGACAAGCAATAATACAACTAATTCAAATACGCTCAACGATTATTCGACAAAAACTGCATATTTTGACAACATGGTATCTACTAGTGGAAGCCAAATGGCAGATAATAAGATGAATACGAATAACTTGGCTATCCCAAACTCTGTTTGGTCAAATACCAGACAGAGATCTCAATCCAACGCGTCTAGCATATATACCGACGCTCCACTGTACGAACAGCCCGCTCGCGCCAGTATTTCATCGCACTATACTATTCCAACACAGGAATCTCCATTGATTGCTGATGAAATAGATCCGCAATCCATCAATTGGGTAACAATGGACCCCACTGTACCATCAATAAACCAAATATCGAACCTTTTACCCACAAATACCATTTCTATTTCCAACGTTTTTCCTCTACAGCACCAGCAGCCACAATTAAATAACGCGATAAACTTAACAAGTACTTCCTTGGCAACCCTATGCTCCAAATATGGTGAAGTCATATCTGCTAGGACTTTAAGGAATTTAAACATGGCTTTAGTTGAATTTTCTTCCGTGGAAAGTGCCGTAAAAGCCTTAGATAGTTTACAGGGCAAGGAGGTATCTATGATTGGAGCACCAAGTAAAATTTCATTTGCCAAAATCTTACCTATGCATCAACAACCCCCACAATTTCTTCTCAATTCTCAAGGCTTGCCATTGGGTTTAGAAAACAACAATTTGCAACCACAGCCTTTATTACAGGAGCAGTTATTCAATGGAGCTGTGACTTTCCAACAACAAGGAAATGTTTCTATACCTGTATTTAATCAGCAATCACAACAATCGCAGCACCAAAACCATAGTTCGGGTTCTGCTGGTTTTAACAATGTTCTCCATGGTTATAATAATAACAATAGTATGCACGGAAACAACAATAACTCAGCAAATGAAAAAGAACAATGTCCTTTCCCTCTACCACCACCTAACGTTAACGAAAAGGAAGATTTGTTAAGAGAGATCATCGAACTTTTTGAAGCAAATTCCGATGAATATCAAATCAATTCGTTGATAAAAAAATCGCTGAATCACAAAGGCACTTCCGATACGCAGAACTTTGGACCTTTACCAGAACCATTGTCTGGCAGGGAGTTCGATCCACCAAAATTACGCGAATTGCGAAAATCAATCGATTCAAACGCATTTTCCGACTTAGAGATCGAACAGTTGGCTATTGCAATGCTTGACGAATTGCCGGAATTGAGTTCAGATTACTTGGGTAACACTATCGTTCAAAAATTATTTGAACATTCATCTGATATTATTAAAGACATCATGCTGAGGAAAACAAGCAAATACCTAACTTCTATGGGTGTTCACAAAAACGGAACATGGGCTTGTCAGAAAATGATCACTATGGCGCATACTCCGAGACAAATCATGCAAGTGACGCAAGGGGTCAAGGACTACTGTACTCCATTAATCAATGACCAATTCGGAAATTATGTCATACAGTGCGTTTTGAAATTTGGATTCCCCTGGAACCAGTTTATTTTTGAAAGTATAATAGCTAATTTTTGGGTTATTGTTCAGAATAGATATGGTGCAAGGGCAGTCAGAGCTTGTTTAGAGGCACATGACATTGTAACTCCTGAACAATCAATAGTTTTGAGTGCAATGATCGTTACATATGCTGAATATCTAAGCACTAATAGCAATGGGGCGTTGTTGGTAACGTGGTTTTTAGATACTAGTGTTTTACCCAACAGACATTCTATCTTGGCACCAAGATTGACGAAAAGAATTGTAGAGTTATGTGGCCACAGATTGGCTTCTTTGACTATTTTGAAGGTCTTGAATTACAGAGGGGATGATAACGCTAGAAAAATCATCCTAGATTCCCTATTTGGAAACGTGAACGCACACGATTCTTCGCCACCAAAGGAATTAACAAAGCTTTTATGTGAAACAAATTATGGCCCAACCTTTGTCCATAAAGTTTTAGCAATGCCATTATTAGAAGATGACTTAAGAGCCCACATCATTAAACAAGTCAGAAAAGCATTGACGGATTCTACTCAAATGCAACCAAGCCGCCGTTTATTGGAAGAAGTCGGGTTGGCATCACCCTCTAGTACTCATAACAAGACAAAACAACAACAGCAGCAGCATCATAACAGCAGCATTTCGCACATGTTCGCCACTCCTGATACTTCTGGACAACACATGAGAGGTCTTTCTGTTTCTAGCGTTAAAAGTGGTGGATCTAAACATACCACAATGAACACCACGACTACAAATGGTTCTTCTGCCTCTACATTATCCCCGGGCCAACCATTGAATGCCAATTCTAATTCTTCAATGGGCTATTTTAGTTATCCTGGCGTCTTCCCTGTCAGCGGCTTTTCAGGCAACGCCAGTAATGGATATGCTATGAACAACGATGACTTAAGTTCCCAGTTTGATATGCTAAACTTTAATAACGGAACCCGTTTATCGTTGCCACAACTGAGCCTAACTAACCATAACAACACTACTATGGAATTAGTAAACAATGTTGGCTCCTCACAACCTCATACGAACAACAACAACAATAATAACAACACGAACTATAACGACGATAACACCGTTTTTGAAACTCTGACTTTACACTCTGCAAACTGACGTCCCCATGTTTTCTTTTGTTTTCGTCATCATTGGGAGACCACGCCGTTTTCTTCTCATACCTGCATCCATTCAAAACTATCTCATTTACCCCCAACGGTTTTATGGTTCAAATCCTAATAGAATATGAGCGAGCTAATGAAGAATTTGGGCATTTTCATTACTGGGAAGACGTGTCTTTTTCAAGCCATCATATCGCCAAATTTTTTTTCTACACCTAATCATGATTAAATAAATCCATAAAGTTTTATACAGTTTTTAAAAATATCATCATTTATTACCCAGATGTGTTAATGAACATTTATAGTCATCATTACTAGGCTTTCACTACTACTGAGGTTACCCGCCTGTGGACCTTCCTTGGTAAAGGAACTTGTTTTAAAATTTGCCTTTTAACAAATTTAGTGATATGATTATCAAAAAAGGCGTGGCAAAATACATAACACCAAATTTAACTGTGCCTGTGTGTTACTTTCTTTTGTCCATACTTCACCAGTTTTTCGATTTTACACAATAATTCGTTTTCATTTAATCGTTCTCTTAGAAGCCCGGTTTTTGAATATCAAAATCGTACTTGTGTCCAACTAGCAGGGAAGCCCAAAAATTAAGGCATTGCATTTAAGCTTACACCTGCGTGAAATCTTGAAATTTCTCATTGATTTCGGCACAATAATTATCATTGGTAGTGAGGCTAAACAGTTTTGCGGTTTCCTTTATACTAAGAAGGTCTATAATGGATCAGGATAACAACAACCACAATGACAGCAATAGGCTGCACCCACCTGATATACATCCAAATTTGGGCCCTCAATTGTGGCTGAATAGTAGCGGTGATTTTGACGACGACAACAACAACAACAATAATAATAGCACAAGACCACAAATGCCATCACGAACTAGAGAAACGGCAACTTCGGAAAGAAATGCAAGTGAGGTTAGGGATGCAACGCTAAATAATATCTTTAGGTTCGATAGTATTCAACGGGAAACGCTTTTGCCAAACAACAACGGACAACCGCTAAATCAAAACTTTTCGCTGACATTTCAACCACAACAGCAAACAAATGCGCTGAACGGGATTGACATAAACACTGTAAACACAAACCTTATGAATGGTGTCAATGTTCAAATAGATCAACTTAATCGATTGTTACCGAACCTACCAGAGGAAGAACGGAAGCAAATCCACGAATTCAAGCTAATAGTGGGCAAAAAAATCCAAGAGTTTCTGGTTGTTATAGAGAAACGTAGAAAAAAAATACTGAACGAAATTGAGCTAGACAACCTTAAACTAAAGGAGCTACGTATTGATAACTCCCCACAAGCAATTAGTTATTTGCATAAATTACAAAGAATGAGGCTTAGGGCGCTAGAGACAGAAAACATGGAAATTAGAAATTTAAGGCTAAAAATATTAACAATTATAGAAGAGTACAAAAAGTCATTATATGCATACTGCCATTCCAAGCTAAGAGGTCAACAAGTGGAAAATCCAACAGATAATTTCATCATTTGGATAAACTCCATAGATACTACTGAATCATCTGACTTGAAAGAAGGGCTACAAGATCTTTCGAGATATTCAAGGCAGTTCATAAATAATGTGCTTTCGAATCCATCAAATCAAAACATATCTACGAGTGTCACCCGAAGATCACCTGTGTTTGCCCTAAACATGCTACCCTCGGAAATATTACACTTAATATTAGATAAACTTAACCAAAAATATGATATTGTAAAATTCCTTACCGTTTCCAAACTCTGGGCTGAAATAATTGTGAAGATACTTTATTACAGACCGCACATCAACAAAAAGAGTCAATTAGACTTGTTTTTAAGGACTATGAAGTTAACTTCTGAAGAAACTGTATTCAACTATCGTTTAATGATCAAAAGATTAAATTTTTCATTTGTTGGTGACTACATGCACGATACAGAGCTTAACTATTTTGTCGGATGTAAGAATTTGGAGCGGCTAACTTTAGTATTTTGCAAGCATATAACCAGTGTTCCAATATCAGCTGTTTTGAGAGGATGTAAATTTCTCCAAAGTGTGGATATCACTGGAATAAGAGACGTTTCCGATGACGTATTTGATACCTTAGCGACATATTGTCCCAGAGTACAGGGGTTTTATGTTCCTCAGGCAAGGAATGTAACATTCGATTCACTGCGGAATTTCATAGTCCATTCCCCGATGTTGAAAAGAATAAAAATCACAGCAAACAATAACATGAATGACGAATTAGTAGAACTATTAGCCAACAAATGCCCTTTGCTTGTAGAGGTCGATATAACATTAAGTCCAAATGTCACCGATTCTAGTTTGTTAAAACTCCTCACTAGGTTAGTTCAGCTGAGAGAATTCAGAATAACTCATAATACGAATATTACGGATAATCTTTTCCAGGAGCTTTCTAAAGTAGTTGACGATATGCCCTCTTTAAGATTGATTGATCTTTCTGGATGTGAAAATATTACAGATAAAACTATAGAAAGAATAGTCAATTTAGCCCCTAAATTACGTAATGTTTTTCTAGGCAAGTGTAGCCGAATTACAGATGCATCGTTGTTCCAATTATCGAAGCTGGGCAAAAACTTGCAAACAGTGCATTTTGGGCACTGTTTCAATATAACTGATAACGGGGTAAGAGCACTCTTTCATTCATGTACAAGAATACAGTACGTGGACTTTGCGTGCTGTACGAATTTAACCAATAGAACTCTTTATGAACTAGCAGACTTACCAAAATTAAAGAGAATTGGCCTTGTCAAATGTACGCAAATGACTGACGAGGGTTTGTTGAATATGGTTTCCTTGCGAGGCCGAAATGATACTTTAGAAAGGGTACATTTATCTTACTGTTCTAATTTAACAATATATCCGATATATGAGCTTCTAATGTCTTGCCCAAGGCTCTCACATTTGTCTTTGACTGCTGTTCCGTCATTTTTACGCCCCGATATAACGATGTATTGCAGGCCTGCACCCTCAGACTTTAGTGAAAATCAACGTCAAATATTCTGCGTATTTTCAGGGAAAGGTGTTCATAAACTTCGCCATTATTTAGTAAATCTAACGTCGCCCGCTTTTGGACCACATGCCGATGTAAATGATGTTTTGACAAAATATATTAGATCCAAGAATTTGATATTTAACGGTGAAACACTTGAAGATGCTCTTAGGAGAATCATAACTGATTTAAATCAAGATTCCGCTGCAATTATAGCTGCTACAGGATTAAATCAAATCAACGGTCTAAATAACGATTTTCTTTTCCAGAATATCAATTTTGAACGAATAGATGAAGTATTCAGTTGGTATCTCAATACTTTTGATGGCATTAGGATGAGCTCGGAGGAAGTTAACTCACTATTATTGCAAGTAAACAAGACGTTTTGTGAAGATCCATTTAGTGATGTGGACGATGATCAAGATTATGTCGTAGCACCTGGTGTAAACCGGGAAATTAACAGTGAAATGTGTCATATTGTCAGAAAATTTCATGAGTTAAATGATCATATTGATGATTTCGAGGTGAATGTTGCTAGTTTGGTAAGAGTTCAGTTTCAGTTTACTGGTTTTTTACTTCATGAAATGACTCAAACCTATATGCAAATGATTGAATTAAACAGACAAATTTGTTTAGTACAAAAAACGGTTCAGGAATCGGGCAACATAGATTACCAAAAAGGGCTTTTAATATGGCGACTTTTATTCATTGACAAATTCATTATGGTGGTTCAGAAGTACAAGCTCTCCACCGTTGTTTTGAGACTATATTTAAAAGATAACATAACATTGTTAACCAGACAAAGAGAACTATTAATAGCCCACCAAAGATCAGCATGGAATAACAATAATGACAATGACGCCAACCGGAACGCCAACAACATAGTGAATATTGTATCGGATGCTGGGGCAAACGATACAAGTAACAATGAAACTAACAATGGTAATGATGACAATGAAACAGAAAATCCAAATTTCTGGCGTCAGTTTGGCAATAGAATGCAAATATCACCTGACCAGATGAGGAATCTCCAAATGGGACTTCGTAATCAGAACATGGTTAGGAACAATAACAACAACACAATTAACGAATCAATGCCTGACACTGCCATCGATTCTCAAATGGATGAAGCATCAGGAACGCCCGATGAAGATATGTTATAATTGTATTTCATTGAATACTTACTGTCCTACTACACCTTTATTTTCAAAATCCCACTTTTCTTACTTATTTACATATAAATACATAATGCATTCACTTTGAAACTTTTTGCCTTAGCATGTATACGCTATAGACTTGCGGTATCAACGAATATACGTAATGTTGTCACGTCCACAGAAGATGCTATGTCAACAGTTCCCTGCAGATATCTGCGATGCGGCGAAACATTCTATACACAGTTTCAAAACTACAAAAAATACAAACCTTTAGCCTGTTTATCAAATTAGTTAGCTATAAAATGCCCATTTTCTTAGCAATATCGATCAATTGATTGTCATCTTCCAAAGTTTCAATAAAATTTGTGGCAGTATAGTAATCCCTTCTCAATATGTCCAATTTCTTATCACAGTCATCTATAAATTCGCGCTTAATAGATTGCACTTTTAGGTTCACCCAATTGTTGAATGTCATGTCCAACTCTTCTGCAGGCATTTGCTTAATCAAAAAAGCCAGATCACCGTCTTTGTCATTAGCTAGCGTAGCATCATTATTATTTATATATTTTAACAAATCATGGAAGTAATTTTTTACAAGGTGTCTATTTTCATCAATTTTAAACCATTCTGCTGCATTCGGTTCTTTTTCGTTGTTGCCCTCATTAAATGAACTTCCTTTCTTAGAATTATCAGCCAAACTTGTGCTTGTTTCCTTTCTTTGTTCTTCTAAACGTGAATTCCGTGGATATGAAGAGGTTCCAGACACCAAATTCCTTGCAACTGATGGGACTGGCTCAAATTCGGGTTTAATAACCTTTTTTATTTCTACAGTTGATGAATCTATAGGCATATCCAATTCCTTCCCAGAAAACTCTTCATCAAATAATTTTCTTGATTTGTTTTCTTGAGATGCGATCGGGGTTCCAGTCTCAAAAAGTAACATTTCATTATTTGGGGTCTCATTCTTCACAGACGCATCTTCCAGTATTTTTATAGTTTCCTGCTTATTAGTAAAATACTTATCATCGTCAGTTTCTTTTTTGAGGCCAGAAAGCTCTTTGACTGCATGCAAACTGCGTGTGAGATTGATTTTAGGGCTCGCTACCGGCGTTGAAATAACGCTTGAGCTTTTTGATGATTGCTCAGATTGTGATGATGGTGAAAAATCGGACGCCGAAAAATTTAGATCTATATTGATGTTATCTAATTTTCTTTCTGTTGGAACAACTTTTCCACTTATTGATAGGCTTCTTGGTTCTTGCAAGTTTTTCCTTGGTTTAGGATGAATATCAGCGGGAATACTGGATGTTTTGCTATTGCCTCTCCTTTGTTCCTCTTTGGGTATTGCGGTAATATTACTGGAATTATCACCACTTTTATCAGAATGTAATATATCTGGAGATTGCCGTACAGTTGAATCTTTTTGATGTCGAAATTCCCCGTTTTGTGCTTCCCTCTTCTCAGAGTTATCTCTAATTAACTCATGTGTCTTTGGAACTTCTGGGGATCCACCATTGGGGACCTTATCTCTGTCGATATCACCCAAATTCTGATCTACAATTTGCGTTCTTATAAGAATATTAGTACTACTGTCTCTACCTGTGAGTTTCCCTTCACTGAAATTTAAATCTTCTTCAGAATTAACAGAAAATTTTTCGTGTTTAGAAGACGCTCCTTTTGTGTCTGTATTTATGCCAGTATCATCTTCTCGTATAACATTGTCATTATCTGAATCTATACCTTTGAGCAAATGTGATGAGGTTGGTATAGGTATGTCAAATGTGTTATGTCCTTGGTTACTGAAACTGAATTCATCTGTGCTGTCATCTAAAATAGCATTCTTTCTCCCTACATCTCTATTTTTTATGATATGGCTTGTAAAATCTATAACCAAATCCTTATCTTTGTTGTCTCCGTTGGCAGAATTATTATTAAGGGAGTGTTCGCTATCTTCCTCATCAAAGATTTTTCTAGGCGATATTCTTTTAAACTTTCTTTTCTTTTTTATAGGTGACGATGATTGGGTTAGCTGGACATTTGGACGTTTGATTTCTTTTGCAGTTGGTGTCGAAATAACTTCTTTCTTATCTGCTAAGACATCACGATTTATATTGCCCTCTTCTAATGTAGTGCTTCCATTTTCCATGTTGATTTGTTCTTTTTCTTCCACACTATTACGTTTTACATTTTCGCCTTGTGCTCCATCAAGCACACTTATATTATGTTGAATAACAGATATATCTGTCTTCTCATTATAATCGTCAAGTTGAGGACCAGTACTAGATGGAGGTGACTCAAATAAAGGACACTGCCTTTGAGAAGCGGTTTTCGTGTTGATCACTTCTCTTTTCCCATTTTCGCCTAAAGTTGGAGAGACTTCGCAATTTTTCGTGATACTGTCATTGTCATTTTTTATTCTCTCAAATCGATTACGTGTCTGAAAGAAATAACAGTTCCCATTTTGAGAAACCTTATAATGTCGGCTCATCGGATCGTCATTTATTGACCAACCTTGTAGCAACTGTTTGCAATAAATACAATAACAGGTATCGTTCATAAGTGTTTTATCCATGCTTGGATCGCCTAAGCCTTCTATGCTGGAGTCGTATCGCATGAGTCCTGCATTCACCATCTTTTCTATACCCAGCGGATGTTCATTTTGAGAACCACTGTGAGGCCAGTTATCTTGAAAAGTAAATTTTCTTAGGTTTATCACGTTTTCATCATCTGGATTGCTGAAGTACTTGTCATTTTTCCAGTCCGAAACCCCCATATGGAAGCTATAGTCCGTCAATAGCTTATTGCGCAAGTAAATAAGGAGGCAAACTTGTTTGTTATCAGTAACAGTCAGATGTTGCCTCATTATATTGCTTAGAGTCTCAAGAACATCTTTTCTTTTGGATCTGCAGTCTCTCACATTGTATGTTTGACGATGACAATAGCAACATCTTACAGAGTCTTTTTTCAGTTTAGATGTCTTAGGATCGATCACTGGATCAAAGTAAAATCCAAGCTTGGCCATTGCCTGATACGGGATAACTTTAAAACTCCACTTTAACTTTTTTTTTTGAAGTGCAACACCATCTTGGAAAGTCCTTAACCTATTCTCCAGTTTGGTCATGCTATATCGCTTCTCCATTTTATCTATTTGACCATCCATAATCCCATGAGGTATAAACAACCGATGTGTCCTCGAATGTTGCACGACCAGAGAACTTTAGCTAGGCTTTCAACACTAATATGAAACCTCAATCAATCTGAAAGAACTATAGGACACACTATAACCAAAAGTGCTTGATGACCTTGACCGATGTGTGAAATGGGTATGTATTGCAATATTATACTAAACTGTTAATCTTCGTATCGAGTGATGTGTTAGAAGCGTTGACTAGTGAAGTTAAGTAAAGAGATTTGGATCGTTAATGAAATAAATAACTATGTATGAATGAAAGGCGTTGGATCGCATTGGAACGGAGAAAATTATAGAAAGCAGTAGATAAAACAATGTTGAAGGATTTGGTTAGAGAAAAGCTCTTGACAATTATGAATACCAAAGCGTATACTCAATTTAATCCAGAACAATTACTGCAACTAGAAAATGAAATGAAAATTTACATGAAAAGCGGAGACTCTGCACTAACAGAAGGAAACTATTTCTTCTTGATGGAAATGCTTTTCTATGTTTTGGTGTACCGAAACCAAGACGTTGATGCGCAAGTTGTTTATAATACATTAAGAGATCGTCTTGGTGAAAATTCGTATAAAATGGTAATCATGAAAGCCACTTTATTGCAGATAAACGGAAATGATAAAGGCGCTATTGAATATCTGGAAAATTTGTTGAATGATGATCTGGAGTATGAAACGGACTTCGTTACTTATGTCTCTATTGCAAAGAAATTGATAGCTATTAAGACAACTTCCAAGAATTTGAGCCAAGAAAGTATTCTTAAAGAAGTGGTGGCTCTTACAGATAAATTCCCGCTTGATGCAGAATTGTGGTGGTATGCCAGCGAGATTTATTTCGAAATGGGCCAATTTGAAAAAGCCCGTTATTGTTTGGAACAGGTCCTATGTATTACACCATTCAATTACGCTTGTTTTGGTAGGCTAAGTGAGACTCTGTATTATGAGGCTCTACGTAGCAAGAAACAAACCAAGATCGAGCTCTTGGAAAAGGCATTAAAGAATGCTTTGAGGAGCGTTGAACTTAGCGAACTATACCTAAAAGGGTGGGCATTGGTTAACATTATTTCTCGCGAACTGGGACGTAATAAACAAAATGACTTGATCAAACTATCTGCATCGAAGCTAAAGGAAATTTCTGCGAAGTCTAACAATAAAGATAAGATTACCGCTGAATTAATTTTGAATAAGATATGAACGGAGCCAAAATTAGAAGAAAAAAAAAGATAGGGTGAGAGAGGATATGAAAAAGCATGTATATTTTTTTTTTTTTTGGATTCTATTACTATCATTACATAAGCGTACAACAAACACTATTTGAGTTTGACATTTGGCTATTTTTTTGAGCATTTTTCAAACCCTCTATAAAATGATTTGATCCTGCTACGGGGTAGCCCCATAGTTCTGGTAATGTATAATCTTTTGTATTCGAGGTATAGTTTATTATTGTAAGACATGCATTTGAAGCAGTAATTCTTTCACGGCTGAGTTCTTTCCTCAGTTTATTGTTAAGTTCGTTGATTCTTTTCAACTTCAATTGTTTTATCTTTAAGGAAAGCTGTTGCTGTTGCTGTTGCTGTTCCTGAGGTTGTTGTAAGCGTGGAGAGTTTTGAACTGATGTCATTCTTAGAATTATTGAGAACGTTTGCGATTGCTACTGTCCTAAAATTGACAGGTGCTGTCACAAAACATTTCTGTTCTCCTTGTTAAATATTGCATCAAACATTTAGAGCCTGAAACAAAAATCAACATGACAACCGGGTAACAGAGAGACATTCACTCATCACATTGACAAATCATATTATATAGTGAAAAGCGTACGTAAATTTTGACTATAAAGCAAGATTTCAAGAGTTGCAGATGATATTAAGACTGTCATCAAGCCGGAAGAGAAGCTGGTACGAATATTTCTCGTCGTTTTTAATTTCTCTCTTTATACTCGTTCCAAAATTGTACGATGGCTGCAGTAAAACTGGTAATCTAGGATCACTACTGAGCATATTAGCATTAACGAATATTTCACTACCGAAATGCATATACTCTATTAGCCCTTTTTTTGTAAAGGAAAGTTATTAACATCCATTTTGACCCAATAAGTATTCAGAGGTTAATATTTTAGACGTGTCGCGCCCTACGGGGTTGATGAAAAGGTGGTATTTAACGAGAAGGGGGAGCAGATCACATGAAGTTATTAGGTAACAGCGGGAGACAAGACAGAAACGAAGTTTGAGAGAAAGGAACATCAGATCACACTATGGAACATCCAGCATATACATTGAGTCTTTTGACTACAGCCGGTGGCCTTATGGGATACTACCGTAAGGGCTCCATTCCATCTCTAGTATCTGGCTTAGTATTCGGTAGTGTATATGGGATTGCCGGTTACTTGCTACATATGAATAGAGATGGTGGGCTCGAAATGGCATTGGGTGCATCGACCTTACTACTTGGTGCTGGTGTCATAAGAGGCATGCCTTCCAGGTTCACTAAACCTGTCCCTGTCGTTTTGACAGCTTTGGGTGGGCTCGGCAGTTACTACTATTATAACAAATACAAGGAATTTTACCCTTAGAGAAGGAAGAAGACGCACGATATATATACGACCCTATATATATATATATAATATGATATTCTTTTATGAACAAACTTTCTTTTTTTTTCTTCGTTCAATTATTGACTATTTTTCTATCATTTGCTATGAGGAAAGGGCTCCTTCTTACTGAAAACGATGCAGCGGTTGGAGTGAGAAAGATAAGCACGCAAAAGCCCATTTGCTATAGCACTTGCTAGACGGCATTCTAGGGCATCCAACTGCTCCTCTTCGTCCTCATTGGCAGAACTATCGTGTTGTTTTGTTGCCAGAAGAATTTTCAAGGGCATGATACTTTTCCGATCATTCCCCCATTGCCAACATCGTTGTACCAACCGAGTGAAGACCACCTCTCGAAGTAATGTGATGACGACATGCAATCCTTGCGAAAGGAAAAATCTTTCATGGCTTGCTGCGGTAGCCTCGTACAGTGATAGGTTCCCTGAGATTACGCTACGCACCAATGTCGGATAAACTTGACTTAAGCGCTTACTCCTAGTAATTACTCCGGCCATTACCGGATGATCCCAGTGAGGGTACAACCTTTTAGTTAAAAGAGCAAGCGGAACCAGCAGTATCATTATCTTTTCCATTTGGCCCTGTAAGACGAACTTGCCAGTAGATTCCACATATAGCATTGGACATTGCAATAATGCTTCATTTAAATGGAAGAACCCGCGTTCGTGATCGTTTTCCAGACATCCGTAGTATTGACCTAGATAATAATTATACAACACCACTTGAGACTTATGTTCCATTGCCAGGCTTTTATTCAACGGTGGTATATCCCGGGCGTTCACTCTGCTCTCGAGGACTTTCACTAAATTTTTAATCATATCTTTATTACTTAACCGATGGTAGATGGAAAACTCTAGATTAGCAAACATATAACATCCGATTTTTTTATTTTCATTCAATCTTGGGTTCCTATCATTGAGGCATATAGTAAAGCTTCTATGGATAGTGCGTCCGCATTCTTCAATTGAGTCTTTATTAAGTTCACTAGATTCGTTTGCCAGACGAATTAATTGTTTAGCCATTACCCACAGCGGATAAATTATCCAATTGGTTTCTCTTTCTACTATTCTGTTGAAAAGTTTCAACTGTTCATTGGCTAATCGCAGCAATTCCTCAGTAGCATTCTTGATCCGCCCTTGCTTCTTCAATGACCTCCGCTTGGAATACTTCAATTTTAGATCTACTCCTAATTGGTAAAACCTTTGTAATCGTACACTCTCTTCATCTGTCGCCGTAGGCCTTTGTAGTATATATTTAGTCTTTTTAGGTGTTTTAACGTCATATCTGATGAAGTCTAACAGTTTGTCGTCATAGCGTTTCTCTTCAAAATAACATCCTATATTAACATCCATGATTGGTTGTAGAAACCGTTGCTGGACCTTTCTGTTCCTGTGTAACTCTCTCCAGACATTCCTTTACATACAATTTTCTTTTTTTTTCCTGACCTTTATCGTTAGCTTTTTCAAAATCAAAAACAATACGATTGAGGAATACTACTAACTAGCCAAAAGCAATACAAAATACATCCATACATACGCCCTAAAGTAATGTCAGAAGACCAGCGTGTAATTAGTCAACCAATTGAATTACATAAGCTGTCGATTGTCGATAAACACTCCCAAGGACAGCAGCAACAGTCGCATCAAAAACAACATGAAGTGCAGCCTGAATCAAAATCACCAAGGGTTACGACACCTTTAAAGCCCAAAAGACTTGCTATACCTATATCAAGTCCGCAAAGATCTACGACAAATCAGTCACCCGTGAGCGACCACGCAAGTCCGATTTCAACAGACCAAGATTTAATATATAAATTAGCTGCAAAACACAGAGAAATCAATGAACTTAATTTCAAATTAGAGGTCGCCCAAAAAGAATTAAAACAATTAGAGTTACAGTTCAAAGATACACTGCCCCGAAATGGACAACAGAAATTAGGTAACCAGAACCCAAGTGAATACCTCTCTACTTTTACCAAAAGAATTCAACAGACATTTGTGGACGTAAATAATTCACCAAATATGCTCAAGGGAAAAAAGAGTATAAACGATTTTTTTAGTAAGCCCAATAATAATGTTAATAGCAACATAAATAACACTCTACCCAATCGTAAACCGAACCCTCCGCCTAATCGGTCACAACGTATGCAAAATATTGCTCCAAGCCGTAGTTCAGAATCAACTCCAACATCGGGTCCTCCCTTGCTACCCCCAAGGAATACTATGAAGAATGCTAATACAACGGCAACTGCTGGGGAGAACACACCATTCTTACAAAGAATACTTAACAAATTCAATCAAATGAATATGGAAGAGGACGAATTCGATGACCTTTTGGAAAAGAGGAAAAGTAAGAAAGATCACTATTACATAAAAGAAAATTTGGGTTACGAATACGATGAAGTACGCAGTGAAGACGAGGATGATGAAGAGTTTGAACCCATGGGTGACATACCCGTTCATTTATTTAAAAGGTAGCTAATGTCCACTATTGATGCTTTCTCAAGAGACCTTCATATGTAATATTTTCATTAAATACAAAGATTAAACGGCTTCATTTATGCATTCCTTTATTTAGGTAAATTTTTTTTGCCCGATTTTTGGTACTACTGCTTCCTTTTTAAAATGTAATTGATATTTTTAAAAAAACCTCACATGTGGCGATTAATCCAGGTCCTTCAACAACTTGCCGACTATGCCATTAAATTAATGATTAAAGGTGTGTAAAGCCACAACGAAAGCAAAGAATATACGTAAGATAAACATCTTTAGAGAACAGCCATTTTCCATCATCTTTCCGTTTGTTACCAACCTACGCCTAGAAGAAAATGACTGATGAGCTGAAAAGTTATGAAGCATTGAAAGCGGAGCTAAAAAAGTCCCTCCAAGATAGAAGAGAGCAAGAAGATACCTTTGACAACTTACAACAAGAGATATATGATAAAGAGACCGAGTATTTCTCACACAATAGTAATAACAACCATTCAGGTCATGGGGGAGCCCATGGGTCAAAATCACACTATTCTGGTAACATCATAAAAGGGTTTGATACCTTCTCCAAGTCACACCACAGCCATGCAGATTCTGCATTCAATAACAATGATCGTATTTTTTCATTAAGTAGTGCTACGTACGTGAAGCAGCAGCATGACCAATCACAAAACGACTAATGCGATAGCACACGTTGGTATTTACGTTGCTTGACCGCTCTAAAACATCTGATTAAAAAGAAAAAGAGAGAAGAAGGAGATGATTTCGACAGGTGACCTTTAAGTTCGATATACCTACCTACATATTGGCTATTTCTTTTATTTTTCATTTTCTATAAAATATCTATATAAGTATTTTCATAACGATTTACTAACAAGGGCAAAATTTCAAAGGTCCCGTGCTCCCAGTCATTTTATTGGCTGGCGAATAAACGGATACAGATAAACAAAACAGAAGCAGAGAAAAGGATATCCACCCATCATGATAAGCCCAAGGGTGAATACTCGAGTTTGGCAGAGATCAATTTCTCTTTTGAGCCCACAAGCGGCCAAGACGGAGAGTAATGTCGTAACTAAAGAAAGGACATATATCGAGAACTTAAGTAAGGATATTGCGACTTCCCGTTTCAGGCTAGTAGACGAAAATGGTAAAATTGCATCTATCACTGTGCAACCAGATATTCCAATTTGTATCAAAAAGGATTGCCTAGTTTCCATTCACAATTTGAACCATTTATCCCTTTCCTATAAATGGCTGAATTTTTGGTCAAACCTCATTAAATTTCGTTCATTCAAATCTTCATTGTTTCATAGAATTATTGGATCCTCCGTTTTAGAAATTCTGGCTGCCCCAAACTTTCAAACATCGAGAAGACCTTTCGATTCTTCAAGAAGCTTGTCCGTACTGAATTTGACCGGGACAAAGGATTGGAATGTATTTGGCAAGGATTCAATTATCGCATTTGAACAGAACTCCAGTCTGGAAATCAAATCGCCCATCTTTCCCTCTGCGAGGTCTTTAGTCTCGAACTCATCAAAATCACAACTACCACGGAAATTTCAAATTCTGAATGGGAGAGGAAATGTGTTAGTATGTGGAGGTGGGTTGGTATATTCAATTGAGTTAATTGATGAAAGCGACAAAATTCTGGTTAATTCCAGAAACATTTTGGCCATCAACGGCCAAAGTCAATTGGATATTGCAAATTCAGTGGAGAGACAAGAGTTACACGTGGAAGGCGCGTACGTCGGAGATTCAAGTAATGATACGGTGGCACCTAAATTCATTAAGAACCAAACGCTAAAATCTGCTTACGGACATACTGTTCAATTTTTCAAAAGAATGCGCAGTTGGATCCGTAACCAGTACGAAAAAAGATACATTTATGGTGTCGACTCGTATTTTATGAAGATTAAAGGTCCAAGAACAATTTTGATTCAAACGCATGAAATGACAACATCCAAAGATAATATTCTAACTAAACTAACGTCCAAGGGCCACGTTAAGAAGAGCAACGTGAACGATAACGGTGTCAATTTAGAGAAACAAGTGGCTAACGATGTAAATTCAAAGATCATTGAGCTTGCCAACAGACCCTCACTGTTTATTGCGACCGTCTCGCAAGATGGGAGGGTTGATTTTCAAAGTACTTCGAAGTTCACATAAAAAACATTGTTTATAATATCTTTCTGGCCTCCTTGTCTATACATAAAAATTGAAGAAAGGCAGCATGTAGTACACAGCACATGCATATATGTATGTATATATGTATAAAAAATATGACCGAGAAGAAACAACTGAAAAGCTTTAAGTTGCGAGGCTTCTGCATCAACAAAAAAAAAAAAAAAAGGGGGGGCGTTAATAAAATGTATAATGTCAATTTTTATCTTCATTTTTAATGTCCGCAGTGGCGACAGTCTCGTCCCTGCACTGCTTTAAGAAGGGCATTAATCTTGTACCACCGGTTCCGATAGTCTTGGATGAGGCAACTTTGTGCCCTAAACAACCACTTGCTTTGGTATTGGGCTCGATTGGACTTAGTACGTTCGGCTTATTGGAGCCGTGTTGCTTTGAATTGGAGGGCAAAATAATGTACTTGGTAACAATTTGAATGTGGTTATCTCTAAATATTTTCAGCATGGAAATGCAACGTCCATAGGCCTCTTGCAATGCACGGTTAGAAGCGTTACGAGAAACGTATTCGCGAATATTACATACCGATTCCAAATGGTAAAGAAATTCACGATGTTCTCTTGGCATGTATTTTTTCATTTCGTCCAGATAATTGATCTTGCTGTCTCCTTGGGAAGAATGCGCAGCATTCGCAGTGTGTTTCACACCCAAAAGGATGTCCAGTGTCTGTATCAACGAGCTTTGCGCATTGGACCCGCCAGAAAAGATCCGATACTGTCCTTCCGCTCCATACTTAACACCTTGTGGTAACCCCATATGCGACATATTCGTCCACCCGGCCAAAAATGGTCTTATCTTGAAATAAAATACATTGGGTTCACACTTAAGCTCCATTTCCATCAAGGCTTTCGATAACCTTTCGATCGTTGCAGCCAAGCCCTCCAACCCGTCTATCACGTTAGCGTCTCCTTTATCACCGCTTCTAATGGCTCTCAATATCTGCAACCCATGGTTTAAACAAGCGCTGCCGATTTTTTCAAACCGCACGCTGACCAGATAAAACCAACTTTCGTCAACGGTTCCCGTAAATGTGTTTATCGTTGAAATATTTTCCAAGTCCAAACACCCGGTTTCCGTTTTCTTGCACTCGTCGGTCACTTTGAAGTTCCATAACACCAACGAGGAGTACGTAGCTAACGGTGGCACACCCAAAATATGTGCTGTCTCCAACAGTGGCCTTGCAATACACTCCGGTAATACATCCCGGGGAGTTCCGCTGGCCCAAATATAAGCGTGCGCCATAAACCCCAAAATGGAATATGCTCTTCTGAGCTCCCTGACGTCGCCCAAGACCGTCTCATCCAAGTCCAAGACATCCAGCCCATCGATGACGCTCCGCACCTTGTTATCCTCTTGCAAAAGAGAGGGCAGGTCAGCAACGATTTCTTCCCATTTCATATATTTCTTGCTGCTCAGTCTGGTCAAGGGTAACCGGTCGTCCAAAAACCCATGATGTGGCGAAATACAGTATTTTTCTAGCACTGGTAGTGGTCTCATTTTTGTTCTATGTAGTACTTGTGGTCCGGTTATGGAAGTGTTGTTCATATCGGCGTTGACTCTTTCTTTTATTTTCGCTTTATATATGCTAAAGATACATGGACATCTAGTGTGTGTGACAGTAATTATTTCTGACGGTGGCTTTTTTGCCTCGGAGCGACGTTGAAAAGTGACAGCGTCAGCCCATAGAGAAAAAAAATAAAAAAAGGCCGCTACCGATATGTTTTCATTACGACAATTAAGCAGCACAAGTGTCTGGCGCAATGCCTGACTACTGGGAAAAGTCGAAGCATTTGCACGGCGTCCATTACGATGGTTAAGGCAGTTTACGACGAATTGCGGAGTCAAGTTTTAATATTTATAGATAGCCCTGTCACCAGTATCGGGTGTTGTTTCTACCCAAGCGCCTGCCAGCCTCAAACAATACAACAGGTATTGTTTTTGGACAGCGGGATGCTGCGATGCAACAGTATCGCAGCATGGTACTGCTTTCCTCTAGTGTTTTGTCGAATGTGAGCAAGCAGCAGCTGAGACTCTGCCCAACCATCGTTAGCCAATCAGCGTCGAGAACGGGTCCCATGCCCGGCCGCGGCCCGTTTCGAGAAGATTTTTAAGTGCGATCCATCCTCTCGATCTTTTTATCTACAAGAACCATCGCAAAGAACAGAGTGATCTGCAAGAAGAAGAACTACAAAGATCAAAAAGTCTCATCTCACCATGTCTGTGTCTGCTGCTCCTGCTATTCCACAGTACTCTGTCTCTGACTACATGAAATTCGCCCTAGCCGGCGCCATAGGGTGCGGGTCGACTCACTCCAGTATGGTCCCGATCGATGTCGTTAAGACGAGAATTCAACTGGAACCTACCGTGTACAACAAGGGTATGGTCGGCTCTTTCAAGCAAATCATCGCCGGAGAAGGTGCTGGTGCGTTGTTGACCGGGTTTGGTCCTACTTTGTTGGGTTACTCTATCCAAGGTGCCTTCAAGTTCGGTGGTTACGAAGTGTTCAAGAAGTTCTTCATTGACAACTTGGGTTACGATACCGCCTCTCGCTACAAGAACTCTGTTTACATGGGTTCTGCTGCCATGGCCGAATTCTTGGCAGACATTGCCTTGTGTCCCCTAGAAGCCACTAGAATCAGATTGGTCTCCCAACCACAGTTCGCTAATGGACTCGTCGGAGGGTTTTCCAGAATTTTGAAAGAAGAAGGTATCGGCTCTTTCTACAGTGGGTTCACTCCAATTTTGTTCAAGCAAATTCCTTACAACATTGCTAAATTCTTGGTCTTTGAACGTGCCTCCGAGTTCTACTACGGGTTCGCCGGTCCAAAAGAAAAATTGTCCTCTACTTCCACTACTTTGTTGAGTTTGCTTTCCGGTTTGACTGCTGGTTTGGCCGCTGCCATTGTTTCCCAGCCAGCAGACACTCTGTTGTCCAAGGTCAACAAGACTAAGAAGGCTCCTGGCCAATCCACAGTCGGTTTGTTGGCTCAGTTGGCCAAACAGTTAGGATTTTTCGGTTCCTTTGCTGGGTTGCCTACTCGTTTGGTCATGGTTGGTACCTTGACCTCCTTGCAATTTGGTATTTATGGTTCTTTAAAGAGCACTTTGGGTTGCCCACCAACCATTGAAATTGGTGGTGGTGGTCATTAGAAATGGTCTTGATTGATACATGCATATATATTCTCTCCTCATCACCACCGGAGCCCCTTTTTTTTTTCATATTCTAAGAAAGAGTCAACAAAGGAAAGAAATAAATAAATCTGTTTAAATGTACTCTATTCAATCACTAGTATTCTTATTCCATGTATTTACTGACTTTGCAAAAGTCCAAATATCTGTAAATTAACATGCTATTATAAATATATATATATATATATATTTGAATTTTCTATTTTTTCATCTACAAAAGCAGGTTATAGCTCCGTTAAACCCTTTGCTCATTGAATTGTCCTTCACGGTTTTTTGGTGGAAAACACAACATGGAACATAACATTTAAACATCGTTCTCAATCCATTTCATCGCAGTAACATATTTGGTCGGGCACATACGGACACGTATATGTATACAGATAAATATAGCTTAAATATGGCTATATTTACACAACACAATGCTCGTGGGTCGTTACCCGACCATGCAGGATCGCCAGTATTCTTTATTTTTCCGCCTTCTAACATAAAGAAAAATAAACAAAAAAGTATTTGATCGAAAAGTAAAATAGGTAGACACCACGTATTGGCGACCCGATCTGGAGCCGTTTAGAAAGTCAATCATCACAAGGCCTAAAGTTGCTAACCACCAGCCATGTCCGGAATAATTGACGCATCTTCTGCATTAAGAAAAAGAAAGCATTTGAAAAGAGGTATAACCTTCACTGTGATGATCGTGGGCCAGTCCGGATCTGGTAGATCGACTTTTATAAATACTTTGTGCGGTCAGCAAGTTGTAGACACTTCGACGACAATCTTGTTACCCACAGATACGTCCACAGAAATAGACTTACAATTGAGAGAGGAGACGGTCGAATTAGAAGATGATGAAGGTGTCAAGATTCAACTTAATATCATCGATACTCCGGGATTTGGTGATTCTCTCGACAATTCTCCATCTTTCGAAATCATTTCCGACTACATTCGCCACCAATATGATGAAATCTTATTGGAAGAAAGTCGTGTGAGAAGAAACCCAAGATTTAAGGACGGCAGAGTTCATTGTTGTCTTTATTTAATCAACCCAACTGGCCACGGTTTGAAAGAGATTGATGTGGAATTCATCAGACAGTTGGGATCCTTAGTTAACATCATCCCTGTGATCAGCAAATCAGATTCCTTGACAAGAGATGAACTGAAACTGAATAAAAAATTGATCATGGAGGATATCGACAGATGGAACTTGCCAATTTATAATTTCCCTTTCGATGAAGATGAAATATCAGACGAAGATTACGAAACCAATATGTACCTACGTACACTTCTACCTTTTGCTATTATTGGATCCAATGAAGTTTACGAAATGGGCGGCGATGTTGGAACAATTCGTGGCAGAAAGTATCCATGGGGCATACTGGACGTGGAAGATTCATCGATCTCTGATTTTGTTATCTTGAGGAATGCGTTATTGATCTCTCATTTACATGACTTGAAAAACTACACACATGAGATATTATATGAAAGATATAGAACCGAGGCATTATCAGGTGAATCTGTCGCGGCAGAATCCATACGTCCAAATCTGACAAAATTGAATGGTTCGTCGTCATCGTCCACCACAACAAGGAGAAACACAAATCCCTTCAAGCAAAGTAATAATATTAATAACGATGTTCTCAACCCAGCATCCGATATGCACGGGCAAAGTACTGGCGAAAATAACGAAACCTACATGACACGTGAGGAGCAAATACGGTTAGAAGAAGAGCGACTAAAGGCATTTGAGGAGAGAGTTCAGCAAGAACTGCTGTTGAAAAGACAAGAACTGTTGCAAAGAGAAAAGGAATTAAGAGAAATTGAAGCCAGGTTGGAAAAAGAGGCGAAAATCAAACAGGAAGAATGAGTCCGCTTTTGGCTTCCTCACTTATTTCTTCTTTCTCTATATATATAAAGAGTGAGTGTTGTATATAAGTAAATACATCTGGTATATTATTTTTTTTTTTTTCTTCATTCTTAAAAAGTATTAATATCGATCAGCAAAAAAAAATTAACAAAAAAGTTCCTTATTATATCTGCGTAGAAGTACTTATTTCTGCTCCACCTTTGGAGTATTTTTCCAAAATTGTGATGCCAAATGAGTAATGAAATAGAATTTCTTGTGTGGATCGTCATTATCGATTTGGTTTGGACAGTTAAAGGAGAATTTTGGAAAGACCAGAACATCACTTAGCAATTTTGGTTGATTTAGGTTATGGAATAATTTCCATGTAACCTTCTCCCTGACACCACTTCTCATAAAGTCATTGAAATACGTGAAAATAGTGTCAGTCCACAACCCAGAACCCGTCCAACTCATAATATTCAGATCATTCCTTAGATTGACGTTTAGTTGGTCGTCCCTCTTTCTCTGTAAAGTGGTCTCAATAATTCGAGAAATGATTTCCCTCAAAACAGGGTGGCCAGGTTTTGCTTGTATAATCCAAGTACCAAACTGAAGTCTTCTGATATACTTGGTTCTCCAGTCAGCTCTTTGAGCGTCTTCCTCAACTCCAACTATCAACCCAATGTCGGATGGCGACAACTCTTCAGGAATCCAGTTTGGAATTGGCTGAACAGGGAACGTGTCGATGTCAGCATAAACACCTCCATGAACTAACAGTATTAAGTATTTGAAAAAATCTATCTTTAGGATGATGGAGGGCAGAGCTTCGTAAGTCTCTAGGATTTCCGGTATGGAGTAGAAGTAGTGGTGTACTAGTGCGTTTATCACGTCATGGTTCAACACTTCGTGCGCAAAGCCCGGATTCTTGCTTTCCCACATGCCCTTTATATCTTGAACACGCTCAGGACCTTCATCATTGGACCAAGTTTGCCAAATAAATGCTGGGAACTTGACATGGGAATCGTAGGGGAAAGTCATAGCTATGCGTTCTCTTAGGGTGGCCTCTGGAGGTGTTTGTTTCAAGTCTTGGATTTTTTTTTCCAGGATCTTACGCTGTTTATCAAATTGCTTTGCTTGAACTTCTTGTTGGTGTCTGATCTCCTGAGCCAAACTCTCAAAATGTTGAACTAGATCAGAATCCGAACTCTGAATATTGTTGGCACTATTAATGCTTTGGGAAATCTCTTTGGGCAAGTTCTGTAGAATTTTTTGTAAATCAGTAGCGTTAGAATTGTGAAATAGGTATCTAACTCCAAATGCTAATGAGATGAGGGCTATTATCGCGAATATCATCAACCTCCTGAAACTGGAGGCTCTTTTTGTTGTTTTGGCCATCGTTAACCGCTACAGTCTATATATCTATCTGCTGTCTTCCGAGTAGAGTGCCTCTTCTCTGCAAGAATACGTGCAAAATGGAAAGAGAGGAATGTTCATTATGGTCACTGTTATTTTTTCACTTTCTTCGCTGCTGGGAAATTTCGTTATACTTATCGGAAAAAACATGTAATACGCTATATAGTAGAAATAAAAAGGTAATATAAACATAAGGTTAAAATTTGAAAGATTAAGCAAACAGCGACGTGTCCACAACGTGAAACTTCCGTACCATTTCTTGCAACAATTGGTAAACAGCATGACATCTTGCAGGCAACTCTTTGTTGCTTGCTTGCGACGCCTCCTCCTTTGTCAAAGGTACATTAATGGAGATGACCACATCTGTGTCAAACTGGGTTAGTCTGATCAACGCTACGCCGATGACAACGGTCTGTGCCAGATCTGGTTTTCCCCACTTATTTGCTACTTCCATAACGAGTCCGGTGAACTTGGTTCCTTGCTGAACAGTGTCTTCTTGTAAAGCTTCCCATTTGGTGGTCCCGTTCAACTCCGTCAGGTCTTCCACGTGGAACTGCCAAGCCTCCTTCAGATCGCCCTTGTCGACCGTCTCCAAGAGATCCACGATAATGCTTTCATTGGTGGCTAGTCCGTCTTCAAATTCTTCTTCATCGCGACGGGAATTGACGTACACCTCCTGTGTATCGGGGACTTCTCTTAGAGTAGAAGCGTCTATAAACCCAGGTGGGACGACAGTAGTGATGGCGCCGCCGTATAATTCGACTTCCTTGTTGTTCATGCTTCCTTGATGACCAGGGTAGGTGTCAATGAGAGTGCATGTGGAAAGTTGCACCGGTTGTGAAATATGAGAAGCCTTTTCAATCTTCATATGCAAACCCACACATGCATCGTTGGTTTCTGTCCACTGCCACTGCAATGACCACTGGATAAGGGGTCTTTATAAGAGAACACATATGAAGAACATGAACGTTCTTGGACAGAGCCATAAACAGCAATTGAAGACAACAAGAATAGCGCAAGTCAAGCAATGAAGGAGTCAGTCCAAGAGATCATCCAGCAACTCATCCACAGTGTCGATTTACAGTCTTCCAAGTTCCAGCTGGCCATTGTGTGCACGATGTTCAATCCTATCTTTTGGAACATCGTTGCAAGAATGGAATACCACAAGCATTCTCTAACCAAGATGTGTGGTGGGGCCAGAAAGGGCTGTTACATGTTGGCGGCGACCATATTTTCGCTAGGTATCGTCAGAGACATGGTGTACGAGTCTGCATTGCGTGAACAGCCCACGTGTTCTCTGATCACGGGCGAGAACTGGACCAAGCTGGGTGTGGCTCTCTTTGGTTTGGGGCAAGTGCTTGTTTTGAGTTCCATGTACAAGCTGGGTATCACAGGGACGTACTTGGGTGACTATTTCGGCATCCTGATGGATGAGAGAGTCACCGGCTTCCCCTTCAACGTTTCCAACAACCCCATGTACCAGGGTTCCACTTTGTCCTTCTTGGGCATAGCGCTTTACAAAGGAAAGCCTGCGGGGCTGGTTGTTTCTGCCGTAGTTTACTTCATGTACAAGATCGCTCTTCGTTGGGAAGAACCTTTTACTGCCATGATCTACGCTAACCGTGATAAGGCCAAAAAGAATATGTAAGTGCTCTATTTCTATATATTCTATAATGTTAGAAGCCTATGCTATTACCGTTTCTATATAGCTCCATAAGCAATTTCTTCGCGAAAGTGAAAAAAAAAAATTTTAATGCGATGCTCTATTTAACAAGGAATACAATGAGAGCATCTAGCGCACACAAACAACTACAAAACGCAATAACGACACAGCAAGAATGAGTCCCAGCACAATCATATGTATTGGTATGGCCGGATCCGGTAAAACAACTTTCATGCAAAGGTTAAACTCCCACTTGCGAGCAGAGAAAACGCCACCATACGTAATCAATCTTGATCCTGCAGTATTGAGAGTCCCCTATGGTGCAAACATCGATATCAGAGACTCAATCAAATACAAGAAAGTGATGGAGAATTACCAGCTAGGTCCGAATGGTGCCATTGTCACCAGTTTGAATTTGTTCAGCACCAAGATTGATCAAGTTATTGGGTTGGTGGAACAGAAGAAGGACAAGTTCCAAAACTGCATCATCGACACTCCAGGCCAAATCGAATGTTTTGTGTGGAGTGCGTCGGGTGCCATTATCACGGAATCTTTTGCCTCCAGCTTTCCCACAGTGATTGCATATATCGTGGATACGCCTAGAAACTCATCCCCAACTACATTCATGAGTAACATGCTGTACGCCTGTTCCATTCTGTATAAGACCAAACTTCCCATGATTGTCGTTTTCAACAAGACCGACGTGTGCAAGGCAGATTTTGCTAAGGAATGGATGACGGATTTTGAGAGTTTCCAAGCAGCAATCAAGGAAGATCAAGACTTGAATGGTGACAATGGGCTGGGCTCCGGGTACATGAGCTCATTGGTCAATTCTATGTCACTGATGCTTGAAGAATTCTATTCCCAGCTAGACGTCGTGGGCGTTTCCAGTTTTACCGGAGACGGATTCGACGAATTTATGCAATGCGTAGACAAGAAAGTTGATGAATACGACCAATACTATAAGCAAGAACGTGAAAAAGCATTGAACCTAAAAAAGAAAAAGGAAGAGATGAGAAAGCAGAAATCATTGAATGGCCTGATGAAGGATCTAGGGTTAAACGAGAAGAGCAGCGCTGCAGCCAGCGACAACGACAGCATAGATGCCATTAGCGACCTCGAAGAGGATGCCAATGATGGTCTTGTGGATAGGGATGAGGACGAAGGCGTTGAGAGAGAATACACGTTCCCAGGCGAAGAAAGAACAAAAGGTGAGGTCAACGAGAACTCTGCCCCAGACCTACAAAGGAGATATCAGGAAGCTATGCAACAAGTAGGGAAAACGGCCAGTAGCGAGACTGCAGAAAATATCGCGAAGTATATTAGAAACTAAATAACTACGTATAGTCCTTTGGTTCGGCGATCATTCGACCCGCAGAGAAAAAAAAAGACAATGGAATTGCAAAGACGAACGTCAGATAAACTCCCACGTTTATTATCTTTTGAACAATAGAGGTAATCCTTCCACAGAAATCCCCGTAGAATGCAGTGAGAAACAAGAAAAAAAAAAATTTTTTTTTTTCTCTATCCTGCGTGGGAGGAAAGAAAATTTTTCTCGATGAGCTGAAAAGTTTTTGTCATATAAATTACATAAGGCAAATCCAGTGAATACACGTGTATATTTGACGGTAGCTCTAGGTTTAGGTTAGCATAAACTGTAGTCCTTCTAACATACCACGCAAGAAAGAAAAAAAAAAAAACATGTCTACTAACTTTGAAAAACATTTCCAAGAAAACGTCGATGAATGCACTCTAGAGCAACTAAGGGACATCTTAGTCAACAAGTCTGGCAAAACAGTTTTGGCCAACAGATTTAGAGCTCTGTTCAACTTAAAGACTGTTGCTGAAGAATTTGCCACTAAGCCAGAGGAAGCCAAGAAGGCCATCGAATACATTGCCGAATCCTTCGTCAATGACAAGTCTGAGTTGTTGAAGCACGAAGTGGCCTACGTGTTGGGTCAAACCAAGAACTTGGACGCTGCTCCAACTTTAAGACACGTTATGTTAGATCAAAATCAAGAACCAATGGTGAGACACGAAGCCGCTGAGGCTTTGGGTGCCCTAGGTGACAAGGATTCGTTGGATGACCTAAATAAGGCTGCTAAGGAGGATCCACACGTTGCTGTGAGAGAAACCTGTGAACTGGCCATTAACAGAATCAACTGGACCCATGGAGGTGCCAAGGATAAGGAAAACTTGCAACAATCCCTATACTCGAGTATTGACCCAGCCCCACCTCTACCATTAGAAAAGGATGCTACCATCCCAGAACTACAGGCCTTATTGAATGATCCTAAGCAACCTTTGTTCCAAAGATACAGAGCCATGTTCAGACTGAGAGATATCGGTACTGATGAAGCAATCCTGGCCTTGGCCACTGGTTTCAGTGCAGAATCCTCCCTTTTCAAGCATGAAATCGCCTACGTCTTCGGTCAAATAGGTAGTCCGGCTGCTGTCCCAAGTTTGATTGAAGTTTTGGGCAGAAAGGAAGAAGCTCCAATGGTTAGGCATGAAGCTGCTGAAGCCTTGGGTGCCATTGCTTCTCCAGAAGTTGTCGACGTCTTGAAATCTTACCTCAACGATGAAGTCGATGTCGTCAGAGAATCTTGTATCGTTGCGCTAGATATGTATGATTACGAAAACAGCAACGAACTAGAATATGCTCCAACTGCTAATTAGAAGAATCAGCATCATCAATAATGATAGTAACAATAATCATTGTATAATCTTGTATTTTATACTTTTCAAAACCGCCATTTCCGTTATATATACAAATGTATCAAATAGCAAAAAAATTATTTATTTTCGAAACCGTTCTCTCGAGCTTCAGCTTTCAACACTGGTCTTCAAAGCATAGGAAACACTCACATAGAGATATCTAAAAACGAACGATAGCAGAATGAGCAACAACGAAATTGTATTTGTCACTGGCAATGCCAACAAGTTAAAGGAAGTGCAGTCGATTTTGACTCAAGAGGTCGACAACAACAACAAAACCATCCACTTAATCAATGAGGCCTTAGACCTGGAAGAATTGCAGGACACGGATCTGAATGCCATTGCGTTAGCTAAGGGAAAGCAAGCTGTTGCGGCCTTGGGTAAGGGTAAGCCAGTGTTTGTGGAAGACACTGCGTTGAGATTTGACGAATTTAACGGTCTACCAGGTGCTTATATAAAATGGTTTTTAAAGAGCATGGGATTGGAAAAAATTGTGAAAATGTTGGAACCCTTTGAAAATAAAAACGCTGAAGCAGTTACCACCATTTGTTTTGCTGATTCTCGGGGTGAATATCACTTCTTTCAAGGAATTACAAGAGGCAAGATCGTTCCAAGCCGGGGACCCACTACATTCGGCTGGGATTCAATTTTTGAACCTTTTGATAGTCATGGACTGACTTACGCAGAGATGAGCAAAGACGCAAAGAATGCTATTTCTCATCGTGGTAAAGCCTTCGCTCAGTTTAAAGAGTACTTGTATCAAAATGACTTTTAGATGATGTGCTGAGAAGATGAGAAGAATTATGGATAGATTTTTTTTTTTTTATTCTTACTTTATGTCGCCTCTATATTCAATTATATAAAGATGCCTGTATATTAGAGTTGGGATATTTTAACCAATAAGTTTAATAATTGGATGTGCTCGTTCGTTCCGTTGTTTAATCTGGAATCCGTAGTAAACAGCAACCAAGATATTTGATTTTTGAAGTTCGTATCAAAGTTATCGTTGGTGATGTAATATTCATGTAGTTGGTTAACTACTGACGCAGCAGACCAACCGCTTTTCATAAACGTATTGACGTATTTCTTAATCTCATCAAAATCACCACTTTTGACTTTTTCAACAATTTCTATTAGAATGTCATGAGGTACCACACCAGCTAATTCTTCCACTTGGGTAGAAGTTATGTTTTTACCATCACCCAAGTATTGCGCCCTCTTGGAAGCGGATTGTAATAATGTAATGCCTCTTCTCAAGTCACCTGCCGAAATGTCCAAGATCCTTTCCAAAACTCCATCATCACATTTAACATTTTCTTGTTCGCTGATAAACCTCAAACGGTCAATGGCATTACTTGCGTCTAGGGCTTTGAATCTAAATTTGGAACAACGGGACGCTAGCGGGTCAATAATTCTTGTCACATAATTACAAATCAAACAGAATCTTGTTACTCCTGAATAGGTTTCCATTGTTCTACGTAATGCACTCTGTGCATCGGCAGTCATTGAATCGGCCTCATCGAGAATAATGATCTTATACGGTGGGCACGGATAGTTCTCCAAGTCATGTTTGCTAGGCTTGGATACAGTCAATCTTGCAAAATTTTTTACCTTTTCTCTTACAATAGAGATACCACGTTCGTCAGAAGCGTTCAACTCCAATATTCTTGATTTCATCAAGTCGGGTCCATATAATTCTTTTGTTAGCGCTAAAATGGTAGACGTTTTACCAGTTCCTGGGGGACCATAAAACAACATATGTGGTAGATTAGCTGACTTTAAGGTTTTCTTCAAAACAGTAACGGCATGATCTTGAGCTGTCACTTCATCTAGGTTTTTGGGCCTGTATTTCTCAACCCAGGGTTGTTGTGCCAATGATTGCTCTGCGGCTAACTTTGATATCTTACGCTTTTTATTTGGACCAAACCCTTCAAACATCTCAAGTGATTGCCAATACTTTCCCCCAGTATTTCTCGCTGTCTCTCTATTTTACTTCTCTTATAGCATTGACTTGTTCGCTTGAGTTACTTCCTGATTGCTTTGAAATACGCGAAGTAAAAGAGTGAAAAATAACGATGAGAAAGGTTTTTGATAGAAGAGAACAAAAAAGGAACAGTGTTACAATAGTATATAGAGATGTCGAATACTTGGGACGATGTATGGGCATCAGACAGTGATGTCGAAACTGAACGATCTCCAGATTTAGTGAAGTTAAGAGAGAATCATAGCAAGAGGGGGTACTTGGACGGAATAGTGAGTTCTAAAGAAGAAAAGCTGCAAGAGGGTTTCAATGATGGTTTCCCAACGGGCGCTAAATTAGGGAAACAAGTTGGCATAATTATGGGGATTTTACTTGGCCTACGAACACGTTTTGGTGATGAAGATGAGGACCTCAGTAAGGCATATATTGATGCTCAAAAAGAATTACGCATTAACAAAGTACTTAGTAAGTCCATATTTGATCCAAACTTTGACTTGCAAGAAAAACATCCGCTCATAACAAAATGGACTGATATTGCCAATACCTATTGTGAAAAGTACCATGTGCCATCTATCCAATAAAGTTGTTTTAAATGGAGTTGATTTCACAATTTATGTACCTTATATCATCCTTCATTTCACATAATGACGAGATATTACAAAAATAATGATAATAATAATAATAATACACAATACTTGCACACGTATACAAATGCGTAATACAAAAAAAATAAATAGTAAACAAAGCACGAAATGAAAAATGACACCGCAGTCACCAGAATGGGCACCATCCAATATAATGTTGACATAACCTTTCAATAGAAGTGGCTTGTTGGATCAGTTTATCAACCTGCTCAGGGACGTCTAATTCATTGAACCTCTTGATATCATTGCCCGTTAATTTATCTGTAATACGTCTCAAAACAAGCATTGCTCTGGCGTTTTTGGTCTCATTTTGTTGTTCTGCTTCCATATTTGCCGCTTCTTCGACAGTAATTGCCCCCTTCCTTAATAATTCACTAGGATTAATCAACGGCAAAGGAATTCCAGTTTGCTCAGTAAGTTTTTGTGGCGGTAAATCAAATCCCCAATGGATCAAAGGATCAAGCGCAAAAGCTTCCAAGATCGCCATTAATGATTCTTTATTATCTCTTAAGACTCTCATGACATTTTCACAAGTAATTCGGAAACTGCCTTCAATTCCACTAACTTCCATTGCGTATGTTAACATCCTAGTTAGTCTAAATGGCACTTTTTCTGGATACTTTTCTCTTAAGATGGCAGCTTCAAAACAATCGCCGAAATCAATGTGGATAACTTTACCGGTGATTCTATCTAGCATCAGGTTGCTTGGATGGCGATCACCTAGTCCCAGAATATAACCAGTCATGGACATAACTGCTAAAGATCTCGTATAAGTTGTTCTACGTTCTAGCCATGTCTCTGACGACCTACTCTTTAACCATAATATTTTATAAAGGTCTTGGCCTTTTGTATTATCTAAAGCGTACGTGAATACTTCAATTTTTTGTAAAAGAGTCAAATTCTCATAATCGGGGGCCATTTGTAACATAACCCAATGTTCAATGTTCAACGGAATTTTTTTGGCATCACGGTGTTCTCTGATCAAAACGTGGAATGTGTCACTATTTGGTACCCATCCTAGTAAACCAGATTTAGGCGACAATGGAATAGCCGGGTATTGTTGGATATCCAAATGTCTCTTGAAACACTCTGAATCATTCTTCAACAAAGTGTTAACTAGACCAAATAATTGCATAACAAGGCTATCTTGTCTTATATCTTCATGTCCCTTTAAAACGTATTTATAATCTTTACCGTCGCTACCCTTGATGGAGAATTTTCTTGGCCTTTGCTTCGAAGAGATCACAGAAAATAATGGCTCAAACTTCGCTATTCTAATGGTAGGTTTTCCTGGGAAATATGTCCCAGGAACAGCCAATTCGAGATCATGAGTAGCCAGAAGCTGGGGAGAAACATGCTGTAAGTCTAAGGTTTGTAACTGTGGTATTTGACGTGTTATTTTTCTGAAGACGTTATAATAAATATCCCAAGCTTGGTTCAAATTATTGATGTCTTTTGACTTTTTGTAGTTATTCAACCATTCGTAGGCATCGTTCAAATCTCTACCAAATGATTTCTGAAACGATACCTCACTTAACGTTTGAGGCTCATTGCCTAAGTGTTTATGTAAAGGTTCTAAAGTAGAAAACATTTTTTCTATGTTATGTTCAACGAAAAATTGGCGGCTCGCATCTTCCAGTCCTTCATACCATAATTCGTGCCATAGAACGGCTACTCTGATCAACTCGTGACTAACTAATTCTGCCTGGTTTACCAGGACTGGACTATGAATCCTAATTTTCTCTATTATTGAAAGAGCCGCTTTTTGTCTTGAAACAGATTCAGACTTGATCGCGACAGTTAAAGGATACACGAGAGCTTGTGGATGAGCTTTCCCTAAATCAGAAAGCAACGACAAAAGGGAATTACTCACCGTAGGATCTGGCTGATGTATACGAGAGATCAACTGTGGTAAGACTTCAAGCCAGTTCTCTATTTTCATCAAATTGAAGCCTTCATACATGGCTTGTGAGACTTCTTTAATACCACCAAAGTTAAATAAAAGAGTCAATAACCTCAACGTGTCTTGCAAACAACTTGTTTCTAATAGAGATATTGAATGAAAAAAGCCCTTGATCGCTGGAACAACATGTCTTTGAATAAGCTCTAGCGGGTATCTGTTGCCATTAATAGTCAAAGAACCACTTCCTAGGATACTACCGTCAATCCGCACATTATCATTATTAACTGCCGTGTCATCATCATCATCATTCTTACCTCCGTTGAGCTTAGTCTCTTCCTGAACCATGGATATTACTTCAAAATTAGCTAAGGCCCAATTATGCCATGCCTTGTACCAATTTTTATCGAAATGTGTAGCCAATAGATAAGAACCAAGAATTGCATCCGGATTTGTGTTTCTCCAGTTCGGTTGTGTTGCTATTCTCCACTCACCTTGCTTTAAAAAACATCGAGCTAATAATTTTGTGTATTCCTCAACATACGGAGCAGTACTTGCACTTGAGAGTTTGACACTTTGCGCGATCATATTATTCGGATCCAAACCAAGATCATGCGCTAACCTGGATGTAAATCCTATCAAGTGGTTTAATGCTTCTTTATAAGCTCCTGTAGCCCAAATATATTTTAGTTGCGCGTAAACAACTGGGGGAGGAGCTTTGAACGTATTTGGTAAACTAGGATCGTTGCCTCCTTCTAGTAGCATATTCAATGCCTTATTTGCTAGCCTCATTCTACCAGATTTTCTGCACAAATTTGCAAATTTTATCCATATTTGCAGGTCTTGCTTGGGCTTTATTACCAATGATCTTACTCTAAGCACTCTTTGCCATAAATCGACATTTTTTTGGCAGCCCAGCAGTCTTTTTGTCCAAAGATTTTGATAGTGAAGTTTTTTCTCGGAATTAGGTGGCAATTGTTTATACTTGATGATTTCCTCAAACTCTGTTATTATTTGAGTTCTAACAATAACGCTATATGCTCTATTATAACTTTCATTGATCAACGCGGAAATTTCAGTCACAAGCAAATCTCTGGCGTTTAATATATGCTTACTAGCATTGTCGTAATCATTCTTGTGCAAGTATAAAATTGCATCAAAAAATTCCTTATCTGGAGATTTAGGTTTCATAACGCTGATATATTGCTCAAGCATATCCCACTCTCCCAACCCCCACGCAGCACCAGCTGCCAAGGGAGCTATTAGCTTCTTAGTTTGTAGCTTCGAAACTTTCCACTTTCTAGCTGCCAATTGCGACAACTGTTCCCATTCGCCAAGGGCATGAAGGGATCTCATCTTACCGAGTGTAACGCTCACGGAAGTATCACCTGCCTTTTCACGTTCATTATAAGCATGTAGTGCATCTTCCCAACGCTCTAATTTTTCAAACCATGTCTCCTTTAATTGAAGTGAATGATGTTGTTGGGCATGCTTTAATATACCAATTGCAGCATCCGTTTGATTCAGCTGGTTGTTAATGCTGATCAATGATTCAATAGTTGAGTTCTCAGGCTCTTTAATAAATTTAATCTCTTTATAATGTAGCGCTTTGGCATAGGCGTGACATCTTTCAGCATACTCGCCCAGGCTTTGAGTTGGTATTGGTAATGCCTTGTCATCGTGTTCCATAAATTCTACCAGGTTTAACAATGTTTGATGTATTTCTGGTGGATTTAAGGGAGAAGATAAGGCTATACATAATGACTCAATTAAATCTTCTTGATATTGGCTATAAAGTTCGGTCCAAACACATGCGAATGCGGTATTAAAAAGTTCTTTGGCTAGTGGATAATACATGCTTGCAAGATTTGAACAAGCTCTTAGAGCATGGGAGGGTGACTCTTTTAATAATTGAATGGATAGACGTTTGCTCCATTCCTGCCAATCTTCTTTAGTTCTTTGTTGGCTAGAATTCCATGCACTTTTCAAAACTGATTGGTTTATAGGTAATTTTGCGACCCCAGCATCTGCTGCCTCCATTTGTTCCGCGGGCTTATAATCCGTTGTATTTGCTTCAAGAATTTTTGTGGGTAAAACATCATTGTTTAATATTCTGTTTGTCAAGTCATCATATATTGTGTGTTGAATATGTTTCTTCATTAAAACTTCATTAATGACAGGGATGAAGATAGCAAAGGATGTGCCCATTTGTATTAGCAGTAGACTTAAAGTATTCATAATGACTTTTGAGAGTTCGTCACTCGTTGTTGAACTTAGTACCCTAAGTAAAGAGTGAACAATTCTTGAGGACATCTCAAAAAGGTCAACATCCTTGGCCAGTTTGCCAATAGTAATTATTGCAGACCTTTGTAGGTTCCCGCTGGTGAATTCTGCCATTTGAACTATCTTGGGTGTAATCAAATGCGAATAACCTTCTAAGTTAGGACCAAACGATTCTAACAGTCTCAATACCCTTCTGGAGAGGACCTTGTCACTAGACTTGTCATTCTCCAAAATTACAAGGAACAAGGTCAGAGTAAGAGGGACCAATCTTTTGAATTCACCCTCCAGAGCCTTTGATATTGCTTCAATAACACTTACAAGCGTTATTTGTAGCTTAGCAACCGAAGAAAAATCTTTGATAGCCTGGAATATAGAATCGACATGAGGTCTTATGTGTTGCCTTACGATAATAATCAAAGAGCAAAGCTGTTGGAAGTAAAATTCTAATAGTGACTGAGAGCATGTACGCATTACGTCCAAAATAGTTGGGATGATCTGGTCCAAGAATGAAACACATTTTAGACCAAGGGTTTGAAAAATATGCATAATCGCTTGGATCACGGCAGTGTGGTAAGATGATAGGGATGGATCTTTTAGGATTTTTAGCAGGCAGTGAATGACAACAGTGGTATAATACTCATCATTCGAAGGAGACATGCCCTGCATGAGAAGAGCAATGTCGATAGGCGGGGCGTTCTGTTCTGTAGATATATCGGTAGTAGAGGTAACCTCACGTTCTTTTTGGCGATATGGGTCGATAGCTCCCAGTATACCTATCAAAGTGACTGTTTGTCTCCTAATATTTTGAGAGTTTTCTGTCTTCAATATATTCACCAATATACCCAATAATTCGGGATAGTCGAGTAAAGGATCTATCACGTAACCAGATGAGGCTGCAAGTTGACCAAGGGCCTTAAGTGCAGCTTCTCTCTTGAAAGAGTTTGATTGATCCTGAAATGTTTTGATAATTAAAGGAAACAAATCCTTAAGATATATCTTCATATCTTCGCCCCCTACAACAGATAGCTCACCTATAGTTCTCAGTGCAGTTGATGCAACCGTTGAAGAGGTATCTTGGAATTTTGGTAAAAGAACATTTAAAAGAGGTTCGATATAAGGTTTCGCAACATCTTTACTCGACCTGATAAGAGTACATAACAAACTGGCAGTTTCTTCCTTTTCTCGAGAAGAAGTTGAGAATTTTAATTTTGTTAGCAGTTCCAGTAGTATTTTTCTTATCGATGGGATGACGTATGCAGGGTTTACGGAAGACAACCTACCGACAAGCTCCATTGCTACTGACTGAATATTGAACGACTCATCGTGCAGTGCAGTAAACAAGAGTCTCAAATTATCTGGTTGTGCCAACTGGGGATCGAAACATGGATTAAGATTCTTTAAAACTTCTAAACGGATATCTTGTAAAGGGTCCGCAATCGTAATGGCTAGAAGCTTTGATAACACTTCAGATACAGTGTTCAGAGAGTGTAGTGATGTTTGTTTGCAGATGTTATCCTTGACGTAAATTTCACAAGATGTCAACGCAGCTAGTTTCCTTACTCTGGGATCTGTATGCTCAATGTAAGAAAGTGCAACAATTCTCACGAATTCCACCAACGAAAATCTGCTTTTGATATTTTTTAACATTCTAAAAGCTTGTATAATGATTTTTATATCATTATTATCATCGTTACTTTCACCAGTTTTCTGTAGGATGCTTTTATTTCTCCATTCTCTTGCTCTTTCTCTCGAAAACGATGGTATCTCCATTGGTGACCCTGGCTGGATAAATGGTGTTCCAGATAAGGTTGAACAGACTAGGTTAAGCAACTCGTCATTTATTTTGGGGCCTAGTGATGGTATTCTCTCAGTCAGAATTTGAAACGTTTCCTGCATATAGTCGGAAAGAGGGCATTTGAACATCAGGTCCAGTATATTTCTGTTTAATAATTTACCTAGAACGGGGCCCAAGGGAACTGCCAATCTTCCGATGCAGTAGAAAATTTCATTTTCAAATTTCTTTCTGAATTTGAATTTCGTCTGTAAATCATGTTCAATATAATCAAGAATTTGTTTCACATAAGGTGCGATATCGGGCCCGACTTCATATGCAATATCACCAATCGATATTAAAATCTGTGGTTTGTCATCTTTGAGATGTGGTATTTTCTTTGCTGGAGCATTGGTTAAAATCTCTAAATAGTTGTCCATAATTTGGTGCAAATATTTGCCAGCAAATAATTGAGGATTGAACGATGCTAATAGGGGAACAATCTGGTAAATCTTTTCTCTAATCATTTTCGCTTTATGATTTTCATAAGCTATGCAATTTAGACACATTTGGTCGAACACTTGATTCAAAAAGGGATCCTTCAAAAACAAGATTTCCTTATAAACCAACAAACTTGCATGGATGCATTCTAATGTGTTTACTTGAAATCCGTATTCACAACTTGTAGCCAATCTCTGCACCCACTGGCTAGTTAACTGAGGATCCCTATTTCGAAGGGTGGAAAGACATTTGGCCAATGTAATGGACGCATCAATTCTGATCACCAAATGTGGGTCTCTTAGTGCTCTCCAAATGTTATCTAGTATGGAATTCAAGTATTGGTAGAGTAAATAAGGACAATTCTCTGCCAACGCTGTTATAATCAGAAGCGCAGCATGTTTAGCATGGTCTGGCTTCGAACTCGAGAATGAATTCTTTTCCGTGGAGGCAGTAAGCCATTCTAGGCAAGACTTTATCTCAAATTCCACGAAATCAGAGGTATATGTACCTCCTGGAACGGCTAACTTGCCCAGAGTCTTTGCAGCGAGTCTCATGACCTCTACATCATTAGAAGGTATTAGCCCTCGAAGGTAACCAGCCAGTCGTGAAGTTTCGTTAGGCAACCTTTCAGTATATGCGTAGAATGAAATCAAAGTGTCTATGGATAGAACAGCCCCTACCCTAGTGCTCGTTTTTTTTGTATGGACCAGCTCCAAAATCTTATTGTTTATGTCATTTGAAACTGCTTGGAACTCTTCTATCGACAATTCATGTTCCAAGGATACTAGTAGATCAAATAATGAAATACTGGCCAATTTTCGTTCCTCCTTGTAATCACTGGTTAATTCGCGGAAAATTTTCTCCAAAATGGGCTTAAAATTTACATCCCCATTACTGCCAATCACCACTCCATCAAACCTACTAGAAGTCAGACCGAATTCATCCCCGTTCCTGCTCGCATTCATTTTCATGTTCATATTCACATTCAGATTCGGTGCCAACGGCACATTTCTATCCATGTCCATATCGTTGTTAGCCGCTTTCAAAAGTTTACTCTTCCAAATCTGCTCCTCATGCGGTTCCATATCAATGCAAACCTGCTAGCCGGTTGATGTATGTTTCACTTTACCAATGACTCTCTCGTGAAGCTACTATGGCTCTTTTTTAACGTAAGCTCAAGAAGACCCTTCGATAAGGACTTTCAGTAGTCACCCGGCTGTCCGCGGCTTCAAAATGGCGAGAACCCCTTTTCAAAAGTTTCAAACAAAAATATATGAGAGTAGTTTAATCAAGAATTGGCCCTACCGTAAGGCCTCACGATTGAGCAAGAAATTAGGATTCAATGTCATACTTAAACAATCCCGCTGTTGTCATGGACAATGGTACCGGGCTGACCAAGCTCGGTTTCGCCGGTAATGATTCTCCCTCCTGGGTCTTCCCTACTGCAATAGCCACAGCTGCACCTTCAAATACAAAGAAGTCCTCGGGCGTTGGTGCGCCCTCAGCAGTTAGTAATGAAGCATCATACTTTGGAAATTCCACCTCTGCAACCAATTTCAATGGTGCAACAGGTGGTTTGCTGTCTAATAATTTATCCGGTAAAAGAGGTACAGAAGATTTGGATTTCTATATTGGAAATGAGGCTTTAGTAGCATCCCAAGGACCCTCTTACTCTTTGAGCTATCCAATCAGACACGGTCAAGTGGAAAATTGGGATCACATGGAAAGATTCTGGGAAAATTCCATCTTCAAGTATTTAAGAACAGAGCCTGAAGATCATTTTTTCCTATTGACCGAACCACCACTGAATCCTCCAGAAAACAGAGAGCAAGTGGCGGAGATTTTTTTTGAATCATTTAATTGTGCTGGTCTATATATTGCTGTGCAAGCAGTTTTGGCTCTGGCTGCGTCATGGACCTCTTCAAAAGTCACGGATAGATCATTAACTGGTACTGTTATAGATTCTGGTGATGGTGTCACCCACGTCATCCCAGTGGCGGAAGGTTACGTCATTGGCTCAGCAATTAAAAACATTCCAATAGCCGGTAGAGACATCACATTGTTCATCCAATCCTTGCTAAGAGAACGTGGTGAAGCAGACACTTCCTTGAGAACTGCCGAAAAGATTAAGCAAGAATACTGTTACGTCTGTCCAGATATTGTAAAGGAGTTTAACAAATTCGATAGAGATCCTTCTAAATTTGCCCAATTTGTGGTGGAAAACCAAGAAAAGACAAGGAGAAAAGTCGTAGATATTGGTTACGAAAGATTCTTGGCACCTGAAATCTTCTTCAATCCAGAAATTGCATCCTCAGACTTCTTGACTCCTTTACCCACGGTAGTGGATCAAACTATCCAGGCTTGCCCTATTGACGTCCGTAAAGGTTTATACAACAATATTGTACTATCAGGTGGGTCTACCATGTTCAAAGATTTTGGACGTCGTTTACAAAGAGATCTAAAGTCTATCGTAAATAACAGAATCGCACAAAGTGAGCTGTTAAGTGGAACTAAATCGACTGGTGTAGATGTTTCCGTGATTTCTCATCGGAAGCAGAGAAACGCTGTCTGGTTTGGTGGCTCGCTGCTGGCACAAACAGCCGAATTCAAAGGCTACTGTCACACTAAGAAAGATTATGAGGAATATGGTCCGGAAATTGTTAGAAATTTCAGCCTTTTCAACATGGTTTGATTATTGAGTTATGACTCATCTTATAAGGAAAAAGGTACAAAAACAAATGCAAATAACTGAAACGCCCCTCACTTCATTTAAATATACGTATACAACTGATTATATACACGTATATGTACAATCAAGTAACCCCAAATGCTGATCTGAGAAAAAAAATTGTGGGATATGTGATTAAAACTTATCTTTTATTATTTATTTATACAAAATCAATACTCATCCTTACCACTAATGATGACGTTATCAATCTTTAAAATCATTCTACATAATTGAGTAGCTAAAAGAATTTGCTGCTTTTTGCCAATAAATGGATCAACGACAAATAGTTCCTTCATGTCATTAGACCCGTAACCTAAGCAATCGACACCAATGTTGGAAATCTTTTCTTTCAGTTGTTTACTTTTCAATGTAGACAAAGTTCCGATTGGATCAAGACCAGAATTTTCAGCCAAAGTCATTGGAATGGTGTCTAACGCTTGGGCGAATCCACGGAATGCATACTGATCAATACCACGTTGCTTATCAGCTTCCTCAGAGACAGCCAGGGACATAGTCACTTCGGCTGCTCCCCCACCGTAAACTACACGTGAGTCTTTAACCAAGTTACGTACCACACATAGTGAGTCATGCAATGCACGTTCAGCTTCATCCACGATCATTTTATTGGAACCGCGAACAAAACATGTTACAGTTTTTGTTTCTTTACTTTGCTCGATAATCAGCATACGATCCTTAGTAGTACCAAACTCCTGCTCGTAAATTCTGGAACATGTACCTAATTTATCCTTAGACAAGTCTTGAAATCTTGGAACAATGCGACCGTTTGTGGAAATGGCAATGTGTTCTAGTTCTTGGCCACCTACCCATCTTACGGCAGGTAAATCATTCTGTAGAAGTAGATGATTGGCCTCATCGTCAAACCCCCATTGGCATATAACAACATCTGCGCCCGCTTTCTTCACATCGTCTATCATTTCTTTGAACTTATCTTGTTCATAAGTCTGTAATTTTTGGTATTCTTCTACTGAAGAAATGTCTAATTTATGCTTGGTCTTTGGTTTAGGAGGTTCAAATGGACACGTTAATATAGCTAACTTAACACCATCAGAGCCCTCTTTTGGTAAAACACATTTAGGCATTTGTGGATGAGAAAAATCTTTATCCAAAATGACACCATTAATCAATTTTGAATCGCTTATAGATCCGCCAACCCGTCCTTGCATTTTGATTAAATCGAAATCCACGTCTTTACGATCTTTGTCCATGACATTTATGACGGCTTCCACAGCCATTTCAGCAAATCTATCATGATCCTTGGAAACAATTTTGGAGCCCAAAGAAGTTTTGGCGGCCCTCAATAAAAAGTCCCTGAACAATTCATCGTTTGACGCAGAAATGTCGTCACATGTTTCTTCTAACTTGGAAATGGCTAATTTGGCGGCTTCGTCAAATCCATTAGCGATTTTGATTGGATGTATACCCTTTTGAATTAACTCCAATGCTTGGTCAAGTAGCGCACTTGCCAGAACAACAACACCAGTAGTACCATCACCAATTTCATCATCTTGAGATTTGGAAAGTTGTACTAACAACTTTGCAATCTCATTATCTAGCTCCATTTGGGACAAAATTGTAGCACCATCGTTAGTGATGGTGATTTCACCGTCAGGTGAAATCAAGATCTTATCTAACCCACGGGGACCCAACGAAGTTTTGATAATAGAAGCTACTGATCTAGCAGCCAATATATGTGATTTCTTGGCCTCTAATCCGTGCTGTCTCTTCTTGTTACCTTGATCCTTCACGATAATAAAGGGTCTACCCATCTCGTCTTGTGCCACAATGGCGTTCGACAGATCCGGCATTTCCATAGGAGGTTGTTGTGGACGAGCAGCCATTTTCAAATATTGCTATAAAAATGGATGATAGCTGTTATTACTTTGAGTTTGTAGCTCTTTATCACGCACACCTCATTTGCCACATCCACCAAGACACTATTATATTTCTAGTTGTTCCTTAACAAAATTTTTCATTCAATGGCATAAATCACTTTACACGTTCTCGAGAACAGTAGATGCGATGAGTATGATAAATAGTAAGAATAATATGATAATGTACGCTATTATATCGTCAGTACATAGATTTTTTGTTTTTATAAATGATGTTCTATAGATGTTCACATGATGAAAGCGGGGATGATATTAATGTACAAATTGTAATATGTGCGAACACAACCCAATCAATTGTTGGTACGGAACTTGTAACCACAGGAAGTGCATGTATAGAAGACAGTAGCACCTTCATCTGCAGATCTTAACTGTAAAGTATGATAGTTCATCTCTTCATTTCCACACTGAGGACACTTTTCCTTGATAGTAGCGCCGTCTTTCAGTTCGTTCTTCTTCAAAGAAGTTTTAACCACGGATTTCTTGGCTCTAAGAGAAGATGGAAACGCATCGTCTGCCGTCGTGGTGACGACTTTTAAATTGGAGAATTGTGACTTGGGATATATGGCTTTACATTGGCTGCATTCAACGTTAGAGCCTAATACGGCATTAGGATTTTCCAGGAGATCACCACAGTCCAAGCAAAAAATTAACGATCCTACAACAGACATTCTTATAAGTACTAACCTGGATTGCTTTAAGCTTTTCTTTTCTTCTTGGATTCTTTACACTTGCCATGCAATGCCCTTCACTTGACATAAATTTGATTTTTTTTTTTTTCATATTTTTCATCTTTCGTTCGTAACGATATGTAATTATTTACCCTGCACCATTCAAGAGGGTATATATCTCACTTAACTATTTTTATTTTATAGCCCTAATAGATATTCATTCGTTGCCCTAGTAAGAGATAACCCTTCTTTGGAAATAAAACCACTTTAGTTTCACACATTTTAAGCATTTCAATGCTAAAAAGTGCTAGTTTACAGCGATAACTCTATCGTGACATTCAGTGAATGCTAATAGACGCAATTCATGGTGCTAAGATGAGCACAAAACTTTTAGTATCACTAAAGGTACTAGTAATTCAACTCAATCCGCAAATTGGGCAAGTAGATCAAACAATTAAGAGAACATGGTCAATATTGGATAAAGTTACGAAAAGTGCCACCTATGTGAAACCAGACATAATACTATTCCCCGAATTTGCATTGACAGGTTACAGTTTTCATGCCAGAAAAGATATTTTACCTTATGTTACTAAGAAAGATGAAGGGCCCTCTTTTGAACTGGCTAAATCAATATCCGAGAAATTTCAATGCTACACTATAATAGGATATCCTGAAGAAGATGATGAACAGAAGCTATACAATTCTGCCCTGGTAGTAAATCCGCAGGGGGGGCAGATCTTTAATTACAGAAAGACTTTTCTCTATGATACAGAAATGAATTGGGATTGCGAGGAGAATCCAGAGGGATTTCAGACGTTTCCCATGGATTTTTCAAAGTGTGCTAAGCTTTCTAATGAGGACTCTTACAACAGAGATGTGACTTTGAAAGCATCAATAGGTATTTGTATGGACTTAAGTCCCTACAAATTCATGGCCCCCTTTAATCACTTTGAATTCTCTTCTTTTTGCGTTGACAATAATGTTGAATTGATTCTATGTCCAATGGCGTGGTTAAACTCTACTTCTATCACAGACAAACAGACGTTACATAACAATTCATTATTAGAAGCCGCTAAGAACAAAATAGCTTTCGCTTTAAAGGAGCAAGGGTTGCCTTTGGCAGGATCTCAAGGAATTTACCAGCTTAAAATTGGTGATTCGCAACGTACGCCCAGAGTGCCTTCTGACGACAGTACAAGTGAATATAAGGATATGGATGAACCAGATATGTCAAACGTAAACTACTGGATTCTACGATTTTTTCCTTTTTTGTACTTTAAATCAAGAATTAATTGGTTTAAAAATTCATCTCTTATCGAAAGCATTTTGGGCAAAACTAGAATGCCCCTAGATCATGAATATTATAAAGATGGAAAGCACAAGGAGGACACAATAGACTTATTGGATTCTGAGGAAGTGATAAAGGATACAGTACTGGAAAAGACATTTTTGGGAACCTCCCTTGGACAGCCTTGGAAGTTCCAAGGAAAGAATGCGATTTTGGTGCTAGCTAACAGATGTGGTACTGAAGATGGTACCACGATTTTTGCAGGAAGTTCTGGCATTTATAAATTTAACGGTAAAAAACCTAAAGGTTCACAGGATGATGATGAGACCTCGCTTGATTCTCTCAATGAAAGCGTAGAGTTGCTGGGTAATTTGGGCAAGGGTCTAGAAGGCGCTATATTGCGTGAGGTCCAATTTGAAGTGTTTAGGTGAAGGAATATTATAATAAATTAGACATTATAAATTAATAAGGTTACACGCATATTTATGTTATTGAAATGTCGCCGTAAGGGCCGAATTTAAGTGAGGCAAGAATGAATAAATAATGGTTTTTGTTATTATCCTATTCCGAAGGATAAGGGAACGTTTTTTAATATTTTTGGTCTGAACCAAATATATTGTTTGAAGTTTTCTTATTATCACCAAAGAGATTTAAGCCCTTAGAATTCAGATCATTTACAGTCTTACTGTTGCCGCCATCGGGAAGTCTGAAGCCGTCAAAGTTTCTTTCATATACTTGCTGGGACCGTTCAACAAACTCTTTACCTTTTTCCTTCTCAACTTGTGAAGCAATGTTGTAGATGTTTGACGCATTCAACAACTTTTCCACGTTTTCCCATAACTTTCTTTCGTATATATATATGATCGGATCTTTTTCTGGTGATTTTATTTTTTTTGACATTCCTCGCCGTAGAGTTTTTAATAGACTACTTTTTTCTTCCTCACTCAAGCTAGGATCATACTGTATTTCAAGCTCTTTGAGTCTGTAAACAGTACTGTCAAAAGAATTAAATAAGCTGGCAAATACGGAGTGAAACCCACATTTTAAAATGTTTGTTATCAGTAGGCTTATGTCGCTGAATTTTAAATCATTTAAGGGACTTTCCAGTCGTGTTATCTTGGGTTCTTTCAGCTGCAAATTTGCAAACTTCTTCATGTCTGCAAACGAGAACCAGTATCTGAATTCCGGTAAATACACCTTACCTTGGAATGACAAAAGCCCGTATTTTGCCGGAACTTTATACTCATTATTCAATGTTGCTATGGGCCTATTAGGAACAAATGCTGACACACCGCTGAACACTGTATTTCTCAAGGGTGATAAGATGTTTAGACTGGAAAAATGCTGGTTTCTACAATTGTAAAGGTTATACTTCTCGTTTACCAAATACCTTTGTTTCGGAGACAAGTCTTTTTCAGCATAATCGCTTCTCGAAATTGCAAGCTCTTTCTTGTATGTTTTGGTGACTAAATTCTTTTCTGCATCCGTAAAGTCGTCTGGATGAGAATTAACCCATTCCATTAATTCATGTATGGTATATTTAGCTAAACCTTCTCTACCATCCACCTCGTCAAAATAGTCGTTTTCGTCAAACTTATAGTCTTCAATAAGGGCAGAAAAGCTTTCGCCCGAGCTTTCTTCTTCTACAAATTTGGACATGTACTGCTTAGCCGCATCGGAACTAACGCTAAGTCCCGTGATGTCAATGTATATACCTGAGTCAATATCGATGAAACGAGCATCAATATTGTTTTCGCCGTTCCCATGAACTCTTACCGTAATTGCGCTTCCTACATCTAGTAAGAATCTTCCATTACCTTCTCTTGGATCTTCTAATATTAGGGATTGGTTGAAATATTGACTCAAGTAATGTAAATGTTTAATGGGCATCTGTAAATCATGGTCGACATCCCAGGGAAACTTCAGACCATCATATAGATATCCATACAATGTACCATGCGATAGCCAGGAAATTAATCCGTTAGCCTTAACAAATTTCTGAAAATTTCTGATCAAAGAATTCAATCTTGCTTCAAACTCCTGAGGGTCATTTAGGAGATTATGTCCGATTGAGAAAAATCGCCTGTCTCTATGATGACCATCGGCAGTCGCGTCCGTAATATCAGAGGCCTCTGCGAAATACTTTTGCTGTAATGCAGGGGACGTATTTACGGACGTCTTTAAACTTCGTAAATAGTGGGTATCATGAGATGGTAGGCCTTCAGACCTGAGCCTGGTCTCTAATTCAATGATCCTCTCTTTTGCATTGAATTGGAAATCAGATGGTGATAGTTCTAGATACTCTCCAGCGTATATTGTTTTATCCAACGCTTCAACGTCAAGTTTCCTTTTTTTAGTGGATCCATGATGTAAAAATTTTTCAAACATGGAAGTGTGGTTGAAAATGAGGTCGCCATTTACCATTTCATTTCTGTGCCTCTTAATGTAATTCTGTAGTAGATTTGTCTGTACTATATTTGATTTGGAAGAGTCTGTTGTCTTCAAATTGATTCTGTATGCATCTTTATCGCTGTCCAGTACGGTTAATGACAGTGGAGTAAAGTTAGAATATAACAAGTGGTTTTTGGCTTGTAAGTCATACACTTCTGGCCTCAACCTTTCAGAAATTTCGCTTATGATAAAAGGCAATTCGAAGGGAGTACCATTGGAATACGCATCATTATTCATGCAGTGATCATGTATGGCTTGCTGCACAGAATTAGAATCGACAACCTTTCTTACCCTGTTGTACCAGAGCGATTCGTCATATTTATTCCTATTTGTGACGAATAAAGGCTCTTGGACTTCACTCTCTACCATTTCTAGCACATTTTTATCAAAGGCACCCTCGCAAACGAACTGGCAAGATATGTTCGTGTGTCTCAGTGCAATGAGTTTGTTTGTAGAGTCAAAATTAGCCCAATCGTACCACGAAAATGCGTATTCATTGGAATCTGATTCTAATAAGTGATCTAGTAAAACTGACCATACCAGCCTTGGGTCGTTATCGTAATATCTCAATTCATCTACCGAATCAAGAACTTGCCCTTTTTCAGGACCCATTTTCACGGTGAGAAGATTATTCTTCAAGGTGTACGTGTCGATCCATTTGCCTGAAGTATCAAAATTCATTTTTTCGTAAAGTTTGGCTACGTTGTCTTTTGATCTCAGATCGAAAGAAGCATGGTTGTTGTTTCTGTTAGTGTAAGCAAGCGGTTTGAAAAAGAGCGCCATGAATGACTTCCAGTTACCGTCAATAATCGACGAGCGACCGCCCAATACAAATATGGTAATGAATAGTAACTGGATAGTTAGAAGAGTAATGATTATCTTTTTAAAGTGAAGCCGCAGAGATCTCAAAACGTACATGGAGAACCTGCGCAGTGATAACATCATTGGAATTGTATCTTGCTTCGCTTTCTTTTCTCTTTCTCTCTTTCTTTCTCTTCCTCTCGTTTAGACAATCTCAATGATTCTAATTCATAAAAATAAACGTTGGTTGTTTTCCAGAAAGTAAATAACAGTTGTTGTTAACTATATAAGATACAAATAGCGGAATGCCAGACTAAAGACAAGTGCACTCTTACTTGATCTTCGTCCAATGTTTCTTCTTAAATAATCAAGCAAAGCCCCAAAGTAGAAATAGGCCCGTGATTGTCGCGGACCTTCAAGGATGTGACGTTTTTGCCTGTTTTTTTCAGGTAATCCTCTCCACTACTATCTTTTTTCTTTTCTGCGACCCAAAAAAAAAAAAAGGAAGGGAAAACTAAGATTTTTTGATAAAAGGCGGGAAAACGGAGGTTGTGCGTATTTCTCTTGGCGATTTTTCCATTGAACGTCAAAAAATTCTTGGCAAAACTTTTTTACTAAGCCATTTAGGGATGAAAAACAATAACGTACAAAGACATATTTGAAAGTCCGTCCCGTCCTCTTTTACTTGCTGAGTTTGAGGCTGAGTGATTCTCTAATACCATCCGGGCGGTTTCAAATATGCCGATGGAATATTGATAAAAACTTAACAGAGGTGCTATGGGGCAGAGACGCAGATACATAGGGAGACTCGAAATACATTTAGCTATCTATTTTTAACTCTCAAGCCTCATGTGGATTATCGCTCCTAGTGCTTTTTCTTTCGTTCTCTTGTTTCTTGTGAGTGTGCATATCCTCGTATTCTATTCCCTCCTTCCTTAAAACGCGTTTCATGTACTCGATTTCTTTGTAAGCATTTCCCAGTTCTTCCTGCAGTTTCTCATTTGCACTGGCTAATTGCGATGCGTTTTGCTCGCTAAGCAATTTTTGTAACGTCCACTTTTCGATGTTTGCTTCATCGGTTTCTTTCAATTTTTGAATGTATTCAGCGGCACGCGCCAATATTGCTGCCTTACTTGATTCTCTCACGGGCAGGAGGTCGCTTAAAACGTTGATTGCAGTGTTGATGTTTTCGCGGCGACGCCTTTCGACTTCTTTATGGGAGTCTTTTCTTTGCTTTTTCCACTCGTCTGTTGTGGCCAAAGTAGTAGGTTTTCTTCCACGACGACCCGGCTGCATGCTTATATCCTTTTTGAGATCAATGTCAGCGTCATCATTGTCTTCATCATCCTGTTGGTGTTCTGGCCCACGATCGTGTTCTGCCAATGGTATGAGCATGTCGTTTTTAGATTGCTGTGTAGATTCCATTGGTGAAGACGTCATTCCCTCCAGGGAGGTGTTTGGCTTGACTCCTTCATTTGATGGGGTTATGGCTCTTTCCCCATTAAGGGAATCCTTGTGCTCACCATTCGCGTTCGTTTGATTAGATGTGTGGGCATCAGAACTATCTTCCTGGCCCTGGATTAAGTCTGTATAATTGACGGTAGCGGCAACAGCAGCCTCAGCCACTGACGCATCTTCGTCATCCCTTCCTTTCTCATCTTTGTTAGACGTCAGTCCGCTTTCATACTGACTTTGAGTCCCTTTTAGCGTAGCCCCTTCGCTCAACAGAGCAGAGTCAATATTTCCGTCATTGCTCTCTTGTGACAACAAGCCTTGATCTCTTTGCTTTTTCCTGGCCTCGCTGTAGTTCTGCTCCTCGTTATAGCCTCTTTTTCTTGCCGAATGGATTTCCTCATCCTCAGTAGAAAGCTTATTATTATTTGCCAGAGAGTTCATCGTTAATAAAAGTGTAGAAAACCGTATTATATTTTAAGCACTTGATGTTGGTACTTGTAGCAGAAATGAAAATGACCGCCAACTAAAACGAATAATTAACAAAGTGTTTATCTTTAAGGTATAATGGTTTACATTCTACATTAAATAAAAAAACGTGATAAGCACGTGGATAATTGTTGTTTGCCCAATACTTTTCTCGTCCGATTTTATTTTTTTTGACCTTGGTGGGTGAGACATGGTGGTCCCGAAGGATCCGAGAGGAATGAGATAAACCGATCACGTACATCGATGTATGGGAAAAATAAATAATAAAATGTTTGTTTATTGTTTGAAGTAAAATATATAAGTACATATGTGGATTTATATGTGTGTGCTTTATTTCATTGTTTGATTTATCTTCCGTTCTTTATCTTTTCCCGGTGGGATATTTTATATAAAAAGCTTATAAGGAAGGGTATGAAAGAATATGACGATACTAAAGCATAAAAGAGGGAATTAAAGAAGTCCTAGCGTCTATCTTGAGATAAAGGCGCTCACGGATGACATGTTTGTAACGCTGTTGGTAATGTCCAAGTGGTGGTGGATTACCTTCTTCTTTTTCGAGGATGACACGCTTGGACTTCCGAGGCTTCTCAGTGAATTGCTTGATGACGAAACATTCGGTGCGCTAAAGTTCTTTGTAGAAGCCGGTGTTTCCGATTTGAGTGATAGGTCGCTCATACGCTTATCTAATTGAGTGCCAGCTTTTGCAGGGAGCGGAGTGGGGCCATTATGTGTTGGTGTAGTAGGGGTGGAGTTTAGCATCGACTTTAATTCCTTCATTGTGGAATCATCTTCGCTTAAGTTGTCCTCTACTTTTGTGGAGGTTGGTGTTGGTTTTTCCAATATGCTGTCCACATTAGTCGTGGTAGCCTCTTCAATGACTTTGTCCTTGTCTCCGTTCTTGACCTCATCTTTCTTCAAATTTTCCTTTTTATCTTGCTGCTTAGGTTTGGTGCTTTCATTCCCCCCTTCATCCCCAACATCATGTGTTTTGGTCTTTGCGCTATCTTTTACCTTGGATTTTTGTTTCAAGGAAGGAGATTCTGCAATTTCCAACATCGATCTTGGTTTAGAAGTGAGCGTTTCCTTTTTTAGGAATGGATTAGACGTGTGAATTACCTCTTGATCATGGGGTGCATCTAATGAATTTTCACTAAAATCATTGGTAGAAGTACTTTTCCTTAATTCAGGAACCCTTACTAAGTCATCATCATTTGGCTCGACACATGTTTCAATTTGTTGGAAAAACGGATCATTAAATAAATCATCCATTGTATATCTAGTTGCAGGGTTCGGGTCAGCCAATCTCCATGCGATACGCGTGGCATCAGTATTCTTGAAATTTCTTGCTAAAGAGTATTCGGAACCAGGACCCGGCTTGTGGCAGCCCTTGTCCCTGAAATGTGGGTTTTGATGATTGATGAAGTTGTCATATGACACTTCAAATTCCCTGAATCTCGCATCAGTGTTACAAGAATCGATGAAAGGGATGATATTGTTAATCATGGTAATCAACATGATTCCGAGGGCATAGGAATCCATGGCCAACGGATTATAGGGTTTTTGGAACTTTTCGGGGTAGTGCTTCTTGGCATCGAAGTACATTACCTCTGGCGGAGTGTATGGTGGAGACCCAATCATACCTTGACATGTTTTCACTGGACTAGTGTAGTCATGAGGTATCACATGGTACCAATCAGAAATACCGAAATCCGTCAATTTGCATATACCTTCTTTAGAAATTAAAACATTTTCGGGCTTCAAATCACGGTGAGCAATACCATTGTCATGACAAAACTTAATACCTTGGGCCACTTGTTTGAAAAGACAGTATTTTTCATTGAAGGGAACATTCTTCCAGCCTGTTCTTTCCATCAGTTGGAAGAGGTCCTTAACACCTAGTTCCATAATGAACCCCCAACCACGAGTTGTATATGTGGTCGTGGGAACTTTTAGAAGATAAAAAGTTTTCGTGATGTGGACGTTATGACTTAAATGCTTAGCTATGATAAATTCTTTGGAGCATCTCTTGTAAAACTTCTCGGGTGACTCGTGGTATATCATATTCAGTTTTTTTAGAGCGTAAACATCCTTTTGCCTGTAACTTGATTTAACCTTTCTAACTTCACTAGACCCACCCGAACCAATAGGTTTATTGTCCGTATCAAATACGAAATTATCCGTCAAGTGGACACTATATTGTTTCATATCTTCGGGCAAAAAATCGTTCGGATTAGCAATTGGAAGGGGCAACATCCGTATCTTGCTGTTACCATCATGCATGTAAAAACTCAAATCGTTCTCCTTATTCGTATTCAGAGTGTCTGCAAATGCAGTATCTGGCCTTGCATGGTTTGGGCTTATGCCGTATGGATTATAAACTATATTCTCGTTGGGAAAATGGTGACTGGCCATGCTATTAGACCTTTGCGGTAAGCCCGCGTGATGAGTATTTCTTTCTTTGTTTCTCGCCCTTTCTTTTTCCTTTTCTCTATCCAAAACTGCTCTATCCCTATCTCTTGTCGAGGCAATGCCAGTACCTGTGCCCAGAATATCAGAGGGAGAGTTCAAGTAAGGGTTATTATTATGTTTAATTAAGTCCTGCAATGCGGCAGAGGACTTGTGTGACGACACAGGCCCATTTGAAAATCCTACAGAAGCATTGTTTTTTCTTCTATGTAAAGAAGCAGATCTCTGCCGTGCCCCAGCAGAAGACGAAGGTGAATTACCACCGCTACCACTGCCACTAATGGACGGAGACGTTGGCCTTTTTCTTAAACTTCTCCCATTGCCCAATTGTTCGGCACTAAGCAGTAACGAAGAGTTATCCGTGTGACTGCTGGAATTAAACAGGCGTTTTCCCAATAGTTTCAAAGTACTAACAGAGGGACTTTTATGTACCTCTTTGTCCTTACCGTTTCCCGCCATTATCTTATTCAATTGGTTAACCTGTAAAAAACTGCTACGGCTTACACAACTTTACTTTCCTGGTGTGCGTGCGATATCGTGGTTTGGATAAGGGTAGCGACGGGATGTGACAATACCTTTCTTTAACACTATATATAAACCTGCTTTTACCGTCAACCGGATATTATTTGGTTCTACCTCCCACCTGCAAGGGGTCGTGCCAATGACGAAAAGACAGCCACCCATGCACCGCACTCGCACGTGGCAACTATTTGCGCCTTTGCCCAAGAGGTTATGCTTGTAGATGGGGTGACCGTACTAAAGCGTTCATGTTGTATATACCATATATGTAGGCTTGAATGGCTATAGGACGCGGGTATGTTTATCATGCTGCCGGCACGTAGTACTTGCAGCTCCGGCATTTCTAAACTGTACCTGTAGTGGAAGGGTCTTTCCAATAGTTTTGCAAGACATATCATTTTGCACGCATAGAACAGTTTCGGATACTTTTGATACAAACGGGGAGGAATGGTTTATTCAGTAGGTACATTAAGAACGCTTGCCTTGATATAGCATTTGGTGCTGTTATTTTGTGAAGGACGGAGACTTGTTTGCTGTAAGGGATAAAAAAAATGGCAGTACAGTTTATACTGTGCTTTAATAAGCAGGGTGTGGTGCGGTTGGTGAGATGGTTCGATGTACACAGTTCGGATCCTCAGCGTAGCCAGGATGCCATTGCGCAGATTTATAGACTTATATCTTCCAGAGACCATAAGCATCAGAGTAACTTCGTAGAGTTTTCCGATTCGACGAAACTCATATACAGGAGGTATGCGGGTCTGTATTTTGTCATGGGTGTGGACTTACTTGACGATGAACCCATATATTTGTGCCACATCCATCTGTTTGTGGAGGTGCTAGATGCATTTTTCGGCAATGTCTGTGAACTGGATATCGTATTCAACTTTTACAAAGTCTATATGATAATGGACGAGATGTTTATTGGAGGGGAAATACAAGAAATTTCAAAGGATATGCTGTTAGAAAGACTAAGTATTTTAGATAGACTAGACTAGGATATATGTACAGATCCTCCTAGAAGAACGAAAATTTATCATGATCAATATGCGTACTCAAAACAGGCTCAACGATTTGCCAAATAAGCGCTTCAACTTCCTGAATGTCCTTATTAGTAACGTCTACAATCGTGATTGACTCATCGCCTTTCCTTATCTCTTTATCCAATAGCTTCATAAAAGTTTGCTTCACTTTTTCTTGAAACTTGACAGTTTCGTATCTTTCGTCACCAAATCCAGATTTTTCAGCGTTATTGTCGACATCTTGAGTGCTTAAAAATAATGTCAAATCCGGTTTCAGCAACCCTACATCGGGTTGCAAGCACCAATCCAAATCCATTCCATTTGTCCCCTTAGCGGCAGAATATGCCACTCCAGAATAAACATATCTGTCCATGACAATGTTCTTCCCTTCTAGTAAATCTTTCTTTATCTTGTCAACTATTTCCCATCTATTTGCCGAAAACAAGAGGTGAATTGCCTGATCTGATAATTGGAAACTATCATCCGTCAAATATTCGTTTATGAGTCCTCCGATTCGGGTAGACCTTTCGGGGAACTTCAATAGTTTACAGTTTGGTTGCAATTTTTTGTAAAGAATATTACATTGCGTGGTTTTACCAGTCCTGTCCAATCCTTCTATCAGTATTAATTTGCCACGACCCATCATTCAAAATGGTGATCTTTCTGTCCACTATGAATCATATTTAGTTTAGAAGCGTACTTCTTGGGAAGACGTTACATTTTTTCGCCATCTTTAGCACCACGCCTAACGCGTCACAACCGCATAGAAGCCGTTATTCTCTTCTTCATTTCTAAGCTATTTTCCAACTTTTTATATTATAACCTGTAACCTACTAGTTTAGGATATCGCTTTCTCCCTTTGTTACCAATGCACAATTATTTCGTAATTATAAAAATGGACCCGTGGAACAAATTAATGTTTGGGAGAAAGGTGAATTTTTTGATAATTGCTGGGATTCCATTGTTGGTAAAGACTTAACATTAGGTATACAGAATATACTCATTATCCTATTACATTATCAATCCTTGCATTTTTAGCTTTCATTAGACTTTGTTACTGTTTCTCAATCCTTATGTTATCTTCTTACACAGTATGGGATAATATAATAGTAACATGAAAACTCTTCGATAGGTAATAGTTGATTCTTGTTCCAACGTTACTATAGCTATGGAAAATAACGCAGCAGCATATGAAGTTTCGGCTCTAATCCACTGTGCAAAATACAGGTTTCTCTCTTCAAAAGGTATCCTCCAGAAAAGTTATGAAGTATTTTCATATGATGATGCTGACTTAATACTTCCCAACCGAAATCACATTTGCGAATAAGCTGGTCATAATGTCGCTATTTCTACTTCCGTTGAAAATACTTACGTTTGTTCCTCAGTTGCTATCTCATTTCAAGTATTTGTTCATTAATTTGTCAGTATTCTCTTCCATCCCTTAGCTTTAGTATAAATTTCATTCTGAACCATCTTGGAAGGACCGGATAATTATTTGGAATCTCTTTTTCAATTGTATATGTGTTACGTAGTATACTTTTTCTTCAACAATTAAGTACTCTCGGTAGCCAAGTTGGTTTAAGGCGCAAGACTGTAATTTATCACTACGAAATCTTGAGATCGGGCGTTCGACTCGCCCCCGGGAGATTTTTTTGTTTTTTTATGTCTCCATTCACTTCCCAGACTTGCAAGTTGAAATATTTCTTTCAAGCTCTTAACGAAGAGTTATTATCAAATTGTGACATATTCCTTTACACAATACGGAGATAATATATTAACGAACTCTTGTAGCCTCTTTTCCTTGTTACCCCACCTATATTTTCTTCACTTTTTGAATTTGTTCTAAAAGTGCGCTTGAAAAAATTTCAAATGGTTCTTTTTCCTTACTCGTAAAGGCATCTGGACAAAAGCATCGTTTCCACCTTCCCAAGTGCACGTTAGCCTGATACAAATCATTGGTGGTGAAGTGCAGCCATTCATTCTATTGTACTTGTCTTACGTCGTTTTGCAGTTTAGCATCGTGGCAGCTCATACAATTACATTTCAAGAAACCTTTTTTACCGACGACACATATCTAATTCAAGAGCAGAATATATTCAATTATGGAGCAAATGCATTCATTGGAATCAAGTTTACCTCCAGAGCAACCTCCTACAAAGCAAGCGATTGAGAGTCTTAATTTGGAACTTTCTCAAGAGTTCAAGCTAGCCGCCAATGCGGTGACAAGACTTTACCGGGTGGCTAATGAGAAAAACTCTTTAACCAAACATCAGGGCTACCTCACCTGTTTGGATGACATACTATGTGCATTAGACTCAAATGTGACTGCTGACGAGTTAAGGGCTTGGTGCTATAAACGAAGAAATGATATCCTTTCAAACTCGCAGGATAAATCTTTAAATCCGGTGAAAGAAAGGGAAAGAAAGCTTAATAAGTTCAGTGAAAACCAACACCGCGAAAATGAAGCTCATAAAGAACCTTTTGAAAAAGATAGCGCAGTCAAGTATAATTTCAGTTTCAACGAATCAAATGGGGACCTCTCAAATATTAATGAAAATATAGCACCTAAATTTAGACTTTCTATGCCGCCTTTAAGTGTCGAACATCCTCCTAGGAATGCTAGTCGTATAAAATCCTGGAAAGCACGAACAATCAATCACGGAAGAGGGGACACGAGAAACCTAAATGACATAACGGGACTTGGACATGAGCGTGAGCGTGATCGTGAAAATACACATTATGAAAAAAAACCGAAATTGGATTCTGATTCAGAAGTAGACATAAGGAGTTTCCGCCAGGATATGGACCTGTAAGAACACCCGGGAAGAGGTTCTCAAGTTAGAAGGAGCCCATTGCATTGTAGGTATAATATCGAAAATATTTAAATATTGTATTTGAATCTCATATATACATACGTTTCAGAAAGCACATAGAAATAAACTTTCAGTGAGCCAGATGGTGTCTGATAACTTACGATATATGCAAAAAGTAAGTTATATGTAACCGCAACAGTAGCCAAAAAAATCTCCGCGACGGGGAATTGAACCCCGATCTGGCACGCGACAAGCGCCCATTCTGACCATTAAACTATCACGGATTTTCTTTCTGTACAAATCTGGATTTTCTGTTATTATATAACAAATCAAAAAAAAGTTCCGAGTAATTAATGTTGAGATACTGGTGAATTTTGAGATAATTGTTGGGATTCTATTGTTGGTAAAGGCTATAATATCAGGTATACAGAATATACTAGAAGTTCTCCTCGAAGATATAGGAATCCTCAAAATGGAATCTATATCTCTATATACTAATATTACGATTATTCCTCATTCCGTTTCATATGTTTCATTATCCTATTACATTATCAATCCTTGCATTTCAGCTTCCTCTAACTTCGATGACAGTTCCTCGTATCTTATGTCATCGTCTAACACCGTATATGATAATATATTGGTAGTGTCACTATTAGTTGCCAGGCGATAGTCGATTTTTAATCCAACACAAGCATAACTTTTACTATTGTTTCTCTACGTTAAGCAGGAGTAGATAACTCCCCCTACTGCGGTAAGAGCAATACTGATTTACGCTTGGTTTATTTAATTCGAAAATCTGTCCCTTTTTTGTGTACATGTTATTAGATATTACTAAATGTAAAAATTTACGCTGCAATGATACTTAATGCCATGCGAAGTTGTGAAAAAATAAACACGTATTGCTCTGAAAAACTAACTAAATATGTTGATATTAAGTTTATAGTAGGCGAAAAAGAAGTCATAAGAGAGGAACAGATCTCTAAGCATACCAAAAATTACTTCCAGTTAGGAGAGCGTGGCGTTCTCATCCTACTAAAAAGATGTTTCGTGATTCTCCTAGTAGCTTCACATTACTATAATGAAAGCCGAGAAAACAGAAATACCTGCAGCCAGTGTTCGAAAATCGCAATTGACGCTAGCTCTACAGCGCATTTTACCCTAGAATGATCTGTCTCATTTCCAATATCTTCAGCGGCAAGCCGTTACCTATTTTCGTTCATCGATGCTACCAGCAGAACATCGGTATGTCAACTGTTACCCAATACATTCCTTCATAATGGCGGACTTGATAAAGAAGAAAATTAAATGCCCAGACTTCTTTGGAGTACTGTGACGAATGATATCGCTTGTAGAAAGTAAGTCAGTAAAGCTATCCGGTCCGAAAGCTGAGCTAAAAAGTCACGTATGTAGTGCTAATACGATAAAAATGACTGGGAATAAATATTTGGTATGAATGTGAAGTGGGCAAACTTGCACACTAAATCACTGCATAGTCTATTTCCCGCACTTGACAAATTATAATGATATTTGCATATATTTTATTTATTGAAATTAATATCAAAAATTTCATCCACAACAACAAGTTGCGAGGTAGTTAGCGAAAAACTGAGGATAAAGTGTACCAAATGTTGCTCCAAATCATCCTCTCCTTCAAAATACCTTTTTAGGAGTGACGCGGGTTTCTCTTACAATATCGAGGTTCGATTTCCCTAAAAGAAAGAATCTACTGATAATATAGAGGTTCTTATGGGGCGAGTAGATGACTTCAAATTAAATAATGGGACCTGATTTGTTGCCTTGTCATACTTATTGCTATATATATGTATACATGTACAGTCGCCTAGTTGGACTTCAAGTTAAAAAGAAGACAAAACGGCCATGAAGATCATAAGATGATGGTGGAACTTTCCCTAATCATATGTAAATACCTGGTTCACTTGCAAAAGAAGCGCCTCACACAAAAATTCTGACATAATATCATTATTTTCCAAGTCTGCTTGACGCCTTGCCAGACAAGTGGGAAATCCTTAACGAGAAGAAAAAACCTAAAAGCAACCCGACCCTTTCAACAAGTACTTTGTTATTAGTCCTCACCTTCACTATTATATGGTTAAAAATGAATAAAATGCTCAATCTTAAAAATTATGCTAACAATGACAATTCTTATTTCTTCACCGCATTTAATTTATCTAATAAAATCTGGCAAAATTCCTCAATTGCTTCATTATAATGTATACCACCATATCGTAATGTATTCAAATAATTTACAGCTAGTTCTTTTTGCAGATCGCTGTTCATTTTTCCAGAACTTCCATCGTTAACAGCACTGGACAAAATTCTATAAACCTTTGCCAAATGGAACTTCACCGTGTTGTACTTCAACAGCTCTTGCAATTCTGCGCTATTTTGATATATATCATCGAATGCCTTCGTCTTTAATGTTTTCTTCATTGCGAGTGAACTGTTTATGATCTTATCGTTATTAACAACTTCCACATTAGCTTCTGTACCAGCCCTGGGTTGTTCGCTTTCCTTATGAACATGCTTTGCAGCATCTTTATAGCATTTCAAGGAGCAATATCGTACGCCACATTTAGGACATTTATATTTACCATCAACTCCGCGACATATGCCACATTTAACTGCACTAGATACCATTTTTATTCTTAGAGTTTTTTATATAATATGAACCTTCAACTAGTTATTACCACTGTGGCACTCTTTCTGCGGTAAGATTATCTCATCGCAAGGTAATATCGTCTGAATTTTTTCTGTAGGTAAACGAAAAAAAAAAAATAATCAACGTTCCGTACGGGACTCGAACCCGCAGTCTTCTCCTTAGGAGGGAGACGCGTTACCATTACGCCAACGGAACCAACTTGGTTGAACTCTAAGAAATATGAGGTGCCTAAGTTGCATAGTAATATTATTACGAAGCACTTCAATTGAATGAATAAACTTCGTGCAGAAAACTTACACGATGGAAATCAATATCCGCCTCATTTTCTTCTTTCGCTTAAGCTGCTGTAATGAACCCCTAAGATAGTACTCATTTATTAGTATTCATGTTACTAGTATATTATCACATACTGTGTATGAAGATGACATAATATTGAGAAACAAATATCAAATCTATTGGAAGCTGAAATGCAAGGATTGATAAAATAATAGGATAATATGACAAAATATCAAAGAAGGAATAAAAAAAGATGTTATTATGTTGAACTAGTAACACCCTTTTGTGGATTCCTACATACCCAGAGAGAACTCCTAGTATATTTTATATACCTAATATTAAGTCTTTACCAACAATGGAATCTCAGCAACTATAAAAAAAAATTAACCTATCTCTTACAAGCAAATGTTAAAAGGGGTTTTCAAAGAAACTTTCATGGCTGTTATGTTTGTGCTATAACTGGTATCAATCCAATATATGAAAATAGTGTTACAAAAAAAGTATTATTTTTATCAGAAACATACTAACGGCTGTTTCTAATCACGTCTATCTAATTCATGAAATATGCAAAGGGCTTTTGCCAGCCTATTAAGTATAATTATATGTACGATCTTCATCTTCCAGCAAACCCTTCCTCGGAAGATCAGGCTCCCTGAAGTACGCTTTCATTGGCGTATAAATCCTTCCATTATCATTCGAGTCAGCTTTTAAATTAATCGAACTTTTTGTCTGTAAAGGAGGTGGTCTAGGTCTACTACTGTTGCTATTAAAATTACGGATTTTGTTTGTTGTATTTGGCATAGAATCTAATGGCCCGTGAAACTCCATAGAAGTTGTAGATTTTAATTGTCCAGCAGAGTGTATTTTGTTGAAAATGTCAGAAGAAGACAAATCCTCATATTTTGGAGTATTTACGCTTCTGCTTTGTATTTTTGCTTTCTTTATATCATTACTTTCATAGCTGTTGATATATGGTGAATCTAGAATCGCAGAGAATCTAGTGGTATATTGTGGATTGCCATTGTCAACGAACGATTCCATTGTTTCCGTTTTCTTCATTGTGGGAATGGGCCCACATACATCCTGACTTTTGTATTCGGGTCTTCTCTCTATTAGCTCAATCATAGAATCATTATTAGAAGCATATGACGTATCATTAAAAGATGTTTCAATTTTATTTTCAACTTCTTTAAAATCGTCAAAAGTCTGAGATTCGAGAAGACCTGTCTTATAAATCGTGTCATCATTTTCCTTTTTCCTTTGCCTTTCAACAAGTTCATCAACATTTTCGCTGACGGTAACACAAATGTACTCACGCAACCCGCTATATTCCTGATCATTGATTATTTTATAATAAACAAAAATCGAGCAAATGACAGCAAGCAGAAACTTGAAGACAAATAATGCCCAGATTATAAAGGAAAATAGCATCAGCGACAATATCACCGCTTCTTCATGATTGGTCTGGCCAATGTTCTTTATTTTGTTGATCAAACCGGTAAATGATTCCAGATCGCCTAGATCCTCGTTTTTATTTACTGTTACGAGAACTGACCACAGCGTAAGACCATTAATAACTTGCCTTGGGGTATCCGTGAAGATTAATCTAATACAATCTTTCAGTTGAAAAAAAGTAAAAAATGTCATTTTCTGTCGAAAACCCTTTCGTTCGATCATATTATAAACACAAAACTTGGAATAATTGAGCACTGAATTTAGGTTTCTGGAAAAATTGTTGACATAAGTCAAAGAGATATTTCCCGTTTTGTAAATCCTCATTCCCGCTATAGCCTCCCATATCAATAGCACAATCGATGCTAAAATACAACCGCTAAACAACCATTTCGATATTTTGAAGGGTAAGTATGGTTTGATAATGTTGTTTGACCAGGAGTTGAATGCCAGCAACTTGATACATGTGTAAATGTCAGAAACAAAAAGGGCGAGTTTTAATCCATTCCACCCAACTACACCTATTATGTAATTTAAAACAGTTTTGAACTTGTGGTTTCGAAATAATTCAATGTTTAAATCGGCGAAAGTCTTAGAATTAATGGAGTACTTCCAATCATGGTTAAACATTTTTGATTTTCTGTTCCTGCTAGTCAAATATTCATGAAATTACCAAAGTGTTTGCTAAACAAACCATAAAGATCTGTTTTAATAATCATCAAGGGCTCTTTTGTTTGAAATGTTAATGTGTCCCTGATGGTCTATTTTCATTTGAAACATCTATTCGAATTTTCTGCAACATTTCTTTTTCTATCAGACGCGAAATGTCGGCGAAAAGTTGACACGATTCAAGGTTCTATCTAATTTTGGAATGTAAGAGAAATGAATGTACTCAAGATAACGGTAAAGAAACAGTTATGAGAAGGCTAAAGGGCTAATCTTTTGTCGAATTGATTACCATGTTCCTGATTTCATACATATAGGATTTTCTCTTGCTATTGACTGTACTTTCATCCATGATTGTTTCCTCATCAACACTGATAATGGTCTCATCTCGGGGTATGAACCATGAGGCTAACTTTTTACACCACCTGTTCTCCTCGTGGTAAAATTTTTCCAATGCTCTTGAACTCAAATGGAAAGTAGAGCTTATTTCTGGAGTTTCTGTTGTACCGTTAAGTGTCCTCATTGAATGGTATTTACGGAGTCTTGCTTGAGCAGCCGTACTTTGATAAACGCCATCATTGTCATTTGAGACAAATGGCGTATTAACTTGGCTTTTGGAACGCAAAAATGGTGAGGAGCTACGTTTTTTCATACTTTTGCCAACTGGTGGTAAGTTTATCTCAGGAATGCCTGCAAAAGGGTCTGCTTCTTCCTCTGAAACACTAACCCATCTTAAATTTTGTTCATCTAAAATCATGTTCCCGATGACCTTTTGATTTCTCGAAGTGGCTCTTGCATGCTGTAGATCAGAATATTTTTGCTTCTTAGAATCTGCATCTCGTTGTAGCTTGTTTTTTATCAATAAAGCTTTCCTGTTTGCCGTGTCTACATCACTAAATTTGCTTAAGACGTTTTCATTTCCTTCCCACTTCATAGTTTTCGGGTTATATATCATAGAACCTTTCTTCATTGGAGTATTATGATCAATTTGCTGTTTTATTGTTTTGATTTTAGCTGGACCATTGAGTTGTACATTTTGATTAGAACAGTGTCTTACTGATCGTTTTTCTTTAAAAGAGTCCAGTTCCTGCTGGGTATTCCAATCTCGTTGTCGCCTATGAAGACCTGGAGTTAATAATTCGTCATGCTTTACTATATCATATTGTGCAGGTGATATTTTTAATGGCAAAGATGAGGATGACTTCTTTAAGAAACGCGGATGGTCGGCACTTTCTTTATCGTTCGAAGAAATCGTTTCATCAACTGCTTCACCCTCTAATTCTTCAAATCCTGTCAGAAAGTCACCTTCATCATCTGAACTGAATTTCGCCAAAATTGTGTCCTGCGTATCGTTATCAATCTTGTAATTAAACTCTCGTTGATCTTCTCTTTCTCGTTCTTCGTCCTCTTCTTCTTCTCTGATAGCTGGATTAACTAAAGCTAAGTTAGGCATAGATTTCTTAAATCTTACAGAATTACCAGACCTTAAGTTTCTTGAAGTGACGCTATTTGATAGTTTTCTTTTTGGTTTCAATTCCATCATTGATCTAGGTTGCTTTAGCCTTGGTTTATCTTCCAAACTCAGTTTTCTATCAAACTCTTCTGCGAAAATGTCGTTTTTGAAAGGGCCAGTTCGACATCCATTTCTCAAATGAAAATTTGTTTTAATAGCATCGTCAAAATCATCCTTTTTATTTTGGAATTCCTGGAAGTCATTTAGAAACTCATCATCCTGGTCTACCTCCATGTCCTGATCATCGTCTGCTTGCTTATTAGACCAAAACGCGCTGGTACTGTTGGAAAATACTGTGCCAGTGTCAGAAGTACCTACCGAGGATGGAGGCGGTATATAAGTTGATGTACTCAATGGTGGCACGTTTTCTTCCAAAGTTAATGTTTCATGGGATTGAAAGCGAGGTAGAGTTGTATTCAGTTCTTCAAAAGAGGTTTCTGGCTCATCTAAACCGTTTAACGTGAGAGGCCTAATTGACATAGCATACAAAACTTTCAACTGCTAAAAAAGTTTTCGAACTTTTTTCTTTACGTCAAACTTCTCGTTTTTTTCCTTTTATCTGCGCTGAATACATAAGTTTACACTTTTTTTTTTACTATTATTGTTTGTTTATTATTCGCGAGATGCCATAAAATCCCTTCAATAGAAAATAAAGGCAACATTTGACGATCTGGGTATAATAGGAATAAAACATTAGTCAATTTTCCGTTTTCTATCTAATACACGTTTTATATGTCTTTATTTTATTATATACTGTCACTCTGTCTCCCTATCAACGTAAGTCCAGGCCTCATTGTGGCCTTTTCAGTAACCAAATTGTCTCCGAAAACATCAATTACAGTTAAATTCGGATTTTGCTCACCCAACATTTGAATCACCGAGTCATCAACACAACGTACAAAACCAAGATCAAGATACGTCAGATTAGGACAGGCTAACGCCACAAATGCCTCCTTAGTTAGCTCTTTTAATGAATTGAGATTTAAGCTTCTCAGACTATCTCTTGCTCCGTTAAGCAATAGCTCTATAATTGCCATATCGCCCAATTGTAGACATCTTCTAAAGCTGCATTCAATCAAATTATTCAGTTCTACTTTGCTGAAAAAGTACGACAGTGAATCTGTAGTGATCTGATCTGATTCTTCCAAGCTCAATACCTCCAATGGACATTTCTCAGGAATGAATGCAGTCAGACCATTGATTATCATTGAATCTGTCAAGTCAATACAGCCATTCAAAACCAATTTACGTAACGTGCGCCCGATTTGACCTAGCAGATTTATGATGATCTCATCGTTAACATCCTCTTCATTGAATGGATATTCAATACAGAGACTGTGAAATTCGTCGTTGACTAGGTACTGCGGTAATAAAGCGTAATTTGATATAGAATCTAGTCTGGATAACCCTAAGGATACCAAGGTAGAACCGCAGTTGATCAATAAATTAGATAATGATTTGTCGGTGAAGCGGTGCGTATTAGAAATGTGGAACTCTTCTAATCTACCTTTCATTATTACAAAGAACTTCTCCCATGTGTCCTCGTTGATCAGAAATGGTCCATCTAAATTCAGCGATTTCAAGTTCGGTAGCTTTTCAGCAATGTAAAGCAATGATTCATGGTTCAACTGCCCACACATTTGTAGGGATAATTCGGTTAGGTGTGGCGAAAAAATGGCTAGCGTTTTGTAACCATCAAATGAAATTTTAGAACAATCGCTGAAAGTTAACCTTTTTAGATCTGTCTTCAAGAAAAGTTGCAAAGTATGATCATTCAGGGCCCTATTCTTCGATAGTGCTTTTGCCAAATTATTCAAATTAGCGGTTGATACGCCACCAAGGACATCTCTCAATTTGTTAAATACCAACTTTGATGATTCATCAGCCTCTTTTTGCCACTTGGATATATTTTCACTAATTTTCGTAATACAAAGACTTTGTAAGCTGGATACTTTGTTGACGCGTCTATCCAATAGGTCAGCTGCTCTTTTACGCTTTCTGCGACGATTTTGGATAATTTTTGCAGTATTTTGCCTTTTTTTAGTCAATGATTCCCGGTCATTAGCCGAACTTAAACTGACTGGCGTGTCAGAAATGTGGCTAGTTTCATATTCTTCTTCATCACTATCAGCAGGGACTAATTTCATCCTGGCATCGTAGGAAACCTGAGCTCTTTCTGTCTCGGTACCACTACCTGTTCCAATTTCATCAATTTCTTCATCTTCAACTACTCGAGATATCTCGGCAGTAAAGCTATCATCCTCCGCTTTACCTTTTTTTTCGTCTGTTGCATCTTCTTGCTTCTTCGACTGTCGCTGGTACCATTTTTGTTTGATATTTTCAGCACTGATCCCTTCTTCTCTTAAAAATTGAGTCAAGGCAGAATTTGGTCCCTTAACTTCATTTTCTCCACCTCTTTTTGGTCGGTTTCTACTGCGATACATTTCTTCCCCTCTCGTGATTTCTAGATAATAGCTTGTACAAAGACACTTCGGAGTTACTCTAGGACTATTTCAGTTTTTTTTCACTAACTTCGTCCCAATCCTTTATTCCATTTTTGCTTCCATAAATAAGTTTTCTTATTTTCCAGAAAAAAAGAAAAGAAACTGCGCAAGCCCGGAATCGAACCGGGGGCCCAACGATGGCAACGTTGGATTTTACCACTAAACCACTTGCGCTCACTAATTGTTAAACGTGTCAATTATGTGTACAGTTACAAAATAATGAAGCACAAGAGACCCTACTATTACGTTAACATAATTTACTGCGCAAGAAGATAATATGAATCGTGTAGAAAAGTCATTCAGTTTGTTAGAAGAGGGAACATTGACATTGATAATGTAAAAGGATAGGCAATGGTGACACTTCAACGCAAAGAAGAAATTGCAGTATTATCGTGTAGAATCATGCTCTCTCTTGTAGATTCCTATATCGTCGGGGAGAAACCTCTACCATATTCTGTAAACCTAATACTATAGCTTTTCCCAACAAGATATATTCTTCATTTGGAACTCCAAAGAAAAGAAAAAATCGTATATCGTTACGGAAAGAAATAGCAAACAGTATATCCTATCATGTCGCATTAATTATTGAAATGTAAAGTACGTTGCAAAAATATCTTTTATTTCCCTATAAATTCTCAGTACAATTTTGCTATGTTATCCGCAGCTGTCTTTCCAAAGACAACACACTCTAACAAACTAGATCCACCCAATCTGTTGGCTCCATGAACACCACCCGAAACTTCACCAGCAGCAAATATCCCATTAGATAGAACGCTTTCCGAATTTTTCTTAATTACCTGAGATTTCTCATTAATTTTCACACCACCCATTGTGAAATGAACAACTGGTGTAACTTCCCCAACATAAACAGTTGATTCAGTCGAAATATCTTTATCAAAGGCATTGATAATCAATGGCCTATCAAACGTATCCTTAGTATTAACATCGGAATAGCTCTTCAGTTCAGTTACCAGTTCAGAAGCTGTAGTTTGTAGGTCATATTGTCGGATCAGATCGTTGATTGACACTTTTTTGATTAAGTTTTTGGACATATAAAAGTTTATGTTATTCGTATAGTTCTCGTAGACTTTGTCGCTCATTACCAAAAGTGCTCTATTATCATTTTTCGGACATTTAGACTGTATTTCCATGGTTACTGTATCTCTGGTGCTCAATTCATTTGTAAACCTTCTTCCAGTGGTGGGATGCAATAAGATGCCGCCTAAACCCCTCAATGCCTCTGCAGCCAAAAACTTCCAGTTATTTTCACGGTCATTTGGATCAATGAAGCCGGTAGGGTGTACCTGCACTTGATCCATATCAATCAATTCGGCACCCAACTTTGAAAGGATTTTTTGACCATCACCTGTAGTCTGTTTGCCATTAGTAGTTGGCAAGTGAATCAAATTTGGTGAGTACTCTTTCAACATTTCCTTAGAGTAACCAAATCCACCTGAGCAAAACACGACATGGTGTGACTTCATGATTTTACGGTTTCCGTTCTCGTCCATATATACTACACCAGTAACATGACCTTGATTATCAAGCTCGATATCCACTACTTCACTGTTTAGCATAATCTGCACGAGATTGGAATCTTTGGAAGAGATATCCTTTAGTTTTTTTGATAACGCTTGCACGATTTCAAAACCTGGTGGTAATTTGCCAGAAGATCTATGGGTCCTTGGAACAGAGTGACCGCCCAATTGCGCAAGGAGGTCTAATTTCAAATCGAATTCTGTTTGCAACCACCTGATAGCACTCTTGGATTCCTTAGTCAACTTATCCATCAGTGATGGAACCCCTCTGCCTTTAGCCGAATGCAAAGTATCTTTCAAAAACAATTCGGGAGTGTCCATTACCTTTAAATTTTGTTGAGTGTCTGTGTGAGCACCATTAATACCACTAGAAGCCTTTATAGAATTCCCACCAATAGAAGCCGCCTTATCCAAAAGCACAACAGGAATTCTGTATTTACTAATGAGACGATTACTTGTGGTTAAGCCTGCCAAACCAGAGCCAATGACCACCACTGGTTGTTTCATTGACGTTTGATCTGTGCCACTTAATGTTCTTTTCAAAACTATTATCAATACGAATATTGAGACGTAAATGAAAACCCTTCTCACAGATCTAATCATTTTCCTAAGACTCGGGATGATATAGAATTATTAAGGTATTTCCTATCATAAAATCTTTCCCTTTTCGGCGGTTTTGTTTTAAATCTGGATTTCTAAGCAAAGGATTTTCGCTAGTTTTTTTTTTCAAGTAGCTCGTAAAAAGAAAACGAGAGCTACTCCTGCATGATTCATATAAGATTTGACGAGTGTATAAGATACATTTGTATTGGTGTACATTATGAAATCTATGTAATCTACCTAAGCGTAAAAAGGAGATCTTGCCTTCGATAACTAGTACGGTGGAAGAATTACATTTAATAACGAACGGGACAATATGATATCATAGAAGAAAAAAAAATGAGTCCCGATCACTATTTTACTTCATATCTGCAGCTCGGACATGTTTGAAGATTATAATGCTTGTGATGGTCATTCGAAATAGTGCCTCTTCTAAATGTTTGAATAATTTTCCATAGCTAAAGGTTAAGTTCATCCATTAGTTTCTTTTTTCTTCTTTGCACTAACCAATGCTCCATATCTGCCAGAGTTGGTACATGGATTTCTTGTGTCTGCCTTGACATTTCTTCTTCATCTTCATTCACAGGCACATTATAATGTGCTTTCAAAATGGATGTCCAGTTAGCCTCAAATTCGGTTAAGGCGGCTGTGACTTTGCCATGGTAATAAAAATCATTTCTATCCTTCGGTATGCATTTGGTGTTTATAGAACCCCCATCATTCTGCCTTTGAGACTGCTTGAGCCATTCTTTTACTTCAGGCAATTCCAGGGCTCTTCCAAAATATCTCTTACCATTTATCAGCTTTCCTGAATTCATCAGCACATGACTGTCTTCTAACCTTTTCCTCTTGGTTTTTTTTTCCATAAGTGTATGGTCAATGTGCCACTGCCATCTCTTCCATTCTTTGAAAAGATTATTAAGTTCGTCGTTAAGTTCCGCAATCTGCATTTCATTTAAAGACGGATCATATATTCTTGTGCTTTTTTGTTTTATCTCTTTACTTACTTGTCGCTTCCATTCGTTGGCCTCTTTTATGGATTTTACCTTAGACACGTTCCTGGGCCTCTGGTAACGTGAATAATCCTTGTATCCACCTGCCGACTCTGCTTGCTGCTCTTGAAATCGTACCAGAACTGAGTTGGCCTTATCTACATTTCTACTCATTTTGAATGCACAGGTATCTGATTACTGATGTGGTGCGCCTTGCGATATAACGGTGTGACACTTTTATTTGCTCTTTCATGCATCCTGAAATTATTTCACCGCACTACGCAAAGAGAACGGAGAAAAAGGTATAATAGGGCAAATGATCATTGACATCGTGATCGTAAGCCAAAAAAAAATACAATAGGCTCCCTAAATAAGTAGAGTAAAAGCTCTTGAGATGAAGGAGAATGACATGAATAATGGCGTAGATAAATGGGTAAATGAGGAAGATGGTCGAAATGATCATCATAACAACAATAATAACTTGATGAAGAAGGCCATGATGAACAATGAGCAAATTGATAGAACTCAGGATATCGACAACGCCAAAGAAATGTTGAGGAAAATATCAAGTGAAAGCAGCTCGCGCAGAAGCTCCCTGTTGAATAAAGATTCATCTCTCGTGAACGGCAATGCAAACAGTGGCGGTGGTACGAGCATTAACGGAACAAGAGGAAGTTCTAAGAGTAGTAATACACACTTTCAGTATGCCTCCACGGCGTATGGTGTAAGAATGTTGAGTAAAGATATATCTAATACCAAAGTGGAACTGGATGTGGAAAATTTGATGATTGTTACGAAACTCAACGATGTCTCACTGTATTTCTTAACAAGAGAGTTGGTAGAATGGGTTTTGGTACATTTTCCACGTGTGACTGTTTATGTGGATTCCGAATTGAAAAACAGCAAAAAATTTGCCGCTGGCGAGTTATGTGAAGATAGTAAATGTAGAGAATCAAGGATCAAGTATTGGACAAAGGATTTCATCAGGGAACATGATGTTTTCTTCGATTTGGTAGTGACTTTGGGTGGCGACGGTACTGTTCTTTTTGTAAGTTCCATTTTTCAGAGACATGTACCACCCGTTATGTCGTTTTCATTAGGGTCTCTAGGATTTTTAACAAATTTTAAGTTTGAACATTTCAGGGAGGATTTACCTCGGATTATGAATCATAAAATCAAGACAAATTTACGGTTGAGGTTGGAGTGCACAATTTATCGTAGACACCGCCCTGAAGTAGACCCAAACACGGGGAAGAAAATATGTGTGGTGGAAAAACTAAGCACACACCACATTTTGAACGAAGTGACCATCGATCGTGGTCCAAGTCCTTTTCTATCCATGTTAGAATTGTATGGTGACGGCTCATTAATGACCGTTGCGCAGGCGGACGGACTGATTGCTGCTACTCCGACTGGGTCCACGGCCTATTCTTTGAGTGCAGGTGGGTCATTGGTATGCCCAACCGTCAATGCAATCGCTTTAACACCCATTTGTCCACATGCATTGAGTTTCAGACCCATCATCTTACCAGAAAGTATAAATTTAAAAGTGAAAGTCTCGATGAAGTCAAGGGCTCCAGCATGGGCGGCTTTTGATGGGAAAGATAGAATTGAATTGCAAAAAGGTGATTTTATAACCATATGCGCCAGCCCATATGCTTTTCCAACCGTGGAAGCCTCGCCCGATGAGTTTATTAACAGTATCAGTCGACAACTAAACTGGAATGTGAGGGAACAACAAAAGTCCTTTACGCATATTTTGTCCCAAAAGAACCAAGAAAAATATGCACATGAGGCGAACAAAGTCAGAAATCAAGCAGAACCTTTAGAGGTAATAAGAGATAAATACTCTCTGGAAGCAGACGCTATTAAGGAAAACAACAACGGAAGCGATGATGAGAGCGACGATGAGAGTGAAAACTGCGAAGCTTGCAAATTAAAGCCTTCGAGCGTCCCAAAACCTTCTCAAGCAAGGTTTTCAGTATAATGTTACATGCGTACACGCGTTTGTACAGAAAAAAAAGAAAAATTTGAAATATAAATAACGTTCTTAATACTAACATAACTATAAAAAAATAAATAGGGACCTAGACTTCAGGTTGTCTAACTCCTTCCTTTTCGGTTAGAGCGGATGTGGGGGGAGGGCGTGAATGTAAGCGTGACATAACTAATTACATGATATCGACAAAGGAAAAGGGGCCTGTTTACTCACAGGCTTTTTTCAAGTAGGTAATTAAGTCGTTTCTGTCTTTTTCCTTCTTCAACCCACCAAAGGCCATCTTGGTACCAGGAATATATTTCTTTGGGTTAGTCAAGTACTCTGACATGTTATTTTCGTCCCACAACACGTTTTTCTTGATATTGGCATCTGTGTACGAATACCCTTCAGCTTGACCAGAGTGTCTGCCAAAGATACCATGCAAGTTTGGACCAACCTTATGTGGGCCACCCTTTTCCACGGTGTGGCATTGTAGACATCTAGTCTTGAAAAGTGTAGCACCTTTCTTAGCAGAACCGGCCTTGAATTCAGTCATTATTAATTTAGTGTGTGTATTTGTGTTTGCGTGTCTATAGAAGTATAGTAATTTATGCTGCAAAGGTCCTAATGTATAAGGAAAGAATATTTAGAGAAAAGAAGAAAACAAGAGTTTTATATACATACAGAGCACATGCATGCCATATGATCATGTGTCGTCGCACACATATATATATATGCCTGTATGTGTCAGCACTAAAGTTGCCTGGCCATCCACGCTATATATACACGCCTGGCGGATCTGCTCGAGGATTGCCTACGCGTGGGCTTGATCCACCAACCAACGCTCGCCAAATGAGCTGGCGCTTTGGTCTTCTGTCATCGTCCGTAAACCCCGGCCAAGGAGACCGGAAAGATCGGTGAAAACATCTTGATCTTGCTCCCGGGAATTTTAGATTCAGGTAGGAAATTGATTACATCAATACTGTTACCCTGAATCATATTCGACGATGTCGTCTCACACGGAAATATAATTCATTTCTTGGTTTTCCAAAAAAATTTTCATTTTTTTTCACTTTTTTGTTTCGTCCTCCTTTTTTATTTTTTTTTTTTATTTTTTTTCCTGTGTTCACCTTTTTTTTTTTCAGTTTACATCTTTCTGCATTCTTTTCTGTGTTTTTTTTTTTTTTTTCGTTTTTCCATTGTTCGTTCGTTGCCTGTTTTTTCGCCCTATTGTTCTCGAGCCTAAAAATTTTTTCCTTTCCTGCTTTCCTTTCTTCGTTCAAAGTTTCCTATTCCATTGTTCTCTTCGGTAAACTCATTGTTGTCGGAACTCAGATATATTCAGGTCAATTTACTGTACTTCAATTGACTTTTTTCTTGAAATTTCAACTTGCCTTTTCAACTTGTTCTTCTTTTTTAATCTTATTCTACACTTTAGTTCCCTTACCTTGTTCCTAATTATTGTCTAGCAAAAAGAAAACATACACCTATTTCATTCACACACTAAAACATGTCTGACGAAGAACACACCTTTGAAAATGCTGACGCTGGTGCCTCCGCCACCTACCCAATGCAATGTTCTGCCTTGAGAAAGAATGGTTTCGTTGTCATCAAAGGTAGACCATGTAAGATTGTCGACATGTCCACTTCCAAGACCGGTAAGCACGGTCACGCCAAGGTCCATTTGGTTACCCTTGATATCTTCACTGGTAAGAAGTTGGAAGATTTGTCTCCATCCACTCACAACTTGGAAGTTCCATTTGTCAAGAGAAGCGAATACCAATTGTTGGATATTGATGATGGCTACTTGTCCTTGATGACCATGGACGGTGAAACCAAAGACGATGTCAAGGCACCAGAAGGTGAATTGGGTGACAGCATGCAAGCTGCTTTCGATGAAGGTAAGGATTTGATGGTCACTATCATTTCTGCCATGGGTGAAGAAGCTGCCATCTCCTTCAAGGAAGCTCCAAGATCTGATTAGATATTTTAGATTTCTATAGCTTACAAAATACGCGATGTTTTTTTGATCTAGAAATCTTATTTATACATTTTATATAATATTATAATAATCATAATCATAATTATTCATCCTAACTAACTTCGTTCTGTTTCAGCTACGAAGTTGCCTTCATTATCGCTACGTTCGTGTTAATTGGTGTTTGATACCATAGTCACTTATGACGACTTGCAGAACTTTTTTTTTTGACGGATATTTTCCCCTCAATATGCCGAGGATGATTACTTTATAATTTGCCTTCTTTCGGTTCCTTTTTCTTTTTAATTTAGCTGACGGGAACATGTGTATATACCCCAGAAGAATTTAAACAGAAATTTTTTTGAGCATTTTACGAAAATATTAAAAACTAGGGCTACAGATATCAGAGAAAAAATTACTTATATGATGAAAATAACTTAATATCACAGTCACTATCGTTCTCGCCTTTATATGCGCAATGACAGCATTCGACTTTTCCTTAGAAGGGATCCGATCAACGAAACTTCAAGAAGAGTAGAAGTCGAAATATTTTTTGCACGACGAGGGTGACAAACCGTGCTATGTCCACAAATGAGGCCCTGCTTTCCCAAGATAAATTGCGTAAACATATAATTGTTACAAATCCAAGGCTCTGTGATGTCTTCACCAAGTGTAGTTGTGATGTATGATGTGTAGGATAGGTAATGACCGGTAAATCAAGCTGGTAAAAAGTCCTAATAACAAGCCCGAATCTGGAATAATGGTAATATTCCCATGCCAGGTGGACAGTGTTGTCCTTACACAAACTCAAGAGATTAAAGGCAACTTGGCCGAGTGGTTAAGGCGAAAGATTAGAAATCTTTTGGGCTTTGCCCGCGCAGGTTCGAGTCCTGCAGTTGTCGTTATTTTTTATTTCCCTTTCTTTTCGTACATACACAATGCACAGTCTTCAAAGTAAAATACCAACGTATGTATCAAGATCAATTTTTTTTCTTTTTTTTTTTTTACCGTAAATGTACGTATTCTACCTTATATCTAAAAATCTTCTTCAATCTTGTTGTTTTGATTTGTGGATTTGCAACAGCTTAGAAAATCTGTTTTTATCCAAACTGTTCCATCTATAAACTTTTAACCCACCATCCACTTGATGAACAGATATGTCCATTGGTAGGATACCTTGTAGCCCAGCTAAAATTTCACTTGCTTCTTTTGTACCGATAGGATTATTACTATCTTGTAAACTATCTACGATTAGCGAGCTTAGATATGTCTCTGTATAAGGCTGGCCCCTGGTCAGCGAAAAAAGAATATCAAATACCTGAGTCATTTTCATCGCTAGAAACTGCTGGTAACGTTTTTGCCTTTGAGAAAGCAATGCGGCCGAACGTCTCTCTCTTTCACGCAGTCTGTCCATAAGGTTTGCTTGCGAATCAGGCATCTTCTCTTTGTACATGAAATTTTCCTTACTATTCGCCAAATATCTTGAGTTATTCAAGGCATTAGCATTAGAGCTCTTCGTTTGCACTTTACTGCTCAAAACTGTTTTAGAATTAGAGCTGGATCTTCTTTTATTTATTTTGAAAGCGGGTACATCAGTCATAATCTCATCCTTGGAAGCTATCACTTGTTGGTACCACGACTCTGCCCTTTCCACGAATGCCAAAGTCCTAGACTTATTGGTCAACGTTGTTAGATTGTCTCTTTTGGGTAGATTCATGGTCAGCTCCCCTCTAGAGTTCAGTTCCACTACGTATGCATCAGACCAAATAGTCAATAACTTCAAAATATCATCCTGCACTATTTTCCTTTTCATCATGCTGGATATCTGGGGTAACAAAACGTGCAGCTCTGGTGGGACGCCCGTGGATCTGGAAAGAGCGTTTAAAGACAATACAGTCTCGCAAACAGTAAACAACTCCTTAACAAACTTCATTGCGTCTTGGAGTCTTAGAATACTAAGCTCCCGTGGGTAGTATTGCTGAGCGACTTTTGGGAAAGCCTTAATTTGTTGCTCCAACAAATGATTGGCAATCGTACCCTCTCCTTTACTCGAGATTGGCGTGGTAAGTGGAGGCCAGATGGTCAACGAAACAATGTTCGCACGAGGATCTATCTGGAGTGGTGAGGTAGTGTGCATACCTTGAGACCAGCGCGCAAGGAGGGTCCCCGTGTGGAACAGAAGACAATCGGGTTCATCAATACTCACCCAAGAATTGTCCGTCGTCGCCATAGTCGATGGCTTGTACCTTATAGCCTTGGCACAGGGGAAGATGGTCAACACGCCCGTCGGAAGAAAAGTAACGTAGTCCCTTTCAAACAGGTACTGGAAATCGTCGCCAGTGGGCAGCACGGTAGCACCTGCATCTGCACCATCGTGTGTACTACCATTATCATTGAAATAACGGGTTAGCTTAGTCGCATAATGAAAGCTGCTGATACAGTCTTGCAATTCTGCGCTAGAAACCACACTTTTCACACACAGTTGGGCGAAAAACAGACCCAGTTTGAACAGCCTACTATATATGGAGCACAGTGACTCATTCCTGCACTTCCGATCGAAGCGTAATTGAGGATCAGTGTCAAATATGTACTGCTCCAGCCAAACATCATCTTCTAGCGGTAATGTGCCCGTAAAGTTCGCATCAAAACCTTGACTCGTGTCAGGCAGGTCCTTTGTCGTGAGCCCCGCTAGTAGTGCATCTAGAACAGCCTTGTTAGCATAATTTTTTAACAGAAAGGTGTCATGCTGTAGCAAAATTGCCCTCACCACCGGCAACAGCTGCTCTTCATCTGAAACTCTATTCAAATCTATCACAGGCACGCGCAAAACCTCCTTCCTCCTACTATTAGCTGTGCCACTCATAAATCACGACGCTACGTAGTTCAGCTCACTGTCATGATACCAACTACCGCAACTAACATCTGCTTATTAAACTCTTCCGCATCATCGCAATGGTACAATGTGCTAAAGCTAGTGCCTTAGATGCGCTGAATAATTGTATATCACCCACAACGGCAGAGCTTTTCCATGGGCTTCGGCCCGGTTCCACCGCCCCCTGCCTCTTTTTCCGGTGACCGCTTACGGTGCGGTGTATAAAAACGAACGATCCAACGCCGGCTCGACGCTTGGGAACTTTTGGGTTCTTTGTTCCACGTTTGAAAACTCCATACGTTGCTGTCCTCCTCTGCCTGCTGTACATATCGACGCCCCGCTGCTCACCAACCTTTGCCAGAGTGACAACTTTTGTATTTACGACCCATTTCATATAATTAAGACTACACAAATCTCATATTATACGCACCAAGATGCTTGCTGCTAAAAACATACTAAACAGGTCAAGCTTGTCTAGCTCTTTCCGTATTGCCACACGTTTGCAGTCAACCAAGGTTCAAGGTTCCGTCATCGGTATCGATTTGGGTACCACCAACTCTGCGGTTGCCATTATGGAAGGTAAAGTTCCAAAAATTATTGAAAACGCCGAAGGTTCCAGAACTACTCCTTCTGTAGTAGCTTTCACTAAAGAGGGAGAACGTTTGGTTGGTATTCCAGCCAAGCGTCAAGCCGTAGTGAACCCAGAAAACACCCTATTTGCTACCAAGCGTTTGATTGGTCGTCGTTTCGAAGATGCTGAAGTGCAAAGAGATATCAAGCAAGTTCCATACAAGATCGTCAAGCACTCCAACGGGGATGCTTGGGTTGAGGCCAGAGGTCAAACTTACTCACCAGCCCAAATCGGTGGGTTCGTCTTGAACAAGATGAAGGAAACAGCTGAGGCCTACTTGGGTAAGCCAGTTAAGAATGCTGTTGTCACTGTCCCAGCTTATTTCAACGACTCTCAAAGACAAGCTACTAAAGACGCAGGCCAAATTGTTGGTTTGAACGTTTTACGTGTCGTCAATGAACCAACCGCCGCTGCCTTAGCATACGGTTTGGAAAAATCCGACTCTAAAGTTGTTGCCGTTTTCGATTTGGGTGGTGGTACTTTCGATATCTCCATCTTAGATATTGACAACGGTGTTTTTGAAGTTAAGTCCACTAACGGTGACACTCATTTAGGTGGTGAAGATTTCGACATCTATTTGTTGAGAGAGATTGTTTCCCGTTTCAAGACCGAAACTGGTATTGATTTGGAAAATGACCGTATGGCTATCCAAAGAATTAGAGAAGCTGCTGAAAAGGCTAAGATTGAGCTATCTTCTACCGTTTCCACTGAAATCAACCTGCCATTTATCACTGCTGATGCCTCAGGTCCAAAGCATATCAACATGAAGTTCTCCAGGGCTCAATTCGAGACTTTGACAGCCCCACTAGTTAAGAGAACTGTCGACCCAGTCAAGAAGGCTTTGAAAGACGCCGGTTTGTCTACTTCAGACATATCTGAAGTCTTATTGGTCGGTGGTATGTCCAGAATGCCTAAGGTTGTCGAAACCGTTAAATCTTTGTTTGGTAAGGACCCATCTAAGGCCGTCAACCCAGATGAAGCTGTTGCCATTGGTGCTGCTGTGCAAGGTGCTGTCTTGTCCGGTGAGGTTACTGACGTCTTATTATTAGATGTTACCCCATTGTCTCTAGGTATCGAAACTTTAGGTGGTGTTTTCACAAGATTGATTCCAAGAAACACTACTATTCCAACAAAGAAATCTCAAATCTTCTCCACTGCCGCTGCTGGTCAAACTTCTGTTGAAATCAGAGTTTTCCAAGGTGAAAGAGAATTGGTTAGAGACAACAAATTGATTGGTAACTTCACTTTAGCCGGTATCCCACCTGCTCCAAAGGGTGTCCCACAAATCGAAGTCACTTTTGACATCGATGCCGATGGTATTATTAACGTTTCTGCTAGAGACAAAGCTACAAACAAAGATTCTTCTATTACTGTTGCCGGTTCTTCTGGTTTGTCCGAAAACGAAATTGAACAAATGGTTAACGACGCTGAAAAATTCAAGTCTCAAGATGAAGCTAGAAAACAAGCCATCGAAACTGCCAACAAGGCTGACCAATTGGCCAACGATACTGAAAACTCCTTGAAAGAATTTGAAGGTAAGGTTGACAAGGCTGAAGCCCAAAAGGTTAGGGATCAAATCACTTCCTTGAAGGAGTTGGTTGCTAGAGTACAAGGTGGCGAAGAGGTTAACGCTGAGGAGTTAAAGACCAAGACCGAAGAATTGCAAACTTCCTCGATGAAATTGTTTGAACAATTATACAAGAACGACTCTAACAACAACAACAACAACAACAACGGCAACAATGCCGAATCTGGTGAAACTAAGCAGTAAAAAGCAAATTCCTGTTAATAAATTACTACTACAATGTTAAACTAGAAAGAATGACAAAAAACATAATAATAACTAACCAGTATTTTTGTTTCTTTATTTTTTAAGAACATTTATATACATAATATACACGCCCCAAACATATATCGTTTATATAAGTACTGTTTCCTCGCATTAAGCGGGAAAGCCATGTATCTCTTGTAATTAGTTTGATCCTGTTCTATACCCAAATGTACTCCTCAAAATTATTACATTTTATTATGTCTTTTTCTTAGATGGGCTTTCACTCCACTTTACGAAAAACTGAGAAAAAAAGAGTAG
>ERZ794936.30-NODE-30-length-128180-cov-66.958431_pt1 | contig 128180 bp, 71 predicted proteins | sample MGYA00511083_ERZ794936 | MGnify/ENA primary metagenome ERZ794936 (study PRJEB30137, sample SAMN04331409) | food metagenome | isolation source: Y2 must sample point D1 replicate A | place: Australia: South Australia | collected 2014 ... | reverse complement strand
TATCTCATTTTGAGATACAACACTTTCGATCCAAATTGGTCTCTTGGCCCAGTTGGTTAAGGCACCGTGCTAATAACGCGGGGATCAGCGGTTCGATCCCGCTAGAGACCATTTTTATTTTTCTCCTCTTTGTTAAAAATAGCTCTTTACTATCATAAACTTTTACATCAAAAGCTCAATAAGGCTAATTGTTGTGGAAAGACGCAGTTTGGTGAAGAGAACACTTCCTGTTTTTGTTTTCTACATATACATAAAGCCTATTGTAAGCGCTTCACTCCAGTTCTGAAGTAATAATCAAACCAATCAGGAGCAATATGAGGATTGTTATAAAACTCATCTCTTTCTATTCCTACAATGTTGCTCCCCTTATAGTGCAGAAGTATTTTCGCGCATGCAGAACCAGCCTGCCAGTAATTTTTAGGAAACTGGATTTTGGACGTATCCATTTTTAACTTGAATAAATTCCTTATTACTGTTTCATACGCCTCTTCAATGTTTACTATAATGATATTTTCTCTCAGTGGCCTTCTCAAGTCGATAGGAAGTGACTCTACAATATTTTTGACAAGATTTATTACCGGGGTTTCATCTACTTCACAATTTTTAGAGTTGTATTCTTCGTCAAAAAATATTGGCATGTAGAGACTGCCCGGGAGAGGAATTCTTGACTCAACCTGTCTTTTGCCTCGTTTTGAGTATTTTATGAACTGTTGCAAAGGTCTAAGGTCGAAAATAGGTACGCATGTAGTATAATTGGTACCTATATCTATAACTATGGCATTCCTTGTATTACAGGATAAGCAGTGCACAATGGCCCTGGGGACAAACGAAACGTGAGCGCAGTCAAATTCCTTAAACAAGATGCTACAAATAATTCTTTTCTCTACTACAGAAATGAAGATATCTTCTAGTATCAACACTTGTACTTCTCGATTTCCCAAGATGTTGCAAATTTGGAAGTAATGTTCAAATATTTTTTTCAATTCTTCCCTATTTTTTTCATTAATACTACCTGTTTTCCAGGCGATAATTTCTTGTGGACACGCATCAGCACTTCTTCCAATTTCGATTCTGTTAGCTCCCAAATAGACTATCACAATAGTATTCGACATTTCCTCATAGGGTTTCCTGGGTAGATTTTTTTTATCATTTCACAGTGTCGAATATTGTAGTATTTGTACCTCTTTTGTTTATGTCTCTCGGCTACAATAGAAGTTCCGACAATTAGATTCTAACAAAAAAGAGAACTGTTTTTGAGGTCTTTATGCCCCCAAAACGAAGTTTATAATCAAACAACAGATTTACTTCATATCAAAATACCCATCACAAAGTACAACAATCTACCATGGGTGCCGTAATTTCTTTGCCAGTTAGCATGGCGGGCTCATTCGTGGCGTCCTGTTTTGGAGGTTGCTGCTCAAACTTGGTGACTAAGACTGCATCTTCCCTAGGATCTTCTTCTTTAGGGACAAGACTTCTGTACGCCGTTTGGCTTTTACTTAACTCATTGATATCATGGGTGTCCTATTCTGCGAACAAATCAATCCTATGGCCAGGGAAGACATGTACTGGGACTGGGGAATGTGGATTTTTTACAGTTCATAGGTTGAATTTTGCATTGGGATGCTTACATTTGATATTGGCACTTGTACTAACGGGCGTAAAGTCGACTAATGACGTAAGAGCAGCATTACAGAATTCGTGGTGGAGTTTAAAATTTATACTGTATTTATGTCTCATTGTTTTGTCATTTGTCATCCCCAATGACTTTTATATTTTCTTTTCCAAGTGGGTGTCAGTCCCTAGTGGAGCAATTTTCATCCTGGTTGGGCTTATATTATTAGTAGACTTCGCTCATGAGTGGGCTGAAACGTGTATTAGTCACGTTGAGTCAGAAGATGAAGATTCCTCATTCTGGCAACGATTTTTGGTTTTAGGGACAACTTCAATGTATACCGCATCGATTATCATGACTGTTGTTATGTATGTTATGTTTTGTCATCAACAATGTAACATGAATCAAACAGCGGTAACAGTCAATTTAATATTAACTGTTATAACGCTTGTCTTATCGGTGAATCCTAAGATCCAAGAGGCCAACCCTAAAAGTGGGCTGGCCCAAAGTAGTATGGTTTCTGTTTACTGTACTTATTTGACAATGAGTGCCATGTCTTCCGAACCGGATGACAAAATGTGTAATCCGTTGGTTAGATCTAGTGGAACCCGTAAGTTTAGTATCATTTTGGGCTCTTTATTTACTTTTATTGCGATTGCTTACACCACAACTAGAGCCGCTGCTAATAGTGCTTTTCAAGGCACCAATACTAATGGTGCTATATATCTCGGGAATGATATCGAGTACGAAGGACTAGGTGGACAGACAAGAAATCAGTTGAGGTATGAAGCTATTAAACAAGCTGTAGAAGAAGGATCTTTACCGGAAAGTGCCTTATATGATACCGCTTGGTTAGGGACATCATCTCCTACAGGCGCAATGGATAACCAAAATGATGATGAAAGGACTGGAACCAAGTACAATTACACTCTGTTCCACGTTATATTCTTTCTGGCAACCCAGTGGATTGCAATTTTACTAACAATAAACGTTACCCAGGATGATGTAGGTGATTTTATACCCGTAGGAAGAACATATTTTTATTCTTGGGTAAAAATAGTTAGTGCATGGATATGTTATGCCCTTTACGGTTGGACAGTGGTAGCCCCAGCGATTATGCCCGATAGATTTGATTACGAGAATTACTATTAAATAGACTAACACAAAAAGATTTTCTTATAATGTATGTAACTTTTTTTTAAGTAGCCCCCAGTAGAAACACTAATTTTACTATACTCATGCACTAGTTTCAAGAAGATGAGTAAACCTCCCTCAAAAAAAAATGGATCTTAATTATCTAATTGAGATATCGCTTCTCGAGGATTATTTTAACTATCCTCTATTTATTTGAAATGCCAATTACAGTTATTATCGATCGACCGTTTTCGAAGGATCTCTTTTCTTCTTTTAAAGGTAGAAAACATTCTCTCAACCTTCTTTATGCGATATTCGGAGTTTGCGCCGTGCTTCAAAGATATGGTAAAACAAAATCATTGTGGCTAAAGAAATGTCTGGTGAAAATATCAATAACAAAAGTCAGCATACAGTGATTGTAAAAGAAAGGGATTTGTCTTCGAAACATTTCGAAATATGGATTCTATCGTTAATGTTGTTGAAGACGATGTTAAGTACGCGCAGAGAGTGACTAGCTTCAGCTCACCACAAAATGCAAATGTCAAGGTCTTCACCATTCCCCGGCATTCCTTCACAGCGTTTAGACTGTCGTATGTTTCACCTACAGAGCTTTCAGCATGTTCACAGGTGACTTTGCTAGGTGGTATTCCAAAACAATGGTACGCTGATCAAAATAATCAAGTCTGGAAACTTCTAACTAAAATTTCACTTCGGAAGGTTAGGAAGCAATCTGACATGCTAAGAAGATATGGCTATGGAACAATTTACAAAAAGCGTGTAGGGAAGATCCCAACTGCATTGTACTTAAGAAAGCACTTTACATGGTCCTATGAAGATAATACATCAATTCACAACGGTCATCGTCTTAAAGAAGCGGAAATGGAGATGAAGAGAACTAGGTCAAGTCCTGCGCAGAAAAGTGAATATAAATTAAGTCTACCCAGAAGGTGTAGGAGTTCTTCCGATCAAAACTTCATGCGACAAGAGCTTTTGAAAGAAAAAAAATCAGAGCTTTCTAGAAACAATAGTTTGCCTCTCATCGATACGGCGCAAGCCGTGGATATCCACCCAGTTTTACATGAAGAAGATCAAGAAAATACAAATAAAAGGAATAAATCACTCCTTTCGAATTTGAAACGAAAAGATCTAGGGGAATCAAAAAGCATATCCAGAAAAGATTATTCGCATTTTGATAGAATACCGAGCCCCTCTTCAGCCAGAAGTGTTGGAGAAACAGACTTTAATTATAATAGAGAACCTTCTGAAGATACTTTGAGATATCCCGACAGTATAATTGAGGTAACAAATCGGACAAGCCCCGCCCCAAATAGTATTCTAAGTAGATCAGGACAATTTGTTAACTCGAATGACCTAAGTGATGGCTTTTCAACATCTAATACTATCAATAACGTGGGATTAAATGCAAATGAAAAGATTTTTTTTAATGCTCTACAAAGTATGGAAAAGGAAAACTTGATGCTGTGGAAAACATCCCAGAAATATGGGACTTATCTCGATGAAAGACGTAAAAGTGCGGATGCCTTTCAAAAAAGAGAAAGAGGTTCATGCGTGGACATTGGTAAGTTGCATTCGAGTCATCTTCCGTTTATTAATATCCTACCTCCATGGCCTACCGAACTGACGGAGGAAGAGAGAATTATACACGATAGGCTAGCCTCTAAACATTCTCATCATATAAGAAAACATGTTCACAATGCTCGAAACAAAACTAGCTGCAAAATCAAAGATAGTGTTGGAACTTTCTTAGGTATGACAAATTCACTAACAAATAAAGCAACTGTCAAGAAACGCACCGGTCAGATCCTTAAAAAAGAAAAAATGCTAGTGATGGTAAAAGAAGCTATACAAAATAAAGTACCACTTCCCAACTTCTCTGAAAACGAGTGCTTTGATACAAGGGTCAGTGAACGGTGGAAAGAATATATTGTTATTGCAAGATCCACGGGAAGATTCGATCCCCCGATACTTTTACAGTTCTATCGTCATCGTCATATCCCAGAAATCGAAGATATCAGTTCCATAGCTACAAAGTATCACCGCAACCCGTTGGATTTTTTTCTTTCAAGAAATTGTATTGTAAAATTCTACAGCTCTCTAGACAAAACTATATCCATACAAAAGCCTGATAAGCGGTTAGGTGGGTTTATAGACGAGAGTATTGAAAAGAAGGACGAATTAAAACACTATTCCCCCATTAAAATTTTTATCTTAAGATGCAGCAGTATTCGTTCGTCTGGTAGATGGTACAAATTTCTACTAGAATCTTTGGACCGACAACTATTTACACCTGCCATCAACTTGAAAATTCCATTAACTGAGATCTCGATAAAAATAAACTTGAATGAAATTATATTCCAAAAGCTAATAGATTTAGGGAAGCAGGAAAAAGATAGATTAAAAATATGTTTTCTTCAAAGAGGTTATAAAATTTTCCAGCATCCCATTTTACGATATTTCACAGTTGCTATTTTGGAGAAATTAAAATTGGCGCATTATGACTATCTGATTAGGAAATGGGATACAGAAAATCCTGTACTAGGATGTGCCCTGAAAAGATATGATAGATTGGAGTGGATTCCATGTGATGAAGATTCTCTGGTAACTGGAATTTTTGCATTTTGTCAATCTCACCTAATCCAGTACAGGCCAATTGCGAATCGTTTAAGGGAAACAAAATCTTTAGAAGGAAAATGTCTGAAAGAACCAACACCTATTGAAGGTTTTTTAATAAGATTGACTGACAAGTATGGCTCTGCGAGGACAAATTTTGGTAAATATAGTATTTCAACAGCTTACTTCTTCACGTGTGAGAATTTGCTTTTTTCGATGAAAGCATATAGAGCAAACCCACCATTGCCTATAGATTCGATGATTGACGACACTAGCACAGAAATAGAAAAAGAAGAAATTTGGAAACAGTGGAAGAAAATTCCAGAGGTTTACGAGCAACAACCTTATCCCTTAGACACAAATGATCACATCGAGTGGATGAACTGTCAAACGACCCAAAGTGAATATGATTCCAGAGATTTCTATGCTTTCCATTGTTTTCATAGAAGGATTGATCAAATACTAAAAACGGACAATGTGATTGACCTAACTGAGGTGAAAGATATATATCAAGGAACAAGGACTGATTACGAAGCAGACAAAATAAAATATGGGGTTTACAAGGAAGCTAGTGAAATCTTTTGGCATAGAAACTACGAGATTGATGATGTTTCACGGTCCGTAATAAATATAGAAACCTCAAATGGACTCCTCTTGAAGCTGCTTGCTACATCAGCAACAGTTGCTGAAGAGTGGGTCATAAAGCTGAAACAAATGATATCCTATTGGAAAAACAAGCAAAGGGAAGATACGGAGAGGCTTTTAAAAATAAGGCGTTCAAATGCAGGTCTTTTGATGCTAAATGGAGAAGAGGAAACAAAAATTGGTGAGAATACATTGCGCTGGATCGTAGAACATGGGCGTGCAGATGAGCAAACCTTTAATGCAAATGGAATATCATTAAGTAGGCCGTTAATTCAAAAGGGACCTTTATATCAAAAGCCGCACAAGCATTCTGTTTTCTCGAAGTACTACGTCGTTTTGATATCAGGTTTTATTGTACTGTTCCACTGCTTTCATAGATCAACCACAGGTTTTGCTAAGGAAGTTTTGGAGTATGCTCATTATGTAACCATTCCGATTGACGATTGCTACCTATACTCTGGGACCACAACAGAACTAGACCTTCTGCAGAGAGATCGTACTTTTGACGAAATAAACTATGGATCCCACGCTCTCCCACGAGTTTATGGGGACGGATGGCGATCTGTAGAAGACGAGAGTTCGCGATGCTTTACGCTTTGGTTTGGAACAAGGCGTGCCCTTTCTAGCAATCGCTTACAGAAGAAAGGGAATGAAAAGCAATATACGCAAGATTATGGTAGACAAGATAATAATATTGACCCACCTTCTGCTCCGGAAGCTGACTTGAATAACTCTAATGTTCCAAGTAACACAGATAAGATCCATTTCACTAAAAAGTTAGGTGTGAGCGGCAAGTCAATGGTTTTCATGGCAAGATCAAGACAGGAAAGAGATCTTTGGGTAATGTCTATTTACTATGAACTTGAAAGACTAAGAAGAACTGCGTCCACTTCAAATTCACGGAATCAAACTATGTAACAATATGTAGTTACGAAACGTTTGGCGGGATGCTTTCTTTTTATTATTGCATAAAATTTAGTGTATACTCTATATATAATCCATATGGAGGGGACAGTTGTTATTACCGCTCTCTATAAGACTCGAGAATGAACTGCGTCTGGTTATGCCATCGATTCCTTTATCCATATCACTAAGTAATAATACTGGCATATCATTTTCATTTTCATTTTCATTAGTACCTTCCTCCTCAGAATGAAGTGAAAATCTAATATTAGGAATCAGAGCTGGCTGTACTGAAGAAGCGACAGTTTCTAAGTTTTCTATATTGCTATGTTCACCCTCAGTGAGAAGGTTTCTGTCATTCACCATATTTGCGGTAGCATTTTCATTATCAAATGGAGAATCAATATGAATAGTAGTTGTAGATTCAGCATCCGACAGTGATCCTGAACTATTATCAAGTTCATTATCGGTCGAATCATCATTATCCTCTTCGTCATCGTCATCATGTTCATCAAAACTTAGACCGAAACTGTAGCAAAGAGTTTCTAAAACAAAAGTCCAGGAGCTGGCCTCGACTAGTTCATCAATTTTATCACTGTAGTCAACGTTCAAATAGCCCACCTTAATCTTCAATTCATTGGGCCTTCTTCTTCCAAAACTTGTAAAGCATCTGTAATCTTGAAATAGTATGGATTTTTTTGCTTCCATATTACTATTTGATACAGCAACAATACCCAAATGTTCATGAATATTTTCGGGATATAGAGTATTTTTCAACCAAATAGGTGAAAATTGTGTCGAGGAACTCTTTGATTTGAGATTTGAGATGGAATCTAGTGAATCTATCTTGTGTAATACCGATCCATAGTCCAGAACATAATTATTTCGATCAACGAAACAAAACTGCAAACGCGCAAATTTAATGGTTAAAGCTTTTAGACTGTTATAAACAACAATTAAACTGTCTTCTTCCTTCAATTTCGTAAAATCGATCTGTAAGATTATTGCCAAATTATCAGGTTTTTCTCGTTTAAGGGAAAGAATTGAGCTTATCGTGGTTAGAACAGATTGTATACTGTCGACAGTACTCTGCCTAGAACATTCTCCTGAATTTAAGGTGAATCCCCTCCTTATGATTACAGTATCATTATCGTGCACATTTCCAACTTCAACAACTTTGTTAGGATTGATTAAACCTAGAAAGGTACTCGTCTCGTGCCTACCATTACCAACATCTTTTGAAAAGTTCTTTATAATGGGAAGAATAGGCAGGGTCGAAGTGATATTGTCCTCATTGAATACAAAATCCTGATTCAATATACCTGATATCCATTTCTGTACAGTTGTGCTTTCGTCAGAATTTATATTCTGAACAATGTAAAGATCTGATAAATCGGCGCAATGTTGTTTATTTAAGGTGCATTTGAGTACTGAAGCTTCGAGTGTAGTCATTCTCAAGTTGGCAATAGGTGTAAATACTTCTAAATTCTTTAGTCTAATTTCCAAAACATCAACATCGTTATCCACTTCTGCTATTACAAATGCGTCTTCAAATAAGAAACACCAGCATTGTATATATCTCTGACCATCTTTGGAAATCATCAATTTGTCTACCAACCTTAGTAATCCATAGTCCCCGTCTATTCTCCAATCCTGCAATTCTTCCTGGAAATTGTTCAAAAGAATTTGAATAAAATATGACCTTAACAGCGGCAACGTTGTTTTGGTTTCGTCATCCTTTGCTCTTACCGAATTGGAAACAGCAGAAATAGAATCATTAGCTGACAACGCTACAGAGGTGTCTGCTAAGATAGAGTTTGCTCCGGACGGAATTCTTCTGTGCCCCAGGGGTGAATGTAAAAATGTATAGTTTGATTTTTTTTGTGGAATTTGGTTTCTTTCCTTGGGGGGTGCAGCCAATATGAGATTTGGGTTTAGACTTGGAGCTTGAGAATATATCGTTTGTCTTTCAACAGGTGTATAGGATAACCCAAAAGGAGGCAAGAGTGGTGAATAAGGAGGAAAGCGGGACTGAGGTGTGATTGATAACTCAGAATCAGGAATCTTATGAATCAAAAAATCAGAAATTAGAATATCCTTTAGTTCATCATTTTCTGGAATGCATTGAACGGCTTTGTTAGTATCTTTTTTACATTTGGTACAAAAAGGAAATAGCGCACGAACGTCTGCCTTTGAAGTGGTGCCAAAAGAGATAATAAGACATTCTTGGTGACTTAAGTGGCCACATGCAAGCTCTATAATTTTCTCTCCCTTTCTTCTGTTAGAAATAGGCTCGTCACATAACGTACAAGAAGCATTCAAAAAGGATTTTTTAATAGAGGTTCTTTGTATTGGATAGCCAAATGGAGCGACCTTGGGTGGTATATTATCTGATAAATTTTCGGCCCTTGGGGGCTCATTTGCTCGGGATAGGTTACTATTACTTGCGTGAAAGAGATTGGAATTAGGTCTTGGCAAAGACGATGTTCTGTGAGGGTGTTGTGGCAAATAATCAGTGGAAACCGTAGAAGGTGTATTCATTAGGTTACCGTCTTCATTGCCAGAAGAGTTTGAAGAAGTGACCCTAGATTTGGGTGAGAACGAAAATGTAGAGGAGGAAATAGGAGAAGGTGAGAATCTTTTCTTTTTAGCACTACTTCTTTGGAACCTGGCTAACTTTTCCGTCCATTTTTTTCCTCTTGACAATGGGGATAGAGTACTGGGCTTCTCTAGCTCTATTATTTGGTTGGGAGTTCTCGACAAGGTACCACTATATTGTGTCGAGCTACCAAAATTGTGAAAAGGGGAAACTATATTGTCTGTAGGAGTTTCCATCATTTAAAAGTTGTTTCCGCTGTATCCTGTATCTTCCTTTTTTAGCGCGGATGCTAGATGGGTTAAAACAGTTTTAAAATATTTTCAAATTACTTTTTTATGCCTTTCTTTTGTCGTCAACTTTTCGAGGAAATTCTCGGTATTTTCTTTAGCTACTATCGCCTTTCATATTTTGATGCAGAAAAGTACATGATGTGTAAATTAACAAGCTACATATCGCCGCACCCAAAAAAAAAAAAGAAAAGAAGGGAAATTGTTCAAAATTATGACAGGTTACCTATGGACATGTGTCGTCTAATCACTACCTTTATATTTTTTAATTAATTCATGTGCACAGGCCTGCTTTCTACTATTGAGCAATACGCCTTCTAAATGACTCTCCTACTTCAAAAATGTATCAGAGTAGAACTGCGGAAAGATCCAATATTTAACGCTTCTTCTTCACTCGAAATATTTCTGTCAGTTTTAGAATCTGTTATATATCCCTTTAAAGGAAACTTGATACTTCTAGATTTTCATCTTGTCGATGTTCAAACAACGTGTTATCAGAGAAACAGCTCTATGAGAAATCAGCTGATGTCAGTATTCTGTCAGTCACTTCGTGAATTTACATTGACTGCTCTTTCGTGCAATTCATACTGTATTATTATAGTTGCAACTAGATGGCAAAAAATTGATAATGCCCTAAAAATGACAGGCCGGTAACCCTAAGCTTTTTTTTTACCCGGAGAGGGTCATGCCTCTGTGAAGCTTTTTTTGCTTTCTGAAAAAATTTTACCGAAGTAAAGAAAAATTTCAGCAGAAGAGATGAGATGAGCTAAAGCATCGTGTTATTCAAAATACTTTTAAGAAAAAACCCGACCCGACTAATATTGCTAAAACTATCATGGCTCTAGCTATCTCCCACGAGGATACTCAGATTTTGCTAAAGGACAAAAATATTCTACAGGAATCGGTCTTGAACAAATACAGAACTGCTGGACAAATTGCACAAACTGCTTTGAAATATGTTACTTCTTTGATCAATGATTCATATCACTCTAAGACCACACAGCGCCAATTAACCGTGCCAGAGCTATGTTTGCTTACCGATTCTTTTATTTTGACCCGGTTGGAACAATATTATAAAAACAAAGTTAATGAAAGAGGTATTGCCATTCCAACCACTATTGATATCGACCAAATTTCTGGTGGATGGTGCCCCGAAATAGATGATACTCAAAATTTGTTAAACTGGAATAAGGGGAAAGACTCCACTTTTGCATCATCTGTCACTGGGACTTTGAGACCGGGGGATTTAGTCAAGATTACACTAGGTGTTCATATTGATGGTTACACCTCTGAAGTTTCTCATACTATGGTTATTTACCCCGTTGATGAAACCAAACCTATTCTTCAACCCACTGGGCCACTACTAGGTGGTAAAGCGGATGCTGTAGCTGCTGCTCACATTGCTATGGAAACAGTTGTTGCTTTATTAGCCTGTGCTCTGACTCCAGAAAAGCTTCCTGCCTCACTGGGAGGAACTTCAAGTGGTATCACAGGCCAATTGATTAGAACTATAGTGGATACTATTGCCAGATCTTATAACTGTGGCGTTGTTCCTGGTTCTCGTGTAAGAAGGATTAGAAGATTCCTGGCAGGCCAAAACGAAGGTATTGTTGCCGAAAGGGAATATAAGGGTGTTGTTTGGACAGAGTCCCATCAAGAAGCAGATTTGCTATCTAATACTGATGCCAAGGATTTAACAGTGGTAGATCGTGGACAATCGACTCCATTCACTAATGTTTCTGCTATTCCAAGTGATGATTTCGTTGTTCAATCAGGTGAAGTGTATTTAATTGATTTGAAAATGGCATCTTTGGAGCATTGTACCAAAAAGGGTTTAGTAACTTTAGAAACCGTTGACTCTTACACAGGTAAATCTCATAAGGCTGGAGAATTGATTGCAAGACCCGGTGCATATGTTAGAGATTTTGCTCAAACCCATATTCTTAAATTAAAAACTTCTAGACAATTATTAACTAAAATCGATAAACAAGGCGTTTATCCATTCAAGTTATCTCATTTATCTTCTAACTTTCCTTTCGTTCACGAAAATGAAGAAGAACTCCAAAGCTTAAAGAAAGATTTGAAATCATTTAGACTTGGGATGAGTGAGATTTCCAACAACTACTTATGTGTGGAAAGTCCAATACAAATTGCTAGATGGGTTCCATGGGACCATATTTTAAAGGCTACCAATCCAAACGGTAATTTAAGTTATGATGCAACCTCTACATTAACATTACCTGGGCATGAGTTACCTTTACCAAAATTGGGTGTTTCAGCCATCAAGCTTAAATCCTTAATGAATTCAACCAAGGAATCGATTTCTTTACCAGTTGCTCGTGAATGTAATACCATCGTATTATGTGACTCTAGTGTAAGTACAACGGACAGACCCGAATTATTGAGATTAACTGGTGGTTCTAAGACCTGTCAACCGAGCTGGATTCACTCTCAGCACGAATTAAATCCACAAGATTCAATTGTTCAAGGGATCTTTCAATTAGCTACTTTGGCCAAGGATAAGAGGTTCGGTCTATTATTAAAGGAAACGCAGCCAATGAAGCAGAAGAGTGTTGAGACATCAAATGGCGGAGTTGAAGAAACCATGAAAATGTAGGAAACTTCATCATTTCTAAAGCTAGTATATAAATAATATAAGTATATCATAAAATGTAAAATAGAATATTATAAAAAAAGTCAACCTAGCTGTACTAAAACCGCTTGGTTCATTTGCTCAGAATCTTGCATTATAATTACATTTTATTTGCTATACAGATGAGATGGAAGATTAAATATCTCACGCCTGTTTCGCCATGCTTTTGTAACACCGGCGGATTGAGAGACATGGGCTTCTAATATTAAATCATGTCATCGTCATCGTCGATGTCATCATCACCAATTGACAAAGATGAGCCGGGTGCTCTGAAGTTAGCAGGTTCTTCCACAAACTGGGAAAAATGAAAAACAATAAAGGCAACCCCTAAAATAAAAGTAAACATTCCCGCCAATATGTTGTAGATACCGCCGAAGCTGATTATCAGACTTAGTAAAATATAAGATAAACCCCTTCCAAGAAAACTAAAGTAAAAGGAAGCATACCTGTAAAGATTTGACGGAACCTTGAACTCCAGATAGACGATAGGTACGGAGAGTGCCAGTCCGTAAACTGCCAAGAGGAAGACGTTTAAATTGGTGAAAATATACGTCAATTGTGAAAGGGCAGCAATAATGTCTATGCAGCCAATTGATATATTTGCAATCTTGAAGAATTTTGGAGGAATAACTGACATCCTTTCGTTTGTGATCCCTTGTGGTTATTTGACTTTGTTTATTGTCCTCTCTTGTAAGACATACATATTGATGGTCATAGTTTTCCACTCGAAGTATTTTTCCGTTGCGGATTTACGCTACTATACCCCCGCCCCCCTACACCCAGGGAGCGCTGTTTCATCAAATGAGAAAAGATGCCTTCACCTTCAATAGGTAAGGTAGATCAAGATTCAAAGGAAAACAGAAGAAAGAGGTGCGTATACAATGGAAGGAACTTATTTTAAAACATACGAAAATTACTACTCAATTACTCTCGCAAATTGTCTCAACTCTGAACGATAGCCAAAATATAAGAATACACGAAGAAAACAGTGATAGAAGTAATAGTAACAGAAAAACTATTTTATGTTATATATTAAGAAACTATTTTTTTAGAGGTTTGTATATTTTGTAGTTGGTAAAATTGAAAATTTTGTGAATTTGTATTAGACGAAGATATTATCTCTTCCCCTAAAAAAAGTATCAAAATCGAATTGCATTCATTTTCGTTAGCAAGAAAACTGGAGTGGTAAATCTTCATTTCCCCTTGTATTTCTCAGCGCTCTTATTTGGTTGGTTCACCTTGAGTTTGTTCAGCTGGAGCTTGTTGTTGCTGTTGTTGCTGTTGCTGTTGCTGTTGTTGTTGTTGTTGTTGATCTTCTTGACCAGATTCAGAAATATCAGAGGTCCATAAGGTCAAGTTGTCCCTTAATAATTGCATGATCAAAGTGCTATCCTTGTATGATTCTTCAGATAAAGTATCTAACTCAGCAATAGCATCATCAAAGGCTTGTTTGGCCAAGTGGCAAGCCTTATCAGGAGAGTTTTGAATTTCGTAATAGAAGACGGAGAAATTCAAAGCTAGACCTAAACGAATTGGGTGAGTTGGAGGCAATTCAGTTGTGGCGATTTCGGAAGCGGTTTTATAAGCCTCCAAAGAGGAGTTGGTTGCCTTTTCTCTTGCATCTCCGCTGGAAAATTCAGCTAAATAACGGTGGTAGTCACCCTTCATCTTATAGTAAAATACTTTAGACTCACCAGTAGTAGCAGAAGGGATTAAATGAGAATCTAACACAGATAAAATGTCGTCAGAGATTTTGGTCAATTCAGTTTCAATTTTAGAACGGTAAGAACGGATTAATTCAACTTGATGTTCAGATTTCTCCTTTGATTCTTCTTTTTGTTCGATCGAAGAAACTATTCTCCATGAAGCACGGCGAGCACCGATGACGTTCTTGTAAGCAACCGACAATAGATTCCGTTCTTCGACAGATAACTCTTGACCTGATGAAGCAACGGCCTTCATGTTTTCGACCATTTCTTCATAACGTTCGGCTTGTTCAGCTAATTTAGCTAGGTAAACAGAATCTTCACGAGTTTGGGACATTTTTTTTGTTGTAACGGGTACTTTTTGTTGATTTGATAATTTTTCTTTTTACTTCGTTTTGAAATTGTCAGAGTATTAACCTTCTGTCCAAGTTTTCTCGTTCTTTGCTTTTCCCCCTTAATCAATCGAAAAAAATAATGATTAAAAACCGGGAGAGGCAATTTTTTTTGAAAAAATAAGTTAGTAATTGAAATTTGATAAAAAGAACGAATGTTTAAGATAGCTCAAAAGATTTCGTAACCTTTGATGATGAATATTTGAAAAAAAAAAAACTACTGGAGGGACTTATAATAACATTTGCCCCTTTCGACCGACTTTTTCCTCGTATTTCGTGTGTGTCATTTTGCTGATCCGGGTGACGCACTACTAATCATTTCGAGCAGACGACCGATTTGTCCGTTCTTCCTAAACAAAAAAGGGACGATTTCAATAGTATTCGCTGTATTATTATCTCTGGTCATATGAATACCCACGCTTGAATTACGGATTGGTCGTAACAAAAATAAGTGTTACCTCGCTGTTCTGACAGAGATAACTAAACATTTCAGAATGCAACATCACACGGGTGGACCTATGTTCTAGTTCTTGTATTAGAAGAAAGCAATCCGCTGTGCTTAAACCAATATAAGATATATATAAAAAAAAGAAAGTGGGAAAAACAAAGGAAGAGAAACTATAACACTTCACTTTCAAGGCCTGTTAAGTTGATATAATTAACATTTTCAGGAGAGTAACATTCATGTCGGTAATAATTCAAATCAGAGAAGATGAAGGTGGTTGTGGAAGGAGCTATTAATGAAACAAGTTATTGAGAGGTAAAACATACGGTTCGATTCAAATATGAATTCTTAAATTTGAAGGTGGTGTGGAAAAGAATGCAATTGATCGCGCTAATTTCAAAAGATAATATTAAGTAGAAATGAGGGAAGAAGCTGAAGCGAAAGATATATAAGTCATCAATATATATAAACAGGGACTTTGTTTATGAGCTCATGTTATAAATACAGATAAGACAGAATTGAGAAAGAGGAGAAAGAGCGATCTATGCGATTCGCCCCCGAATCTTCTCGTCACGGAAGACCGTGCATTTTCTACGGCAGCGGCTATGGTGTAATTGTCATTAACAACGGAGAGTGTTTGAGCGGCTAATTTTCGGTATTCCAAGAGACAAATTTGATTTGTACGAGGTATATGAACGATGCTCACTATATGTTGGAACTTTTGAAACATCTTTGTCTATTTCTCACAGAAATTGATGCTGTGTTACTTCGTTTCATGATTTTTCGGAAAGATACTGTGTAAGGTTATCATATATGAAGCGATACGTGCTGACCATAAAGCAGTACTTCAATAAAACGTTTTCCGAAAAAATGTAGTGTTGGAATGAAATCTTAGTGTCATTTTTTGACTAGTGTTCATGCTAATAATATTTTTTTAATGCAGTCTTTCAGTCTTCTGTTATGTAGTTTTTGTCATGATTAGAACAATTTATTCCTCGAAGACCTTATTCTTCTCATTGATGTTGCCATACACTATGTGTGCCATCTGGAGATTTTTATTAGCTCGTTATGTGAATGACTATTTACTTTACAGAACGATAATGGCGCGCTCATTGTATTAAGACTCCTATAACCTATAGAGTACTATTTTATATTATTGCTATATTATCAAATGAGGTATAAGAAGATTATACAACAATTGAAAAACAGTCATTAGACTTAATGAGAGCTGAATTGCATAGCTAGATAATGTAATAGGATAATGAAGCATGTAAAATAGAAGGAGAAATAATAGCAATATTATGCAGAAATACCGATTCCCTATTTTGGATCCCAAGATCCTCGAAGAAAAACCTCTAGTATATTCTGTATACCTAATATTATTGCGTTTACCAACAGTGGAATCCCAACAATTATCAGTACATTGGGCATTTCCCACATGGATATACAGTCCAATGTAGTAACATAAACCAGCAAATATGAATGATGGTATTTTAGGAAAACGTACTGTGATTTTGAATACACTGGAATAGGGGGGGCAAGCTTACTTCAAGATCTGTTCATATAGTTTTCAGATAATACAGTTTGTTAAACACAAAATACATGTTGTATCTCAAAATGAGATATGTCAGTATGACAATACGTCATCCTAAACGTTCATAAAACACATATGAAACAACCTTATAACAAAACGAACAACATGAGACAAAACCCGTCCTTCCCTAGCTGAACTACCCAAAAGTATAAATGCCTGAACAATTAGTTTAGATCCGAGATTCCGCGCTTCCACCACTTAGTATGATTCATATTTTATATAATATATAAGATAAGTAACATTCCGTGAATTAATCTGATAAACTGTTTTGACAACTGGTTACTTCCCTAAGACTGTTTATATTAGGATTGTCAAGACACTCCGGTATTACTCGAGCCCGTAATACAACAATACACAGTTGTTACGGTCCTATAGTGTAGTGGTTATCACTTTCGGTTTTGATCCGGACAACCCCGGTTCGAATCCGGGTAGGACCTTTTTTAACTGTGGCTTCTCTGTTGAACCATCAGTTACTTTTTTTTTTTTTCAGAGAATGTGTGCCGGGTCATGAGATGCCAAACTAAGAGGTCATTAAAATATATTTCAAAGACTAAATGTGTTCTTTTCAGGTTCCATCTGCATTTTCTTTTAACTACACCTCGTACTGTTATAAACGCCACCAAGCAAGATATTACACAGCAGCAAAACTTTTTCAGGAAATGCCTGTTATTGAAATTAACGATCAAGAGCAATTTACTTACCTAACTACCACTGCGGCCGGCGACAAGTTAATCGTGCTTTATTTCCATACCAGTTGGGCAGAACCATGCAAAGCATTAAAGCAGGTTTTTGAGGCCATTAGTAATGAGCCTTCCAATTCCAACGTCTCTTTCTTATCCATTGATGCGGACGAAAACTCGGAAATTTCAGAACTTTTTGAAATCTCAGCTGTTCCATATTTTATCATAATTCACAAAGGGACAATCTTAAAAGAATTATCCGGCGCGGATCCAAAGGAGTTTGTGTCTTTATTAGAAGACTGCAAGAACTCAGTCAATTCCGGCTCATCACAAACTCATACTATGGAAAATGCAAACGTAAATGAGGGGAGTCATAATGATGAAGACGATGACGACGAAGAAGAGGAAGAAGAAACTGAGGAGCAAATAAACGCTAGATTGACTAAATTGGTCAATGCCGCGCCGGTAATGTTATTTATGAAGGGGAGCCCCTCTGAACCTAAATGCGGGTTTTCGAGACAACTTGTGGGTATCTTGAGAGAACATCAAGTAAGATTTGGCTTCTTTGATATATTAAGAGACGAATCTGTTAGACAAAACTTGAAAAAGTTTTCTGAATGGCCAACTTTCCCTCAACTTTATATAAATGGGGAGTTTCAAGGCGGTTTAGACATTATCAAGGAATCCTTGGAGGAAGACCCTGATTTTTTGCAGCATGCTCTCCAATCTTAAATAAATAGATGTATTTAGTGTAAATTGAAACAGAAAAGTCTCCATTTCCAACTAATGGTATGCAAGCATTTTTATATGTGTGACATAATGAATGGCTTCTGGTTAAGTTTGGCTTTTTGAACAACCATTGCCCGGAGAAAATAAACGCGTGAGCAGTAGCTGATACGCGTCTCACTTTTTCATAAATTCATGTATAGGTCATCGCCATATAGAGAAAATATTTGAAATTACATCTGTTGAAACTAATAAGAGCTTTTCCTTGGAGCCTTCTTTGCTAACAGATAAGATTTTTTAATTGGAGCAACTAGTTAATTTTGACAAAGCCAATTTGAACTCCAAAATGGCCCCAGCTACCCCTAAAACTTCTAAGACTGCACACTTCAAAAATGGCTCCACATCTTCTCAAAAGAAAATGAAGCAATCGAGTTTGTTATCTTTTTTCTCAAAACAGGTACCTTCTGGCACACCGTCAAAGAAGGTCCAGAAGCCTACTCCAGCGACTTTAGAAAATACAGCTACTGATAAGATAACAAAGAATCCACAAGGAGGAAAGACAGGCAAACTTTTCGTAGATGTAGACGAAGACAATGATTTGACAATAGCTGAAGAAACGGTATCAACTGTAAGGAGTGACATAATGCATTCTCAAGAGCCCCAATCTGATACTATGTTAAATAGTAACACGACAGAACCTAAAAGTACCACTACGGACGAGGATTTATCATCTTCCCAATCTCGAAGGAATCACAAAAGGAGAGTGAATTATGCCGAAAGTGATGATGATGACTCAGATACTACATTCACTGCTAAACGGAAGAAGGGTAAGGTAGTTGATAGTGAAAGCGATGAGGATGAATATTTACCAGATAAAAATGACGGCGATGAAGATGACGATATTGCAGACGACAAAGAGGACATCAAAGGAGAATTGGCAGAAGATAGTGGTGATGACGATGATTTAATCTCTCTGGCAGAAACGACTTCTAAGAAAAAATTTTCATACAACACTTCGCATTCTTCATCGCCCTTTACAAGAAATATATCCCGTGACAACTCAAAAAAGAAAAGCAGGCCAAATCAGGCACCAAGTAGATCGTACAATCCTTCTCATAGTCAACCATCAGCGACTTCTAAGTCTAGCAAATTCAATAAACAAAATGAAGAACGATATCAATGGTTAGTGGATGAACGAGATGCTCAGCGCCGTCCCAAGAGTGATCCAGAGTACGATCCAAGAACACTGTACATCCCATCTTCTGCATGGAACAAGTTTACTCCGTTTGAAAAACAATATTGGGAAATTAAATCCAAAATGTGGGATTGTATTGTCTTTTTCAAAAAGGGTAAGTTCTTTGAATTATATGAAAAGGATGCATTATTGGCTAATGCATTATTTGACTTAAAGATTGCAGGTGGAGGACGCGCTAATATGCAACTAGCTGGGATTCCAGAGATGTCATTTGAATATTGGGCCGCTCAGTTTATCCAAATGGGATATAAAGTTGCGAAAGTGGATCAAAGAGAGTCAATGTTGGCTAAAGAAATGAGGGAAGGTTCTAAAGGTATCGTTAAAAGAGAACTCCAGTGCATATTGACATCGGGTACGTTAACTGATGGAGATATGTTGCATTCGGATCTGGCTACTTTTTGTCTTGCCATCAGGGAAGAACCTGGTAACTTCTACAATGAAACTCAGCTAGATTCATCAACGATAGTGCAAAAGCTGAATACAAAAATATTCGGTGCAGCATTCATTGATACTGCAACTGGTGAGCTTCAAATGCTGGAGTTTGAAGATGATAGTGAATGCACCAAATTGGACACATTAATGTCGCAAGTAAGACCTATGGAAGTCGTCATGGAGAGGAATAACTTAAGCACACTAGCTAACAAAATTGTAAAATTCAATTCAGCACCCAATGCAATTTTTAATGAGGTTAAAGCCGGTGAAGAATTTTATGACTGCGATAAAACCTATGCTGAAATCATATCATCAGAATACTTTTCTACGGAAGAAGATTGGCCAGAGGTTTTGAAATCCTATTATGATACGGGTAAAAAAGTTGGCTTTAGTGCATTTGGTGGATTATTGTATTATTTGAAGTGGTTAAAACTGGATAAGAATTTAATTTCGATGAAAAATATCAAAGAGTACGATTTTGTAAAATCGCAACACTCCATGGTTTTAGATGGTATCACTTTACAGAACTTGGAAATATTTTCCAATTCGTTTGATGGTTCTGATAAGGGTACTTTGTTCAAATTATTCAACAGGGCTATTACTCCAATGGGTAAGAGAATGATGAAAAAGTGGTTAATGCATCCATTATTACGTAAGAATGATATTGAAAGCAGGCTCGATAGTGTTGACTCTTTGTTACAAGATATTACATTAAGAGAACAGCTAGAGATAACATTTTCAAAATTGCCAGATTTGGAAAGAATGTTGGCCCGTATCCATAGTAGGACAATTAAAGTGAAAGATTTTGAAAAGGTAATTACCGCTTTTGAAACGATTATTGAATTACAAGACTCTTTAAAGAACAACGATTTGAAGGGAGATGTTTCAAAATACATATCCTCTTTCCCTGAGGGACTTGTGGAAGCTGTCAAAAGCTGGACTAATGCTTTTGAAAGACAAAAAGCAATCAATGAAAATATCATTGTACCACAAAGGGGATTTGACATAGAGTTTGATAAGTCAATGGATAGAATACAGGAGCTAGAAGACGAATTGATGGAAATTCTGATGACTTATAGGAAGCAATTCAAATGTTCCAATATACAATATAAAGATTCCGGAAAGGAGATATACACTATTGAAATTCCTATCTCTGCAACTAAAAATGTCCCATCAAATTGGGTTCAAATGGCTGCGAACAAAACGTACAAGAGATACTACTCTGATGAAGTAAGAGCTTTAGCAAGATCGATGGCGGAGGCTAAAGAAATACACAAGACGTTAGAGGAGGACCTAAAAAATAGATTATGTCAAAAATTTGATGCGCATTATAATACAATTTGGATGCCAACCATACAGGCCATCTCTAACATAGATTGTTTGTTGGCAATTACAAGGACATCTGAATATCTAGGTGCTCCCTCTTGTAGGCCAACCATTGTAGATGAGGTGGACTCGAAAACGAATACTCAATTAAATGGTTTTCTGAAATTTAAATCATTAAGACATCCATGCTTTAACCTCGGCGCTACTACAGCAAAGGACTTCATTCCTAACGACATTGAATTAGGTAAAGAACAGCCCAGATTAGGATTGTTAACGGGTGCCAACGCAGCTGGTAAATCCACGATATTGAGGATGGCATGTATTGCCGTAATTATGGCACAAATGGGATGTTATGTTCCTTGTGAATCTGCCGTTCTGACGCCGATTGATAGAATCATGACTCGTTTAGGCGCTAATGATAATATCATGCAAGGTAAATCTACTTTTTTTGTGGAATTGGCGGAAACAAAAAAAATATTAGACATGGCTACCAATAGGTCATTATTAGTTGTTGACGAGTTGGGAAGAGGAGGTTCATCGAGTGATGGTTTTGCAATTGCAGAAAGTGTGCTACATCATGTCGCGACACATATTCAAAGTCTGGGTTTTTTTGCCACACATTATGGGACATTGGCATCAAGTTTCAAGCACCATCCTCAAGTAAGACCACTGAAAATGAGCATTCTAGTCGATGAAGCGACTAGGAACGTTACATTTTTGTATAAGATGCTTGAAGGACAAAGTGAAGGCTCTTTTGGTATGCATGTTGCGTCAATGTGTGGCATTTCAAAGGAAATTATTGATAACGCGCAGATTGCCGCTGATAATTTAGAACATACTTCTAGGCTAGTCAAAGAACGTGATTTAGCTGCAAATAATTTGAATGGTGAAGTTGTCTCTGTGCCAGGTGGCTTACAAAGTGATTTCGTTCGAATTGCGTACGGAGATGGACTGAAGAATACAAAATTAGGTTCTGGTGAAGGGGTCTTGAACTATGATTGGAACATAAAAAGGAACGTTTTGAAAAGTCTATTTAGTATAATTGATGATTTACAATCCTAAGTATTTTCATTTACGATGTATGTAAGATTTTTACTTATTTTTTTTAAAGTTTTGGTCGTTGAAAAAGGATTCAGAACAGGCAAAGATTATATATTAACGATATATATGAAAAATGAATGACAAATTTATAAGGAATAAGTTGAACATTAATAGCTGAGAAAATTAAAACATGGAGAATAAATATATTATAGAAAACCAAAATTTTTCTAAAAGAAACAATATTATTACAGGAAAATATTCGATAAAAATTTTTTTTGAACCCATTTTGTATATCATTTTCTTGACCTATGATTCAGCTAATTTAGTATTTTCCATTTCTTGAGTGCATGGAATTTTTTTATTTAAATGTTGCAGAACATGGTCTCTTCTCTTGAATCTTTTACCGCATCTTGGGCAAGAATGGGGTTTCTCACCGGAATGAACTGACTTTTTATGTCTTGTTAGATGGTGACCAGAGGAAAACTGTCTATTACATTCCCGACAAATGTAAATCTTACCATGATCTGACATAATGACCTCATTTTCACCGAACTTAGAAGAATGCGCTTGATAATTGTTGCCGTTATTGTTCATTGAAGATGTACGATAGTTATCATTATTATTAGTATTATTGTTCAAGATTGATGGATTAGATTCTTGCTTGTTACCCGTGAAACTGTAATCAAAATTATTACTGTCCAGATTGCTATTATCATTACCGTTGAGTATTTTGGGTTTTTTGTGGAGAGGAGAAAAAGATGGACCTGCATCTAAGGGATTAATATTATTACTATTTTGGCGAATTCCAGTACCGTTTGAATAATCGTTGATTGTGGAAGAATACATGAGTGGATTGCTTACACCCAACGGAGATCTATAGTCATTTACAAAAGAAGATATAGGGCTCTTTGAAGCTTCTCTTGAAATATTTAATGTAACCACATTATTCCTCTTGAGAAATGGGATGTTAGATGTTGAAGGTGATAAGGGTGCAAGACCTGAATTTAATGGATTTTTGGAGTTGGTCAAATAAAGAGATAGGGGATTCGGACTGTATGTTGGATTAGGGGACACTATGGATAGATTGTGAGGCGCTGATGTAGTTGTGGCAGCAGCCGTAGTCACACCGTTAGAATAGCTGTTGCTACCGTTGCTACCATTACCACTGTTGTTGTTCATCATATTGCCATTATATGAGGTGTGGCCGTTCGGATTCATTGGTGACGACAGCGGCGGTAACGTCAATCTTGGTGACGCAGTAGCGCTGTTAGCCAGTGTCGCTAAACTTAAAGCTAACATATTGTCATCGTTATCACCGCCTAGACCTGAAGTCCCATTTAAAGTGGACGAATGCATCATTGAAGAAGGCACAGTGGAAACGTTATTATTACTACTACTATTATTAGCGCTATTATTGGTACTGCTAATGTTATTATTGATAGATGCGGCTGCAGAGGTGTTAATGCCATTGGCGTTAACATTATTGTGGTTTTGGTTGCCATTTGTAGTTGTCGATGGGTTGGTTGATGTAGCCGTTATATTAGATAGTAAGGAGTTTGTATTAGTTAGAGAAGGGGTGCCAAAATTACTAGAATTAGACGGAATATTCATCTGCGGTAATTGCGGAGTTAAAACTTTCCTTTTGAACTTGGAACCCGGATCATCCAAAGTGGGTTCCACAATATTTGATAAGTCCATCATCCTTGATAACAACGGGGAAGAAATTCTGCTTATGGTAGTTTGATTCATGTTCAGGAACTGGTTTACACCATTAGGGGTAGTAGACCGAAGAGAACTACTTTGCGGTCTGTTCATATTAATATTGGAGAACAAGGGGTTCTTATTGTCTTCTAAATTTTGTAACTCTTGAGAGGAATGGTTTAGTAATTCATCAAAACTTCGAACTTTTTGAAATAAATCGTTATCATTATCAGTAATGGAGCCTCGTTGCTCCGACTCATTAGAATCATAAGATAAATTTGAAAACGGACCAGATTTTCGCTCTTCCTTCTTGTTTCCACAGCCGCATTTTAAAGGTTGCTTTCTAACGACAGCTTGCTGATCTAATATGAACTCAATAGATTCGCCAAAATTGTAACCATAATTGAATCCGGAGTACATGCAATAAGGGAAAGTAATGATGAATTCATGTTGGAACTGCACCACTCTATTAAATTTTATATTATTTTTTCGCAAGAAATCGGGAGAAGTTATGATGTTTTGATGTCTAATAAAAGCTGGACAATTTTCCTTATTACTTGATGGTTCCTTTGATAAAATTTTCAAAAATTGGTCTGTGTTTGCGGACGGTATGGAATACCATTGTTTGGGAGCACCGAAATGCAAGTAGTTTATAGAGCATTTATTCTGTTCGTCCAAATGCCATGGAAAAATGCATTTAGACTGACCAGTAAGTAACCGTCTGTTACTTGAGTTTATAGAATCTGGCAAATTATTCAAATTCCATAAAGTTAAATCATAGGGGAAAATTGAAGAGTTTTCGTCCACTGCATAAAAAGGTTTCGAAAAAGCGATGGTTTTCCAAAAATCACTTTCTAAAATTTGTAACTGTGCCAAATCATAACAATCCTGCTGACTATCTACGCGGCAATTTTCCTTTAAAGTTTTATCATTAAAATCACCTTGACTTATTCGAGAGTCTAGACTTTCGGCCAAGTTCTTCCACTGTGTTAAATTGTACGACTTATTGTCATACTCGTTTTCGATGCTAAATACACCGTTTTCATGTTTGTCCCATCGCTTGGCTTGTTGTTGAATCGGGGAGTCTAGTTGTATAGTCTTTAAACTTTCCGCAGGAGGTGAGCCTTCTAAAAGCTCCAGCCATTCTTTGGGAGGAATGACTTTGACAATACCATTTTCTATTCCGAATTTAGTAATTTCATCAATGAAATATTGGAAATTTGCAAACTCCATCATAGACGGCTTAAAAACCGGAACGCCATCAATAACCTCAACTGGCTTGATTTCCATTGTAGTCTGTTTTTGTAGCTATTCTTCAAATTAAAAAAAAAAAATTACAACGATGTTGTTCACTTTGTAGAAGCAAATACTTTTTAAACGCCCAACAAAGAAACAAATAGTGAAAAAAATTGAAAATTGGAAAAAATTGGGAAATGGAGGTTAATGATGAACAGAAAGGAAAAACGATGAAATATGTGGTGGGCAAAGAGTTTCTGTAAGCAAGAGACTTAGCGAAACAAAAAAAAAATACAACTGGCCAAACGTATTATTACTTGGCTATTTTCTTCCTAACAGACCAACTTCTTTTGCCTTCTGTATGGCGGGAGGAGGAGGGGGGAGGTTTTCTTCTTGTTTTTTCCGTTAACTTTTTCCCGATATGCGTAGAAGGATAATAATTTCAAATACACAACTCACACACGCGTTTGTACTTCTACCTCAACACAAACGATAAACGTTAAAAACTTCTCTTCAGTAAGTAGTGGTAATAATCCTAAACAGAGAGAAAATACTGTTTTCTTTTTCGGTTTGCTATTTTTACCTTTCCTTTCCTTTCTCTTTGGTGAAAAACCGGATCGGATGTAAACGTAAATGCCAATTCAAGGGACCTGTAAGACAAGAGAATGCGAAGCGGTAATAGTGGCAGTTGTAACCATTTTCTAGTCTTTCTCCGTAAAGTAGTTACTTGCCACAATGCCGCCATAGTGCGGAAAACAACGAAATATAATTCCTTGAAGCACAAAACGCCACCCCTTCCCCATGCCCTTGCCCTTGCGGACGCCCTTTCCCCTCAAAATTTTTTTTCATATTACGTCTCCGGCTTCGCTCTCTTACTCTTGGCGCCGGGCGGACCCCGGCAGGAAGGGGAGAACCCAGCCCCTTCCTACTCAAGGCTCTGCGCGGCGTTTTCTCCATACCCCACAGGGCGGGGTAGAGCCGTGCCGGGTGATACACATCATCACATCCTATATGAAATCTATATCATATCACATTGGTATACATAGTACAAAGGAAGAAAAAAATTGTAATCATTAACGGTCCCTGCTGCGCTGGCTGAGCAGCGTCTCTGCATGATTGATACCCGGCAGATCCAGCGAGGCACGTGCTCTTTCCACGGAGTATCTTGTGTCCAGTTGGTGGTTGGCAAGCATCTCTTCTCTTGTGCGATCCAGCGAAGTTCTGAGCTTATTTCCGCGGGCACTGGCCATTGATCTTCTAGGCAAGTTGTTCGTTGTTGTAACGGGGCTGAGCTGGTCACGGCGTTCCAGAGTGGTAGAGACACGGTACCCCTTGCGCGAGCCTTGCTCACCATTGAGTATACTCATTGGTATTTCCTCTGTGACTATGGTCTCTTGTGAGTGGCTGACACCATCAAAATGAGTGTCCAGTGAAATGGGCTCTTTGAAATCTGTAAGGGGACGTATTTCGTTTATTCTGGGCCTGCTAGGGTCCGTAGGGTCGTAGCCTTGTGGGTAGAGGTCAAAATCACCGCGTAACCACATTTCTCTAACGATCTCTATATCTTTCGGATAGAATATCTTTCTGATACAGTCAATGGTGAATCTTGGCAGTAGGCAGAACAGCACGCCAACGAAAAGTACTGCCCAATAGGCAGGTTGTGCGAATACACGCGCCGCACCCTTGTAAAATTCGTTACTTGACGACGAGCTTGTCCATATACCCGTCCAGCCGTAAAACACGGCCAGTGATAGACATATGAATAGGCCACAGAACCAGTCCCATCTATACTGTTCCATGAAGACGTAAAAGTTACATGAAGTGACTGCAATTGCTGTAACGAAGACACCGACAAAGTAACGGTGGTCTAGTCCAAGGCCATTTTCAGTTACAACCATGTTTTTATGGTACGCCAAATAGGGGAAAAAGAAGCATATCACAGATTGGTATACACCATCCAACATGTACCAAAGAAATTTGGTTTGGTTCCATTCTTTTCTTAGGATACCCACACGGTACAACTGTGGCACCAGCATCGAAACGGTGTCGGAAACATCTTGGTCGAGTACTGCTAGTAAAATAACAGGTACGGATGTGAATGCAAGATTGTAGAATGTCAAGTACGTATACTCAAACAAATACGACCCATCGAAATTATTGTAAATACCATACCAGAACAGGGATAGCGTAAAAATAACGTTCTTGTAGAAAAACTGTGGGATCATCTCTGCCAGTCTCTTATAACACCATTTACCATGCACCAATACCAGTCTTGTCACATATCTGAACTGCCCGATGGCATAATCAGAACACATGACAGCTTGTCTGCCTTCTTCACCCGCGATACCAACACCAACGTCCGCCGATTGAATCATGGCTACATCATTCGAACCATCACCAATGGCCAAGGTCATAACGTCTAAGGTCTTTTTTACCAACTTGACCACTGCAGCCTTTTGTGCTGGAGAAACTCTGCAACACAAAACAGCTTTACAATTCTTACACAGTAGCAAGAACTTGCGTCTCATTTCTTCACCATTCAAAGCAACTTTTAGCGCATCGCCATCGATAATGACAGCAAAATTTCCCTGTGGCAAACCATGCTCTCTTTTAGCTTCTTTTAACTCCTCCTCGGATCCACTCATGCCAAATTTTTCCCTTAAGTATTTTGTCACCAAATTGTTAACCACTTGAATAGGGTCACTACCAAATTCTTCTACATCTTCGCCGGAAGCCTTCACAACCAATAATTCCATATCATTGTTCAAAACATTGCAGGAAAAACCAATGTTAATGGCAGTTTCCACTTTATCACCCGTTAGGACCCATAACTTAATACCGGCCTCGGCCAAGAGGGCAATCGAATCAGGAACACCATCTTGTAAACGATCCTCAATGGCCGTACCACCAAGCAAAATAAGCTCACGTTCAATAACGTCAGTAACTTTGTCCAACTCTTCCTCCCTATTAGTAACGGATGCAGCGGCCACATCATAAGTCTTAACCCAACGTTCATACTCGGACCACGTGAGCTCTCTTTGAGCCAAACATAATGTTCTTAAACCTTCTGTGGCATATTCTTCCAAATGGAGGGCCGTCTTTTCCAACAAAGTAGCGTCGTTTTGAGTGCGATCTAATCTTGAATAGATAACGGAATCCGCACCTTTACATATTAACAGTGCTTTAGGTTCATCCTTTGGTGTAGAGCCAGGGATCTTGATAATGCAACTCATCCTTTTTCTCGACGAATTGAATTCAAGTACGTTCAGAACTTGGAACTCCTTTTGAACACCCTGGATCTCTACTATCAATCCACTTTTTGAACTACCAACGAAACTGTACCCTAATTGTCTGGCGGTGGAAACTAAGGCAGACTCATCAGGTGATTGAGCCTTGATGTCCAGTTTTTTAGGATCATCTTTATTTGGCTCCACAAGGACAGAATGACATAATGCGAGCGCCAGCAAAAAGTGTTCACAGCACTTTTGTTGATGGTCGCCACTGGATCCTTTCAAGTCTTCCACAATTTCCTTAGATACAAAAGTTAAATCCTCCGGACAAAACTGTGTATTATCACTCATTGATCTTAATTCGTCGATCATTGTTTCCCTATCTTTTGCTATCTCTTCCTTTTCGCGACGACCTTCCGATTCGACATCAACACCTTGTCTCTTCCTCAGGCCTGCTAGTGCCTCCGTATAGGCACGTCCATAAGACACACCGTTAATAGTACATTTTTTGAATTCCATCACATTTTGTGTCAAGGTGCCTGTTTTATCTGAAAAAATATACTCAATTTGACCCAAATCATCGGAGATGTTCCACGACTTTGGTGTACATGGATAGTCTAGCTTGGCATTATACAACAAAACATCAGTGTAAATGAAAATAGCCTGTGCTGTCTTAATAATTTCCACAGAAATATATAAAGAGATCGGAACCAATGACTGATAAAGAATAACCGCCACCCAAAAAGAAACAAAACCGTTAGTTGAGGCAGAACCTCCAATGGTACCAAATTCAAAATAATCTCTCGATCGAGGTTTCTGTTTATAATAAACACCGTTAACAATACCAGCAGTGAAACATAGGATAAACAATAGTACAAAATTCAAAATCACAGAAAAATTCAACTCTCTTGAAATTCTGGATTTTTTGGTTGGAGTGACACCAGCGTTTATCATAATCTTGGTATCGTCACCAGTAAAAATAACCATACCCATGGCCCACTTAGTGTTTCTCAAGGTACAACCTCTCAATAATAAGTTATTGATATTTACAGGCTCATTTCTGATGTTTCCATTTTGTGTATCTTGCCATTTGAAATTACCTTGATAAGAATACAAGTTGGCATGTGGGCCTTCACTTTCAACCCAAAACTTCGTCCTGGTAATATCCCTTGAACTCTTAATAATCTTGCTACATTTTAATGATTGACGGACCTTTAGATTTGTTTCACCATCCAAATTTTTGGTTTCCACATAACAAGCGCCATCAACATCTGATGTCGATAATAAGATCATATCAGCAGGAATTTCATCGTTATTGTGAACACGAACAATATCACCAACTTTAACATTTTTCCAGTAATCCTTGGCAAACCTACATTCAGGGTTTGGCTGTAGCGTTCGATCAACTAAATTTTCACCATCGTTATACCTGTTAGCCTGTGACATTGTTTGATTCAGGTTCTCATAATCCAAAGAGGGACGACCAAAGTCGGCAGACATTCTGTAACTACCAATTGAATCCAGAGACCCACGTGGCCCAAAGCTTCTCGAGTTCCTCTTCCTTCGTAATTCTTCCCTTTTTTTCTGTAACTTCTTTTCTCTACCAGCAGCAGTGAGGTTTTCTGAAAAATACTCAAAAATTTTAATCAATGCCCTTGTATTCGCTTTCTTGAAACGCCTCCATAAGGAAACGTTATCAACAGCAACATTTTCATTCTTCACCCCGCTTAAGATATGTGTTCTTGTATTATTAACTTCTAAATCCAATACAGTCCTTCTGGAATCTTCGATACCATCCTTAATAGCAGTGATAATTACGATGACAATTAGGGGAACGGATGCAAAACCTGGATTTGTCACACCAAATATTTGAAAAGCACCTAGAATCAACAGTATTAAAAAGTAAATATTGGCAAAATTATGAAATTGGAAAAGAATGTTCTTGGGAAAAAATGTTAATGGAGTATACTTCGTAGTCCTGATTTTATTACGCGGGTAAACTGCCAACGGTAAGCCGTCCTCGTCAAGCATGTCCTCCGGCAAGGGTAAATTATAGTAAACTGTTCTCAACTCATCAGACCTATTTTGCAAGGCTGAATTTTCGAGACTGTCTTCTTTTGTACTGAATTCATCAATAGCATTGTGGAAGTTCTTCTTGGCCCATTTCAATGTTTTTGACCTATTTATATCTATCCTACCTGACTTATTTCTTCTTGTACCAAAACGTACTCTTTTCAACTTATGATCTGCCTGGGAATCATTGTTGCTACCTTCATTGTTATCCAACTCAACATCCTCAAAGCCTCCAGTATTAGGCATAGGTGTTGCCTGGAACGAATGGAGGTCATCATCCACCTCATTTTCGTGTTCATGTATCTCGGTTTTTTTACCATTGAGTTCATCATCATCATTAATATCATTATCGTTACTATAATCATCGATTCCATCAAAAGTAACTTTTGAGAGATCGGGTGTGCTAATATCTTTCATTGGCTTAGATTGTCGCTTCAAAACAGAACCGCCGGTTTTCGCTACTTCAATATTTCCATGCGCACTACTGGGTTTTTCAAATTGAAAACTATCGTCAAATGGTGACATGGACGACAGACCATTAGATGCTGATCCCGATTCATGCTCAATATCATCCACGAAGGGAGAAGTGGGTTTGGAGGGACTTGACATATATGTGTTGAGTTTATGCTATGATTCTTTTTAAAGAATTCTATTATTAAAAGGATTAGGAAAAAAGGAACAAAGTACGAACAATGTGAAAGCAAATAGAAAAAGAAACGGATGGTTTTTTAAACTCTCTCAACGCTCTTGCGTTTAATCAACTCTTTTGATTAATTTGTTTCACCTGAGACTCTGTCACAGCAGAAAGAAGCAGCGAAAGTAATACTAAGAGGTAAACCACCGAGTAAGCGATGAATCTGGTTTGTCTATTGTCTGTCTCTATGCAATAGCAGGTAAGATCAACAAAAGCGATAATAACAAGAAATACATTAAAAACTTTATGATCCGGAATTAAACGTGGACCCTCGAGCGGACTAATGCTTACATTAGTGTAGGACGGTCGATCCCGGCTTCCATGGAACGGTTGAAAAATTTGGTGCGAAAAAAAAAAAAAAAACGAACAGGGTAGGAAAAAGTAAACTAAAACGCGTCTAGTAAAAATCTGGCGTAAAACTAAAGGTAGAGAAAACCATTTTAGCGACGCTACATTTTTGAGAAATGCGCCTCTTTAGATGACCATCTATGGTTTTTGCATTTATCGTAAATTTTTTTTTTTTTGCAGCAGCAGCAGCATAGTAATGATATATATTTATATATTCAGTTGAGAAAACTTATACAGAAATGATCACTCGGGTTTCTTCTTTGCATACAATTTCGTCCATTCGCGAGCCTTAGCTTTGGCACCTTGCTCATTCTTTATCCAATCTTCAGCGACGTCATTAGCTAGCGGATCATTAGGATTAGGGCTAGCCAACAGTGCTTGAATGGACAGCAGGACGGTTCTGATCTGTAAAGCGGGTGACCAATTAGTTTTAAGCACATCAAGACATATACGGCCCAACCTATCAATATTGGGATGATATATCTTGGTTAAAAAACGTACTTTCGGTGCTTCCATTGGATAGTCGTCAGGCAGATATAATTCTAATTCGAAAATACCGTCTTCATATGGTGACTGTTCTGGGCCTTCGATTGTTACTTGGAAGTAACGTAAGTTGTCGTCATGTGGTTCTGCTGTAATGCCAGGTACTGGGTCACTTACTAATTTCTCAGTTTCCTATATGAAAGTTCACAAAGACTTTGCGTTTTCTGCCCTAGTAGTTTGTTCTGTTGAATTCCCTCCATATGAGCGTTTGCGGATATGGACAAAGGGAAGGCGGAACGCTGCTACAAACTGGACAAAAAAAGCCTTCTTGTTTTGGAAGTTTTGCGTTAGTATGTAAGTTCTAGCCATTATCAAGAGGAAACAGTGTAGAGTGTGACGGCTCAGACGAAAACGTCACTTCAGATTTCGTATATAATCCACTGCTCTTGTTTGAACATACCTTGATTATTCTCTTGGGTAATGATGCCATTTCTAACTATGTTACAATGAACCTGACCTTATTTGCTAATATTGGAAAAAAAAAAGAACAGAAGAGTGTAAAGTACTATTCTCTATAGAGGTGTTTTGGTTCGTGGTGGCGCGCCATCTTTCAATGAATCACTTATCCTTTGTTTTAAAAATACCATAATTTCGGGTAACAATACGGATGCGGCATAATTAACTGAACTATTCTCTTTGATGGTTTAAAGGAAAACAAATTCCTGTTAGATGCCCATTATATTTGTTCACATGTAGAGAAGGCAAAGAAAATACTGCTTATTGTACTTTGGTAATTTTTTAAATGATATTTAAAACGTTAGTATTTTCTGTTCCGGCGGCTCCCGCAGAATCTAATCATTAAGCTTGACTAGTATCAAGTTTTTTTCCTTCTTGTTCTGCATTCAAGTATTTGTTGGTAGTATTTCTAGACATCGAAAAGCTTTTTTAGCCCAGAAAAAAAGAGATGAAACGCTTAAATATCTCAAAATTAACATGAATTTATATTCTGTAAAAAAAGTATCGTCGCAAAATGAGAAATTAATGTTTAGCGATCTAATAGTGATCTTGAATATTTGACTACTTTGTTTGGATAACTTTTTCAGCATTGTCAGCATGCCCAAGAATAACGATTATTTTGCATCCAGATAAATGCTTCCAAGAACCTTTACTAGTTTTGTTTCTTGGTTTTTTATCGTCTAAATAAAAAAAGACGTCCTTGTTAAATTTCTCCCCAGTTGAAAAAAAATGTCTTGTGGCCTATCATGGTTTACTACAAACTGAATTGGAAAAGGATTTTCCTAATAGTTTGATGTCATGTAAAACGCCCTCGTATCTGCAACGGAAATACACAAATAAAGAAATATCAAATTAGCCGCCGACGTGTCATTTTCGTCGTTGTTGATGATCAAATTATCACAGTAAAAAATAGTACGGAATAGCGTACTTGAAAGGAGCATCGTTTAAAACACCGCGGAGGATAAGAAAGAGCCGGGTAGTTTTGCAACTGAAAAAATTTTCTATTTTTTTTCTCAATCGCATCGCTCGCTAGCAAAGTGAAAGTGAAAAAAAAAAAATGTAAAACTGGGCATTAACCTTTATTGTTTCTGTATTCTTAGATCTTCATTGCGATCTGTTTCAGCGCGAATTCCACCTAGCCTTCTGCAAAAGTTCTTAAGAAAACACGACAGACCATAATGAGTGATAAAAACAGTCGTATCGCTATCGTTAGCGCTGATAAATGTAAACCAAAAAAGTGTCGTCAAGAGTGTAAACGTTCGTGTCCCGTTGTGAAAACTGGTAAATTATGTATTGAAGTCACTCCAACTTCAAAAATCGCATTCATTTCCGAAATCTTGTGTATTGGTTGTGGTATTTGCGTTAAGAAATGTCCATTTGATGCTATTCAAATTATCAATTTGCCAACTAATTTAGAAGCCCATGTAACTCACCGTTACTCTGCCAATAGTTTCAAACTGCACAGATTGCCAACACCAAGACCGGGTCAAGTCCTTGGTTTAGTCGGTACCAACGGTATTGGTAAGTCTACCGCCTTGAAAATCTTAGCCGGTAAACAAAAACCTAATTTAGGTCGTTTTGATGATCCTCCTGAATGGCAGGAAATTATTAAATATTTCCGTGGTTCTGAATTACAAAATTACTTCACCAAGATGCTGGAAGATGATATCAAGGCTATAATCAAACCTCAATATGTTGATAACATTCCTCGTGCTATTAAAGGTCCGGTTCAAAAAGTTGGCGAACTTTTGAAATTGAGAATGGAAAAAAGTCCTGAAGATGTGAAACGCTACATCAAAATTTTACAGTTGGAAAACGTTTTGAAAAGAGATATTGAAAAGTTATCTGGTGGTGAACTGCAAAGATTTGCCATTGGTATGTCATGTGTTCAAGAGGCTGATGTTTATATGTTCGATGAACCTTCATCTTATTTGGATGTTAAGCAACGTTTGAATGCCGCTCAAATTATTAGATCTTTACTAGCTCCAACTAAATACGTTATTTGTGTTGAGCACGATTTGTCAGTTTTGGATTATCTTTCCGATTTCGTTTGTATCATATATGGTGTTCCATCTGTTTACGGTGTTGTTACATTACCAGCCTCTGTCAGAGAAGGTATCAACATATTCTTGGACGGTCATATTCCTGCTGAAAACCTGAGATTCAGAACTGAAGCTTTACAATTTAGAATAGCTGATGCTACCGAAGACTTGCAGAATGACTCTGCTAGTCGCGCCTTCTCTTACCCAAGTTTGAAGAAAACTCAAGGTGATTTTGTTTTGAATGTTGAAGAAGGTGAATTCTCCGATTCCGAAATCCTTGTTATGATGGGTGAAAACGGTACCGGTAAGACCACTTTGATCAAATTACTAGCTGGTGCTTTGAAGCCAGATGAAGGACAAGATATTCCAAAATTGAATGTTTCTATGAAACCACAAAAAATTGCACCAAAGTTCCCAGGTACTGTCAGACAATTGTTTTTCAAGAAAATTAGAGGACAATTCCTAAATCCACAGTTTCAGACTGATGTCGTTAAACCTTTAAGGATTGACGATATTATTGATCAAGAAGTCCAACATTTGTCTGGTGGTGAATTACAAAGAGTCGCCATCGTCTTGGCATTGGGTATCCCAGCAGACATATACTTGATTGATGAGCCATCTGCCTACTTAGATTCCGAACAACGTATTATCTGTTCTAAAGTTATCAGAAGATTCATCTTACATAATAAGAAAACTGCGTTTATTGTCGAGCACGATTTCATCATGGCTACTTATCTTGCTGATAAGGTCATTGTTTTTGAAGGTATTCCTTCCAAGAATGCTCACGCAAGAGCCCCTGAATCTTTGTTGACTGGTTGTAACAGATTTTTGAAGAATTTGAATGTCACCTTCAGAAGGGATCCAAACTCCTTCAGACCAAGAATTAATAAGCTAGATTCCCAAATGGATAAAGAACAAAAATCATCAGGAAACTACTTTTTCTTGGATAACACCGGTATTTAAGCATCTTGGGATTCGGAGAACCAAGAGGACGATTGTTTTATTTTTGGGTTTAGAAATGTGGAGAAATAATTAAGAGTTATAATGTTTTTGCAAAACAAAATGAGTATTATATTACATTGAGTTCCTTCCCAAGCATCGGGTTGTTTATTTCTAGATATACGCCAACTAATACATTTCTAACTTCCCACCTTCATTACATCATAACCTGAAAGTGAACAACCTCCTCTTCGGTGATCCGTACTCCAGTTTATTTCATTTTTCTGTAAAGCAACTACACTATATTTATTCTCTATTTATTTTATATACCTATTGTATTTTAATTAATCGTTATTTTGTCCGCACCTTCTTCGTAATCGAATTTACCTTGTAAACGAGTCGTCATGATAAGCATTTGCTGCATTACTGAACGTTTATCTTAGCATGACATTAAAGTCCGTTTGTCTAAAATATCACCCAATTATTTCCGCGGTGTGAGCGCCAGATAAGGTGCTTCGGGTAATATGAGAACGCCGTTTCTTGATAGCATTTTTCAATGACTAGATAGGTAGATTACCTCTGTATCACACTTCTCGTACCAAACGAAACTCATATAAATAATGCTTTCCTTCTGGTGCCTTCTACTTTCCGCTGATCTCTATTTTCAAATTAACCGCTGAAATATAAACTGTGGAATACTATAACATAACATAGATTTAAGAATAAGGTATTCATGATCTCTGAAAAGGCTGCTACCGCTTTAGCTACTATAGCAACAGTTTGCTGGTGTGTCCAGCTAATTCCGCAAATAATATATAATTGGAAAAAAAAGGACTGTACGGGGCTGCCACCACTGATGATGTTCCTCTGGGTTGTTTCCGGAATTCCATTTGCCATATATTTCTGTGTTAGTAAAGGTAATGTCATTTTACAAGTTCAACCACACCTTTTTATGTTCTTCTGTTCTATAAGTTTCGTCCAATCGTGTTATTATCCACCAATCAGTATGGCGAGATCCAAAATAGTAATGATTGTAGCTGCTATTATTGCGGCTGATGTTGGCATGGAAGTTGGCTTTATATTATGGCTGAGGCCCCTTTACGAGAAGGGTGTTAAATGGCCCGATCTGATTTTTGGTATTTCTGCATCTGTTTTGTTAGCTGTCGGACTGCTTCCACCTTACTTTGAACTAGCCAAAAGGAAAGGTCGTGTTATTGGCATCAACTTTGCCTTCTTATTCATCGATTCATTAGGTGCTTGGCTATCTATCATCAGTGTTATCCTAGGTAATATGGATATTATGGGTATTATATTATACTCAATAGTTGCTGGAATGGAGTTAGGAATTTTCGCGTCTCATTTCATATGGTGGTGTAGGTTTAGATTCCTAGCTAAAGGCAATACTTTTGACGAAGAAAGTGGCCAAGCTCAAAAGGAAGAACCCGATGAAAAAATCGAACAAGATATTAGCAAGAGTGACCAAAATGTTACTAACTATAACCTGGATAACTGTTCAATCCCCGACGATGCTTCGAGCTTTGCAGACGATTTTAATATACACGATAGTACTGATGGGGGGACGTTATCAAGAGCCCAAACATTGCATGCTGTCCATGGAGTTGTGGTTAGAACAGATCCTGATCGTTATTCGAGGCTAAGTGTGTAACGAATCTGAGTCCTTTTTAGTTAGCACGTTTTCATCTCTTTTTGATAGCACGCTTAATAATATTCACCACTAGCGCAGTAATATGGCATCTGCCGCCGGTGTAAAGGTTTTCACTTCGCTTATATTCACAATACTATGCGTTCAAACACGGCCATCAGAAAAGATCAAAATAAGGATTATTAATTAAAAACTTAAACAGAAATTCAGTTTGCAACACCCTTCGCAATGGCGAAGTTTCCAAAAACAAAATCTCCAAACAAGATTAACATTCTTCTTATGTAACCACATGATATGCATATTTTATATAGACTGTACACATGAAAAACTTTTATAGTCCAAAATAATTAAAAGAAAATTTCAATCATACCATAGCACACTGTTCCAGTAACTGAGAAAAACATTGTGAAGCAACCAACATAATGCCAGATTGGCGCCAAAGTGAACCGACTAAATAACAACAACAGGCACGCACAGATCAAAATAAGGGAAACCAGTAAGGAAATGATAATAATGGCTATGAGAATATTTTGAATTTCTAAATCTATCTCATTATTACTTTGCCCGCGAAACAAGGATAAAACGATTCCCAGACATACACTTGCCATAATGCAAGATGTTAGCAGTGCAGACAAGTATAAAAATGTAACAACTTCGTCATGCCTATATTCGTAGATAGATTGTGAGTCCTCTATGTCTTGCTGTTGATACTGTAAGTACCTTTGAACGTCATCATATGACGCTGAAGTTGATTGTGAACCAAATGACGCAACAGAACCATAGTTAGTTGATGAACAATGCGGATGCTTAGAGTTTTGAAACAAATCTGGCGATGTTTTCTTGTCATGGCGAATCAAGTTTCGTAACTTCTCACAAAAATCATATGTGCGGTTGATGAAATTCCGACTAAACAAAATAAACCCATAATCAGGCGGAGAATTTCTCAAAAGTAAGGATTCTTCGTTATCTGTTGTACTCCTGCTTCCATTAGTATCAATGTAAAAAGCATTGTCTAAATTATCCTCTTCTTGTTCATCAAATTCATTCCAATACCTAATAGGTTTCTTTTTAGTTTCATTATCCGATTGCTTTGATTTTTTGTTAATTCGAACTCTTCTGCCGCTGTCAACACTACCTTGTGAGTTGTTTATCGGCCCAGTCAGGTCAAACTCTTCCTCTAGACGATCCTTGCCCAGCTGGAAAAATTCATCAGGTGATAGCGAATCATCGGAATTTAATTTATATTGATCTCTTAGTAAAAGTTGAAATAAATCATTTTGCAATTCATTTGAGTGTACTAATTCTAAACATATTTTCCATGTGGTTAAGTCTGGTGGTATTAAGCTGCATTGAAACTCATTTGTAACAACTGATTTCATTAACTGTTTAAACTTATTGTCTTCATTAATAGCCGTTTGTGAAAGACCACTGGATCGACTAAGCTTTTTAATTTCTAAAATTGGAAAGGGTAATGTAGATACATTTCCAATAGTGATAGATTCATCCAAAGCTATCAAGTATATATCTCCATTGTCTGCTGATATGAATCTTGTTCTTTTAAAATCTAGCTTTGGTTCAATGGTTTTTAATCGATGGGACTGAATCCACTCCAAAGCGATCTTACTGATTGGCGATGGATCCAGTGAGTTTATGAGAGCGCTAATATTTTTTGTGTCGTTGCCACTCCTCATGGCCGAAAGAATATTCTTTACATCCCTTAGAAGCAGATCATTTGTGACAACATGATTTCTTAAGCCGCCCACGTGGCACATTACTATACAAGTATCCTCAGCAGTAGAGCTGACTATCATGTTTGGGTGCTGATTTATATTATCATCAGTAAGTAGTAAAGGACTGCCTTCGTTCCCGACAGTATCTAGTATACTAATAGAAACGTACTTCTCATTGGATTGTACAGCAGAGGGTAATATGTTCTTCTGTTTAGATAGGGATAAGGTATGTTGTAAGTCATTGAATGACTTTGCTGATCTTATAGATTTGTTGCCCGCAGAATTAATATTATCTGTAGTGTCTAAAATCTCCTTTGAAGTGGATATGATGCTATCGTCAATTATCCTAAAACCAATATTCAATAGCATGAACTTCAGTCCCTCTATGTCCTCGGACGATAATAAAAACCTTCCTAGATTCTCTGCTTTATCTATGAGGGCAGTATCGAATTCTAGCGAAGAATCAATCATTTTTGAAGTTTTCTTGTTTGAAAGTAGCGGAATTGACCTTGGAGATGCTGGCAAGGAAGAATTGTTGGCTTCTGGACTTGAACTTGTATGGGCAGATTCATCGGAGCGGTTTAGGGATCTTTGCTCCACTGCTGGCTCAGTTGCATCTTCAAGTTTATTTTCCAAATCATGTAAAACATCAACAATTAGCGAAACTTCTAAAAGATATGGATCTAAATCAAGCTTCATAAATGATATGCCTTCGTGTCCATTTCGTAAACTTTCAGAGTTTCTGATCGACGTAACATACTCACTTGCAGTCAATGGATTTTCACTGTCTTGAGGAAATTCATTTAGTAATTTTTTGAATAACTTTCTCAAGGCAATCCTTTGTATTATCAAAAACCTTGACAGTAGTTGTAGTTCAAAGTTACAATCGTCTACATGAGCGTTGATGATTTTCAGTTTACGAAGGTTGAAACGGTTTCTGGAAGTTTTGTTTAAGCCCTTTGAAAAATCGATTATTGATGATTCCACAGAAAGAATACGAGTGGAAATTTCCTTTATTTTCAAAGAAACAAATAAATTAACATTTTGAAATTCCTGGTCAAAGGCTACTGAACATTGATTCAACAACTTCTCCATGCCCGAATCATTTGGATTGTCATAATCATAAGCCGTTACTTTTTTTATGGCTACTTTTAACTTCTCATAGTTAATATTGTAGAATTTCCATTCAGGGATTGATTTATTCAATATGCGATCTTCAAATTTCATGATTGTACAACCCTTCGTATCTATCCTTACCTAGGGCTGAGATGGAGATATACAAAAAAAAAGCAAAGGTAAAAAGCAAGTATTAAACTCTATCTCTATTATATTCAAGAGGGCAACGGACGAACTATTAATTTATGAATTTTAAAAGTCCTTTGATAGCGTTCACGATAGGGCTTTTTGATCTTGCCTTTGTTTATCTTTTTATCTGTTTTGTTTTTTTTTTTTTTTTTCTTGGTTCAGTTTTGACTCTTCCACACACCCATTTCGCTAGCGTAGAACAAGGGGAGACACAAACTTTCTTTTCCTTGCAAGTTAATAACACAACACCCGTCCTCCTGCACTGAATTTACACAGAAGTTAAGAACCGCCTCTGCTTTTCTGGTATTATTTTGCAGCCTTGCCTAAAAAAAGTGTGGTAATTTTTGAGAATAATATATTACTGTGTTTTTCGAAACGAAAGTTCTGAATATTGGCTTGGTCGCTTCCTGATATCTGGAAACTTGTTTAATGTTTTTAATTATCAGTCTTCAAAGCGTCCTGATATGACTTGCCACGTTTCCATCCATTCTATATGTAGTTTAAATACAATGAGATAAAGGGTGCCTGCATGGAACTTTCCATTCGAAAAAAGAGATCATAAACCTTATCTGTCAAATAAAAGCCAATCTATTTGATTAGGTAAAAAAAGTGATGTCAGACCAAAGTGCCCCTCTCCTGCAATGATCATCGATTACGTACGGGTGTAATGATCACGACAGTAAAGTGAGCAAGGTAACTACTATCCCTAAGTGCGGCGTCATTGTAAGTCTACGACGTAGCATATTCAGTTTACTGTACAAGAAAAGTTTTCTCTCTGTAACAAGAGGAAATTGGTTAGCTTTCTACGCTTACTTCGTTTGGTACGATCAGTAAAGGTGAATAAATTAAGATCCACGCCTTCATATGGCAGGATCCACGATATTCCTTGCAATACCCCTGGATAATTCAAAAACCAAATGTTACACGGTATACTTGAAAATCGATACCATATTAGGAACACACCGGCCAAAGGTTGATAATACTTGGTATGAGATAAAACCCGAGCTCAAGGTTTAATGTTAAAATTTTTTGTATATATATATATATAGTAATGGGCTCGGTTGCAAATTTTTATGACTATCTTGAAACTAGTTGAAATTGCAAGAACCGTCACTCTATGGAGTACATGAACAACTAAAAAATAGCTTGAAGATACTTGCCACTCCATGCCATTTCTAGAAAGGGGTCTCTTGAGAAATGTGTGTTAAAATAACGGTTATATAGTTGGAAAGAATATTACTATTTTGCGATTAAGGGATGCCGTATGGCAGGCAAGGAAGTATTTGATCAAGAATACCGATTAATGAAGCATGTTTGCCATTATCGTTGAACCTTGGTATTTCTCAGGTTTCCTTATCGATACGATAGGAATGAGAATCAACTAACATTTATCGACTACAATTCATTATTACTACTATATTATCAAATGCTCTGCAAGGAGATGACCAAAAAGAAATGAGAAACAGTCTTCATCTCAAAATATAGGCAATTACCAGGTATACGATATTTCCTCAAAATGAAAATGCCTAAAATACGACAGAAAAACTTAGGGTGACGACTTTTTAACTAATCACTGAATGCAGCCGAAGCAAGTAATTATTTCCCTCGTTGCTACTCATTGAGGCCGCTCCATATGGAGATTTGAAAAAGGTTCTATTGATTCTTTAACTGGTGTCCATCCCCATGAGAACGTTTTAGTTAATTAACTGCTGGTAAAATAAGCGATAGTTGGTATTTTCAAAGGAATATGAGAAATGCGGGAATACTAGTTAGTAGACTATATTAAAACTTTGTTTCAACAGAATAATATATAGATACAACAGGGCAGTTGTGAAGATTGGCAAATAAATCTTTAAAATAACTTCTTTGTCCGGGCTAAGCAGGATACCACACTTTAAATGATGATTACCACCCCACAAGAGAGGTCGGTCTGAATTTATTGATTCTGGTATCAGCAAATCCCGTATTTCAATAACTTCAAGAAATCTTGTTCCTCGTGGCCCAATGGTCACGGCGTCTGGCTACGAACCAGAAGATTCCAGGTTCAAGTCCTGGCGGGGAAGATTTTTTATACATTTTTCTAGACTTTTGATTTTTATACCTAGTGACAATTAAAATATAGAAAAGAGTTGGTAACCTCAGCTGCCGTACTCTTCAATTTAATTGGAGAAGTTGTCGAGTTTTTTTAAAGTACATTTCATTGGAACAACTAGTGACTAGTTCGAACGCGGAAAGACAATAATAGTACCCATAACGATAACTCCTTCGTTATCTATTGAATAGCTTGCCTTTCAAGTAAATCAATAATCAAGTCTGCGTATATCATTTATCGAGCACTTCTGAAAAAGATACCAGTTACACTGAAATACAACGATCGGATTACATAATGAATAATAACAGCAGAAACAACAAAAATCGAAGCACTATTAACAGAAATAAAAGGCAACTACAACAAGCAAAAGAAAAAAATGAAAATATTCATATCCCCAGGTATATTAGAAATCAACCATGGTACTATAAGGATACCCCCAAAGAACAAGAAGGGAAGAAGCCCGGCAATGATGATACGAGCACTGCAGAAGGAGGAGAAAAAAGCGACTACTTGGTGCATCATAGGCAAAAAGCAAAAGGGGGTGCTTTAGATATTGACAATAATTCAGAACCAAAAATTGGTATGGGTATAAAGGATGAGTTCAAACTAATCAGACCCCAGAAGATGTCCGTCCGAGATTCTCATTCGCTGTCATTTTGTAGGAATTGTGGGGAAGCAGGGCATAAGGAGAAAGACTGCATGGAAAAACCTCGTAAGATGCAGAAGCTTGTTCCCGATTTAAATTCACAAAAAACTAATGGCACAGTTTTAGTACGAGCTACTGATGATGACTGGGACTCCAGAAAAGATAGATGGTACGGTTACTCAGGGAAAGAATACAATGAACTGATAAGTAAGTGGGAGCGTGATAAAAGAAATAAAATAAAAGGAAAAGACAAATCCCAAACTGATGAAACACTATGGGATACAGATGAAGAGATAGAACTAATGAAGTTAGAACTTTACAAGGATTCCGTAGGTTCATTGAAGAAAGATGATGCTGATAATTCTCAGTTGTATAGGACATCAACGAGATTGAGAGAAGATAAGGCTGCTTACTTGAACGACATAAATTCAACGGAGAGTAATTATGATCCTAAATCAAGATTGTACAAAACTGAAACACTGGGCGCAGTTGATGAAAAATCAAAAATGTTCCGCAGACATTTGACAGGTGAAGGCCTAAAATTAAACGAATTGAACCAGTTTGCTAGATCTCACGCTAAGGAAATGGGTATACGTGATGAAATTGAGGATAAGGAAAAAGTACAACATGTTTTAGTCGCCAATCCTACTAAATATGAATATCTGAAGAAAAAACGGGAACAAGAAGAAACCAAGCAGCCCAAGATTGTCAGCATTGGAGATCTGGAAGCTAGGAAAGTAGATGGTACAAAGCAATCTGAGGAACAACGGAACCACTTAAAAGATTTATATGGTTAAGTTATATCATTTGAATTTCCAATATCCTAGTCACGAAGCACGAGAGGTAAAGAATTTAGAAAAAAAAATGCGATGAGCTGAAAAAAATTGTCAAATATAAACTACATTCTTAAGTATACGTATATATCTTGCGCATTCACGGCATAATACACTAAATAGACACTTAAAAAATCGAGTGAGAACATTCACAATGGAGACCTCCAACTTTGTTAAACAATTATCGTCGAACAACAGAAAAACCAGGGTAAATGCACTCGAAGCGTTAAAGAAATATCTAACCGCTAAACAGTTCAAGGAGAACAAACAAATAGAATTCAATAAACTTTGGAAGGGTCTTTACTATGCAATGTGGTTCAGTGACCGTCCTAGACCTCAGCAACGTTTAGCCAATGAATTAGGTGAATTGCATGGATTATATTTTGATCCTAAGGACAATAGCACTGCAGATGAGTTGACCACAAACGATAAAGCATTTATAAAGTTTAGCAGAGGGTTTTGGAAGGTCATGTGCTTTGAATGGTTTAACATTGACAGATATAGGTTGGATAAGTATCTTCTATTGATAAGAAGGGTATTATTCAGTCAATTGAAGTATTTGCAGTCCAGAAACTGGGACAAAAAATTAGTCGACGAGTATATTAAGAAAGTGTTGAGATGGTTACCTCTGAGTGGAAGTCCAAAGGTCTACACAGGGATTCCAATTCATATCGTCGATATTCTGCTGGACGAATGGGAAAGATTGCTTAAAGATGGAGATGAAGACGATGAAGACGAGGAAAACAAAGAGGAAGAGATGCGCAAAATTGCAGAGAGCGCAAAAAAAACGCCACTAGCCGATGTTATCGCAATTTTCCAAGATATCGTGGCAGATTACAATAACAGTAAGGTGTTGAGAGAGAAGATCAAAGAAGACCTATTCAGTGACACCAGACTTGTTTCCTGGGATATTCTTGAAGGCGAAACGCAACATAATGATTCCAGTAACGAATCTGAAGAAGAGGAAGAGGAAGAGTGGAAGGGATTTTGATTCTTCCTGGCGGTAGTATGTAAGTAATCGTAAGTCGCTCATATAAATTGTAGTTGTATATCTATAGTACGAAAAATTCATTACCCTCTGTGGATATTGGCGGAATGCGAAACACGTCGCCTTTTTTTCCTCGCAACATTTTTTTTTATTTTTTTTTCGTTTTGAAATGAAAGAATACTAGTGATTAAACAAGGAAAATAGTACAGATTGGCGTGTATTGTCCATAACTCGTGTCCATTGTCCGCACTACGCTAGTTTACCAAAGATAAAATCACGTATAACATTGAAAAATAAAATGGCTAGAGCTAGTGAAAAAGGTGAAGAGAAAAAGCAGAGCAACAACCAGGTTGAAAAGCTGGTTGAAGCACCTGTAGAATTTGTCAGAGAAGGTACTCAATTCTTGGCCAAGTGTAAGAAACCTGATTTGAAGGAATACACCAAGATTGTCAAGGCTGTTGGTATTGGTTTTATTGCAGTCGGTATCATTGGTTACGCCATCAAGTTGATTCATATTCCAATCAGATACGTTATTGTTTAAAAGAGATAAAAGACGAGAAAAAATAAAAACAACGGCACCAGAACCAAAAATCAAAATTAAGTAGTATTCTTTATGTGCATTTTTCCCTTTAAATTATAACCTTTCTATCGGTATAGTGTGTATATGTTCAGCCCTATATAAGAATTTACTCTAAAGAGGTGGAAGGCAAGAGTCTTGATTCTTCCCATATAATATTACTGCATTTTCTGTATTAAACATGTTTTCTATTTGCCGAATAAGCATAAACGTATCATTGTTCCTTTCCCTTTATTTAAGCTCCATACCGATCATGGAAAAGCTCTCAAACGACCTTGAAACGAAAAACCGTTCCTTGGCGATATGACGTTTAGCTCCTTGTCAAATTCTTCTGTGCTACCACGTTGCTACCACTGATATGAAACAAGTACGATCCCTGAACGGAACAGCGCCTAAAAATAGATGGGCACTCACTTTTCCTTTTTCGCTGCCTCTTTTTCCCATGCATTTCCTTTTTGAGTAGTACGTCTTATTTTGATTATATGCTCGACATACCCCAGGTTTCACAAAGGTTTGGCTTCCTTTTAGCACTTTCTCTCTCACCCTTTCAACAAGTTTATTGGGCCCGACTTACCTTGACGACTTTAATGGGACGCCTGCTAAAAGCTTATTCTACATAAATATATATACCGGCTTCATATAATATAGGAACAAAAGAAAAAGAAAACTGGAAAAAGGGAAGGGGCTATCTCATTATCCAGATAGGCCATATTAGGTGTTATCACAAACTGCTGATAATAATGGAGGGCTCATATCTATCTGCACAAGAAAACCAACCCATACCGGAGCGATTGATACCTAGGTCGAACTCAACTTCGAATTTGTTTGCTTTGTCTAGTACATTCTCTAAACTCAATGTTAGGAATGATGCTGATTACAATTATTCGAACCCGAATAAGAAGAGACACATTTATAGTGGCGAGATAGACTGTAGGTCTGTGACAGCAGCTAGAAAATTTCCAGTAAGGTCCTGTTCAATGACAGCCGCCCAGCAAAGAAAGAGAACTGCGCTATTCACAGTTAGGGAAAGAAACTCTTACCATGAGGGGTTCAATAATGATCAAGATTATGTGAACCAATACCAGAAGCCACAGTACACTTTCGGAGTATATAAAGAATTAACACCTTATCAACTGCAGCGCTCTAAAATGAAAAGAAGCTTTCAATTTCCCAATGGCGAAATATACAAGCCAAAACTTGATGGAAAATGCACCCACAGCTTGAAAAAGCCTGAATTAAATTCAAGAGACTCTTCTTTATTCAAATTCAGCGAGAAGAAAGGTCGCAATTTATCAAAAGATTTTGTGGGGCCTCATAATGGGACATCAGTCATACATATTCCTCCCAATGATACAGGCTACGGTGTAAATAGCTTGGAGCTGAACACTTCAGTTCCTTCAACAATAAAAAGTTCGGTTTCATCAACCTCTCCGATATCTGCTGTTAATACCCTGACCAGCTTGCCAGAAAGTCAAACTGATGATGATGACGGTTATGAAAATAAAACTGTAACTATATCTTATTGCTTCGAAAATACGGTAAATGAAAAACATGGTAGCCATATAGAAAAATTGGATTTATCAACTAAGGAAAAAACTAAGCCAACAACTAATTCAGGCCTATTTGATAGAAAGAAAAAGACTATTCTGGGCACTGAGAAATATAGATGTATAAAGTCACAATCGAAGTTGAAACTGGGTTCTGTTTTGAAGAAATTATGGCGTACTTCAGGAAACTCGAATACAAAGCATGGAAAAAAGGATACAAAAAGAAGGAAAATTCCTATCGATGATATGGTTACGCATTCTGATGGAAATTCTGAAGCTGAGAATGATATTGAATTAATGGATGCAAATCTGGACGGCATTGAATTTGACGACGACGAAACTCTAATGGATACAGATTCAATTTTTGATGATCTGTTGTCCAAGGAAAATGATAAATACGATTTGAGGCGAAGGCAATTAGAAATACGACAAAAGCTCCACGAGACCTCGCACAACGACGATGGCAAGGTTTCTTTTCGAGATACCGAAAAGCATAATGTCAATGAAGGTTTGATCGACAAGACCATAATCGAAGAATTTTCAAAGCTCGGTGAATATATAATCGACACGAGAAATCAACCACCACCAAGATCGTCCAAGAGGCCTTCATTAGATGACAATGAATCTGCACGATACTTCTACAACATATCGACAGATTTGCGACAGTCTCTGTCAGGTCCAATAAGCTTACCAATGCATGTTGGGAACGACATGGTAAATAGGTTGAGAAATGACTGGGAGTATATCAGATTCGAAGATAGAAGGAATTCGCTGCCAGATTCCTCATTTGATAAAGTCGAAACACCTCCAAAACCAATAAAAAAAGATGTCCGGTTTGCAAAAGAAGTATGTTTAGCAAGCACTTGGTCATCGAATGCATATGAGAGAGCTAATCCGGAATTCATTATGAATCGCCACAGATTGTTGTGGATGATGAAAGTACATCCAAGCATGAATAGTGCCATGAATGAGATCAAACTTGAACTTAACTCTTACAAAAAAAATGAGATGGTTGTCCATGAGAACAGCAAGTGCTTTACACATTATTTAATTTGAGTTATTAACGTAACATAATCCAGTTTATTTTTTGCAATAGAAGGCGTCATACATATTTATATATCAATGTATACATTCCATTCCAGTTACTTCTTTTGCATCTTGCTTCCTGTTTACCTTGACCTCGAACCTATTATTTGTCCGCAATGCGCCTTTGGGTGAAAAGGGATTTCGTTTCCATTTTAACTGTACATAATGTAAATGTAGAAAAGCGTGGTTCTTAAAGGATTTACGGTTCAATACGCTTTTATAAACCTGCTGGTGCTCTAATTACGAATGAAACATGGACCAGGCAAGAAATTTCTACAACACAATTTTAAAATCGTCGCACCCGTTGCTACTATCATTTCATCTGGCAGGTAAGGCAGTTCCCATTGTATTTTATATCATAGGATCAATGTTTTTGAATTTCACACCTCAATTCATCACTGTCGTTCTTTTACTTTCTTTTGACTTTTACTTAACAAAAAACATTACAGGTCGGAAACTGGTCCAATTACGCTGGTGGTATGATTCTACAGATGTGAACAAAGATTCTAATTTTACTTTCGAATCATATAAGCAATATGCGCCGGGCCCACCAATAAATGCCATCGATTCTAAGTTATTCTGGTGGTCGATGTATGTGACACCCGTAATCTGGGGTGTCTTCGCTGTGTTGTGTCTTTTAAGACTGAAAATATTCTACCTGATTTTGGTCATTGTTGCAATGTGTCTGACCGCCTGGAACACGTATGGATTTCGTTGTTGCGATAGATGGGAGCCCAATAGTGGACAATCTGACGGTCAAGATACTAATAATTGGTTCGCTCTTCCTTCTGTTCCGGGCTTTGAAAATCTTTCAAGGCTGGCTAATATCCAATCGTTTTTCCAGAGACAATAAAACCTTGTCCCTCATGTGAACATTGTGGAGTACTTCTTCTAGATGATTTTTACTTTACGCAATGTACTACAGGAAAAGAATACAATTATATGTATAAATATAGTATACAAAAGAAAAAACAATATTAAAATATGAAAATGACGGATGAAGTCGTTATCTTCTTTTATAAATACAGGGCTTCAAGAGCCATTTTCCTTCGGCAATTTTCCGTCTTTTCTTTTCTAATTCTTCCTTCTCAGTTTCAACTTCAATAAACTTTTGTCTTCTTTCCAATTTCTGCCTTCTCTCTTCAATAATCTCCGCAGGTGGCTTGAAAAATTCGAATCTTGTAAACATCTTATTCTCGTCGAAGGTCTTTTTGTGAAAAAATCCCATCAGCTTCAAAGCGTCTACAAATTCATTACCTTTGCCGTCACTAAACCTTGATTTAATTTCTGCGATCCATAATTCACCCCTTGGCGCTAAAATCCTATAAGCTTCTTTTATGAAATCGAGGAAATTTGTACCCATTAGAGCCAGGCAGAAGACCACTATAGTACAGGACTCATCTGGTAGCGGCACATTTCTAATATCTGCCACAGTTATTCTTTCGTTAGCTTTCTTCAAATCAAAACTGTGGACTTTATGGCGTCTTTTCAAATATTTCTTCGCTTTCTTATTGTAATTTTTGAAAAAATTGTTGATTTCTAATGCTAATTGAGCTTCACCACACCCCATATCAGCAATAACTATTTCTTTACTATCCTTAAGACCTGGTAACCCACCTGGAGCATTCACAGGTTTCATGCATCTATAACGAATTTGGTCAACAAAAACATCAACTGGATTTTCTGGCCATGCTTGCACTTGTGATCTAAAACCATCATGATATTCGTCAAATAATTGTGGTTGTTCTTTTATTAATTTCAAAGCTTCATCAGAGCTAATTGTATACAGTTGTTCATTGATCCATCTAAATCTAGAACCAGTCAGTTTAGCCATCATCTTTTGTTGTAAAGGGGTTAGTTGCTTCTTTGTAGGTTTTTCAATATTTTCTTTTACTTGCATCAGAGGGGCTTCTTCATCGTGCTTGCGTTTCTTGCTCGTTTCATTTTGATCACTTTTCTCTTGGTTTTTTTTTGGGATGTCTTTGGCTACTGATCCTTCGGAAGGAATGTCTTCCACTTGTTCCTTCAACTCAGCCTCTGTCTCTTCTTTCAACTTCTGTTCTCTTGTAAGTTTGCCATTTTTTCTATTATTTTTTTTTTTATCTTTTGAAGACTTATTAGTCTTGTTATCAAAAGCGACGGTTTTTGTCTTAATAGACCAACCTTCTACGTTAAATAAGGCCATATAAAATTTCGTTAACGTCCTTATTTGTTTGATATAATATATATACAATATATGCATAAAGTTATAGTATCTTATTTTGAGCTCATCGCAAAATTTTTCAGGCCTAGAGAGATGCGCCGTTATTGACGATGCGAGTTTTCTAACAAATTATGAATATGCTGCTGCGTATTCCAAATGTAATAATATTCCACTGTTTTGGTCCTCCATACCATTCTTCGGATCAAGATCAATCCACCAATTTTTTAGTACCTCAGGATACTGTTTCTTTGTCCTTTTAAGACATTCTTTGAAAACATCAACGATGCCGTTCGTTGTTATGTACGGCAAATGTAGCTTTTCCTGAACATGACTTAATTGCACAGTGCCTGTATAACATTGTAGCTTCATTAGAACTGATATACGTTTTTCAGCATATTCAAAAAGATTTTTTAGAGGAAGCAAATCAAACGTCTCACTTGTTTTATCTTTTAATCCGATCAAACCCTGGCTGACTAGACGATTAACCAGGTCTCGAAACGCTTCCTTTTCCAAAGAGTCAAAAGATTTCATGACGCCAACATTTTGTTGTTGAAACAAAAACGATGCTAAGCTAGTTACTACGCTGCGTACTTCCTTTAGTTTGTAAAGGTCAGAATTAGAAATCTCTTTCATTTGTAGTCCTAATAGGATCAACATCAAGTTTGACTTTGCTGATGTCCTATTGGGAATCATCACAGGTAGATTAGCGCTTTGATATTCTAGTTTTTTTAACTGTTCGTCATTGCCGTTGTCAATTTGATCACCTGAATTCAAAAAGTGAGTTTCAGGAAAATCCTTTAGCGACGATACAAACCGAAATGACAAGGAATGCACACTATTCGAAGTATCTGTGCTATTGTATGGACTAATAATTTCTAATTCATCCTTCAAGCGTTCCTCTTGCAGTTGCTCGATGAAAGTAGTTTCATTTCTTTTACTTTCTGGGGTTTTGTACCCTAAACCTACAAAATCCGGGTTTACTACCTCAATCTGTGATGCCTCAGGTGTCCACTCTTGCTCTTGCGTGAACAATTCTCCAATTACAAAATCGCTTAAGGACCAAGGCGTGTCAAGTTGCTCACGCATGTTCATTGTGATTTTCCAATGATCTATTTCTTCCGTTAAACTGTAGCATAATCTTAAATATTCAACTTGAAGCTCTTGATAGTTCAAACTTGCTTGCCCGTAGACATGAAGAGTTAAGCCTATCAAATCGGTTATGTTCAACCCCCATGATAGGATGCTATCCTTCTTAACTTTACATGTTAAGAATCTCATGTCACTAGTATAACCCACCAATGAAGAGTCTGAAGTACAATCGTCCAACTGAAAAAAAATGTATTCTTGTTTCCCAATCCATTTGAACTGGAGTCCAATGATGCAGCCAATAAGGTGTATTTGCTGTAAAGGATGATTTTTCCAGAACAACATCGACAACCGCCTATCATAATACTTTTCGCAAATTTGCAAAGAAACTCTCATCCGGTACTTTAAATCTCCAACAAATATTCGAACGTCCTCTGTCCCACTATAATAACTGTTGTATTTGAACAGCCTTGGAATATAATAACAAACATCGCCTTCTTGATGAGCTATATGTCCGTACTTATCCATGGCTCCAACCCATTATTAAAAGCCAGCTTATTGCTCTTTTTTCGCACAGAAATGGAATATCAACAAGCAGGATTTCATATATTCCAATGCTTACTTCTTTTTCCATGCCTTTACATACTTCTTTTTGGTGTGATTCGTGGTTTTGTTGTTAGAATAGCTGCTGCATATTTCCGTTCTGAGTGACTTTGCCCATCGAAGTCAATTACTTGAAAGTAAGAAATTATCAAAACCAATAGCTGCTTAAAAATCAGTTGCAAGATTTGAATGAAATCAGCAAAGTTTGATCAATCGTGACTAGTTCGCGTTTTGAATTTTGTGGTAACACCAAGCAGTAAAGAGACAGCTTTATTATAACCAGCATGCTTTCCATTCAGCAAAGATATAATATTTGTCTAATGGCGGAGAGGCACCCAAAGTGGACGCAACTTGAATTGGCAAAATGGGCTTATGAGACGTTCCAGCTGCCAAAAATTCCATCCCAAGGCACAATATCGCGTTTGTTGGCAAGGAAATCAACTTATATGAATTGTAAAGAGCATGAAAAAGATGCGAATAGATTAAGGAAGCCAAATAATCTTTTGGTTCGGAAAATTTTACAAGAATGGATTTCTCAAAGTTTGTGGAATGGAATCCCTATAACGTCACCTATTATTCAAGACACTGCACAAGCTGTTTGGCACAGAATTCCTGCGGAGCATCGCGAGGGAAATGGTTCTTTTAGTTATAAATGGATTTCGAATTTTTTATCAAAAATGGATGTCAATATTTCTGTTTTAGACGAAGAGTTACCCAAAACCCCAAAAGTCTGGACATTTGAAGAGAGGGATGTATTGAAGGCTTATTTCTCCAAAATTCCTCCAAAGGATTTATTCACTTTAGATGAAGCGTTTCTCTCCTACAACCTACCGTTGGATTATGCTCAATATGAAGCAAGTAGCATTCAAAGGCGTATAGAGGTGGCAACTGTCATGCTGTGCTCCAATTTAGATGGCTCTGAAAAGTTAAAACCTGTTGTCGTGGGCAAATATGATAGTTACAAATCATTCAGGAATTATTTCCCCAATGAACCGAATGATCCTGTGTCACAATCAATGTTGGGTACTAAGATGGCTAAGAAATTTGATATCTCATACCATAGTAACAGGAAAGCATGGCTAACGAGCAATCTTTTCCACAACTGGTTAGTCAGGTGGGATAAGAGGTTGGTTGCTGTGAATAGGAAGATTTGGATTGTTTTGGATGATTCTTGCTGTCATCGAATAATTAATTTGCGCCTTCAAAATATAAATCTTGTATACACTTCCTCAAATTCAAAGTTTTTGCCATTTAACTGGGGTGTCTGGGATGAATTCAAAACACGATACAGAATACAACAGTATCAGGCGCTCATTGACTTGCAAAATAGAATTTCGAAGAATATCCAAAATAAAAATAAATCAGAACGGAACGAATGCATACCCAATGGTAAAAAATGTTTGATTAGCTTTGAGCAGAGTCAACTCACAATGTCAAATGCATTTAAATTTATTAAAAAAGCTTGGGATGATATACCCGTTGATGCTATCAAAGCAAATTGGAAAAGTTCCGGTCTGCTTCCTCCTGAAATGATACATTTGAATGAGAATGTTAGTATGGCATTTAAGAAAAACGAAGTCTTAGAGAGCGTTTTGAATAGATTATGTGATGAATACTACTGTGTTAAAAAATGGGAATATGAAATGTTGTTAGATTTAAACATTGAAAACAAAAACACAAACTTCTTGAGTACAGAAGAATTAGTGGAAAGTGCTATTGTGGAGCCTTGTGAACCTGATTTTGATACTGCGCCAAAAGGTAATGAGGTCCATGATGATAATTTTGATGTATCAGTTTTTGCCAATGAAGATGATAATAATCAAAATCATTTAAGCATGTCACAAGCTAGCCACAACCCCGATTACAACAGTAATCACAGCAACAATGCTATTGAAAATACTAATAATAGAGGCAGTAATAATAATAACAATAATAATGGTAGTAGTAATAATATTAATGATAATGATAGTAGCGTGAAGTATTTGCAACAGAATACTGTTGATAATAGTACTAAAACAGGTAACCCTGGACAGCCAAATATTTCTAGTATGGAATCGCAAAGGAACTCTTCGACTACAGATTTAGTTGTTGACGGTAATTATGACGTCAATTTTAACGGCCTTTTGAATGATCCATATAATACAATGAAACAGCCGGGCCCATTAGATTATAATGTCAGTACATTAATCGATAAACCTAATTTATTCTTAAGTCCTGATTTGGATTTATCTACTGTTGGCGTTGATATGCAACTACCATCATCAGAATATTTTAGCGAAGTATTTTCTTCAGCTATCAGAAACAACGAAAAAGCTGCCTCAGATCAGAACAAATCAACTGATGAACTTCCTTCAAGCACGGCCATGGCAAATTCAAACTCGATAACGACTGCCCTTCTAGAGTCAAGAAATCAAGCACAGCCGTTTGATGTCCCACATATGAATGGGTTGCTGAGCGACACATCAAAAAGCGGACATTCTGTTAATTCCTCAAATGCTATATCTCAAAATTCTCTGAATAACTTTCAACATAATTCGGCGTCCGTCGCGGAAGCTTCGTCTCCTTCAATTACACCATCTCCTGTGGCAATAAACTCAACAGGCGCTCCAGCGAGATCTATTATATCTGCACCCATAGACTCAAATTCCTCTGCGTCATCGCCATCAGCTTTAGAACATCTTGAAGGTGCTGTTTCCGGTATGTCACCCTCTTCCACCACAATATTAAGTAACTTACAAACAAATATAAATATCGCCAAATCATTGAGTACCATTATGAAACATGCAGAATCAAACGAAATATCACTGACGAAAGAAACAATAAATGAACTTAATTTCAATTATTTGACACTTTTAAAAAGGATTAAAAAGACTAGAAAACAATTAAATAGCAAAAGCATTAAAATAAACAGTAAGAATGCACAAGACCATTTAGAAACCCTTCTATCTGGGGCTGCAGCTGCAGCTGCAACTTCCGCCAATAACTTGGACCTTCCGACTGGTGGTTCAAACCTCCCAGACTCTAATAACTTACACTTACCTGGTAACACAGGTTTTTTTTAGATATAAACTTAATAAGATCTCGATATTCATTGCTCTTTTTTGTAGTTTTGCCTTTAACTCTCGGTTTTTTGAATTTCTCATTTTCCTGATGACCTTTGACTGCTCTTTGATCTATCCTGAACACAAGAAAACGAAAAGAATAAATAAAAGTAGAGATATTTATTATTTAGCCTGTACCGATCACTGGAAACTGGATTCTATTAATTATACTTATTCAAACCAAGATATCTTTTTCTTTTTTCTTTTTTTTTTTTTTTCAGCAGTACATTCCTGAAGTGTACACTTGCCTTGTGTATTAAATGATGATTCGATATTATAAAACACCATTTAAGTCGTCATTAATTTCACTATCGCTTTCGTCTACTTGAAACAATTTACCTTGACTTCTTATTTTCAGGAATTCATTGGCAAATTTTTTCGTTTCATCATTAATGATAACCAAAATATTATCTCTAACTTCCAAGCTTAATGAATTTTCTTGAACGATATGTTTAATAATATCCTGCAGGTTGTCAATTTGCAGATCATCGGACATACCTCTGATCACTTTTAGGTAAATTTCGCTGGTCTCATCAGAACATGTTAAAATGGCTTTAGTAAAATTAGGTTTGTCAAGACTATAGTTAATCATGAATTCCCAAAGTTCTGAATCACCCCAGTTTTTAACAAAATCTATAGCTAATTGCGGGTTTTTTAACTCGTCAATAATCAAAGACAATGCTTTCTTCGTTTCACCGATTTTCCCCCACAAATAGATCAGTTCATTATATAAACCAAGTTTCGATGAACAGACTTCGATGGCACTCTCTACATTATAGTTATTGTGCTTTTGCAGAAAAGGCAGAAGGCTTTGTCGGTCGTATTCAGAATAAAGTTCAATTAGTTGATTTTCATAAGGACTTATCATGAACGAGTCGTCCGTATCTAAAAATTTTATTAAATAACAAAATAAAATCTTTTTGAAACTTTTTGGACAATCATGTTCAAATATTTCGTATATTCTAGCGACTGATATGGTGTGTCTATTTTCAAACAACAGGTCTATTGGTTTGTTAAAAATTGTTTGAATTTCAAATATTGATAGTTTGGAAATATGGGAAATTTCACCCTTATATGGTAAAAGAATGATATCAACTATCTGGTCTAGATACTGCGGCAATAAATTTTGTATTTTTATAATAGTTAAAGCTCTTAAGTCCTTAGCTTTCAAAAGGTGCGGTATAGCCTTGGTATATTTATTCTCTTTCAAATATAAATGCACCAACTCAGTTCTATAGGTAATATTAGACCCTTCTTCCTTCGATGGAGCTGTAGGTTCACTAGCAGTCTCTATTCTTGTTTCTAGCTCTTCTTCGAAATCTTCCACAGAAAAAAGCTTTAAATCCCACTTAGTAATATACTCATGAAACTTATTGATCATGTCATTGGCCAAAAAGTAATGTAATACATCGTCATATACCGACTTTCTTAAGGCAGGTTTCTTGGGAATCAAAGGCGCAATTTCTACAATATTTCCTGATGTAATCAAAATCTCTATTATATCTGCCCATTCTTTCAGCACGTTTTGAGTGACATCATATGAGTTGGAATCCAATGAGTTTAAAGTTTCTTCGAAAATAATATTTAAGTGGTCCACTAATGTACCCCAATCTTTTTTAGTTACTAAAGAGTTGAGGAATTTCAAGCCTATACTAAACCTCTCTTCTGATCCAATTACATATTTACCGATTTTCCAAGCTTTGTAATATTGCTTTCTTTCCATAAACCAATCGAAATGATCCTTCAATGATAACTCTTGAACCCTGATGGCATCGTTGGAACTTATCAAATAGTATTCTGGTGTTGTTTTATCTATATGTTTACCGAGGTGATAATCATTTATAGACAATTTTTCATAGTTTTTCATGATAACTTCATCATTATAGATTTCATCACCATTAAAAAGATCAACAATTTTTAATTCTGGAGCATTCCCTTTGGCTAATAAGTTTTCTGGCCGCTTGCTAAAATTCTTCCCCTCCTTCATATCTTCATCTATGGTTGCTTCCTCTTCAATATCTATATCAAAACCTAGGCATAATAACTGATCATCCTTAAACGATGCAAGCCCTGTAATCAACATTGACACAGTAAAATGGCATTCTAATTCAACTTTCTTATCAGGTGTCCCTCTAAAACTCGATGCAGCACTAGACAAGAGAGATCCGATGTTTGTCGTAGGGTTAAAATGACTCATATTATTACTTTGAGAATTAGAGTCACCGGATTTGATCGAATTTGAATCCTTGGTAAAGGAAACTTTAAATAGCCAAATATTAGATCCCCATCCGATAACGACACGATCACTTTCTAAAAAATGAACATGGGGTCTAAATAGATCTGGCCTTACATCCTGTACGTTAAAAATTCTGGAGGGGAATGGAATATTCAAAAGCTGTGATCTTGTAGGAACATCGCAAAATGTTATTCCATCATCATCCATCCATAATATAAGGTCACCCATAGTATAAATCCCCATGATAGGGCCCTTCATATCAGAGGATAGGTCATCTTTTCTTGTTTTTTTCTTTTTCTTCTTGTTTAAAACGATGTCGATTCTATTTCCTAGCCAATTTCTCTGAGATAGTACGACGTCGCCAGCCATTCCACCAGAAACAAACATTCTGGATGCTTGAAAATTTGAGTGCAACGCTACAGAGTTTATAGGTCTTTTGAAATCGTATTGTGTAATGTTTTGTGGATCATCCATCGATCCGATAATCACTGTCCCGTCAATAGATCCCGTAGCAAAATATTTTCCGTCAGTGTTAATACAAAGTATCGAAGATCTATGGCATTTGATGGTTTTAATGGGTTCGAATGCGCATGTAGTTAAGTGTAGAATGCCTGAGTGTGTACCAAATGCAAAAAAAGTATCACCAAATAAACATGAAGAGATCGAGTCTCGTTGAAAAAAGTTCTTCGGGAGTTGACTAATTCGTGTGTACTTCAATAAGGGGGGCTCATCTTCGTCATCCTCATCTTCATCATCGTCATCATCATCATCATCATCATCATCACCTGTTTCTGCATCCGTCGCACTTCCTGTTATTGTACTCTCATCTGTTCGAGAAGCTACTCCATTTTCCGCTTGTGATATGCAACTAACACTTTTTGTTGGTGAAGTTACATTAACGTCTTCCCTCTTATTATCAACATTATTCTCGTCAGAGATGGAATTACTCTCATCAATTGTTCGTTCGCCTGATTGTTGATCCAAAACAGAATCATTCTGATGATTATCCGTAGTCATTAATGTCTAATAGTAGTTATATACTCTTCGTTAAAATGCTTTTTTATTTTGCATATATATTTTACAACAGTCTCAATAGCCCTTTTAATTTTTCTTTTGTATCGTATTGTTGAAAAAAGACGAGCAAACTGCAGTAAGATAGAAGTGTACTCCCAATAGAGACAAAGCCAAGATACTTTTGTAAAAGAACGAAAAAATGGCTAGAGCAAGAAAGGGTGCACTGGTTCAATGTGATCCATCCATCAAGGCGCTCATATTACAAATTGACGCCAAGATGAGTGATATAGTACTAGAGGAGTTGGATGACACCCATCTTTTAGTAGATCCCTCGAAAGTCGAATTTGTTAAGCATGAGCTAAATAGGCTATTATCTAAGAATATATATAATCCTATGGATGAAGAAGAAAATCAGTAATTATTGCTCATTCAGCTTTTTCAATACTATTTGAATAGAGCATGACCTGCATAACCAGGTCAGACATGAATATAGAGGGGAAGTGATGATCTAGTGGAAATACGACTATACAGGTATGTACATGTTAGAATAATAAATATAAGGAAGAAAAAGTGGTCAGGTGCAAGTATACATCTTTAACCGTTTTCTTTTCTCATCCTTTTTTGAGAGCCAAATCCCGTTTAATTTTTTCTTTTTCCTCCTCAAGGTCTAAACCAAACTCCTCTTGTATCTTTTTCTCCAACCTAAGCCTTTTCTCTAAACGTTCTTTTTTCATCCTTGCCAGTTCAGCTTTAATCTCATAAGGCTCTTTTGGTATTTGGTTCAACGTTGCAGGATCTGGCCAAAACCCTGGAACATTTAATTTTTTATCAGTATCTGTACCAATATAGTACATTACAGCAACAGGTGCTAGCAAACAAAATGAAAATCTAAAGATCTCCAGTTGCGCCCTTGTATATTTAAACTTGAAGTTATTAAATAGACCCATTTTGTACTTGTCGAAGTGATTACTTTTGTTTGTCAGCCCTTATTAAATTGTTATAGAATAGAAAATATCAGCAAGATGCGCTGATATATTGGAATTATACGGGAAAAAATAACCTTTTAAGGTCAAGCCGGTAAAGCAAAAGTGTTGGTGATGAAGAAGAAATAGGGAGAAAAGAACAAGTCACAAGAGTGAGTATGTCGAAGGATGTAATAGAATACTCTAAATTATTTGCTAAACTGGTTAACACAAACGATGATACAAAACTGGATGATACAATAGCATCCTTCTTATATTATATGTTTCCAAGGGAACTATTTATTCGAGCAATTTCATTACTAGAATCTTCAGACATGTTTATATACATATTAGATAGAGTCCATAACAAGGAAGGTAATGAGCATACATCATTGATTGATGTATTAGTTGATGAATTTTATAAGGGTTCATCTAATTCGCTCCTGGAGTATCGCTTAATAGTGAAGGATACTAATGATGGAGCGCCACCAATACTCGTAGATATCGCACACTGGTTCTGCTCATGTGAAGAGTTTTGTAAATACTTTCATGAAGCACTAGAAAAAACTGACGAAAAAGAAGAATTACACGATGTGCTAATAAATGAAGTTGATGATCATTTGCAATTTTCGGATGATAGGTTTGCACAGCTGGATCCTCATAGCTTATCAAAGCAGTGGTATTTCAAATTTGATAAAATTTGTTGTTCGCATCTACTGGCGTTCTCCATTTTGCTTAGATCTTCCATAAATGTGCTGAAGTTTTTCACTGTGAACTCGAATAAAGTTTTCGTTATAGCAATAGATAATATCGACGAGTGGTTAAACTTGCACATCAACATAGTTGAGTAAGAGGTGAAGAAAAGTACACCGCTTCCGGTATATATCGCCTCCTGGTTAAGAGATCAATGGAGAGCACATTAATAAGTTTGTATTAAAGAATTAAGAACTAAAAATAGTGTATATGATGATTATATAAGAATTATTAAACTACCCCTATTGCTTTTAGAAAACCCTGTCTTGAATGAGAGGATGTTTTACACGCAACGCGTAAGAAACATCTTTAAAGAGACCAGACATGAAACGATACTGCTTAGCGCAATTTAGGGGCTTTCCCACAAAGATGGTGGTATAACGGGGCTAGTCTGTCAAAAAGCCTAGAAGTGAAAAACGAATAACAAAAAAATAACATGATACTAAAAGAAAGCATTAAGAAGGCAGATGTGTCAAACACCACCGTTTATAAGAATAACATAGCAACACCAGCCAAACCTAAAGCACCTGGAACGACGACGTTAGCACCGTTACTGTTGATGACAACGGAATGAGAAGAAGCAGAGGATGAAACTGGGACGACTGTGGAGACAGTTAGACTTGGGTTGGCTGTGGTTTGTTTGGTAGTAACACCTGTTTCTTTGGTGGTAGTGCCCTTAGATTCGGTAACTGGGACAGAAGACTCAGGGGCTTCGCTCTTTTCAATAGTACATGGACAGTCAGTGATAGTCAAAGTGGTTGGTTCAGTGACAGTGTAAGTCTTACCGTTTGTGGTGAAAGTGGTTGGTTCTGGACAGTAAGTAGTGTACTCAGTGACTACAGTGTATTCGGTGGTTGATGTGGTTGTTGGCTTCTCAATGGTGCATGGACAGTCAGTGATAGTCAATGTGGTTGGTTCAGTGACAGTGTAAGTCTTACCGTTTGTGGTGAAAGTGGTTGGTTCTGGACAGTAAGTAGTGTACTCAGTGACTACAGTGTATTCGGTGGTTGATGTGGTTGTTGGCTTCTCAATGGTGCATGGACAGTCAGTGATAGTCAATGTGGTTGGTTCAGTGACAGTGTAAGTCTTACCGTTTGTGGTGAAAGTGGTTGGTTCTGGACAGTAAGTAGTATATTCAGTGACTACGGTGTAGTCAGTGGTGTAGTCAGTAGATGGGTTGTAAGGAGGAGTGGTGGTAGTGTTGCTTGGTGGCAAAGATGTAGTTGGTGGGAAAGCTGAAGTGGTACCGTTGGTTGGAAGACCGGTGGTTGGAGCTTCAGTAGTAGTATCAGTTGGAGCTTCAGTAGAAGTACCGTTAGTTGGAAGAGCGGTGGTTGGAGCTTCAGTAGTAGTATCAGTTGGAGCTTCAGTAGAGGTACCGTTAGTTGGGATAGCAGTGGTTGGAGCCTCTGTTGAGGTTTCAGTTGGTGCAGCTGTGCTGGTACCGTTGTCGGATTCTGGAGCTTCAGAAGATGTGATAGTTACTGAGCCAGAGGAAGTGGAGATGGAAGAGGAGGAAGTGACATCGGTGGAAGAAGCAGATGTACTGTTGGAAAATTGGGCCAAAGTAGTCGAGGCTAAACCGGCAGATAATAGGACAGTTGATAATTTCATCTTAATAGAGCGAACGTATTTTATTTTGTTTGTCTTTGTAGTTACGACTATAAATCAATAATTACAAGAGAATAGAAAAAGAGAGGTGAGATAATACGATAATGGAGAATAAAATAGGTCAGGTATTTATATGACAGTTCAAAAGAGGGCAGAGCAATGTTCCTTACTCTAGTTCTACCCCAGCCCCTACGGCCAATCTAAAAATAATGCGACTGGGAGCCATACCGTACTAATTCATTTTACCGTAGTAAAATGGATGAAAAACTGCTTAAAGGCTTTTTGTCTTATTTTTAGAAATTAGTGGACAAAAAATCATTTTCAATCAAAAATACACAAGAATGGAAAGAGATGACATCGAGAAGGGATGGATCTTTAGCCAAATAAAGTAATCAATGACCGTGTGTGCTCTGGCGCGCTGGGCCCTCTCCTCTTTCGTAATGAAAATATAATAACAATAACGGTTCTGATGGCTAATTTTAGCGATATATGCCTTTTTGTCCTCGAAAGAAGGCCGCATGACGTGGAGCAATCAGTGGTGTATGGAAGGTAGACCTCGGGGCTAAGCTTTCTCGGGGAGACGGTGCCGTCTGGGAGATAATTCCAACCAATATTACTGCTTTAGGTCATCCACCACGGGTAGTGTTGAGGATTACCTTTTTCGGTCTACGCAATATTATCCATTGACAGTTTGGCGTACCGTACAAAAAGCCGCTGCTGCAGGTTGTACTTCAACTTTAAGTCGCCGCGTTGCAAGTACATTGTGAAAAGATACTGCCTTACGTTAATTTTCTATATCCAATTGGGGAATATGCATGTCCGAATCTGGCAGATGCATGGATCGTTGAATAGTATTTCCAATTCCGTGTAAGCTGTTGCTTACATTAATCCTATAAGGGTAATGGGTGTGCTTGAGGGGATGTGTACATACCACTTTAGGTTCGAGCTGCATACCCCAATATGGAAAAACGTATTCACCTTAACTCCAACAGATTAAAATCCTAAATAGGTAAAATTACCCTTAACTTTTCTTTGTAGTTGTTGGGTGGAATGTTGTCGTTTTTCCATTTTTTATTGTTTTCGGTTTTCGGTTTTTTTATTTTACTATTAACCTTCACTATCATAAATTATCTCCTCCTTTCCCTCCGCATTTGGTAATGGATTATCATTGGAGTCAATATTGTTAAACACTTGTGAGCAACTGCTGCTGCTTGTTGATAATGTTGGAAATGAGGCAATATTAGCAGTATCAGGTTTCAGATCAATTATATCGCGGAGTTGACCCGTTGCTTTATCAAAATCAAATTTGACAATATAGTTACGATCGTCGCTGCTTCTTGACCGCTTTAAATTTCGTCCTTCTCTTTTTCTATCTTCGCCGTGTAAATTAAAAACAATAGCTATTCTCAAGTTTTCAAAGTTTCGTTTGTTTATTCTCATTTCTTTGATGGTAGTACATCCCTCGTTACTCTGCGAGGATGGCGCCTTCACTCTTTTGCTTTTCACGAAAACGGTTTCGTCCACTTGTTCATTCCAATCCCTAAAAAGGCCGATCCTATCTCTTAGAAATACTTCCCAAGTGGAATCCTTGCTTCCCATAGCGATATTGGCAACGAGCGCGCTTTTCAATATATGTACATTGTTCTTACGCCTTTCGTTGTTAGAGTTGACAAAGAAGTTAGATCCGTCGTCTAAAATTTCGTAGTATTCTTCCAAGGATTCGAATTCGTTTGATTGGAAGGCGGTGTTCATACAGTCATTTAAAACTATTATTGTCGAACCCGTGGAATGTGTGTATTTGGTCATTACCGTAAAAATTAATATCAAATGTCGACATTTTAACTCGTGTATAGTTTTATCTATCATTCCGCCGCCTCTTTTACTTAGTGTACACAGATGATCGCAGACTAATTGAGAAAATCCATCAATTATAACTAGTTTATATCGCACACTTTGAGATAATTTGAACAAATTCTGGAAGAAATATAATAGCTGTCCAAATTTCGTTATTCGGACCCGCTTCACATTTTCTTCCACGATTTTAAATTTTTGAAAGCGCTCTCTTAATATGTTTATGGGCATTTCTTGAAATGTTTCTATCCATAGAATTTTATCGTCGTTTATTTCCGATTGTTGTATACCTTCTAACGAATTACACACCAATTGAATGCCAAAATTAGTCTTGCCAATGCCCGGAGGCCCAAATATTTCGTAGATCGACCTTGCCTGGAATCCCAGGTTTAATATCTCATCTAATCCTGTGATGCCGCTACTTAATGGCTTTGGACTTTCTACTATTAATTGGGAAAGTGGTATACCAAGCGACATATTTTCATATTATATATTATTAATAAGTTCTTTTCCTTATCTAAAAGCTTTCCTTAATGTACTTGACATCTTTGATAGCGGAGCTTATTATTAGTTAGTCATGCTACTATGTATTTTTTTCTATTTTTCATATCAAACGCGATGAGAAGAGAACACGTGAAGAACTTAGGGGACCTCCGCATCTATAACATATTCTACTGAAGAAAAAAAGGAATAAAAAATAAAAGAAGAAACGATAGCTGGGTATATATTAGTATTCAAAAGCCATATTGTTAATTAGCTACGATGTGAAAAGAAGTATGTAATATTACAATTTTTTTTCCTTTATTGCATTATGAAGAAAAAAAGAAAAATGCACTTGACAATTAGAGTGCCTGTTAAAAATTTATAAGAAATAGTCCATTTGAGATTTTTTGGTTGGAATTATAGCATTTCCGACTTCATTTTGTGCCTGAACAGCTTCAAAAATTGTATATTCACGATTCAAATCGTCGTCTATCTTCAATACAGCTGCTACATTACCACAACGATAACAGTAATTCGGTGCCGACCAGACTGTCACTAATCCACCGTCGAACATTTCTTTGTAACCTTCCATCACTAACTGATGAGCTCTAGCAATTAACTCAACGTTGTTTTTCTCTAAGAATTGATCAACTTCTCTTTTACCGAAAAGAAATCCAGCACCTCTTGGTGATAATGACCATGTGTCAACGTCTTCGGGGTCGCTCCATAATAAGTCACACATAGCACCTTCATGTGGAACTTCTTGTTTCCTGTCTATTGTTCGTATTTCATCAACCGTGGTCATATCCGGAGATAATCCACCATGAACACAGAATATGCTATTGTTTATTATTGCCCCCAATGATAAATAATCAAAAACTTCACAGCAGTACCTCCATACGTTACTATTACCATATTTTCTTACTACTTCATCGTAAAATCCGTATACTTTAGTAATTTGCCGGGTTTCGTGATTGCCTCTAATTAAAGTAATCCTATCAGGATATCTTAATTTGTAACATAGTAAAAGTAAAAAACTCTCCAATGAGTAAAATCCCCTATCCACAAAATCGCCCAAGAAAATATACCTTGTTTTCTCTACACCACCACTCTTTTCGAAGAGCGTTAGTAGATCGTGTAATTGGCCATGTATATCACCGCATATTGTAACCGGTGTATCGACTTGTGTTACATTGCCTTCATTCATTAATAGTTCCTGTGAATTTAAACATAGCCTAAAAACGGTTTCTTCAGGAATATGTTTTCCGTCTCTCAGTGATGCTATAATCTTATCTAAGTCCATCATATCTCCCTTGAAATTTGTAATCACTTTTTTCGTGCTGTTTTACTTTGCTACGTGTGACTAGCGTGTGACTACAAGTTAAAGTGTCCTGAATTGCAAAAGAAAAAGCTGAGAGGTTAACGTATAAAGAGAAAAGACCTCTGGTAGTACCCTCTTTTACCTACCGCTGTTTCGACGTGCTCTTTTCGAGATGCCGTTCTTCTCCTCAGTTCACATGATAAAGATACTTTTTTTCAATTAATTCATCGATTTTTTTTCTTCCCGCCGGACATTGTATTAAATTTCTTTTTCTCATTAATAAAACAAAGAACAATGAAATTTATTAAAAACCGTTTAATAGTAGGGATAATAGTGAGAAGTTACATATCATATAAAGTTATTACATATTGAAAGTTTATAAAAATATAATGTGTATGTAAATCTTCGAACATGGTGGGTTGAGACTATTATATATATGCCTTCGTCGCAACACCACATATTGACTGTTCAAATACAATACAAAGAAAAAAATAAAGCATGAAGGAGTAAGACGTAAGATGTCTGTCTAGTCATAACCATTTCGTTAAAAAGGGTGTTTCAAACCTTTGCGCCGGTGTAAGAAGCCGATCTTTTCATAACATAAGCTTTAGATGCTAGCTTTGATTTCAAACTGCTCTCACTATTCTTGACATGACCTCTGGAATCCAGGTCGACCGTACCAGCACTTTGGAAGAGAGAGACATCACCAACAAGTAAACCTAAAGTCTCCAGGACTTGCTGAGGATCGGTTAAATGAGCCTTTGCGACAGTTTTCTTGGATGCAGATCCCACAGTGACAGGATAGAATCCGTAGTTGCCCCATTGATTTTTTTGGTCAGGATATTTTTCTTTCCAACAAGTTTCAATGGTATTCAACTGTCTAAACATGTCTTCGTCAGTGAAGTCATCACCCAAACATAATACAAAATCAGGCATTTCATCCTTAGGTAGTTTTTCACTGATTCCCTTCAACATGTCCTGTGGTTTGCCATGTTGATGCCAGACTAGTCTCTTGACTATTTCACCTTTGTTGACGAATCTTGGACGAACTTCAATGTTTGCTTTACCATCCATGACCTCTAAATCGAAGTCATCAGTAAATGATAACAATTTTTCTTTCAGTTCTTTGGCGTGGAATTCACCCAATTCTGGAACGGTACGTCTATAATGCCAAGTTAGAGCGACTTTCTTTCTTTCGATGAATGAACCTGGGGTCCTTGTGGTAAATTCTTCCATCACTTCATTGACGCGTACTTGCCAAGACATATCAACTTTTTCGGTCAAATTGACCCAATCTTGGCAAGAAACATCTTTCATGAAACATCCATGCTCCGCACTTAGACCCAGTTGAGGAAGTTTACCGCCTAACCACTTGTTCAAAAACTTCTGGTCACGACCAGAAATAATCCAGATTTGATTATGAGGATCAGCACATAATTTTTGTAGAATTGTATAAAGTCTTGCCGATGGAATAGCTGCAGCTGGGTCTTTGACAATTGGGGTCAAAGTACCATCGTAATCAAAAAGGAACAATCTACGCTTAGCCTGCTTGTAATTTTCTAAAAGAACAGGTCTATTAAGTGCTGGAGTCATTTTCCTTTCCATATCATCATCAGATGACGCCTGTTCCTTTAATGAACTCAAAAACTTATTAGTCCAATCTTGAATTGTAGGAACTTCTTTCCATAATTTTGATTCTAAATTGGACTTTTCTTCCTTGTCCAATTTCAAAGCCATGTTAATAGATTTAGCCACGGCCACCGAATCCCATGGGTTAACCACAATGGCATCTTTCAATACGTTACTAGAGCCAGAAAACTCACTTAAGATCAATGGATTTCCGTAGCATAAAAAGTTCGACATGTGCGATTTGACAGTGACGTATTCCAAAGCAGTGGTATTCATACCGTCTCTAACACTTGTGATTAAACATAAGTCTGCAACTCTTAGTAAGGACAAGTATACATCTTTAGGGATTCTCATATAGTAATGCTGGACGGGAGAAAAATTCAAATTACCGTATTCAGAATTTATGGAGTTAACCAACTCGTTGACTTGTTGTTCCAATCTGATAGTTTGGGGGGAATTTCTGTTGGCAGTAGGACTGCTGACCTGGATCAATACCACTTGATCTCGCCATTCTGGATACATGGCCAAGAAAGTTTCGAAAGCTCTTAATTTTTGAACGACGCCTCTGACGGAATCCAGACGATCTCTACCAATAATAATTTTTTTGTTTTGATAAGCTTGCTTGATGGAAAGAACCTTGGAATCTATATCCTTCGTGAAAGCATCTTTTAGTATTTGAGTTGTGTTAACACCTATAGGCAAAGAATCTACGAGTACGTCACCACCGTACACAGAGACTTGATATTGATCACTATTGGAAGAGTTTTTAGATTTTTTGGCGGTTGCGTCGAGTAATCTTTTACAACTCGATACAAAATGACGGGAGAAAGATTCATTTTGGAAACAAATTCTATTGGCCCCAACAAGACCATCTAAGATTTGTTTTCTACGTGGCAAACAACGAAAATATTCATTACTAGGCCATGGGGCATGATGGAAATAACCAATAATGATAGATTCGTCGTTAAATTTCATTCTCAGTAGTTGAGGCAATAACAGTAGGTAGTAGTCATGGATCCAGATGATGTCACCCTTCCTGTAAACTTCCCCGATTTTTTGTGCATAAGCTTCGTTAAACTTGACGTAGTCGTACCACCAGTTTTTTTCTTGTTCACCTTCATTTGAAGGATTCAAGATGTAGTGGAAGGTTGGCCAAATTACTTTTTCCGCGTAATTTCTCCATCTACTCTGGTTTTTTCTAAGTAGCCAAACGGGATGAACGTTATTGGTAACGGGAGCTGTTTGAGTAGTATCGGTCTTTGCCTCTTTATCAGATTTCATATGATCTTGTAGAGTAGTAGTCAACCCATTGATCTGCTCTTTTGTTAAATATAGTGGGTCATCGTCCAGATCCTGTGGTTTTTCTTTCGCTTCTCTAGTAAACAGGTTGCGTTCGGTTCTTGTTATTTCGCCGGTCCAACCAACAACGTGTTGCTCGTACTCGGTAGAATCAAATTGAAGGTATTCTAGAGAGGAATATAATGCGCTGTTACCTGTAGTAGCAGATATTTTCCAGTCATCGTTGCTTTCTCCCAATTGGATTTTGTAGGGCAGCTGCGTGACACAATTGATGATACGCTGTCTCTTCTTTGGAGAATTGTCTTGGGCAGTGGTGGTCATTTCGGCACAGAAATAGTGACAGGCAGTGTTATTTTGGTTTTCTATTGCTTGTTCAACGTGAACTGGGTACGTTGGTTGCTATTCGTATTGAAGTGCTTTTCTTCTTCCTTAGATTAGACTGAAAAAGATGAAGGAAAAGCTAACTGAAAGATCTCCGAAAGTACACGGAAATTGATAGTATTTAAATGAATCAGCTGAGACTTCCAGGGATGTCCGAAAATGGGGGGTTAAAGGCGTATTGTCCCAAAGAGAATGAGAATCGAGATTGTCTCTCCTTGATCGTCATAGTAGGAGCGTAACTAACCCCTATAATCAGACCCTCGGCCGCTCCGTCTCACTGCCGATTTCCCTGTATGGCACCAAATTTTTTCTTTTCCAAGTTCCTTACGTAGAGAACGAGAAGAGAATAGAAAGGAAGGGGTTGACCGTCGGAAGGAGGGGGTCCAGCGAGGCTAGACTAGGTTAGGCTAGGCCAGAAGAGAAGGAGGGGAGGGAAAAGTCAGAGAGTCAAAAGGAGAAGGGGCTACGCTCCAAATGGCGTAGAGTAAACTAGTAGATATTGAGATTAGGCTTCCGCTACCGACGTGCATGATGAAGATGACAATGCTTACTGCGACGATGACGAAGGTGGCTCTCGAAGAAGATAATAAGAAAGTAGTATTAATAGGGCTGGCAGTAAGAGAACTACATCTGATGTCATAGATTTTAAAATACTAATATTATTATTTACGTTGGGTACATTACATACGATAAATTCATGCAGTTGTAGTAATTGAGTGATTGTTATTTGCCTTTCTTTTTCTGCTTTTCGTATTCTATTTTTCTTATGCTTCCTGTACTTGCTCTGCGGGTATGCAATCACACCTGTAGCTGAATGCAAAATTAAAATTGCAAAAGTAAAAAAAAAAAAAAAAATAAAAAAGGAAAGAGAAACAAAGTTATTCTACCATATCTCGAACACTCTTGCCAAGAGAAGATAGAGTTTAGAAAGAATATCCTGTGGAGGTTGCTGCTGGTTGGCTAGCTGAGGAGGCGTGAGGATCAGTGGTTTCGCTGAGGGCACTCCTTGGTTTATCTGAGATATGCATTGAAGATTGGCATGAACCCTTTTAAGGAACTGAGATATAAGTTGCTGTATCCTGATGATGTTATTGTTATTGCTATTATTTATATTGTTCTGTAGATTGTTTTGTAAACTATTATTCATCTGAATAACTCTAGCAAGTAATATGCTGTTGATATGCAATAGCAGTTGTACCTTATACTGTCTTTGCTCATCGACCGTGGGGAGGTTCAGCTCTGCAGTTGCATTTGCAGTTGCATTTGCATTTGTATTTACATCTACGCCAGCGCCAGTATTGCGGTTCTCGTTTTCAGTGTTGGTGTTCGTATTCGAGTAGGCAATTTCACTGCTCATTTTTCTGGGAAAAAAGGAAATCTGTGTGTTTTGCTTATATGCACATTGAATTTACACTCCCGATCGTGATGCGCTCTGAGCCCTGACTAGAGGGTATCATAAACGGCAATCTTACTACGACCCCACGTAATATGCTTTTATGGGAAGTCTGTTCTCCACTCCGTATATACTGTTAGGAGAAAAAAGGAAAAAAAATTTGCCCGAAAGTCGATTGCTACCCGGCAAAACAATCATCAAAAAAAAACAGGTAGAAGAAGGCTTGCTATAATTTGAACACTCTCTACCCTCCTGGCTGCTTTATCTACTTCTGTTGGCTTGAGAAACGTCATATCTATATATAGCGTAGATATGTTTATTCGCGTTTGCGCTGGCCTTGAAGAAACGTGAAGAGAGGGTGGTTTCACCGCACAGCGGGGTTATCCTTGGTTACTCGTAAATGCCAATAATCCATCTTGAATAATTCCTATTCGAGACGCATGGGGAAATGCAAGGCAAGCTAACACGTAGTAGAATACCCTGCTGCACAGCGCCGTTGGGGTCTCAAGTGCAATTGCCGTTTTGCGCGGCGATAAACGGCTAAAGATTACTTCAGTTGGCCACGGCAGCTGCGCCCTTCCCGAGTGGATTACGCTCACGTGCTTTCCGCGGAACAAAATGTGAACGCCACGGGAAAAAAGCATTATCCCCGCGCCGCTTCTTGGCGCCTCTGATTGTGCTGATTGATTCCGCTTTTTTTTTTTTACCGGCTTTTTTCTCCGCCTTCTTCGCCTCAATCGAGAGTTCTGGTGTAAATTCTCTTACGAAGTGCAAAGTTAGTAGGAAAGTAAAAAAAATAAGAAAAAGGAAAAATGCCTAGAAATGCAGACCTCCGGCCACAACATTTTTATATAATACATTCGAGCATCAAAAACCAGGAACAATAGAAGAGTAATCGCTACTTGTCAAATAAAAATAAAAAAAGGAAACCTAAGGCATAGTGTTTTCATAAGCATCGCTACTTTTTCATTGCCACCCTAACTGTTCCTTTATTTCACCGGTTGGACGTTATCATTTCTGCTAAGAATCACCTAAAGTCTTTCAACGTCTAAGAAAGCATGAATGTCATATTTTCTTTGGCGAGTTTCGTCAAAAACATGTATAATGCAAGTTTGAACCAACGTAATCTAATAAGCCTGCCGTTCAACTTCATGCTTAATTTTGCGCCAGTGTTTATTTGGCTGTCTATATTCAAGCACGCTGGTCTGATACCCATAAGGCTCAGACCTGACATTCATAGCAAGTTTGCTTTTTTTGCTGATCAATTCCTCTTCGGGGACTATTGGCATGAACTTACTGTACAATTGCCCGATAATACTTCGAAGATATTTTTCTGGTCATTCATATCATCTTCTGCATTTCTCTTAGTATTTCTGATATGCATTCCCTTTGCCATTTGGTACTACATCTATTACATTAAGCACGTTAACTATAATCTGTTAGAGTGGTTCGCAAATATTTTTCATTACCCCTGCAAGCGCAAGCAGCGGCCGATCCAAAAGAGGTTTCGGACAATTATCATACCGTTTGCCTTGCCCCTGTTTACATTTGTTATACTCAACATTGATCATTTCTTTGCTTACCAGTCGGATGCAAACTTTACTAAGACCAAGGATTTACTGGCTTGGTTCTCCTATGTCATCCTGCACTTGACAGCTCCAATTTTAACAGCTGTATACTTATACGTCTTCCAACCACCGGGGACTTTAAAATGCTTTAGTTTTGCCCTAGGATTACAAAATATAGCGGGGGTCCTTACCCATCTGCTTGTTCCAATGGCCTCCCCATGGTTTACTCATCTGTACGGTATTGATGACACCGAACATGTTAATTACACCCAGGAAGGGTTTGCTGCCGGTTTGATAAGAGTAGATAGCCATTTGGGTACTCATTTGAACACTAAAGGATTTCACATGTCTCCTATTGTGTTTGGTGCTGTTCCTTCACTACACTCCGCCATTGCATTTCAATGTTTCTTGTTTTTGGTTTCAAGGTCCACCAGCTTAAAACACAGATTTTCCAATGCTGGAGGTTTCACAATGCACAATAATGATTCTTCCACTTTCAAGTTGAGCGAGGAAGACAGCGAAGATGAAGGTGACAATAGCATACCGCCCACGATTGGCCCTAACGACTTAGAGATGGAACCATTGGGTACCGTTGAGCCTGTAGATATTTCAAATGAGCGGTCCTCCTCCCCTTCATCTTCATTCACCGTATCCAGTAATGAAAGAAGCACCGGCGGCGGCGACGGCAGCATTATTAACAGCAATGGCAATAAGAAACCTCTCCAGTTTGTCCATTTATATGATGAAGACACGAACTTCACAAACAAATGGATTTTTAAAATAGTCAACGATGGGTTTATACCAAAATTCTGGGCTATCCTATATATAATACTACAATGGTGGGCTACCATGTATCTGGACCACCATTATAGATTTGACCTTTTCGTTGGTGTTTTATATGCAATGACAAGTTTCATCATCATAAACTGGTTTGTTTTACAACCAAAAGTTTTAAAAAAATGGATTCATATAAGGTTAGGCGACAAAGTGGATACAAGAAACGAAGCTCGCACTTTTGGCATGAGAGTATTTTGTGGCACCAAGATGGAATGGTTTTTTGATCCGCTTGCATAGACTATAGAATGTCATAATGTAATAAAAGTAATTTCGGATAATTTAAATAATATAGATTCGCTTTTTTTTAATAATATATTATTAGTGTTATGCATGCTTTTTTTTTTTTTATTTTAATCAAGGGTTAACCTGAAATCGGCTTGCTTTTGGTTTTCTGTCAATTCATAAAAAGAATAGTTTTGAACGGGCAAAAATGGAAAAGCAATGGAAGAACGACGAACATCCCACTGGACAAGAAGCGGGAGCAAGTGTTTGTAAGAAAAATTTACAACAAACTAGATTAAGAAGAATTGGACATCAGAATAGTTTTCTCGGAGAAAAGATAACACCAATACATTACGATTAAATAAAAAGTTAAAATGGCCTCCTCAAGTAGCACGCTACCGCTTCATATGTATATTAGACCCTTAATCATTGAAGATTTAAAGCAGATTTTGAACTTGGAAAGCCAAGGTTTCCCACCAAACGAAAGAGCTTCAGAAGAAATTATCAGCTTTCGTTTGATCAATTGTCCAGAGCTATGTTCAGGTCTTTTCATCAGAGAGATCGAGGGCAAAGAAGTTAAAAAGGAGACACTAATTGGTCATATTATGGGTACTAAGATACCTCATGAATACATTACTATCGAAAGCATGGGCAAATTACAAGTGGAATCGAGTAATCATATTGGTATTCACTCTGTAGTAATCAAGCCAGAATACCAGAAAAAAAACCTGGCTACTTTACTTTTAACTGACTACATTCAGAAATTGAGTAATCAGGAAATTGGTAACAAAATTGTCCTTATTGCTCACGAGCCATTGATACCATTTTATGAAAGAGTTGGTTTCAAGATCATTGCTGAGAACACCAATGTTGCTAAGGACAAAAACTTCGCAGAACAGAAATGGATCGATATGGAGAGAGAACTAATTAAGGAAGAATACGACAACTAGATCATTAGTTTAACGCACTTTACAAATGTCTAATTATAAATACTACATATAATTTTTGTATATTTTAAAATTGCCAAGTATAATTAAAATCATTACTACTGGTGCTACCCTACATACTTGAACGTACTGAGATATCACTGCTTAATTCCGGTGATTGGGTTCTTTTCAGTTCTTGGAGAGATATACGTACTACCTTCCTTTTTTTTTAAGGATACCTTTACTGTAAAGGGTTTGTTCCTGTATTAACCCCTTCTTCCTGTACAGAACCTAAGGGAACCGTAAAAGCACATAAGTATATAAAGGTCCCAAGATTTGATCAGGTAGATATGGCCTTTGAGTTGGCTCTTAGTTTTTTTTGGCCCTGAATACTTGTTCCTACAATACTCCAACAGCAGTTGAAGCCAGACCGCAGTATCACATATATAATACACAGGAATATATTTGAAAATGTTGAGAACCACTTTTTTGCGCACTCCAAGACAATTGATGCGTAAATCGCCAAGGGCGTCTTTCTCAATCGTCACTAGGGCCGCCTTTCCTCACCTAAAGAACAATCAAGATGAAGCTGAGAAAAAAGAACAGGGTTTGTTTGATAGCAACAAGAAGAGGTTGGACACTTTGGAACACGGCAAGAATCCAGATTATAAGCAACCTGGAATGGAAGATTTGAAAAAAAAGGGAGATGACGCTAGAATCGAACAAAACAGGCCAGATGACGGTGTTTATTAAGAAGCACTTGGTACAAACTCGTATATGCATGTAGTTTCTGTCATACACATATCTATATTCCTTCCCCCCTGGTCCTATCGTATTTAGTCATATCATATCATTTATTGATATCTATATAAGTGCAAAACTATAACCATTATTTATTTGCTTTCCACATTGTTTTACCTCATTTGCTTCAATATCGTTCATTACGTTTAGCGAATGGCTAAGGCCCTTGTATTAGTAAAAGCCTAGAAAAAAAAAAAAAAAAAAAAAGGATATGATGTTATATGATACGTGTAGTTCATGTATTTATCTTCGGTAGTATAGGGCAGATTTAAGACTGAGTGTGCACGCTTCCAAAGTTTTTTTTACTATTTGATACATGCTTAAGTTATGGAGCAGAATATTATTAGTACCATAAGGGATGAGTGTATTCGTCACCGGTCGAAGTACCTTACGATAGCACAACTAACCGCTATTGCAGAGGCTAAAATTAACGAATTCATCATAACTGGTAAGGCAAAAGATCAAGATTTGAGCAGTCTTCTAGATAAATGCATCGATATTTTATCTATTTACAAGAAGAACTCGAAAGATATCAAAAATATTATATCGTGCAAAAATAAGGGTGCAATGATTAGTTCAAATTCCGTAATGATTATTCAATTAAATTATGTTTACTACAAGGTAATTCACATTATTGTAACAACCAATATTCCTCATTTAAGTGAATTCGCCAAGATTAAATTACATAAGAGCACGAGTGATGAGGGCAACGGTAATAACAACAATAATGAATTTCAACTCATGAACATTTACAACACTTTGCTGGAAACCTTATTAAAAGATGAAAACATTGCAAAAATAAAAAGTTTCATTAAGTCTTCCATAAAACAAACAAAATTGAACCATGAGCAAGAAGAATGTAACCTGATGAGAACGGGTTCCTATATCACTTCCAATCAATTAAACTCCCTAATAAGTTCATCAGCAAATTCTGCTTCCTCCCAAATGGAGATACTACTGATAGATATACGATCAAGGTTGGAATTCAACAAGTCACATATTGATACAAAAAATATTATATGCCTGGAGCCTATTTCTTTTAAAATGTCATATTCAGATCATGATTTGGAGAAAAAATCATTAATTACTTCTCCTAATAGTGAGATTAAAATGTTTCAAAGTAGAAATCTTTTCAAGTTTATCATTCTCTATACAGACGCAAACGAATACAATGTTAAACAGCAGTCTGTCCTGTTGGACATTCTGGTGAATCATTCCTTTGAAAAACCAATATCCGATGACTTTACCAAAATTTTCATTCTGGAATCTGGTTTTCCAGGTTGGCTTAAGTCAAATTATGGGAGGCAAGTATCATCATCTTTTCCATCAAATAACAATATTAAAGATGATAGTGTTTATATTAATGGTAACACTTCTGGCCTAAGTTTACAACATTTACCTAAGATGTCTCCCAGTATAAGACATTCAATGGACGACTCTATGAAAGAAATGCTAGTTGCGCCTACTCCATTAAATCATCTTCAACAACAGCAACAACAGCAATCAGACAATGATCATGTGCTAAAAAGATCTTCAAGTTTCAAAAAATTATTCTCAAATTATACGTCTCCTAATCCGAAGAATTCAAACTCAAACTTATATTCTATATCTTCGTTGTCCATATCTAGTTCACCATCGCCTTTACCTCTACATTCGCCTGACCCAGTTAAGGGCAATTCATTGCCAATCAATTATCCGGAAACGCCACATCTTTGGAAAAACAGTGAGACAGATTTTATGACAAATCAAAGAGAACAGTTGAATCACAACTCTTTTGCTCACGTAGCTCCTATCAACACGAAGGCCATCACTTCTCCATCAAGAACTGCCACACCGAAGTTACAACGCTTCCCGCAAACAATTAGTATGAACCTTAATATGAACTCCAATGGACACAGTTCTGCCACCTCTACCATTCAACCTTCGTGTCTATCCTTGTCTAATAATGACTCTTTAGATCATACAGATGTTACACCAACTTCTTCTCATAATTATGACCTTGATTTCGCGGTTGGTTTGGAAAATCTAGGAAATTCGTGTTACATGAACTGTATCATTCAGTGTATCTTAGGTACACACGAATTAACCCAAATCTTTTTGGACGATTCATATGCTAAACACATCAATATTAATAGTAAGTTGGGATCGAAAGGTATTCTGGCAAAATATTTTGCAAGGTTGGTTCATATGATGTATAAGGAACAGGTTGATGGTTCAAAGAAAATTCCCATATCACCGATAAAATTTAAATTGGCATGTGGATCTGTTAACTCATTATTTAAGACTGCATCCCAACAGGACTGCCAAGAGTTTTGCCAATTCCTTCTAGATGGTCTTCATGAAGACTTGAACCAATGCGGTTCAAACCCACCTTTGAAGGAGCTTTCTCAAGAAGCTGAGGCGAGAAGAGAAAAACTGTCTTTGCGAATTGCCTCGTCAATTGAGTGGGAACGATTCTTGACTACTGATTTCAGTGTTATTGTCGACTTATTCCAGGGACAATACGCCTCACGACTAAAATGTAAAGTCTGTAGTCATACCTCGACAACATACCAACCTTTTACGGTGCTGTCAATCCCTATTCCTAAAAAAAATTCCCGAAATAATATTACCATTGAAGATTGTTTCAGAGAGTTCACCAAATGTGAGAACTTGGAGGTGGATGAGCAATGGTTGTGCCCACATTGTGAAAAAAGGCAGCCCTCCACGAAACAATTGACAATAACGAGATTACCGAGGAATCTGATAGTCCATTTAAAGAGATTTGATAATTTATTAAACAAAAATAATGACTTCGTCATATACCCTTTTTTGTTGGACTTGACTCCATTTTGGGCCAATGATTTTGACGGGGTTTTTCCTCCAGGTGTTAATGACGATGAACTACCAATAAGGGGACAAATACCACCTTTTAAGTATGAATTATATGGTGTAGCATGCCACTTTGGTACTTTGTATGGTGGTCATTATACAGCCTATGTGAAAAAGGGATTAAAGAAGGGATGGCTATATTTTGATGATACCAAATATAAACCTGTCAAAAACAAAGCCGATGCAATTAACTCTAATGCATACGTTTTGTTTTATCACCGCGTCTACGGTGTTTGATTCATTTGAATAAATAACTGAAAACGGTTGTCTATACACTTTTTTTCCCGTTCAACATGGCATATCATTATTTCCATCTAAGGTCAAAGTAAAAAACCCTAAATACAAATGATTTATTTTAACGGTAACAAACGAACTTTTTTTTAGAAGGTGTAAAGATGAGATCACGCCCAGATTTTGTCTTCCTCCTGTGCATCTCTTGGATTGATGATTTTCCTTTCTACCATAATACGTCATGAAAAGTATGTAAATATTTATAGCATTACATATATCTTTTATATGAAAAAAATCACTCATTCCCAGTCATCATCGTCGTCGTCGTCGTCGTCGTCGTCGTCGTCGTCCTTGCTCTCATCCTTGTTGGCGAGGCCAACATGGTCACTAACATCTTTCAATCCCTCTTGAGACACAGCAACTTTCGTCTCTCCTTTAGATTTGTTGTCAACTACTGCTTCTACTTTGTCATCATCATCATCTTCTTCTTCGTCATCCCACTCAACTTCTTTTTCCTCCGTTTCCTTTTCCTTTTTGGACAATATTTCTTTCCTTTTACTTTCTTTATCTAGAATTTTGTTTCTTTGTAAGAAATAGATGTGCCAGAAATCTTTATAGCTGATTTTATGGGGTACGATGTCGTTCATTAATTTGGAGATATCTTTGTCGCCCTGTAAAATAGAACATATCTCCTCAGTTTTTTCATCCACGTCAAACGGGTCCAGTTGCAAATCCATTTTATTGTCTAAATAAACCGATTTATCTTTAGATAATGTCCTTAGTTCGGCTTCTGTTCTATTTCCACCCACAGCAATTTCATTTTCTTTCGAATTCTCATCCTTGTCATTAGAGTCATTTTCTGCAGCATTATCGAAGCTACTGAAGCCAGACCAAAAATTCTTAGTTTTCATTTTGCTCCAATATGACTGGGCTAGACTTTCCACGCTGTGAATGTTCTCGTCTAGTTTCTTCAAATACTTTTGTGCAGTCTCTGTAGTTTCATTGCTAATTGGCAAGTTAATCTCAATTCCGTCATCTTTTTCGATTACTAACTTTTTGAATGCACTTGTAGTCTTTTCATATCGTTTATTGACTTCCTCTTCTAACTTTTGGAAGGCCCCATTTGTTTTGTCATCTCGGCTCTGAAGTTCGTTATTTTCAGTGTTTTCTGTTGATCCAGTTTCCTTGGTATGAGAGTCGTTTATTTTATCATCTTCGATACAAGCTACTTGCTCTTCATAAAAGAATTCCATTTTATCCTAAAACGTCGAAGCAATGGAGCTCACTAGCTGTACCCTTATGTTGTGTTCTTTTTTTGTTGCATGACTTCTGCTAAGTGCTTTTTATCATTAATCACCGCTATTTGATGTAAGGCCAAAAAAAATGCGAAAGAAAAAAAGAGACTCTGTTAAGAAGGAAAGGAGTACCAATATAAACTATGGGTTCACAATTGCTATGAATACCCAGTTCACACATCTAGAATAAGCTATATGTATCAAAATGACACTAGTGACTCCGTTACAATTTTCGACCGTACAGCCAAATTTATATAGAGGATCTTACCCACGAGAAATCAATCTCCCATTCCTGAGAACCCTTAGATTGAAATACATATTATCTTTGACACCAGAACCTTTGAGCACTGATCCTCTAATGGTAAAGTTTTGTGAAGAAAATAACATTAAGACAATTCATATAAAATGTCAAAGTGAAAGAAAGGCAGACAAGACCAAACCCAAGATTAAAAGGAAAAAGAAAACAGTTCCTATTGAATACGATGTTGTAGTACGATGCGTTAAATTTCTGATTGATAAAGGGCATTACCCCTGTTATATGCACTGTACGAATGGTGAATTGATAATATCTCTCGTGGTAGCATGTATGAGAAAGTTTTCATATTGGAGTACGGTATCCATACTAAATGAGTTTTTGGTGTATAATTCCAGCATCAACATTCATGAAAGAAATTTCATTGAAAACTTTAACTCTGAAATCGAAGTTGACGATCTGGATATAAAGGATAAAGTTCCCTGGATTACCGTGCGATATATTGCAAGGACAGCCACAGAATCAAAAGATGAGTTGCGTGTTGATGATGCTAATGCGTCTGAAAAAGTTGCAAGAGTAAGTAGCGTGTCAAATTCTTTGCCAAAACTAAAATTTCATAGTATGTAAAATTCAGGGATAAATTCATATAATATTTTGTAAAGACAGAAGCTTCAGGGTCAAGTCTTAGCCGGGCCCTCCAGCATTGATAATCATTTTTTTCATATCAAATGCCATTGAAAAGTCCAACGAAAATTACATCGACTTTACAAAAGAGACGAGCCGGTCACATTCTAGTATTGGCGAAGATTGGAAGCCATTTATCAACAGCAAGGAGGCATTCTGGAGAAATTGCAGCATATTCAAGAAAAGTGATAGGTTTATTTTTATACTAGAAGGACAGGAGCAACGCAAGCCATAATGCAGATAATAACCACTACGTTCATTCAAAACGTAATTTTAGGATCACACCAATTACATGAGCAATTATCTATAGTGGAAGCCCGAATGATTGAATCTGCCATAGTTTCAATGCTCACAGAATCATTTTGCGAAAATGAGCAGACATTAAAATACTTAGCACGGCTACTTTCACCGATGTCTTATATGGATGTTATTAATGCAAGAAGGGGAAAGAAAATATGTGGGTACCCGCTATGCTATAAGAGTGCGGCAGAAAAATCATCTGATGGCTTCTTTATTCACTCAATGTATTGTAATAATTATCACAGTAAATGTTCGTTGTATTTAATGAGACAGTTATCACAAACGCCTTTGCATGAAAGGAGAGGCGTGCATTTAACTAGTTACATTAATCTAGAGTTTGATGATATGTACTCGGTAAGCCTTTTAGAAGAATTAGTTGGAAGTGAGGTACCTATAGATACCGTCAAATCGCTGATAACGAGTTTCAAGGATCTTGAGTTTGATGATACCTACAAGAATGAGCCTTTACCATTGGATGTGTACTTTGGACAGTTGACTACTGATGAGGAAACCTGTATAGAATAGGAAGTATAATGAAATCGTCTTCATCAGGATCCTTATCGCGGTCATACGAGCGACTATTTACATAGAAATGGAAGTAACCAGTAAATTTTCTATTAAACTTTCTGATTCACGCAACTTTTGCACTTAAAAACCGTATTTCGCCAAAACACTTGGCAAGTCCCTCCCTTCTATAAAGAGTGTCACATATGGTAATGTTTCTTTGCTCATTTTTCTGAATAGTGTCAACCGTTTGGCGTACATTTCTTTTGACTTTTTATCAAAATATGCTAGTTGGCCACCGTTCTTTAAAAGCTTTTCCTTATATTTGTTAAAGTACTCCACTCTTTGAAAACTTTTGGAATGTAATTCGAACATTATTTCTCTCACGGGATCTACCCATTCTTTAATTTTCTGATATTGACTCGAAGGATTACATTTAGTAGACTTTGGGATATTTGCAGCGTATTCCAAGTATTTCGGTAAGTTTACTTTAATAATCTTTTTCGACTCTAGATATTCCTCCCAAATGGCCTCATGTAACGCCCAAGCAGCATTAATTTCGCAAAAATTGAGATTATCGATATTTTTCTGAGAATCCTTCCTTTCTTTTCGTATCAATATTCCCAGCTTTTTCGATTGTTGTCTGCCCTTGTTAATTGGTGACCGAACAAACCATATTTGATTCCTTCCTTCTTTTGTATATGACAGCCCAGCAGAAGGTGGGCCATTTTTCAATTTTTGCTGAATGTGAAATAGTTTCAGGCACGCATGTTCGTTCAATGCTAATGGTAATAGGAGTTTGTGCTGATACGTTTTTGGTATGTATGCAGGTAAAAGACCCAAATCTTGTTTTCGCTTAATGTAAGCACTTAGAACATGAAATCTTCTTACTTCTTCTGGGTCGTTGGTCTTTACATCCCCTAAGGAAGTCAAAGAGTTGAGGATTTTCGTTGTTTCCAGTTGTTTTTTCATCTTTTTTAATGGCTTCATTAAGTTTTTGATTTCTTGTAATTTACCTTCCAAAAGGCAGTTGTTCAACAAACTGAATTCATTGAGTAAAGTATAAACACTCCAACTTGACTTGTCATGCTTGTGTTTGAACAATTGTTTTGAAAGTGTTTTTTTTATTTCATATTGAAACGCATATGAGTGGCAACACTTTGGAATGTTTCTGAGAACGGTCCGATATAAGCTCAATACGTAAGACTTGTGAGAAGGAATCTTTCCAAAATTTTGAGCCATATTTTCTACTTGTTCATTACAAAAGTGTTAATCTGTTGCTTTCTCAGGCAGACTTGGTAACTGAAAACCTTAGGAAAGGCTGGGAGCAGCTTTGAAGTTAGAAACGGACACAAAAATTAGCAATAGTGAAATAAAATAAAATGCAACTTATCGTTTATAAAGAGATGTTTAAAAAATCAATTTTAGTTATACAAAATATACATATAAAATAATGAAATAAATGATTTAAACACTCTAGTTGACCAAAGCGGAGGCAGTGGCGGATTCGTACTTCCAGTTTGGTGGTAAGACAGCAACAGTTCTGTAGTATCTAGCCAATCTGTGAATTCTAGATTCGATCAAAATCAATCTGAACTTAGCGTCTTTGTCCTTTCTGTTTCTTTCCAAGTGCTTTCTAACAGAGACAGCCTTCTTAATCAAGTAGTACAAATCTTCTGGGATTTCTGGAGCCAAACCGTTGGACTTCAAGATTCTCATGATCTTGTTACCAGTGATGACACGAGCTTGGGTAACACCGTGAGCATCTCTCAACAAGACACCAATTTGAGATGGAGTCAAACCCTTTCTGGCGTACTTGACAATTTGTTCAATGACAGATTCAGAGGACAACTTGAACCAAGCTGGAGCATTTCTAGAGTATGGAATAGCAGAAGAAGAAATACCTTTACCCTGTTTGAAGTGATATTTAGTGGAATTGGATATTCCAAAAAATTTATCGAATGTTAGTAACATGAAGATTCATATGGTTTGAAGAAAAGTGTATCATGACATATTTCCTCGTTCAGACCATACAATTCCATTAAAGTACAACTATTCCTGGTGATTCTTCAATCTTGGTTCTCCTCCGATAGGTTAACGTGTTATGTTATGAGCCTTGTGAAAACTAATTCATAAAGGCGGCTAGCCATCAGTAATTTTCCGGTGGAAATTACACTGAGAAACGGCAGATAGTATAACCTGTTAAACTAATGCAACATATTTGTAAAAGAAATTGGAATCACCCAGCTAATGTACAGCGAGTAGAAACTACTCTCCAGTATAAACTATACCTGTGTACACACCGGAACTTGTAATAGAATTGTGATCCGACAGAGACAAATTATATTAGAAATCCACTTTTGAATTCCACATTAGAGTGTCATCTGATTTAGCGAACTATTCAATGCAACTTTTGCATTAATATCTCGCTATGGTGTTAATAAACATACGGCACTGTGCATACGACCCATTTTGACTGATTGTTGTTGATTGATTTAGTGGTTAACCGTTTAGAATAAATATTAATGAGAAAGAAATTGTTAATTCAATCACGACTGTGATATATGTCGGCCAACATAAATTTCCATCTGTACAGAAGTGGAAATCTCATTCGTATCAAAATTTCACCGCTACTTTGCGCGCTCAGAAAAAACGACAAAGAAAAAATTATAACGTAAAATTTTTTTAAAAATGTTTGGGTCTACTTTATGGTTTATGGGTGGTAAAAGGCTTATATTATTGCTATGAAGATAAAAAAATGTTTAAAGTACACTACATGATTATAGGAGGTAGTTTAGTGTTTAAGATAGACTATACTAACAATTTTCTAATTGCTCCCTCAATTCTTCAACGTCTGAGTCATCCTCCAAACCTGAAGAAACCTCTATCAATTTAAAAGTACCGCACTCCTCTCTGATCATTTCTAATGCGCCGGCATAAAGCATCTTCCATTCCTGTGAAACGACCGTCATTGGCTTCCAATATACTAGAACTAAGGGAGTCTGTTTGAACCCATCTTTTGTTGTTGTTGGATATGCAGTTAGTACAAATCTAGGTGAGTTATCAGGTAGGATCTCGGCTAATTCGTTCAAATCTTCAATTTCGTCTAGCTCTTCTTGTTCGTCTTCATCGACAATTATCTCATAGGACGGTTTTGGTTCGATCTTTATTGATAAAGCTTTTATGGAGTCGGTTCTTGCCGTAGACGTACGAAACTTCTTGATTTTATTTCTAGTTTCAGTTCCAATTTTGTAGAGGTTCGACATGATTGTTTGCTCGGTACTTTGAGGGCGCAATTGCAAAACTAAATAATGGGTTTAAATCAATGGTAGCTGATAAATTCAAAATCAGTGAACAAAAGATTTGATAATCCATTTAAAGTTTAACAGACCCTGATCCTAATTCGCTTTTGTCTAACAAAATCACCTAGGGGGTTGGCGTTGACATGTTCTTCTTTTGTCCGCGAAAAAAAAAACTCATTCTTGTATAATGTAATTGCGAATATGATACGATAAAGTTGTATATATAACATTAAATTATTTAAAAGGTGAAACAAAAGGTATTTCATTTCATATCCTGGAACATATTGCGTGCACTTTTAACTTCTTCTTTCTTTTAAATGTTTTTTTTTTCGTAACTTTTTTTACTTTTTTTGCAATTTTTGTTTGACTTTTGGCAGTTTTAAGTTTATGTCAAAAAGACGTTGCGTGTTTCCAACGTCTTCCAGAAATTTTGTAATTTTTCACCTAACTAGCAATTAGGTAAAATTCAATTAACAAAATACTTGTCGTCCTTACAATCTTCAGGTGTTCTCCTGATAACTTCCTCGATGTCCCATCTTTGACGTTTACCGTCGTAACTGGATTTGCCGGAATTTGATTTCAAATTCAATTTGTCACCAACTTCACTAACATGACGCAGTAAATAATCGATATCTTCCTTTGTTAAAGATGCAGACATACAGAATCTTACTCTTGATTCGATCAGCGGAGTAGCAGGATAAGCAACAACAACAACAGCAATCCGTCTTTGTAACATCATTCTCGAAAATGCGGGCATCTTTGAGGGACAATACAGTAGTAAGGGAATAACTGGTGAGTCAGCCACACCGTAGACAATAAATCCTAACCTTTGCAAAGCTAAACGTAGATAACGGGAATTAAAGGCTATACGTTGCAATCTTTCAGTACCTTGTCCGGGACATATTTCACCACTAATGGTTTGTAATGAGGAAATAGTTTGAGCTAAAACAGGAGCCGGCATTGACTCACTATAACTCACAGTGGTTAAATCCAACCTCAGTCTATCGATAATCCATTGATCAGCAGCAATGTAACCACCAGCAGCACCAAACGACTTAGTGAAAGTACCCATTAGAATGTCGACGTCCTTGGGATCAACGCCAAATATTTCACAAACACCGCGACCAGTTGGGCCCATAGCGCCTATAGAATGGGCTTCATCGATAAACAAGTAACATTTATATTTCTTCTTCAATTCAACCAATTTTGGCAAGTTACACAAAGTACCTTCCATGGAAAACAACCCTTCTGCGCAAATTAAAATTTTCTTCCATGGACGATTTGTTTTTGGTTGACCAAGTACTATCTGTTCTCTGATAAGCTTTTCTAAACCCACCATATCACCATGCTTGAAAGTTCGCACAGCAGCACCAGAAAGCCTAACACCTGTTCTAATAGAGGTGTGGTTCAATTCGTCAGAGATAACTAAACACTTTTTATCGAGGAAAGCGTTGAACAAGTTTGCATTTGTACCATAACCCATCGAAAAAACGAGGGCATCCTCCTTACCGATAAATCTAGCAACTAATTTCTCTGCTTTAATGTGCAAATCTGTGGTACCGATTTGAGCTCTTGGACCACCAGATTGAATAGAATATTTATCGACAGATTCCAAGGCGGCATCGGTACATTGACCCTTACTTTGTGCGAAGCCTAAATAGTTATATGATGATAAGTTCATGCATGGATACACTGCGCCTGAGTAGGTAAAATACTCATTTATATTATGAGAAATTCTATCAATACAACGAATAAATCTACCAGGAACACCAGTAGTTGGTCTAGAAAAGCAATCATCAATTCTCATTTTAATTCTCCTGACATAAAAACTCTCGAAATTTGAAAACCAAGGTGCTAACCCATCATGCTCTAAAAGATCCAGATGTTTGTTTTTTTGGAAGGTCATACCTAAGAAGTCGTGAACATGACCTAATATAATCAGAATCAAATAATTTAGATATGTTAACAAAGAAATGTAATAAGGAGGGGTGTCGACAACGGGCTCAGGTAGTGGCTTCCCATGACGTGACTTGACTTGATACAAATGCCCCGGAGAATCTAGTGTACCATATTCATTTTCTTTTTGTATGTCGTCTGGCAGCTCCTCTGGTTCGCACAGGGGCACACGGGTATAGTTTGCAGGAGTACTCATAATCTATTACTTTTTACTTTGAAAACTATCACAATAAAGTGTGTGGAATCTTCTTTATGCTTTTTTTCCTTTAGAATGAAAAACACGAAATATAAGGTTCTTTGTCTTGTAAATTAATCAATTGAAAACAAACAAACAAACAAAAAAAAAAAACCTAACTAATAAAAAGTTGCAGATAATAATAGAAAATAGTAATGAAACTTACGGGCACTGATTGTTATCTTTTATTTCGATGTAGAGCTGTTTTTCGTGGCAACGTTAAAACACCTTCCACGGATTCGCTCCTAGTGAATGGTAAGAACGCTTTCTAATGAATAATCCCTCCGTTAAATTCAAAAGAGATTTTTCTTATGAGATTGATAATATCGTATACTATCCGTATAATCACCTTAATTTTACGTTTCAGCACGGTTGAATTGTGCAGGTATTAACATAGCATAAATTTTTTTTTTGGGAATTTGTCGTAGAGAAAAGGAGATGATGTTACACCCAATCACCGCGCTTCGCCTCTGCCTAAAGCATGGATAGTCCATTTAGCTGAAGTCGTTCCCGCTAACTGGCTATGATATAGAAGTAATTGTTTTGTAGTATAACAGATATACGATATTTGCGTAGCTTTTTATGTACATGTACTATTATATACGTATGTCAAATTATCGAGGTTCTGTCTCTTGCTGCCACACAACAGAAAACTTTAATTTTCCATATCGCCTATTTCATACTCTCCAGGAGATATGAGCCTTAAGTAATGGGCACATTTTGGTGTCTCTTCGGCAACGTGTGCCACTACAAGGACTGTTCCAGGCCACTCCTCTAAAAATTCATGACAACGCATCATAGGTTCTACCTCCATTCCAGAAAATGCCTCATCGAGAATCAATATTTGCGGCATCTTAATTAAAGACCTGACAAAAAGGACTAGTTTCTGGTCACTTACGGACAACTGTTCAAATAAAACACTATCGGCGTCTTTGTCCAGGCCAAAATATTTCAGATACATATTCACTATGTCTTGGCTATTTTTGTCCAAGCGCTTCCATATGGGTAGGTAATTGTTGGAGGACGCCTCATGATAGCCAGTTGCAACACTTTCCCGAATGTTTAGCCTTCCTCCAGCATTCTTCAAAAAAATTGCGTGTAATTCGGGTGATGACATACCTATTTTGCTGTTTAGGTCAAAGTAGTTTGTTTTACCTGTTCTTCGTGGGACGCCATTATCTATCACCCTCGAATTCCACGATTGGGGATGTTCCGCCGTAAGCAAAGATAATAAGGTCGACTTACCTGACCCATTGTCACCTCTTATATGCCATTTCGAACCCGGCTGAACTTTCCAGTGCAGATTTTCCAAAACAGCTTCGCCTTTGTATGAAACGCTCAACCCGTCTAATTCTATAAGATGAGGCATTTTGATAATTTCGTGCTCTTTCTTGCCATACATAGGATGTATACAAATCAAATCGTTAATGGAAATGTCCTCTTTGGAATTAGACGCTTTTTTGAGCTGCTCTAGTTCTTTTAGTGCCCTTGATCTGGTTTCATCCATTTTACTTTGAAGTTTTTCGATTGGGCCTTCAAACAATATACCGTTTTTCTCATCAACGCAACATATATGAGTACACCATGCTGGAATGGTATCTTGATACCTCAAACCAATGACGATTGGACATCCGCCACTGACTTCTATACTATCATATTTGGCTAAAAATTGTGAAATGGTTGCTGTTGCGGCTGGATCCAACCCTAAAAATGGGTCGTCAATAAGTAGTAGATCCGGTTCCTTGAGTATACTACGAGCTAACCTTGCTCTCCTCATTTGTCCATTACTCAATCCCATTACCCACCTATCCTGTAAACTGGAGAGGTTTAAATTTTCAACTAATGCATTGTACAGCTCCATGTTTATTTGCCGATTGTTCGTCTCAACTTTATATGAAACAGCATTTGATCCGCTTGCCTTATCAAATATAAACTGTTTGCAGGTTTGATCGTAGTCATCTTTGAAGTATTCATATCTAGCACTTAAATGAGCCGTTGGCATAACCCCTTTGAAGGCCACTTGCTCTATCCTCGGCAGGATGTTCGAACTTTCCTTCAAAAATCCAAACCTCAAAGATAATGGGGGCTCACAAATATACTTGTTATTCAGTACATCCAAGAACTTGCCCTTTCCAGGTCCCCATATAACCCATTTTTCGTTGGGTAAAATCTCGAAATGCCTAATCCTCTTAGGGTAAACAGGTGGACTGTTGCTAGCCAGTGATGACTTGAAGAGCGCATTCGTTATTCGTACAACGAACTTATTGGTACTCATAATTAAAAAATCTTTCACAGAATATTAATCAAGTATTCACAAATTTGTTTTGCTTACTGCAATTAGCTAATAGAAAATTGTCGCTACAAATGTGCCTATATAAACAAAATGGTTAAAAATGAGTTCTGGATTATTTATTTCTAATAGGAGTCACGTGGTTCCATCGTTTTTAGTTTCGTCTCACGATGTCAGCAATCTCGGCGATTTCAACTGACATAGTTGTAGCTAAAATCCGCTTCTATTTCCGCATTACTCTTTTTCCGTTTACTCCCGCTCTAATAATGTTGAAAAGCGGACATAAGTAGAGTTATCAGCAAAACTCTGATATGCGTCTTTCGCTTCAAGGTTTCGTATTGGACCGTTTTTTATTGTACAAAATTCTGTTTTCCTTATTTAATTTACAACACCGAAGTGTTTAGTTAATGTATTATTATTTTCTAGTCTGAATCTTGATCTAAATATTGAGCATAATCGTCGGCAGATGCAAATACCGGTAGACTTTTGAGCATATTCTTTCTCTGCTTCTTCTTTGCTCTTTTTGCGGATACCTCTTTATTTTCTTCTTCTTCTTTTTCTTCTTCGCTGCTCTCGTCCTCTTCACTACTTTCAGCGAAGGAACGTTTTTTATCACTATTGTCTTGTTCTCCATCGAAACTGTAAAAAATATCCTCATCGAGGCCTTCTTCTTGATCGCTTTCTTGGCTGCCTTCACTTTTAGCATCTTCATCATCAATTGCGTCCAGCTTAGGTTCATCGTCACTAGTTGAATCGCTGAAATCATCTTCAGCGAAGTCAAGTTCACTGTCGTCGCTATCATCTTCAACATCTGGTCTCGATTTAACCAAAGCACTCCAAATTTCATTTTCATCCATTTCGTCATCACTATCGAAATTAGATGCTTTGTTAGATTTCTTTCCTTTTCCATCAGCGGTTTTCTTGGTAGTGAAATATTGATAAAAGAATTTATCTTCAGGTTTGATATCTTCAACCTTTTTAGTTAGCCAGTCTTCAGTGTTCACGGGACCCTGGTCATGCATAATATCAGATGCCTTAACTAAGACAGAGTCATTAACTCGTGAGCCACTAAACAGAGGTTGCATAATAGATGTACCTCTTGCTGTATTGGTCTGCTTGGCACTTCTGTAGACAAATCTGTCAAGGAAGTGTGATAGAGTAAATAGACCCAGGTCTGGTTTAGCTATTTGCTCTGTTTCTCCTGTCACATAGGCGTTTGCATATGTTTTCACAGTAGGATGAAAATGATTGATGAAGTTGTTGATTTCCCATAAAGAAGATTTTTCAGCATTGGCGAACTTTGGATCACGCTTGCGGCCGTCGTATTCCTTCCTTTTTATGTCCTTGTCCCCTTGCTCCTCTTCTGCATCAGATTCATACTCGTAATCAACTGGCGTGTTGGTTAGAAGATTTTTTATTTGTGGAACTGTTTTAGCCAACTGGATTAATAAGAAGAAAAAACCAGTAATGGTGCCGACGTTCAACCAATGAGAACAAACTTGAAGAATTCTCTTGACAAAGGCTTCTACTCGTTCAACATTGAGTGCATCTTGTTTTAATGATTTGTATAGTAAATTCAAGTAAATACCCTGCTTAGAAGAGTTCACCAGTCTGGGGTCAAATAAACTTTCGTATAATGTTCTATAATATCGATCACTGTTCAACTTTGCTTTGACGGTGACTTGATTAATCAAAACTAATGCTTGGATTGAGGTGTTAAAGTTAGAGGAGTGTGTGATTTTGAAAAGAGTTTCCATATGTACTTCATAGACAGACGCTGGAATCTGAGCGAATGGGAATGCACGATTGATACCTGTTAACAAAGCACTGAATAATTTTGAGTTCTTTTCATCTAAAACTTCATTTTCCGTTTTTTCGATTTTTACAGATTTACCACCGTGTTTACCCTTTTTAAAGTTCTTCTTTCTTTTCTCCTCATATGACTTTGAGTTACTCTTGACAACGTCATTGGTATTGTCTTTATCAGTATTAATCAAGAATTTCTCAAACAAAGTGAAGTATGTTTTTACTAATTTATTAGCAACAGAATCTTCTGATCTTTTTAAGATGGTTTGGTTTAAAGTAATAACAGAATAGTAAGTGGTATGATAATCCGCATTCGGTCTCAATGCGATATCAACGATAGCATCAATGACAATAGATTTCATATTCGGATGAGCTTGTTCCAACTTCAGTAGTAAATATGACGCCTTCGAAGAAACTTTGGAATCAATATCACCAATTTTATTTACACCTAATCTCAATAAATTAAATTCCTGCTCTGGTTGGTTGGTCAATAAATCAAATACATGATTTAATATTTGTAATCTAACGTGAATAATTGGATCGTGGGAAAGCACTTCCAAGACTTCTAAAACACGAAAGAACAGTTTCTTTAAATAATCTTCGAAATAGAAAATTGCAAGAGTTTTCTTGTTTAGCATCATAGATAAGCCAGGTTGATTTTTGAAATACCTCAGCTTTCTGTTGGGCAAAAGACCATTTAAGAATAAATCCTTCAAAGCGTTTAAACTCTGTAAAGCAGAGTTTCTCGATTTTTTGCCACAATATGAAACCAGAGTTTCTAAAGACTTAGTGTTATGCAATGGCGAATCTTGAATGAGTAAAGTTACGGCAGATATTTTATCGTTGAGGGTACCGTCCGATAGGATTTGGGACATGAACTTGGCCTGCGATGAGTCCTTTGTAAACTCCTCATAGTAAGTTTGGTTGTCAGCTTCTAGCGTTTGCTTACCTCTTTCAAAAAGTTTCTCAACCTGTTCCTTGGATAATTCTTCAACATCATCATTTTGTCCAACTTGAGGATCCAATGGAATTTCATACCATGGTTTATCGTAAGGAATAATAAGTTTGTCAGATGAGATAATAGTAGTTTGAGTAATTAAACCTCCATCTTTCTCCTCTTTCTTTTCTTTCTCTGCAGATTCTGATTCTGGCTCTTGGTCTGAACTAAGATTAGCCTCTTCTACTGTGTTTTCTTCTTGTTCACTGCCATTATCGATTGACTCTTGGGAGGTTTTCTCTATTGTCGATGATGCAATGTTTGATTGTGTATGTTCCTTCTCTTGAGCGGGTATTTTAGATTCTTTGGAGCTAGTGGATTCTTCTTCTATATCGTCATCGTCTACATCTTCGAGTTTGTGTTGGTCAAATCCTACATTCTTCATGAAATTTTGAAGATCGTTCTTGAATCCCTTGTCGTCAGCATCCTCGTCAGCGACGGCATCAAATTCCTGTTCGCTCTTAGCGTCATCATCATCGCTTAATCCTTGAATCAATTTTAGATCTTCTTCGCTGGCACCCAATGCTAGTGCTTCACGACGTATGTCCTCATTTACCTTCTTTGAATTACTACTGGCCTTCACGTCCTTGCCTTTGTGGGTTTTCTTCGCCTTTTTGCTGTTATTGTCTCGCAATTTTGACGAAATCTTATTTCTTAGTGAAGACAAATCCAGCGGATTGCCGTTGTTCTCACTCATTATTTTTGATTACTGTACCAACAAAGACACTGGAGAGGTTTAATATCTATAGAAATTTATCAAACTATAGAATTTCGCTTCCGATGTGTACGACATAATGCTTTCTTATTCGCAACTCCATTACTTTGGCATCTCTGATAATTTTTTACCTCATCGCCAAAAGAAAAATTTTTTCATTCTGCAACGGGTAACGGAATACAGAGGCAAGAGAACGGAAGAACATCATATCGGCGGTTATTACTAAACAGTATATGTCCAATCGGTTTTGGAAATGAAATTTTCTTATTAATGATCTGATCTTAGATTATGTTGGGCAATACGCGTTATACAAAAGATCTGCTATTGCATGTGGTGAAAGTTATACCAACATTTTTGCTTATATGAAATCATCTGCAACAACCAATTGGATAAGGATAGATTTCTCAAATATATTAAATTATGTCTTGGTTTACTTACACAGAAAGTCCCAAAGTACAGATGAATTATACTAGGGTTGTGTTCATTGTTCCATGAGAGGCTGTACTTTTTGCCTACTTATTTTGGTACTCATTCATTAGGCTCATAAACCGATTTTTCTTATATTGTGCGTAATTCAATTAGATATTTAGATGTATTGCTAGTGCTAGTACGGTGTAAACTCTCGTAGCAAGCGCTTTTGAAGCATGGCTGTGGTGGAGGTAGTTGCCACTGCGAGCGGGTAATAAAGCGGCTGCCGCCTTACTCATTTGTACCAAAGATAGCCGACCCAAAATTATAAAAAATAATTGTATCCCGGATTTTAATAGATGGTTGGAGTTTTATTTTCCAAGGTCAGGACTGCTTATTGACTACCATCTTGAAAAGTCATTTTCTGCTCACCACCCTCAACTAAACTAAAAATGTCTTCCTCCAAGCGTATTGCCAAGGAATTAAGTGATTTAGGGAGGTATGTTAAAAATAAAATGAATGATTTTTCTTGATCTGTAAAGAAAAAGGATTACTAACATGAGTTTCTTTTTTGAACTTTTTTCCGAAGAGATCCTCCTGCTTCATGTTCAGCAGGTCCTGTAGGGGATGACCTGTATCATTGGCAAGCCTCTATTATGGGTCCTTCAGACTCACCCTACGCTGGTGGCGTTTTCTTTTTGTCTATTCACTTTCCAACTGATTATCCATTCAAGCCACCGAAGGTAAACTTTACGACCAAAATTTATCATCCGAATATTAATTCGAGTGGTAATATCTGCCTTGATATTTTAAAGGACCAGTGGTCACCGGCGCTAACCCTTTCAAAAGTTTTGTTGTCTATTTGCTCTCTTTTAACAGATGCTAATCCCGACGATCCTTTGGTCCCTGAAATTGCTCAAACCTACAAGACAGATAAGGCTAAGTATGAAGCCACCGCTAAGGAGTGGACTAAAAAATATGCTGTTTGATTAATTTGGGCTAACGGATAAATTGTGTAGACTTACCTTCCTCAGCGCACACATCAATATATTATATATTCTTTACGTATACAAACACGCAAATTCTTATAGGTATAGCGATATTAGTTTGATCAATTCCCATCACGTACCTTGCTTTCTATTATTTACTCTTTCTCCTGTACCCGCTACTATCAATTAAAAAAAATTCTCCGCGACGGGGAATTGAACCCCGATCTGGCACGCGACAAGCGCCCATTCTGACCATTAAACTATCACGGAAGAAACAAAGCACTCACGATGGGGGTCGAACCCATAATCTTCTGATTAGAAGTCAGACGCGTTGCCATTACGCCACGCGAGCTACTATTTGTTGGAAAAATATTCTGATTCATCTAGCTAAATGATTGTTTAAAATATGCTAAATTTTTCACCAACCTTTTCTCATAATGAGCCTAATATGAACCGCTATTGAAAATATGTACAAGGAAGAATATAGAGAATAAAGCGTCTTGTTTTAAAGGAGGAAAAGCATAAAAAAAATGAAAAATGATAATAAAGCTAATGATATAATAATAGACTCCGTCAAAGTTCCTGATTCGTACAAGCCCCCAAAAAATCCTATTGTATTTTGCCATGGTTTATCAGGATTTGACAAATTAATTCTAATCCCTTCCGTATTCCATCTGACAAACCTAATTTCCAATTCAATAGTACATAATATGGCAGAAAATTTCATGCAGGATGACGAAGATAAGAGTGATAACAAGTACACAAATTTGTTGGAGATTGAATATTGGATTGGCGTTAAAAAATTTCTTCAATCTAAGGGATGTACTGTTATCACCACTAAGGTACCAGGTTTTGGTAGCATCGAGGAAAGAGCAATGGCTTTGGATGCTCAGTTACAGAAAGAAGTAAAGAAAATCGAGTCGAAGGATAAGCGACATTCGTTAAATCTAATCGCACACTCAATGGGGGGACTAGACTGCCGATATCTAATTTGCAATATAAAAAATAGGAATTACGATATATTGAGCCTAACCACTATTTCAACTCCACATAGAGGGTCAGAAATGGCCGATTACGTAGTCGACCTTTTTGAAAATCTAAACGCCTTGAGAGTTAGCCAAAAGATATTGCCAATATGTTTCTACCAACTCACGACTGCGTATATGAAATATTTCAATTTGGTTACGCCAAATAGTCCAAAAGTCTCTTATTTTTCGTATGGATGCTCCTTTGTGCCTAAGTGGTACAATGTCTTTTGTACTCCCTGGAAAATTGTTTATGAAAGGTCTAAAGGTTGCCCCAACGATGGCCTTGTAACCATAAATAGTAGTAAATGGGGTGAATACAGGGGGACTTTGAAGGACATGGATCATCTGGACGTCATCAATTGGAAAAATAAGTTACAGGATGATTGGAGTAAATTTTTTCGTACCACTACTGTCGGAGAGAAGGTTGACATCCTGAATTTTTACTTGAAGATAACCGATGACTTGGCAAGAAAAGGATTTTAAGAGTTGTTCTATTCGTAAGAACTGTTTATAGAATACTCTTTTTTTTTATGTTTTGAGCCTACACCTGTTGGTGTCGGTAAAGAAAAAGTCAGAAATATAAATATTTAATCGGTATATAAAAGGCAAAACGTGAAAAAAAAAAATTAAAAGTTTATACTCCTCCTTGTTTAAAGCTCATCATGTTCGATGAAAACACCAGCTGCTACGTTTGTTACCTCCGATTCAGTATTCCCTGTCGTTTGTGATCCAGCTTCCCCGATGTCTCTGGTTGTATGACTAGTGCTTTCATCATCATCCATCCTTGCGTTGTTTATCAGCTCAACTTTGTTATCATCATTTAATGAGGATTTCAACTTGTTCATCAACGCCAGTTCAAAATCATTATTCGGTTGATTTCTCATGTTTTCAAATATTACTTCCATTTCATGTGGACTTACGATTTCGTTTAATAATTCTTTCACTTCTGCTATCTCCTTAGAAATCCTCAAGAATAGCTCATTATCAGTGTTAATTAAGTATTCATCTGACCGAATTTCTGCGGTATTTATATCTGCTTTGTTTGAGTGGGTTATTTGACCCAGTTCAGTTGACTCGCCATGATCCCCAATTTTGTATGATAGGAAGTTTCCATTATCTTCATTAAATGTAAACGTCTTGTTGAAAAATATCTCTGCTCTCTGTGAATTAAGTATGTTCAACGATAAAGTGGTTTGAAACCGATCTTTCATATCAACCACTTCCGCCAACCAAACACATGAGTCACCAGGCTGGAGAATATGTCCATTAGGTAACGATACTAATCTCAAACTAAGCATTTTGTTTATGGCATTTCCAAATTTCTGGTAATATGTTTCCGTAATCTCATCCCAATTTGACATGGCATTGTCAGTAACCATTAATTTGTCTCTTTCGTCGGTGTTAAAGGGCCTTAGAAAGTATATTCCAGAACCTAAAAAAATCGGTTCATATTTGGTGATTAAATCAATAGAGTTACTACCAATTTTTGATTTTGCGGGCATCCTGCAAAGTATAGGTGAGGCGTTCTTTTGGTCTTCATTTTTGGCTAGTAATTCTAAATTGCACAACTCAGGTATGGTAACTTGGGCTTCATAAACACAAATTTTTGTTTCTCTCACCCATTGAATAGTCGATGGTCCAGAGTTTGAGCCGCCACAGACATATTGTATTTCAACCATTCTTTCAGCCCCCGTCACATCGCAAATATCACCTGACCCTATAGTTTCGCTGATGTAATATCCTACATCGTCATAAAGTAGTTCAAATTCTCTCTCTTCTACATTTGCTTTTGGTTTTCCCAGGCGGTAGACCAAAGATTCATCTCGATTTACTATTTCACCAGTTTTTGTATTTACTCTACCATGGAACTGAACAAATTCTATGCCAGGACAGTACTCGTAAATCCAAAATCCGGCTTGGTAGAAGATGCACCGTTCATTTAATTTATCGAAAATTGTCTTAACACCTTGATTCAGGGTTTTAGTTAATAATGCTGTCTTTTCACTATTGCTATGCTCATTTGAGTCTTCCAATACATCATTCAATTGAGTGCTTGCATTTTGAATAAAGCATTCAAGGTCGTCGCCCATATTCACTATATATCCCGAGTTCATGACAGACTGATTTTGTAATATCCTATCACTCCAGTCGTCCTCATCGATGTAAGATATGAGGTACTTATTCGATACTATGGGGTCTTCTATAGGTGCTAATAGTGATGATCCTAACGGAATCAACGCAGAAATTGCGCTCAGAGCATATATAATTTTAGCTTGCATTGAAACAGGGAAGAAAGGGGATGATAACGATATATGTGAAGATCTATTGCTTATTTTAGGGAATCTGCTTCTTTTTTATGAAGCTACATTTTTACTTGAAATTTCCGCTGTATTTTTTTGCATACGTGCGCTGGGTCTCTAACCACTGTATTTGCATTGGTAACTTAAAAACCCAACCAAATATAGGAATAATTAGAAGTATATAAAAGACACTTTGAGTAAAAAAACAAGGTGGTACTATTCAACACTATCTAACAAGAACTGTACAATACTCATTGAAGGAAAGATGCTTGTGCGGCTGTTGCGTGTGATTTTATTGGCCAGCATGGTTTTCTGTGCTGATATTTTACAATTAAGCTATTCAGATGATGCGAAAGACGCTATACCCCTAGGAACATTTGAGATTGATAGTACATCCGATGGGAATGTTACAGTAACAACCGTTAATATACAGGATGTTGAAGTTTCTGGAGAATACTGTTTGAATGCCCAGATTGAAGGTAAGCTGGATATGCCATGTTTTAGCTACATGAAGCTGAGGACACCACTAAAATACGATTTAATTGTGGATGTAGATGAAGATAATGAGGTCAAACAAGTGTCGTTATCATATAACGAGACTAACGATGCTATTACTGCTACAGTCAGATATCCAGAAGCGGGACCTACTGCACCAGTCACCAAATTAAAGAAGAAAACCAAAACTTATGCTGATAAAAAAGCTAGTAAGAATAAGGATGGAAGCACTGCACAATTCGAAGAAGATGAAGAGGTTAAGGAGGTGTCTTGGTTTCAAAAGAACTGGAAAATGTTACTTTTAGGCCTATTGATTTACAATTTTGTTGCGGGCTCAGCAAAGAAGCAACAACAAGGAGGTGCCGGAGCTGATCAAAAGACTGAGTAAATAAAGTATTGTGATTTTTTAAATTTTTAAGTGTCGTTACTTTTATCTCTTTCCCGAAAATATTTGAATACATAAAATTTTTAAATAAATGTTTTTATTTGTTCACATGTCGTGAATGACAGGTACTAGTTATCAAAAATGAAGAATATTTCTTCATTCCATTACATTATAGACATGATGATTGCCGTCAAAAGACCGACCAAAGGGGTTGTTTGGCCAATTGGTGCCATGATAGCGGCATTGCCTTTGGAACTCTTAGAGCTAGAGCTGGAAGCGCTAGAACTAGAAACACTAGAGGCAGAAGCAGCAGCCTTGATATCGCCAGAAGTGAACTTCTTTTCCTCGGCCTTAGAAGATGACTTGGAAACCTTGGCAGTAGTTTGGCTTGATTGAGATTTGGAAGTGGACGATAGTTTAACAGATGTGGATGATGCACCATTTTTGCAGACAAAAGATTCACCCTTGATACCCCCTTTCTTTTGCAAAGCTTTCAAAGCATTACAGGAGAAATTGCTTGACTTTGATTCGACATCTGCGCCACCCTTGACAGACTTCAAAGAGTCTAGGTTCAAGGAGGTGAAGTTACCAACAACTTCCAAAGTACCGCCAATGGTTGTTAGGTTGTCGAGACCACCAATTTTTTGTAAACCAGTGTTGTTAGCAACGACAAGAGCACCACCTATGGTTGACAAATTAGAGAACGACAAGTTCTTCAAGTAGTCATTGGAAACGATACTGAAGGTTTGGCCAATGGTGTTTAGCTTAGTGAAATTCAAACTTGAGATGGAGTTGTTGATGAAACCCAATGAAGAGTTAATCTTTTGCAAGTTAGCGAAGGAAACAGAGTGGACATCGGTCAAACTGATATTGTTTGCCCAAACCAAGTCATCGAAGGTGATTTTAGTCTGGTTACCGTTGAACGAAAATTGTAAAGAATCGCTGACTGTTTCAACTGGAGATTTGATCGAGGTTAATTTCTTATTGTTATTGACGTTGAACACGTTAACTTTTTTCAAGGCTGAGAATCCATCGACAGATTGTAACGAAGTGTCGGAAATATAAATGTTGTTAGCAGATTTGATATTTGAAGTAAAACTGGAGATGGCGGGTAGAGTAATCAGTTTTATACTATCAACGCTCTGTAAAGACCCAAATGAAGCAGAAGTCAAGATTGTCAAACTCTGTAGGTTCAAAGAATCTGTGATGGACTCCAAGGAATCAGCAGCGAATGAGGTTAGATTTGTAGCGTTAAATATAGTTAGAGACCCGTTGATTTCTTTAACATTAGCCAAAGCACCAGTCTTCAAACCACCACCAATAGTTAAGTTCCCGACTAACGTATCACAGCGGCTATATTTATCTAAGTCACTCTGAGCTGTGGCCGTGGCATGTGAGCTTATGGTACAGGAAGAGGGTATGCTGGAAGAAGAGGAAGTAGCAGCCAAAGCTGACGTTATTAAGAGCGCAGTTGAAGCGATAAGTGAATGTAATTGCATGATATTTTTATAGCGAGCTTTTTTTTTTTTGCTTCTCTCTTGGATTAGATCTATTGCAGCGTGATGTACTGTAAGATTCTATTGAACTATACAGAGCAAGAGTTGAATAGAGAAGAATATGCACGCTATTTATATGTTTATCTGTAGAGCATATATGGGTTTGCTCGTAAGGAACCTTGAGCGGTTGAATGATATTACTTAGAGTTAATGCTATGAAAACCCAGCCCAATCATTCAACATTACTCTTTGTAGTAATAAACTCTGATCAAAGTCCGAATCAGGGCAGTGTGCCTACGCTATTTTTAGAGACTCGTAACACTATTAAAACTAAAAGCCCTCTCTACTAATTAAGATATCCCAGCTTTGTGGTCTTTTTTGGGTTTCTTTGGTTTTTTTCCCTCAAGGATACCGAAAAGCGGGCCTTAATTTAAAGCCTTTTCCGTAAAGAGAAAACAAAAATGAGTTGGCGGGTCAACGGGGAGTGCTATTTTAAACGACTCAAATACATTTGAAAAAGAAAAAAATAGCCGCCCAGCTCCCACGTGCATATCACGTGCATTATAACCCGGTTTTCAGATAATAGAAATCCGCTCACTCTATTTATTTAAACGCTTTCTTTCTTTTTTTTTTCTATTTATGGGGCCCACCCGCGGAAGAAAAGAAAAGCGGGCAATTACTAATGCGGGTTCAGTCCAAAGGAGATTTGATGTGGCAATAGCATCATAATGATGGAACCTACGTTAAGTGCGTTAAATAGGGAGAACTGTTTGTCACTTTATTCTTGTATACCGCTCTTAGTAATGATTTGTTTATGCTCTTTATCGTAACCTGCGCTTACAAAACTAACCACGTGCAGCATCGTCTTGTGTTTGTCCGTCCCTTGGGGTTCTTCGGATTTTCTATCTCCTCTTTTTTTTCCTTACACTTTCATTTTGGGAAAAATTCGATTCTTTTTCTTTGATTTTTTTTTGGTTTCCTCTTGAATCTGTAAAGAACAAGAGCAGAAACTTAAAGTTAAGAAGGACAATAAAGAGCATACTATTACAAAATAATAGGAGCTTTGCGTTTGTTATTTCAGTCGAATAGTACTCCTTTATACTCTCTGCCGCTGACATCTTTGTCCTTTACTGTTTAGGACTTATAGCGACTGTTATTTTTTAGTACACCAAACAAGGAAAAAAGAACAATACAACGTAAATATGAGTAGTCGCAAAAGCACCGCTTCTAGCTTACTGTTACGGCAATATAGAGAACTTACTGATCCTAAGAAAGCTATTCCCTCATTTCATATAGAACTAGAGGATGATTCAAATATTTTCACTTGGAACATAGGTGTTATGGTGCTAAATGAGGATTCCATTTATCATGGAGGGTTTTTCAAAGCTCAAATGAGATTTCCGGAAGACTTTCCCTTTTCTCCACCACAGTTTCGATTTACGCCGGCTATCTACCATCCAAACGTTTACAGGGATGGCAGGCTTTGTATTTCTATTTTACATCAAAGTGGGGATCCTATGACCGACGAACCTGATGCTGAAACGTGGTCCCCCGTGCAGACCGTGGAAAGTGTGTTGATCTCTATAGTATCTCTATTAGAGGACCCCAATATCAACTCGCCAGCAAATGTCGATGCCGCTGTTGATTACAGAAAGAACCCTGAACAATACAAGCAAAGAGTCAAAATGGAAGTGGAAAGATCGAAACAAGATATCCCTAAAGGTTTCATAATGCCCACTTCTGAATCGGCGTACATATCTCAAAGTAAACTAGATGAACCAGAATCGAATAAGGATATGGCGGATAATTTTTGGTATGATAGTGATTTGGACGACGATGAGAACGGGTCCGTCATTTTACAAGACGACGACTACGACGATGGAAACAACCATATCCCCTTTGAAGATGATGACGTTTACAACTATAACGACAACGACGACGATGACGAAAGAATCGAATTCGAAGATGATGACGATGATGACGACGATAGTATAGATAACGACAGCGTCATGGATAGGAAACAACCCCACAAGGCTGAAGATGAAAGTGAAGATGTGGAGGATGTAGAAAGAGTTTCAAAGAAAATATAAAAAAGAACAGTAAGAAAGAAGACAAAATTTAACAAAACATATTCAGCTCAAACGCAAAACATGAATCAATTTATACATACGCGATACGTTGTCGATAAAGCACTTTACATTTTTCCCTATGATAATCTGAGATTGACAGGGGAAGAAGAAAATAACTAAGTGTCGAAGAAAAATTTAGAAAAATTAATTCATCATCCCATTTTACTTCTCGCAGTACACCGTACGAAAGAAGAAGGTAAAGAATTGAGAAAAAAAGTGTATATCATTACATTACTTTACACCACCTTATAACCACAAACGTGTATATTAAGAAAGTTTTTTAAAAAGAAAGAAATAAGAAAACCAAATCCGTCCCACTAATAGTTTCTAAGTTACTGTACTTTTTTTTTTTGAATATATATCACCATACATATGTATATAAATATATATTTGTGTGTGTGTGTGTGTGTTTATATCTATATCTCTTTGCATCTAATTCCTCATTACCTTTTTTATTTTTATTTTCTTATCGGTTCTTGGCTAACGCCTAAGTTTCTTTTAATATTTTACCCGCAGTAAGTAAATGGTTTTTTTTTTGCAAACGCGTCTTAGGTCGATCTTTGCGAAAAAGAAAAAAATAAAGAAATAACGATAATAATAACGGTAATGGCTCAGGCCAAGAAAAACAAAAATCAAGTTGCATAGTCTATACTCAGCCAGGTGTAGATTCCTTTAGATCTGAATTCGCTTGCAGGGCTAGTTATCTTCAGAATTCAAGGTTTGAATCTGAAAGGCATTTGGAATTCTGCTTTTGGTTCATATTTAGAAAAGAAAGAAGAAAATGGTTTCTCCAACGAAAATGATAATAAGGTCTCCGTTAAAGGAAACAGATACCAACTTGAAACATAATAATGGAATTGCCGCATCAACAACAGCAGCGGGCCACTTGAATGTGTTTTCTAACGACAATAATTGCAACAATAACAATACCACTGAATCCTTTCCGAAGAAAAGATCCCTTGAGCGCCTCGAGCTCCAACAGCAGCAGCATTTGCATGAAAAGAAAAGGGCCAGAATAGAAAGGGCCAGGTCTATTGAAGGCGCTGTCCAAGTCAGCAAAGGTACGGGTCTGAAAAATGTCGAGCCAAGGGTTACGCCTAAGGAATTGCTGGAATGGCAAACAAATTGGAAAAAGATAATGAAAAGAGATTCTCGCATTTACTTTGACATTACTGATGATGTAGAGATGAATACATATAATAAGTCCAAGATGGACAAACGCAGAGATTTATTGAAAAGAGGGTTTCTTACATTGGGTGCGCAAATAACTCAATTTTTTGACACTACTGTCACAATAGTTATCACAAGAAGGTCTGTTGAGAACATATATTTACTAAAAGATACCGACATTTTATCGAGAGCTAAAAAAAACTACATGAAAGTTTGGAGTTACGAAAAGGCTGCCAGATTTCTGAAAAATCTTGATGTTGATTTGGATCATTTGAGCAAGACTAAATCTGCTTCTTTAGCTGCGCCCACATTGTCCAATCTTCTACACAATGAAAAATTATATGGACCAACGGATAGAGACCCCAGAACTAAAAGAGACGATATTCACTACTTTAAATATCCTCATGTATACCTTTATGACCTATGGCAAACTTGGGCCCCCATAATAACTTTGGAATGGAAACCTCAAGAACTAACAAACTTAGACGAACTACCTTACCCAATATTGAAAATAGGTTCATTCGGAAGATGCCCTTTTATAGGGGATAGGAATTATGACGAAAGTTCTTATAAGCGCGTAGTAAAGAGATACTCGAGAGACAAAGCAAACAAAAAATATGCACTGCAACTTCGTGCTCTATTTCAATATCATGCCGACACCTTACTGAATACGTCATCAGTTAATGATCAAACGAAAAACCTAATATTCATACCTCACACATGCAACGATTCTACCAAGAGCTTCAAAAAATGGATGCAAGAAAAGGCAAAAAATATTGAGAAGACCGAGTTAAAGAAGACGGATGATAGCGCAGTTCAAGATGTTCGTAATGAACATGCTGACCAAACCGATGAAAAAAATAGTATATTATTAAATGAAACTGAAACCAAAGAGCCTCCGTTGAAAGAAGAAAAAGAAAATAAACAATCTATAGCAGAAGAATCGAATAAGTACCCACAGCGAAAAGAGCTGGCTGCCACACCAAAACTAAACCATCCAGTATTAGCTACTTTTGCAAGGCAAGAAACTGAAGAAGTGCCGGATGATTTGTGCACTTTGAAAACAAAGTCACGTCAGGCATTTGAAATCAAAGCAAGTGGTGCACATCAATCTAATGATGTGGCAACCTCTTTTGGCAATGGTTTGGGCCCAACAAGAGCAAGCGTCATGAGTAAGAACATGAAGTCATTAAGTAGACTAATGGTTGATAGAAAGCTGGGAGTAAAGCAGACAAATGGAAATAACAAAAATTATACAGCCACTATAGCAACTACTGCTGAAACATCAAAGGAAAATAGACACAGATTAGATTTTAATGCTTTGAAAAAAGACGAAGCCCCTTCGAAAGAGACGGGCAAAGATAGTGCTGTACACTTAGAAACTAATAGAAAGCCCCAGAATTTCCCTAAGGTAGCTACCAAATCAGTCTCCGCAGACTCCAAAGTTCATAATGACATCAAGATAACAACCACAGAATCTCCAACAGCATCGAAGAAATCAACTTCCACAAACGTCACCTTACATTTTAACGCACAGACAGCACAGACAGCACAGCCGGTGAAGAAAGAAACGGTAAAAAATTCCGGATACTGTGAAAATTGTCGTGTAAAATACGAATCTTTAGAACAACACATAGTTTCTGAGAAGCATTTGTCTTTCGCTGAAAACGATTTAAATTTTGAGGCTATTGACTCGTTAATTGAAAATCTCAGATTTCAAATATAGGGACACGACGTAAAGTGCAGTAGCTTTTAGTGATAAAATCAAAATAGTATTGTTCCGTTTCCATTGCTGCTCGGAACAAAAAAGCTATCAACGGCAATGTTATTGAATCACTTTCTCATTCACCCTTGTTACTTTCTTGCTATTGACTTAACTCTTATTTACTCGTCCATATATTATCAATTGCATATATATACATATACATATATATATTATCATCTAGATTAATTACCGTTCATATCATAACTCATTCTGAACAAATAATGATCGAGTACCCACCGCGGTTAATGTCCCAGTTTTCATTTTTACCCGATATCCTGCAGAGACCGAGAGGCATGAAAAAAAAAAAGCTAGTTCTCAACTGCATTAATTGCAGCTCGTATTCATGGTTCAACATAAAAGAACTTACGCTACAGCATTCCATTTGAATAACTCAGAGTATTAGTAAAAGAAATGTGTGAAGAGAATGTTCATGTTAGTGAAGATGTTGCTGGCAGTCACGGTTCTTTTACGAATGCCAGACCTAGGTTAATTGTACTAATAAGGCATGGGGAAAGCGAATCAAATAAAAACAAGGAGGTCAATGGTTATATTCCTAACCATCTGATTTCTTTAACGAAAACAGGTCAAATCCAAGCTAGACAAGCTGGTATTGACTTATTACGTGTTTTAAACGTAGACGATCACAACTTGGTGGAGGATTTGGCTAAGAAGTATATTAAAGATGAAAGTAGCAGGAGAACTTTACCGCTGAAGGACTATACCAGGCTGAGTAGAGAAAAAGACACAAACATAGTTTTTTATACATCACCCTATAGAAGAGCAAGGGAAACATTGAAAGGTATTTTGGACGTCATCGATGAATATAATGAATTAAACAGTGGTGTTCGTATATGTGAAGATATGAGATATGATCCACATGGTAAACAGAAACATGCATTTTGGCCGAGAGGACTTAATAATACTGGTGGTGTTTACGAAAATAATGAAGATAATATTTGTGAAGGGAAGCCTGGAAAATGTTATCTGCAATATCGGGTTAAGGATGAGCCAAGAATAAGGGAACAAGATTTTGGTAATTTCCAAAAAATCAATAGCATGCAGGACGTTATGAAGAAGAGATCTACGTATGGTCATTTCTTCTTCAGATTCCCTCATGGAGAAAGTGCGGCAGATGTATATGACAGAGTCGCCAGTTTCCAAGAGACTTTATTCAGGCACTTCCATGATAGGCAAGAGAGAAGACCCAGAGATGTTGTTGTCCTAGTTACGCATGGTATTTATTCCAGAGTATTCCTGATGAAATGGTTTAGATGGACATACGAAGAGTTTGAATCGTTTACCAATGTTCCTAACGGGAGCGTAATGGTGATGGAACTGGACGAATCCATCAATAGATACGTCCTGAGGACCGTGCTACCCAAATGGACTGATTGTGAGGGAGACCTAACTACATAGTGTTTAAAGATTACGGATATTTAACTTACTTAGAATAATGCCATTTTTTTGAGTTATAATAATCCTACGTTAGTGTGAGCGGGATTTAAACTGTGAGGACCTTAATACATTCAGACACTTCGGCGGTATCACCCTACTTATTCCCTTCGAGATTATATCTAGGAACCCATCAGGTTGGTGGAAGATTACCCGTTCTAAGACTTTTCAGCTTCCTCTATTGATGTTACACCTGGACACCCCTTTTCTGGCATCCAGTTTTTAATCTTCAGTGGCATGTGAGATTCTCCGAAATTAATTAAAGCAATCACACAATTCTCTCGGATACCACCTCGGTTGAAACTGACAGGTGGTTTGTTACGCATGCTAATGCAAAGGAGCCTATATACCTTTGGCTCGGCTGCTGTAACAGGGAATATAAAGGGCAGCATAATTTAGGAGTTTAGTGAACTTGCAACATTTACTATTTTCCCTTCTTACGTAAATATTTTTCTTTTTAATTCTAAATCAATCTTTTTCAATTTTTTGTTTGTATTCTTTTCTTGCTTAAATCTATAACTACAAAAAACACATACATAAACTAAAAATGGCTAGAACTTTCTTTGTCGGTGGTAACTTTAAATTAAACGGTTCCAAACAATCCATTAAGGAAATTGTTGAAAGATTGAACACTGCTTCTATCCCAGAAAATGTCGAAGTTGTTATCTGTCCTCCAGCTACCTACTTAGACTACTCTGTCTCTTTGGTTAAGAAGCCACAAGTCACTGTCGGTGCTCAAAACGCCTACTTGAAGGCTTCTGGTGCTTTCACCGGTGAAAACTCCGTTGACCAAATCAAGGATGTTGGTGCTAAGTGGGTTATTTTGGGTCACTCCGAAAGAAGATCTTACTTCCACGAAGATGACAAGTTCATTGCTGACAAGACCAAGTTCGCTTTAGGTCAAGGTGTCGGTGTCATCTTGTGTATCGGTGAAACTTTGGAAGAAAAGAAGGCCGGTAAGACTTTGGATGTTGTTGAAAGACAATTGAACGCTGTCTTGGAAGAAGTTAAGGACTGGACTAACGTCGTTGTCGCTTACGAACCAGTCTGGGCCATTGGTACTGGTTTGGCTGCTACTCCAGAAGATGCTCAAGATATTCACGCTTCCATCAGAAAGTTCTTGGCTTCCAAGTTGGGTGACAAGGCTGCCAGCGAATTGAGAATCTTATACGGTGGTTCCGCTAACGGTAGCAACGCCGTTACCTTCAAGGACAAGGCTGATGTCGATGGTTTCTTGGTCGGTGGTGCTTCTTTGAAGCCAGAATTTGTTGATATCATCAACTCTAGAAACTAAGATTAATATAATTATATAAAAATATTATCTTCTTTTCTTTATATCTAGTGTTATGTAAAATAAATTGATGACTACGGAAAGCTTTTTTATATTGTTTCTTTTTCATTCTGAGCCACTTAAATTTCGTGAATGTTCTTATAAGGGACGGTAGATTTACAAGTGATACAACAAAAAGCAAGGCGCTTTTTCTAATAAAAAGAAGAAAAGCATTTAACAATTGAACACCTCTATATCAACGAAGAATATTACTTTGTCTCTAAATCCTTGTAAAATGTGTACGATCTCTATATGGGTTACTCATAAGTGTACCGAAGACTGCATTGAAAGTTTATGTTTTTTCACTGGAGGCGTCATTTTCGCGTTGAGAAGATGTTCTCATCCAAATTTCAACTGTTATATAGAAGAGCAAAAAATTGCCAAAAAAAACAACATTTATTCATTTGAAATATAAAATTTGGGCTTCTATATTTTAATATTGCTTTTCAATTACTGTTATTAAATGTAAGTACTGTGTCTATGAAAATATATGCAAATGCTAAGAAAAATCCTAAAAATTTGAATATGACATATTCCTCAGTATTTCTTTTTCATCCTTTCTTCTGCGGCTCTAGCCCTTTGTTCTCTCATCAATCTGCGTCTCTGTTCATCGGTCAAAGAATTCAAATTTTGTTGCTCAATTGAAGGAATATTGGTTAACTTTTTGCCTGGACCCCTCTCTGCATCTTTAGCAAATCTTTGTTTTTCCTTGGCGGCTACTAATTCCAATTTAATCAGTTTTTCTGCCTTTTCATTCTCTATTGCTTTTTTCTTTTCATTGATTTCATCAACTTGTTCTCTGCTCAATGGCTGACCGATATGAGTTTCGTCCCAATTAGTGAAAGACTCTCCAAGATTGTATCTTGCAATTTGAAACGCGTGTCTCACGTCGTCGTTTCTATTCAAATCCCACGCAGTCCTTCCTAGTCTGTTCTTGATCGTTGGATCGCATTTAATATTTGAGAGCAAAATCAGTGCCATCTGTTTCATCCCTTGCTGCGATGCATAATGTAACATGGTAGGGGTTAAGGAATATTTACTCTCAGGCTTTAACCGAAAGTTTCCATCAAGCTTATTCTTTTTTAAGAAGGATATCAATAACGGTGCCCTTCCTTTCTTCAGCAGAGAAATTATTTCTTCTGTTTGGATTTCTTCCAGTAACGGTTCTTGTTTTTCTTTAAATTCGTCCTTTTTGTTCGACACTTCTAACTTTTGTACTGTTTCTTTCACTGCCAATGGTTCAGGCTTAGGTAATATTTTCAGGTAGGAAAGTTCGCACCATGCCTTCTTCAATTCTAATACAGTGGGCCTGTTCGTGGTAAAAGGGAAGCTCTTTATCCTTTCATCACCCTTGTTCAGAACGGTATTATCAGTAAAAATTTTTTTATCACTGACATTGCGAGCTCGAATAAAAATATTATCACACTTTGACAGATAAGGTTCCCAGTCCTTCAACACACCCTGTATATCTGTTTTTAAAGCGCTTTCATTGTACCTACGAAGTGCTGAACCGGCAGAGTTAGCTTTTCCCTTTGCATTGTCCATTGCTGACTGAGAACCACCTTGCTTCCTTCTGGTAGTATACCTGTGAAACGTCTTGTGCTCTAAGAAATTGACCGCTTGCTCAATTAAGGTTTCGTCCTTCTTGTGCGCGTTCCCCTTGACATTGAGTCTTTGATGAGAAACAATTGCTCCCGCAAAATGTCCACCTCCCACCATAAACAGAGCTGAAATGGCCATTGGGTTCTCTTGCGAATTCCAAAAAGTCAAAGCTTCATTGGGGTTGGAAAGACTCCTTTTATTAAATAGAGACTTATAAATCGCCAAGACCTCATTCTTTTGAAGATACTTCGATTTGAAATAAATGTAGGGCGATTGGGTATTAATATGGCTAATAGCATCCGACTCGTCTTTTTGGAACCCTAATTTCTGCAAATCATTTTCGATTATAGTTTCCATATAATTATTAGTTTGTAGGTCCGGGTCCCGATCGCTGGCTTCCTCACTTTCTTCGTGATCGCTTGAAGTTTGCTCGCCGTCAGAATTTTCGTCTTCAGACTTGATACCATGCTCCTTAGAAATCAGCGCATCGAATTCCTCAACGGATAGGATATCCAGCCCCCTAAGGTTACGCTTAACATTCATCAAATGATAATCAGTCTGGTAGTGGGCCTTTTGTTCATTTCTGGAATCAAAGCTCATTTGACAAACACTACAACGCATAACATTTGATGTGACCTTCTTTCTTGCTATTTGGAGATCTCCAGACTCCTTGTTTCTATCATTATCAGATGTCTTCTCTACTTCAACTTCTCGCAGTGTGGAGTCAAAGCTCATCAATTTCAATGAATTCAGAAGTTGCTCAGACAAATCAAAAATATAAAGATCATTCTTTTTTAGTGAGCCAGTCATTTTACTCGCCTTTTGTGAATTCATGCTATTGGAAGCTTGTCAACAGGCGTGCAGATCTTTTGAAAATCCTTTTTCTTCGAAGGAAAGGTGATATGCATTCTCATTTATTTTCATATACCTTCATCTTTTATTTTCTTCTATTTAAGATTTTGTCACTACATCCATTCAGAGAACCTGCAAAAATAAATATCTGAAAAAAAAAAAAATCGTAATAAATATACAGAATATCGAAAAAAGAAAAAAGGCCACTTTTGAACGTTGTGAAAAAGATATTATTTACATAAACGTATATTATCACTTATAACACTATAAGAATCAATATTTCCACATTACTTCGAACCAATTCTGTGGCACTCCTCCAAGAAAAACTTGATGACGTCTGGATCCATGAAAGGGTGGGTACCGTGACCGAAATTAACAATGTAGCGGGACTTCCCACCTCCAAAAGCCTCAATCATCTGTTTAACTTTCTTTGTTATTACCTCTTTAGAACCATACATGACGCCAGGATCCAGGTTGCCCTGCAAGGTGACACGGTTCTTGTTTATTTTTACCGCTTCTCTTGGGTCCCAGGACCAGTCCAACGAAACAACGTCAAATCCTGAACAGCATAGCTTGTCCAAAGCATACCACGACCCTTTCGCAAAAACGATCATAGGAATCTGTTCCATGATACCTAATTCTTGCAATCTTTTAGGCACTCTTTCGGCAATTTGTCTTAAATATGGTAGGGAAAACTCATCAAAATCTACAGACGAAAGCTCACCACCCCAACTTTCAAAAACTTGTAGTATTTGAGCACCCGCCACGACTTGCTGACTCAGAAACTCCACGGCCACATCAGTGATTTTTTGTAATAATTTGTGAGAAAGCTCTGGATACATGTTAATCCATTGTTTGGCAAATCTGAAAAGACGGGATCCACCGCCTTCCGTCATATAAACCATTAGAGTCCAAGGTCCCCCGCAAAAGCCAAATAAGGGAACCTCACCATCCAACTTGATCCTTGTCATGGTGATTGCCTTGAAAGCCCAATCTAACTCTTTCAAAACATCAACCTTGTAGTCTAATACCGTTTGGAGGTCTTCCGGATTTCTTAAAGGTTCTGGGAAATGTGGACCTTTACCTTCGAGCATCTCGACCCTCATACCCATGGCTTGCGGAATAACTAAGATATCACTAAAAATAATAGCAGCATCAATGAGGCCTCTATAGCGTCTTACCGGCTGGATAGTAATCTCAGAAGCAATTTCCGCATCCCTGCAAGTTTGAAAGAAATCACGATTGTTTTTCACCTCGTGATATTCCGGCAGGTAACGACCTGCCTGGCGCATTATCCAGCATGGCGGTCTCTCGACTTTTTCACCCTTTGCGGCTCTCAATATCAAATCGTTTTTTGGAGCTGGAAAGTTACCCATAGCGTTATAACCTGTTATTTGCTTTATTTTTTTTTTTTTTGTTCTTCCTTTTCTCGAAGAGAGCTTACCAAACACAATTCTGAGATAATGCTTGAGGAATTGAAGAACCTATCGATCACTCTATGTTACCTTCGTCTGGAACATCACTAATTCGAGCGGTAAAGATGAAAATGGCAGAACATTTCGCTGGCAAAATTAAAACTCTTGCCTCATTTTTTTTTGCTTTCCTCTCCTGCCGCCAAAAACCCCGAACCCTGTCCTGTATATACGAGAAACATTGAAAAAGATCGTGTATGATAGCGCCAAGATGGCGGATAAACTAACACTATTGACAGGTTGAGGCCAAGGATATATTACTTGCTAACAGAAAGAGATACTGTCACCACAATTGCCCGCGTACGTATACTACAACATGTTCTCTATGTATCACCCACTCTTTCGCAGTGCTACGTACGCCAAAAACGCGCGCATGTAAGTAAAGAAGTTTTTTCTTTTAAGAGCGAAGCTCCATTAAAAGCCTTGAATATAAACTAGTGCGAAGTAGTATGATCCGAAGACACCAATTGCTGGTGCAGCATAGGAATATGTGGCGTCCGAAAAAGAGCCTTTAACAATCCACGGCGAAACAAGGCACCGCTGTGCATTTAAAACATGCCGTTCCCGTACCAAGTTATATTGTTACGGATGAATCCAAAATAATTTGTTAAAAAATGCTGCCGTTCCGTCCCATTGAGTTTTATTTTCCTTCTCATGGCACCTTCTTCGTTTCTTCATCCTGCATTAGACTTACTAGTGTGCTTGCCGGATGCGTGCTTTTTTTTTCCGGCCGACACATATCGCTGAGCTGGAAGGACACCTTTTAATGTAGCCGTGCATGCGGCTCCGCGAAAAGAGCTCTGCTATATTTCTCTACCTGAACTTCGAGCCGCGATCAACGAAAGCTCTCATCCAAGGCTCGTTTTTCTTGACAGAAGCATGACAGTAAAATATGCGGTCATTTTCGACTGCAAGTAGTTCAGCTACCATCCCCAGGTTTACACAGTTTTTTTTTAGTCATAATTGCCTTTTTCTGGCGCCTCTGTTGATCTTGTCTTTTTCGCTAAAGGATAGATATATTAGCAGTGAAATTCATTTCAGTGGCAGTATGTAGTTTGTTCTTGCGTTTCCTTGTGGTAAATCGGAAAAACCGGGCATTAAAAACTACGTTGTAATTAGCGTGGTTACTATTGATGGATTGGCGAAGTAAGATATTGTTTCTTAATATTTTCTTTCCCCTAAGGTAATGTCAGATCCTATAGTAACGTCTTCCAAAATGGAAAAAAGTGCAGAGTTTGAAGTAACAGACTCTGCTTTATATAATAACTTCAATACATCAACAACAGCTTCACTAACTCCGGAGATTAAGGAACATTCTGAGGAATCTCGCAATGGGTTAGTTCACAGATTCGTCGACTCATTCAGAAGAGCCGAAAGCCAACGTTTAGAAGAAGACAATGACTTGGAGGATGGTACCAAATCGATGAAATCTAATAACCACTTAAAAAAGTCAATGAAATCTAGACATGTTGTAATGATGTCTTTAGGTACAGGGATAGGAACAGGTCTTCTAGTTGCCAACGCCAAAGGTTTGAGTCTTGCAGGCCCGGGGTCTTTAGTCATCGGTTACGTTATGGTGTCCTTCGTCACGTATTTTATGGTCCAAGCGGCTGGTGAGATGGGTGTCACTTATCCGACGCTTCCAGGTAACTTCAATGCATACAATTCAATCTTTATTTCAAAGTCGTTTGGGTTCGCGACCACTTGGTTATTTTGCATTCAGTGGTTAACTGTGCTACCGTTGGAATTGATTACTTCTTCCATGACCGTCAAGTACTGGAATGACACAATTAATGCTGATGTATTCATTGTCATTTTCTATGTGTTTTTATTGTTTATCCACTTTTTTGGTGTTAAGGCATACGGTGAAACGGAATTTATCTTCAATTCCTGTAAGATATTGATGGTTGCAGGATTCATTATTTTATCAGTCGTCATCAATTGTGGGGGAGCCGGTGTGGACGGCTATATTGGCGGCAAATATTGGCGCGACCCTGGTTCATTTGCAGAAGGCAGCGGTGCCACTCGTTTCAAAGGGATATGTTATATTCTAGTATCTGCATATTTCTCCTTCGGTGGTATTGAATTATTTGTTCTTTCCATCAATGAGCAGTCTAACCCTAGAAAATCCACTCCTGTAGCCGCGAAGAGAAGTGTATATCGTATTTTGATCATTTATTTGCTGACAATGATTCTAATTGGGTTCAATGTTCCTCACAATAACGATCAATTGATGGGTTCCGGTGGCTCCGCAACGCACGCTTCACCATATGTCTTGGCAGCCTCTATTCACAAGGTTAGGGTCATCCCCCATATCATTAATGCTGTTATTTTGATATCAGTCATCTCTGTTGCGAACTCTGCCCTTTATGCCGCACCGAGATTAATGTGTTCCTTGGCTCAACAGGGCTATGCTCCAAAATTTTTGAACTATATTGATAGGGAGGGAAGACCTTTAAGGGCCTTGGTAGTGTGCTCTCTTGTTGGTGTCGTTGGCTTCGTCGCCTGTTCTCCACAGGAAGAGCAAGCATTTACATGGTTGGCAGCCATTGCAGGTTTGAGTGAACTTTTCACATGGTCAGGCATTATGCTTTCACACATTCGATTCAGAAAAGCGATGAAAGTCCAAGGAAGATCACTTGATGAAGTCGGCTATAAGGCCAATACCGGTATATGGGGTTCATACTATGGAGTTTTTTTCAATATGCTTGTCTTTATGGCCCAATTTTGGGTCGCACTGTCTCCAATAGGAAATGGCGGAAAGTGTGATGCTCAGGCATTCTTCGAGAGTTATCTGGCTGCCCCGCTATGGATATTCATGTATGTTGGATACATGGTTTACAAAAGAGATTTTACCTTTTTAAACCCACTGGACAAGATCGACTTGGACTTTCATAGAAGAGTTTACGACCCTGAAATAATGAGGCAGGAGGACGAAGAAAATAAAGAAAGGTTAAAGAACTCTTCAATATTCGTCAGAGTCTACAAATTTTGGTGTTAGTGCATAATAAATAGCATTTTAAATATTTGTATATTATATTCATAAACGAAGTAACACAAGCATGAAACTGTTGTTCGGACCGAACCACCTTACTCAACGTTGTCTAAATGATTTTGTGTTGCTCATGTCATAGCATTCAACTACAGATGAAGGTTTTTAGCGCCACTCCCATTAACATTTTCAAATCCGAGTATTGAAAAAAAAAAAAAAAAAAACTAGAGCAAGTGAACGAACGGGAAAATAAAAAAATGGCAGATGAAATTTTTGGACATCTATTATTACATGGCAAGATGATCGATATAAAATTCAAATCCAGTTCAAAAGAACAGTAGGAAAAGTTTTATCCAAAAGCATAACCGAGAATCTTCTTTCTGGAAAACGCATACGTTATATGGCTATATAAGCGAAAGAGTTCGCATTCATTGGTAAAACGTAAAATACATAATTTAGGATGCTTTCGTTTTGTCCTTCGTGTAACAATATGCTACTGATAACGAGTGGCGATAGTGGTGTATATACATTAGCATGCCGTTCATGTCCATATGAGTTTCCTATAGAGGGTATAGAAATCTATGATAGGAAGAAACTTCCAAGAAAGGAAGTTGATGATGTTCTTGGTGGTGGTTGGGACAATGTGGATCAAACCAAAACCCAATGTCCCAATTATGATACTTGTGGTGGTGAGAGTGCTTACTTTTTCCAACTACAAATTAGGTCAGCTGATGAGCCGATGACTACCTTTTATAAGTGTGTAAACTGTGGTCATAGATGGAAGGAAAATTAAGAAGTCCTTGAATATAAGATGAATTTTCTAAGAATAAAAAGAGTAATAAAAACATCTTAAAATTTGATTAGAAGGCATGATCGCATATTGAGAATGAAGGCCTCTGCCATATTTTTAGAGCAATAGATACTGATATAATTTTTGATCCTGCACGTACTGTGAACTTGCATCATAAATAGGACGCAATAATTAATATTTTTAAGAATAGAGATCCTGTATCAATTGAATTTGAAGAATTATGTAAAGGAGGTATAATAAATAGATAAAAAAATGTATAAATAAGTGGTCGAAATAATTAAATCATCATTGTCATTGAGATCATAAAATCGGTCTGCTAAAGAACCTTGAATTATTTAACCCACTCTCTTGGTTTGGTGGTAACTTCTAGTAATTTAGCTTCTCTGGAACCAGGAGCAGGGTGGTGGTTGTATAACCATGAAGCATGTTCAGGCAAACTCATCAAAATTGACTCAACTCTAGAGCCTGGGGTTCTCAAACCGAATTGGGTACCTCTATCGTAGATTAAGTTGAATTCAACGTATCTACCACGTCTAATGGCCTGCCATTGTTGTTCTTCCTTTGTATATGGCATATCTTTTCTTCTCTTGACGATAGTCAAGTAGGATGGCAAGAAAGCATCGAAACAGTCTTCAACCATCTTCAATATTTCTTGTGGGTCACGTTCATCATAATCGTCAAAGAATATACCACCAATACCACGTGTTTCCTTACGGTGGGTAATGTAGAAGTACTCATCACACCATTTCTTGAAACGTGGGTACAAAGCAGTGTCGTGCTTGTCCAAGGCATCCTTGTGCAGTTGGTGGAATAATTGACCGTCTTCTTCGTATAAGTAAGAAGGTGTCAAATCAGCACCACCACCAAACCACCAAGTTTGTGGGGTCCCATCTTGGTTCCAAGTTTCGAAGTAACGGTAGTTTAAGTGCGTGGTTGGAGCGTGTGGGTTAACGGGATGAATGACCATACTTAAACCACAAGCGAAGAACTTGACACCGTCGGTAACTGGCAAACCAGTCTTTGGATCTTCTGGTAGACGCAGATTCTTATGATCAGCTTTCATGGCTGAAACGGCCGCTGGGCTCAATTGACCATAAACAACGGAGACATTAACACCACCTTTTTCGAAAGTTGTACCGTCTTGGATAACCATAGAGGTACCACCACCACCATCGTTACCACGGGTCCAAGTATCAGCGTGGAACTTAACAGTATCGATGGATTCCAAACCTTGCGTGATTTCAGCTTGTTTGCGACGGATAAGAGCTTCCATTTGTTGTCTAATTGGAAGATTCCTTGGATCTTGAGGGGCAGGCATCTTTATGTGTATTTAATTGTGTTCGAAGAGTTCGGTTTGCTATGTTTGATTTGCGAAAAGAAAGCTTTTGATATGCTCAAAAAAAAAAAAACCCGGAGAATAAAAGCTTAACAAAGAAAGACAATAGGTGGAAAAAAAAAGGAAAATCCGTGTCCTTATATAGCCTTTCGAAACGAGAACAATGGGCAAAGCAAGCTTTATCTTCGGATCGTCCGTCAGCGCTTTGGTTGCAGTCTTATGCTTTGTTCGAGCTGGAGCGTTATTGGTGGGAGAACCAGAAAAGGCGAAAGCGTAGCGTTCTTTGAAATTTGGCTTCTGTTCCTGCGACTCGTTTAAAAGTAGAAGGGCCCGCGGAGCCGCTGTGAAAGATTTCTTTTACTCTTTCAGCGCAGAAATCTCGCAGGAGCTCAGCAGAAAGTGCCTATGACGGTAATCCCAGGGGCTAATGGTGTGAAGGCACTTTCTAAACAATTGAAATTAAAATACCGTGCCTATAGTAACTTTTTTTTACGCTGTGAACCGTTCAACACACAGTAAAAACTCCGCAGGAAATGGTTTGAAGAATCTTAATCACGAATTAGGCGTATTGTTTTTCCCAACAGTGAACGAGAGGACAAACTCCAGAGGATTTGCGGGCTTGATGATAAAATGTATTGTTGAAAAGATCGCGAATGCAACAATTACGGTGGGGAGAAATATCAACAAAAGGGCAAGGCTATGCCTTCTGGAAAGTGGCAGACTTGCACTTTCCTCGAAAAGAAAAATGACCGCAAGATCCGGTTGTTCTCAACCTTCTACATTAAGACATACTTCTACGATTTTCGAATGCCGAAGCAACTATCGCTGAAATTTGTCATGTCAAAATTGCTACTGGGGGAGAAGAATATATATGGAAGTAATTATTATTTACGTTGCTGAAATGGCAGGTTAGACGCATGTTTTGCAAAATAAGTGGTTTTGAAAAGAATTGATACTAGGAATCGGTGCAATACCTTCTACCTTTCTTAATAGGTATTCTTGAATAATCTACCTCACTTTCTGTCCCAGATACGAGATGTCGAGCGCCTCGAAAATAGATATCGTTTATTACGTTAGATACGGAAAGGTCTACGTGTCATAATAAATTGCATCTGGATTGCGATTTTGGGTCATGCCTAACTGGGAAAATATTTACATCTCCATGTTCTCATTCTGCCTTTGCTTTCCTTCAAAACATGGTTTTCAATTCAACCTAGGGTCTACCGCGGAACCATATGTACGCCGTAAATACGAGTGTTCTTGAAAGGTAGTAATGTGTTCCCTCTCAATATGTAAGTCCTTCAAGAGTATGCACTTGCAGTTGCACTGTTTCGGGTAATTATCCGTCATTAAGAAAAAGATGCTTCCACTTTCTCGTGTTTTTACGCACAATCGTGCCATTTAACCGGAAATAGACTCCATTGCATTGATTGCTCTCATAAAAATTATAGCCCGCGTTTGATACTTGTTTAAAATAGGTGTCGACAAAGTTAGTTTCTGTCTTCCATTTAGTTTTTACAATATGACACGTCAAATAAATCTTTTCGATTTAGTTAAAAGAGTTACCTGGCGATAGCTTTCTGGTAAAACACCTATTCATAAAACAATCTTAAAAAACCAAAAAATTACCAAACAACTATGTAGGACATATTTTTACAGTTCATAAAAACGCTTCGAGCTGCCGATATCGGTATCAAACACCAAAATATACATAGTGCTGGTTTAAGCCAGAATATCTTGGTGAAGCTGCGCCTATATGCCTTGTATTTAAAACAAGTCACGAAAAGCTATTGCCAAAGGAACATAAAAACTCGTATCTATGTATACCTATTACTGCATGTGGAGAAAAGATTAAACCAGGCGAGGCAATTTACACTTATTCATTGAGATAAGATGAAAGAGCCACGCCTCGTTACATTTAGGCTACATCATATAACAACTAGTCCCAGCCTCCCCCCTTCCCCACCTTGGAGTACTTTTCTCCAGAAATAGAAAGCTAAGAATCAAAATCGCACCATTACGTATGAGCTCATTTGCCGTCTTTTCCCCGACAATCCGGCACAAAATCTGGCTACCCGTCGTATGTATGGTAGACGATATTATGTACTCTAGTAATGCTATGTACGAATAGTTTCAGACGGGCACAGGGACCTAGAACGCCAAGCGCAAAAAAAAGCTGATAGGAATTCGACGTCACGAACCCTTGGAGTAAAAGAAAACTAACATATACGAACTTCGCGGAAAATAAAAAACTTTTCCTTCAGTTGTTCCTCGTTCGAAACAGTAATCTACACGGACCGTTGCTTATTTTTAGCCAGATTCTAGTTAAATAAAAAAAAAAGAAATAAAATTAAAAAAAAAAATTAAACTGTGGCAGATAAGCCTTTCTAATCGAGGCAGTGTGTTTCTTTTGACTTCACCGTTTGTCTTCGCATAGTTCCCCTAAATATTCTAACTAGAAAAATCGCTAGTATTTTTCTACTTATAAGTTGATTTTCCGCATATTTGTCTTTGAAACGTTTGAGACAGGGAAAACTCTGTTTTCTAAAAGAGGAAAAAGCAAAATGAAGTATTGGCTTGGTTGCGGTCAACACCCTCAGGGAAAGCCAAGAAATGCTTTTTTCTGTTTAGCAGTGAAAAGGCCGCACCGGAAAAGAAGGGAAAAATTCATTGGGTCTAGATTTTTCTTATCGGTAAAAGACTATGGCCTCTTGAGGACCCTTAAGCGTGAAACGAAACGCGTTGAGCGCGCAGAGGGGCTTCGCCGCCGGTCAGGGTGTTTGGGGTGTTTTTTCTTTTAATTATTCTCTTGGCAGTGTCATCTTTCTACAGTCTGGCTGCAGGCTCCTTTTCCGTTATTCATATATAAGGAAGAGAACTTTCCAAACCCAAATTAAAAAAAATTTGGTTCCCATCTCTTAACTAAAAGAAATTATATTACTCCACCTCGTTTACAGTTTTTTGATGCTATAAGGGAATTCTGCAGCTTTTGAAAGTAAAAATCATATCGTATACGATTCTGCAAAGTATTATTGTACTGTAATTCCTACCATTACGGCGCCTTTTTCTACCATTCACCTTTCTTGGATTGTTCCTCTCGACCAGCATATTACTACCCTTCGCAAACTTTCAGGCAATGTTTTACCCATATAACTATAGTAACCTCAATGTTTCTACTATGCCCGCACTGCCGGGAATCTCCGCATTTGATGGAATGCAAGATGAAGAAAACGTTGAAATAAGCCCGGAAAGAAAATATCAGACGCTACTACCAGTTCTAACTAATTCTCATGTGGTAGAGAATGAACTAAAACACAAATTAAATAAGACTGCTTTTGATTTCCGATACCAAACCAAATCAGAAAATGGCTCTGAAAAGTGGGAGCCAAAATACTTAATAACGCCTAATTTACAAACAAGAAGCGTCTCTTTTGACAATTCATCGGTACAATATAATTCAGATTCATCCGAAAAAAGCTCGCTATCACAACTAACTTGTAATTCATCAATAATACAACAGCCTGAGAACGGAATAGTTTCTAATGATGCATATAATAAGATGGCAAATAGTAGATACTCTCTGAAAACGCGGAAGCAAAGAACAGATCCAAGAAATACGTTATCAGATGAGGAAGACCTTGAACAAAGGCGCAAATACATTTGCAAAATTTGCGCAAGAGGATTCACTACATCGGGTCATTTAGCAAGGCATAATAGAATTCATACGGGCGAAAAAAATCATTGTTGTCCGTATAAGGGATGCACGCAGCGATTCAGTCGACATGATAATTGCTTGCAACACTATAGAACACATTTGAAAAAGGGACAATAATTGACGGTATACCCGTGTTTTTCTCATTAGCAGTACTACTATTCCGCACTTTACATCATTTTTTATAAACTCATGCATACATACATTGTACTTCAAAAGATTTTTTTTTTTTTTGGCATCATAAATCACTTTCAGATCAGTTTCCTTTCAAACGCGCGGCATTAAGAAAACTTTTAATGTCAAAAAAACGGAAGCAAAAACCCCTCCCTTCCGCTTAAGATCATGTCTGGACATTTTAGTTGTAAGGCTGCGCCTCGGTAGCAAGTAGTGCTGCAACAAGGCTATTATGCCACCTAAACAGACCACTTTTGCTTAATACGAGACTGTGACTACCTCCTGACTTCCTGTCATAACAAAAAAACAGACGTCGCTGCATTAACATTTACAACCCCAAACCTTCTTCATTCATTGCTTTTCTTTTAGAAACTGTGGCTTTTTGACATTTGCAGTTTGCATAGTTACTTTTTGATCACTAACAACGATATATTATCGTTGAACAATTTACTACGCAAAACAGTTCACGTGATGTACGTCAGATAATTCACTGAAGGTACTACCTTTCGAGCATCTCTTACAGCAATGGTAACAGCTCATTGAAGAAGAAAAAAATAAGACAAATTTTTTTAGAGCTGCAAGCGTTTTACTAGGCATCAGAACTGTCTCCGAACAATAGTATAGTTAATTATTTTACTTCAACCCTAGAAGAAATACCCGAAGATGTAAGGATGTTTTTGTTCCTATAAGCTTTTTTTTTTCACAAAATTTTCATCCACTCTACGTCTTCCATACGGTCATATAAAAGGTGCCATATCCTCGGCCAAGACAAAAGGCTTCAGCTCCATATCTTTTGAAATCATGTAAACGCATGGGGCTCAAGTACTGAGCAAAGTAGGAGAAAGGATATTGAACATGTTCAGAAGAACGTGGTATCTTTTTCCTTATTATACATTCTCTTGGCGAGTGATCGAAAATATATATGATGATATCCTATAACAACAACAACATGAATTTCTTCGTCCGAATCCTTTATAGGTGGAAACAAACTTTGACAATAGCTTTTTAACACTGATAATATATTTTCGCGTCATTCTTGCTGATTTTCTTTTTTCTTATTCTTCTTGTGCTTCACCTCCATCTTCAATGGCGGTAACGTAAATCAGAGTAGCTTTCATTTTCTTTATTTCTGTTTCTGTTTCGCGTCGGGATAACAAAGCGTACTTACTAATGGCTATTATTTTTGCTAATGACACAAAATCCTGTTACCAATTTCCAAGAAGAAAGGCGGATAACAGGGAAAAATTTGAATCTGTGTATCTGCAGTACAAATATTATATATTGGAAGAACACGCACTTATATCTTCTTCATGTTTGTCATTTTATTAGAAACTTTACTATTAAAAATAGTGAATCAACAACAGCTAACAAACGACTAGGTCTCTAAGAGAAAAAAACTTTTTCTTTTCACAACATGGAGCAAATATTATATAATCAAAGCCTTAAAATTTCTACCCTTTCTACTTTTCAAGGTTTAAAGTTCCTAAAGGTCCTCATTTTTTCTATTTTCCAACAACTATTTTATAACCCAGTTATACAATTATTCGGAACGAAAGCCTCAATAATGGAATCTGATTCCACTACTCTGCTCGAAAGTAGTTGGAGTACTGAGCGAAACTTTCTCAATATGAATTCAGATTCCATATCTGCTACCAAGAATGTTTTTATATTATTTTTTACCATTTTCAGATTAGCGGAGTATATTGTATACAAACTCTCTGACCAGAAGTATCGGTTACACACATCCCTGAATGTCCAACATTTCAGGTGGAATTCGAAGAAGAATACAAACAGAAAAAGGACACTTTCCTTTAGCAAAGCTTACTTACCAAGAACAAATATACTACCGATTTTTGTAGCCGATGGACTAAAAAATAGATTCTCAGGCCCGCTACCTGGTAAGTCCTTGGAAAGCTTCCAGAAACTAAATTTATTGAGCGATAACAATATTAAGCGGTATGCAGTACCAGGAAACAAAGCAGTGAACACACTTTTATGGCAAGAGCAATACTCATAACGGGCCGCAATATTAGTACAAAATTGTTCATCATATAGTTAAAAAATATAATTAAACTTACTTATAAATTCAGTATAACCATTTAATCTACTACTTTTTGCCCCTCTTCTTCACCTATTTTATTTACAAGTACGAAATCTTTTCGGTCCCAAGAACCAGCGTAATTATAGGATTGCCATCATCTTTTTACTTCTTTTCCAAATGTTTTTTAAAATCGGGGCTATCCAATAGTTCCAATACTTTTTGTCCGACAGCACTAGTTTGAGCTTTATCATCGTTTCTCAGAGAATACAATTCATCGATATTGCTTAGTGATTTTTCGAGGCCATTGGCGTCCGAACCCAAGTCCAGCGATATTTCGGACCTTTGAAAAAAGTTACATTTCATTCCGACGCCTGCCATAGAGTGCTTCGTAATGTAAGCTATCAACATCTGTAGCACTTCGGGGTTCGTATCCCAGGCCCTAATGAGCCTCTTATGTGTATGTCTTTCAAAATTCTCTTTGGATTTAGCGTGCACGAAAGGTGATTTTATTACAGTCCACCTTTCTCTTCTCGTGGGCAAAGGTTTAGGACCTGTCAATGGGATACCCAAATAGTAACCTGTTCTAAGTATGAAGTCTGAATAAAAATCGAGGTTTTCATTGTCATACGATCTTAACTGAATGTCTGCAACTAAATCACCATATTTGATAGGTAACTTTAAAGGAGCATAGTAGACTGCCTCTACATTTACAGGATATGGGCGCGTCGACTGTGTTCTGATAAATGATCTTAATGCAATGGTATTTCTAAGCATTGGCCAATGTTTTTCCCCCTTTTCTGATTTTGCACGGTTCGCATAATTCTAATTTGTACCAAATAGTTTCATTTCATGCCCTTTCTTGCATTTTTTCCTTTTCAAAAGAAAATAGATGTACAGGTATTACCCGCCTGGTACATAGTTTGCTAACATTCTTGCCCAATCTCTCTGCTGTTAATAAAGGATGTGTGGATACATGACTAATTTCCGGATTAAACAGTGACGATAAGAAACGGTATGGCAAGAGTCAGAATTTGATAAGACTTCAGTAATATTGATTATCGGTCGAACTAAGCTACCCTCTTGGTTAAATTCTAATGACTACCAGTGTGGTCAATATTTTAGGGTTATCGGTGAACGATAACAAAATCCGTAATTGTTTCCTACGCTGGTTATTACTAAGTAGCCACTCGGTGGCTATCTCTAGCCGTTCATCAATCATGTCAAAAGTACAATCACTGAGCTTATTAAGTCATCCGCACGTGGAACTCACACAAGCCCCGAATTTTGTCAGCCATTCCGTGGAAAATCCTTTATCTCGTCACTCTTGTACGGAAGTTGCACCTTTAGCCCCACTCCCAGATCTTCAATCACAGAGGCAATGAGGGTGGCTGTGCAATGTAAACTTTCTTATCGCTTCCTGTTATGATTGATTACCATGCGCGGTAGAAGGATTGAATGAGGGGTGTGGGTGTGATAATTCATGTACGGACCCTTTCCTCCCAGAAGCTTCTGCACGAAGTGGTTACATTGTGAGTACAGGGTCTTAAACATCGCCGTGCGGCGTCATTTTGCGGGGCTCATCATTTATTTCCTACTTCTATGACGTTTGTTAGGGCAGGGATGTAGATTTTGGTCATATACTTTCACCTGACAGAAGAAAAAACAAGGTCTTAGAGCAGTATTCCCGAATTATTGCCTCTTTCCTTGGTGGGTGCGGGTTAATATTAGATGAACGGTGGGTTGTGGTCAAACCCGGGGTAGGTTTTAAAATGTCATGCGTTTTCGTCATTTACATAGATATATACAGGGAAAATATATATATATATATATATACCTAAGGGAAACAATTTGAATAGATAAAAGGTCTTTTCCTCTTATTCCGTTCTTTCTTTTTAGAGTACTATTAATTTCTACTATTTCTCCTATCTTTCTTTTCTCATTAGTAATAGTCTAATCATTTATATTCTAATATTAACTTTAATAAAGCAGATATCTTCATCAAGTGAACTGTTCACACTTAATTCACATTTATTTGAGGCAACAATACGTATATTTACTAATTAAAGAAAAAACTTCGTACACAGAATTGAAAATTTTCGATGGGCGAAGGAACTACTAAGGAAAACAATAATGCAGAATTCAATGCTTATCACACGCTGACTGCAGAAGAAGCCGCTGAATTCATAGGCACAAGTCTAACTGAAGGTTTGACCCAAGATGAGTTCGTCCACAGATTGAAAACAGTGGGTGAGAACACATTGGGTGATGACACTAAAATTGATTACAAGGCAATGGTCCTCCATCAGGTATGTAATGCCATGATCATGGTCCTTCTAATATCCATGATAATCTCGTTTGCCATGCATGATTGGATTACTGGTGGTGTTATTTCCTTTGTCGTGGGTGTTAACGTCGGTATTGGCCTTGTTCAAGAATATAAGGCTACAAAGACAATGAACTCTTTGAAAAACTTGAGCTCTCCCAATGCTCATGTTATCAGAAACGGGAAGAGCGAAACTATAAATTCCAAAGATGTCGTTCCAGGTGATATTTGTCTAGTGAAGGTCGGTGACACTATTCCTGCTGATTTACGTTTGATTGAAACCAAGAATTTTGATACTGATGAATCACTGCTGACCGGTGAATCTTTGCCAGTCTCCAAAGACGCCGACTTGGTATTTGGAAAAGAAGAAGAAACCTCTGTGGGTGATCGTTTGAATTTAGCATTCTCTTCGTCTACCGTTGTCAAAGGAAGGGCGAAGGGTATTGTCATCAAGACAGCTTTGAACAGTGAAATTGGTAAAATTGCAAAATCTCTACAAGGTGATTCAGGTCTCATTTCCCGCGATCCTAGTAAGTCGTGGTTACAGAATACATGGATATCTACAAAGAAAGTTACTGGTGCATTTTTAGGTACAAATGTCGGTACGCCCCTGCACAGGAAACTGTCTAAGTTGGCGGTATTGCTTTTCTGGATTGCCGTACTTTTTGCTATCATCGTCATGGCCTCTCAAAAGTTTGACGTAGATAAAAGGGTAGCTATCTATGCCATTTGTGTGGCCCTATCCATGATTCCCTCTTCATTAGTCGTTGTCTTGACCATCACCATGTCTGTTGGGGCTGCTGTTATGGTTTCTAGAAACGTTATTGTAAGAAAATTAGATTCTCTGGAAGCTTTAGGTGCCGTTAACGATATCTGTTCTGACAAGACCGGTACTCTTACACAGGGAAAAATGTTAGCAAGGCAGATTTGGATCCCTCGCTTTGGCACTATAACTATCTCGAATTCTGATGACCCCTTTAATCCCAATGAGGGCAACGTGAGTTTGATTCCAAGGTTTTCACCTTACGAATATTCTCATAATGAGGATGGTGACGTTGGTATTCTCCAGAATTTCAAGGATCGCCTATACGAAAAAGATTTACCAGAAGATATTGACATGGATCTATTTCAAAAATGGCTCGAAACCGCCACTTTGGCTAACATTGCTACTGTTTTCAAAGATGACGCAACTGACTGTTGGAAAGCTCATGGTGACCCAACAGAAATTGCGATTCAAGTGTTTGCTACTAAGATGGACTTGCCTCGCAATGCCCTTACCGGTGAGAAATCGACTAATCAAAGTAATGAGAATGATCAATCCTCTCTTTCACAACACAATGAGAAGCCTGGCAGTGCACAATTCGAACATATTGCTGAATTCCCATTCGACTCAACTGTGAAGCGAATGTCATCTGTCTACTACAACAATCACAACGAAACATATAATATTTATGGCAAGGGTGCTTTCGAAAGCATCATCAGTTGTTGCAGTTCTTGGTATGGTAAGGATGGTGTAAAAATCACACCATTGACCGATTGTGATGTCGAAACGATAAGGAAAAATGTTTACAGTCTATCAAATGAGGGTTTAAGAGTCTTGGGTTTTGCCTCCAAATCTTTCACTAAAGATCAAGTGAATGACGATCAATTGAAAAACATTACTTCAAACAGGGCCACCGCAGAAAGTGATTTAGTTTTCCTAGGGTTGATTGGTATTTACGATCCACCCAGAAATGAGACTGCCGGTGCAGTCAAGAAGTTTCACCAAGCTGGTATTAACGTTCATATGTTAACTGGGGACTTTGTGGGTACAGCAAAGGCTATCGCTCAGGAGGTTGGCATCTTACCCACCAATTTGTACCATTACTCCCAAGAGATTGTTGACAGTATGGTCATGACCGGATCTCAGTTTGACGGACTAAGTGAGGAGGAAGTGGACGATTTGCCCGTCTTACCTTTAGTTATTGCACGTTGCTCTCCGCAGACTAAGGTGAGAATGATCGAAGCTTTACACCGTAGGAAGAAGTTCTGCGCAATGACAGGTGACGGTGTTAACGATTCTCCATCTCTAAAAATGGCCAATGTTGGTATTGCAATGGGTATTAATGGTTCAGATGTTTCCAAAGAAGCGTCTGATATTGTTCTAAGCGATGACAATTTTGCTTCTATTTTGAATGCTGTCGAAGAAGGTCGTAGGATGACGGATAACATTCAGAAGTTTGTCCTACAATTATTGGCAGAAAATGTTGCTCAGGCTTTGTATTTGATCATTGGTTTAGTATTCAGAGATGAGAACGGAAAATCAGTATTTCCCTTATCACCAGTGGAAGTATTGTGGATTATTGTCGTCACCTCTTGTTTTCCTGCTATGGGGCTAGGTCTAGAAAAGGCTGCTCCAGATTTGATGGATAGACCTCCTAATGATTCAGAGGTTGGTATTTTCACATGGGAGGTTATTATAGATACATTTGCATATGGGATTATAATGACAGGGTCCTGTATGGCTTCATTTACTGGATCACTGTATGGAATAAATAGTGGTAGATTGGGGCACGATTGTGATGGCACCTATAACAGCAGTTGTCGTGATGTTTATAGATCACGTTCTGCGGCTTTCGCAACCATGACGTGGTGCGCTTTGATTCTGGCTTGGGAAGTGGTTGACATGAGAAGATCCTTTTTCAGAATGCATCCAGACACTGACAGCCCAGTCAAGGAATTTTTCAGAAGCATTTGGGGAAACCAGTTTTTGTTCTGGTCAATCATTTTTGGATTTGTGTCAGCCTTCCCCGTCGTCTATATTCCGGTTATTAATGATAAAGTGTTTTTGCATAAACCAATTGGTGCTGAATGGGGTCTCGCCATTGCATTCACAATTGCATTCTGGATAGGTGCTGAACTTTACAAGTGTGGAAAGAGGCGCTATTTCAAAACTCAGAGAGCGCACAACCCGGAGAATGATTTGGAGAGTAACAATAAGCGCGATCCATTCGAAGCGTATAGTACTTCTACTACAATCCATACAGAAGTTAATATTGGTATTAAACAATGATAGGCAGGGCCTATTAAGTGCTCCCTATCTTTTTCCTTATTCATTTCATATATTTAGATATTTACATTTATTTTGTTATTTGTTTTTTTATTTACTATAAACGAACTTTTCACAGGTTCTGAACATAAACAAGCCTAAATAGTATGTTTTCTAGTTCAAATATGTCTTAGAGGAATACTACTGCTATACTCTTATTGCTGCCGTTGTAAATCATGAAACAGATACAGTTACGTTACGCGTATGACAGGGTTCTTAACTAAAATTATGAATTTCAATACAGGATTAGTTAAATTCTTGTAGAATTAGAAAATTAATGCGTTTATTTCGTCAAGACTTTTCCTTCCAGGACGTTCAAATTCAACTCACATATATTCTTTTATCAAAATCCTTATATCACCGCGCGGTGTAATTGTGAGGCTGATGTTTTCTTCTTTAAATCTCCATATTATCTCTCGAGGCAAAGAAAGAGGAAAGAATTTTATTTTCCTTCATCCTTTACATCGAGAATACGTTAACCAAATCAACGTTATTCATATTCGTATTTTGCTTATCAGATAACGTATGTACTCACTGAGGAAAAATCTTTGTACACATAATTGAAAATTTTCGATGAGCGAGGGAACTGTCAAAGAAAACAATAATGAAGAATTCAATGCTTATCACACATTGACTACAGAAGAAGCCGCTGAATTTATAGGCACAAGTCTGACTGAAGGTCTTACTCAAGATGAGTCCCTCCGCAGACTGAAAGCAGTGGGAGAGAACACATTGGGTGATGATACCAAAATTGACTATAAAGCAATGGTCCTCCATCAGGTATGTAATGCAATGATTATGGTCTTGGTAATATCCATGGCGATCTCTTTCGCTGTGCGCGACTGGATTACTGGTGGCGTTATTTCTTTTGTTATCGCGGTCAATGTGCTCATTGGCCTAGTTCAAGAATATAAGGCTACCAAGACAATGAACTCTTTGAAAAACTTGAGCTCTCCCAATGCTCATGTTATTAGGAACGGGAAAAGTGAGACTATAAACTCAAAAGATGTGGTTCCAGGTGATATTTGTCTGGTGAAGGTCGGTGATACTATTCCTGCTGATTTGCGTTTAATTGAAACTAAGAATTTTGATACTGATGAATCACTACTGACCGGTGAATCTTTGCCTGTCTCCAAAGACGCCAACTTAGTGTTTGGAAAAGAAGAAGAAACCTCCGTGGGTGATCGTTTGAATTTAGCATTTTCTTCATCCACCGTTGTCAAGGGAAGAGCCAAGGGTATTGTCATCAAGACAGCTTTGAATAGTGAAATTGGTAAAATTGCAAAATCTCTACAAGGTGATTCAGGTCTCATTTCCC